>Ga0114946_10000299_pt1 | contig 31929 bp, 27 predicted proteins | sample WalLakDeSediment_FD_88676 | JGI IMG/M metagenome (GOLD analysis project Ga0114946, IMG submission 88676) | Lake sediment microbial communities from Walker lake, Nevada to study Microbial Dark Matter (Phase II) - Walker Lake 11/02/13 Deep Sediment | ecosystem: Environmental > Aquatic >... | reverse complement strand
GTACGAGCGGCTGGGTGACGTGCGCTCGCGGGCGGTCACGATGGGGAAGGTGGCGGACATTCTGGAGGCGAGGGGTGATCTCGATGAGGCATTGCGCATTCGTCGGGAGGAAGAGCTGCCGGTGTACGAGCGGCTGGGTGACGTGCACTCGCGGGCGGTCACGATGGGGAAGGTGGCGGACATTCTGGAGGCGAGGGGTGATCTCGATGAGGCATCGCGCATTCGTCGGGAGGACGTGTTGCCCGTTTACGAGCGGCTGGGCGACGTGCGCGCGTTGGTCGTCGGCAGGGCGAATCTGGCGATAAATCTCCTCCAGCGGGGACCTCGAGATGCCCCTGAGATTGTTACGCTGCTCACGCAGGCGTTGCGGGACGCCCGGCGGCATCGACTCCCGGAGGCAACCCAGATTGAGGGGCTCGTACGTCACCTCGGTGGCGATCCCGATCAGCCGCCCTTCACCTAATCCGCACCAACGCCTGCCGCGCTGAGCGCCTTCGTTGCATAGAGAGCCGGAGGAACCGGTGAAGTCCAGCGCTCACGTCGACGGCCGTGCAGACTGGGCGGGCTCGCTGTGGCCGTTCGGATGTCCTAGGCGCCGAGCTGCAAGCCGCCGTGGCATCGCTGTTGGCTGCGCCGATCGTGGGGCTGGATGTCGAAACGACGCTGTCCGAAGCCGAGCGAGCCGAGCTCGCCCTCGTGCTCCTGGACTCGTTCGGCGACGGCGCTCGGCAAGACGAGCTCGACGCCGCGTGGATCGCAGAGGCGAGGCGGTGTTCGCGTCCGAAGATGTCGAGCGTGAACTCGAGGAGCTGCTCGAGCCGGTTCGAGTGTCGCGGCGCGCGGGCTGAGCGATGCGCGTGGTCGCACGGGCTCATCGCCGAAGCGCCCGAGCGTGCGCCGGAGATCGAGCCGGGTATTCGCCGAGTCTTGCTTCGCAAATTCCCCTATTCGTTGCTGTACGTCGTGGAGCAAGACCATGCCCTCGTGCTGGCGGTGAAGCACGATAAGCGTCAGCCCGATTACTGGCGGGAGCGCTAAAATCAGTCGACCGGCAGCAGCCGGTCGGCCCAGGCCGCCTCGTTATGCGCGCAGCTCAGGCGCCGACGGGGGCGCTGCGGTTGAACATCTTCTCGATCTGATCGGCGCCGGGCAGATCAGAGAGATCAGGCACGATCACGATCTCGATCCGCCGGTTTTGCGCGCGGCCTTCGTCGGTCTGATTGCTAGCGGTGGGCCGGGTGTCGGCGAACGCGGCCGCGCTGATGCGCTTGCTGGGCATGCCAGCGTCGACCATCTCCTTGACCACGTTGATCGACCGGGCCGAGGCCAGCTCCCAGTTGGAGGGGTAGAGCTTGGTCTTGATCGGCACGTTGTCGGTGTGGCCCTCGACCTGAAACCGGCGGTCGGCGATCTGCCCGAGCAGCTGACCGACCTCGCGGATCGTGGCCGCGCCCTCATCGGACAGCTTGGCCGAGCCCGAGCCAAACAAGATGTCGGTCTGGAGCTCGAGGACCATGCGCCCGTCGACGATCTTGGCCTTGAGCTTGCCGTTGTCGATCAAGCTCTTGAACTTCGCGAGCACGTTTCGGTACTCGGCCGCGCGGGCCTCGGCGTGGGCCTGAAGCTTTTGCAGCTCGGCGAGCGCCCGCTGCATGTCCTCGATCGAGGCCGCGAGGCTGCTGCGATCCTTGAGCACCGAGGCGAGCTGGTGCTCGGCGTCGCTGGCTCGGACCTCGGCGAGCGCGAGCGCCTCTTGGAGGCTCGCGATCTGGGCGCGGAGCCGCTCGGCGTCGTTCTCGACCTCCTCGAGGGCGACGGCGAGGTCTTGGGTCTCGGCCCGGGAGCTGGTCAGCTCGGCCCGGGAGCTGGTCAGATCAGCGCGGGCGGTCGCAAGGTCAGCCTCGAGCGCCTGGTACTTCTTGGCGCTGACGCAACCGCTGGTCAGCGTGGGTGTCGCGAAGATCGCGAGTAGACAAAGACGGCCGGCAATTGGCTTCATGGCCGCGAGTATGCCCCCGCAAACGCGTTTGCGCGAGGCCAGCGCAAAACCAGCCGAGTGACGGACCCCCCGATCCGCCACCCGGCCGTGCCCGGTTTTGCGGGCATGATCTCAGCGAAATACGCACGGGAATGAAGCTCAACCCGGATCGAGGGTGTCCGGGTGGCCGCCAGTGTAGGGACAGATCTCTTTGTTCGGATCGCAGGGGATCGGCGAGACGGTGTCACACGCTGGCAGCACGACGGCGAGGGCGAGCAGGAGCAGGGCGGTGAAGGTGGTCTTGGTGTGGATCTGAAGCACGGCAGCAGTCAGACAGCGCGCCGTGAGCCGGTGGTTTCACCGGGCCAATTGAAAAAGCGCCCCGCTCGATTCGAGCGGGGCGCTTTGCAACACTCACCAACCAGCTAAGCGCTGACGGCCTGCTTCTCCATCCGCTTGCGGATGTTGTGATCCAGCCACCGCTTGCGCAGCCGCAGGCTCACCGGCGTGACCTCGATCAGCTCGTCCTCTTCGATGTAGGCGAGCGCGTCCTCGAGGCTGAGCTCGCGGGGCGGGGTCAAGAACACCTTCTCGTCGGCGCCAGCGGAGCGGACGTTGGTGAACTTCTTGTTGATGTTGGGGTTCACGACCAGGTCGTTCTCGCGGGCGTGCTCGCCGATGATCATGCCGGCGTAGGTCGGCACCTGGGCGCCGACGAACAAGATCCCGCGCTCCTGCAAGCGGTTGAGCGAGTAGGTCATGGTCTCGCCGGGCTCATTGACCACGAGCACGCCGCGGGTCCGGTGGCGGGTGTTGCCGAGGTGCTTGTCGTAGCCGGCGAACACCGAGGCGATGATCCCGGTGCCGCGGGTGTCGGTCATGAACTCCGAGCGGTAGCCGATCAGGCCGCGCGCGGGGATCCGAAACTCCATCTTGGTTCGGCCGGTGCCGAGCTCCTCCATGGCCGTCATCTCGCCGCTGCGGCGACCGAGCTTGTCGATCACCGCGCCAGCGTAGGCGCTGTCGCACTGGACCACGAGGCTCTCGTAGGGCTCCTCGATGGTCCCGTCGGCGGCCGTGCGGAGGATGACCCGCGGACGCGAGACGCAAAACTCGTAGCCCTCGCGGCGCATGGTCTCCATCAGGACCGAGAGGTGGAGCTCGCCGCGGCCCGAGACCTCGAACTCCTCGGCGGTCTCGGTGTTCTCGACCAACAAGGCGACGTTCGATCGCAGCTCGCGAAACAGCCGCTCGGCGAGCTTGCGCGAGGTCACCCATTTGCCGTCGCGGCCGGCGAACGGGCCGTCGTTGACCCGAAACCGGACCGAGAGCGTGGGCGGATCGACGGCGAGGGCCGGGAACACCCGACGCTTCGCGACATCGGGATCGGTCAGGGTGTCGCCGACCTGCAGGCTGCTCATGCCGGCGACCGCGACGATGTCACCGGCCTTGGCCTCGGGGACCTCGAACCGGCGCAGGCCCTGGAAGCCGAGCAGCTTGACGGCGCGAAACACCTCGATGCAGTCGGCCGCGGGGTCCGAAGGCTTGCCCGCTTGCGGACGGATCTGCGCGAGCCGATCGCCGGTCTTGATGGTCCCGCTGTCGACCCGGCCGATCGCGAGGTAGCCGAGGTAGTTGTCGTGGTGCAGCGTCGAGATCCACATGGCCGGCGGGCCGCTCATGGTGACCTTGGGCGGGGGCGCCTGCTGGACCACGAGATCGAGGATCAGCGAGATCGGACCGCGCTCGTCGGCGGGGTCGAGCATCGCGAAGCGCTCGCGGGCGCTGCAAAAGATCACGGGGAACTCGAGCTGATCCTCGCTGGCTTCGAGCCCGGCGAGCAGGTCGAAGGTCAGGTCGACGGCGCCGTGCGGGTCGCAGCCTTCGCGGTCGATCTTGTTGACCACGAGCAGGATCTTGAGGCCCATCTTCACGGCCTTTTCGGTCACGAAGCGGGTCTGGGGCATCGGCCCCTCGAACGCGTCGACGACGAGCAAGACCGCGTCGACCATGTTGAGCACACGCTCGACTTCGCCGCCGAAGTCGGCGTGGCCAGGGGTGTCGACCAAGTTGATGCGATGGCCGTCCCACGACAGCGCCGTGGGCTTAGAGGTGATGGTAATGCCCCGCTCACGCTCGATGTCGCCGCTGTCGAGCGCACGCTCGACCCCGGACTCGTTGCGTTCGAAGGCGCCAGCCGCGTTGAGCAGGGCGTCAACCAAGGTCGTCTTGCCATGGTCGACGTGGGCGATGATCGCGAGGTTACGGATGTCCTCGCGGGTTTTGTCAGTCGTGGTCACGGTCGCGGCGGAACATGCACGGGGCCATGGTCGGGCGCAAGCGCGGCGCATGTGTGACAAGCCGTGTTGGACCCAACCTCGGTAACGCCGCACACTGCGGCCATGCGAGCGGTGCATGCGATCACGGTGGCCTTGGCGCTCGGCGGAGGTCCCGCGGGTTGTCGCGCGAGCGAGACCCAAACCCCGACGCCGGTCGCCACGTCGGCCAAGCAAGAGCCCTTCCTCGCCCGCCGCGCCGCGCATGCGACGGTGTTGCACACGCGCGCGCCCTCGCCCGGCCAATACACCGACGAATCGCCTCCCAAGGGGGTCTCGCGGGTGGTCTACAGCTCCGGTGAGCTCGAGCTCGCGGCCTGGTACGCGGCGCCCTTCGACCCCCACCGCGGCTCTCACAGCGTGCCGGCGCTGGTCTACTTCCATGGCGACTTCGCCTTGCGTCCCCGCGACTTCGAGGTCGTCCGGCCCTTCCTCGAGGCGGGTTACGCCGTGATGACGCCCATGCTACGGGGCGAAAACGGCAACCCCGGCGACTTCGAGCTGCTCTGGGGTGAGGTCGACGACGCGCGCGCGGCGATCGGGTGGATTGCCAAGCAAGCTCACATCGACCCCCAGCGGATCTACGTGTTTGGCCACAGCATCGGCGGCGGCATCGCGGCTTTGCTGAGCCTCTACCCCGAGCTACCGCTGCGCGCGACCGGCAGCTGCGGCGGGATCTACATGCCCGAGACCTTCGCTCGCTGGGCCACGAGCAAGGGCAACCGCGAGCTGGTCCGCTTCGATCCCAGCGACCGCCGCGAGACCGAGCTGCGCGTGCTCGGCCCGAACCTCGAGTGGATGGTCCACCGCCACGTCGCCTACGTCGGCGCGGACGACCTGTGGTTCGTCGACAACGCGGCCGCGCTCGCGGCTCGGGCCTGGGCGCTCGGCAAGCCGTTCGAGCAGGTCGTGATCCCGGGCGATCACATGGCCTCGCTGCCGCTCGCGCTCGACTCGTTTGCGAGGTTGATCCAGGCCGACGGCCCGCGTTGACGCGCGCGTTGAATTGACTCGGCGCTCAGGCCTCGTCCTTGCCGACCAGGCGAACGCCCACGCCCTCGATTCGCGGGTCCTCGAGCGGATTGGTGTCCCAGACTTTGCTCGTGAGCCAGCGGAGCTTGCTCACTACCGCCTTTCGCCGGACCCCGGCGCGGATACGATCCTTGCGCCCCACGACCCTGTCTTCGATGATCCACGCGACGACGCGGATCCTTTGCTCGTCACGGGACCGCCCGATGATCTCCGCGCATTTGCGCGAAAACTCATCGTCTTTCCTCATGATCGACGCGCCAACGACACCCGCGATCGTATCCCGCACCTTGAGCGCAATCTCGTCCGGCAGAGTCTGGTGCCTGTTGCGAGCTTCAATTCGATAATCACGGAGGCCCTTGACCTCGATGAAGTAGAGGGTGCCACCCCGAATCCCAACGAAGTCGACGGCATCGGTCCCTTGCAGCTTGCCGATCCCCGCCCGGTATGACTGACAATCATCCCACTTCTCGCACTCCCAGGACTCGTCAAACGTGACCTCGAGGTCTCGCTCTCGAAACGCCTTCCCGGCCCCGTTCCCCGTCACGCCGGAGCCTCGGGGGCGAGGACCGCTTGCTCCCGCTCGTGAAGGTCGAGCAAGCTGTCGAGGATCGGGTTTGAGTCGATCCCGGCCAAGGTCTCAGCGTGTTCGGCGGTCACGCCATGCTCGTCGCGCTGCAAACCAAAGAAGGTGATCGCCTGTCGCCCTTGCTCGGCGCTGAGCGACAGCTCCGATGACACCGCGTAATCATGCGTCGCTAGAAATACTTGGACACCGAGCTTGCTCAGGCCGAACACGGTCTGGCTGGCCAAGCGCGCCAACAGGGGGTTCATGCTGGCCTCGGGCTCATCCCAAAACAAGAACCCGTTATTTGTCAGGGCGCCGTTCATGACCAAGTACGCGAGCATCGCCAGCTTTCGGTGGCCCTCGGCGACCAGCGGCGCCTCCATCTTGCCCTCGGGATAGCGCAGGTAAAACCGCCCGTTCTCGACCAGGACCTTGGCCCCGAGCGCCTGCTCGAGCGGCTCGAGCAGCGCCGCACGAACTTGATCTCGGGGTCCGCGAAGCGGACCAGCGTCGAGCGCCACGCACAGGTCGTAATAGGTTCGGTCGAACGCCGACTCGCGGCGAGCCCACGCGGCCGCGAAGCCGGGGAAGATCGACAAGACCTCACGGGTGGGTAAGAAGATTGATCGCTCGAGCTCGGCGAAGTTGGCGTCGAAATCACCGGTGTGGTGCGCTCGCAAATTATGCTGTTTCGTGATCTCTACGGAGATCGCCGCGCCGTTGTCCCACTCGCAATGGATCTCGGCCTTACCTGACCCGTGCCTGCGCCGCACGAGACGCCCGAGCTTCTCGGGCTGGTACACGCTGAGCAACATTTCGCTGAGTTGGTCGGGCAGGCTCGCGCGCCGCGATGGCAGCTCGATGGTCCCGTCCTCGCGCCGCCGCCTCCGCACGGCCTCGGACAGCGAGTACAGGAGCTTGAGGAGGTGCGACTTGCCGGCGCCGTTCTCACCAATGAACGCGTTGACCCCGCTCGAGAAGTCGAGTTCGAGATCTTCGAACGAAGTGAACCTTCGCAGCGAGAGGCGACGGATCTTCATGCGGGGCGACGGTAGCACGCCCACACTGCCCTCACAACGCCCTTGCAGGGCGCTTCGCGTAACCCAGGGGTCGAGCGCCGTCGCGGCTCATATTGCGTCGAAGCTCGAACTCGGCTGTGGCGTTGCGTTGCGAACTTTCGGAAGTTATTGAAACCACGGTGAGCGACGCGCCGGATCCCCTGAGCCAAGCCCGAGCGAGCTTCATCCAAGGCTGGGCCGCCCTCGGCAGCAGCTGGGGGGTCAGCCGGACGATGGCGATGACCCACGCCTTGCTGCTCGTCAGCGAGGACGCCCTGTCGACCGACGAGGTCATGGACGAGCTCGGCATCAGCCGCGGCAACGCCAACACCACCTTGCGCGAGCTGGTCGGCTGGGGCCTCGTTCGTCGGGTCGTCCGCATCGGCGAGCGACGCGAGTACTTCGAGGCCGAGCAGGACGTGTGGGCGATCTTTTGCACGGTCGCGCGCGAGCGAAAGCGGCGCGAGCTCGAGCCGGCCCTCGCCCTGCTCGAGGCTTGTCGCGACCAGACCAAGGGCATCCGCAAGGCCAAGGCCTTCCACGCCAAGCTGAGCGAGCTCGCCGAGTTCGTCGCGCTCGCCAACGGCCTGCTCGAGCGGATCGCCGCGTCCGAGCGCAGCAAGGTGATCCCGGCGATCCTCAAGTGGCTCAAGTGAGCGCTGATCTTGCGCGAATAAAACTTTCAGAAAATACTGAAAGTATGAAATAGTCGGGGCCGCGGCGTCGTCTGGGCGCTGGCTGAGGAGATCATGGACGCTGCCCTCTTACTCGCCTGTTTCATCTTTGGTGGTCTGACCACCTACACCATCAGTGAGCGCCGCAACCGGGCGCGGTGGCGTCGCTTCGAGCGGCGCGCCGCCGACCCGGCCCGGACCCGCGCCGTGCTGGTCCAGCGCCGAGCGCCCGCGACGATCCGCCGGACCGCGCTGTGGTCGATCTACATGGGCCAGATGGCGCTGCCGGGCGGGCTGCTCGCGCTGCTCGGTCTGTTCGTCGGCGGGCTGGGGCTGATCTCGATCCCCGGGATGGTCCTCGCGATTCGGATCTGGCGGCTCGGCTACGCGATGCTGCGCCGCGATCCAAGGGCTGAGCGAGCGGCGCTGGACCTGCAGCGCTTCGCGGTGCGCCTCAACGTTGTCACGGTCGCCGCGGCCGTGGTCCTGTGCGCGTTCGAAGGGTTCGGCCCCCTCTCGCTGGTCTTGCTGGGCTACGCCGCGGTCTCGTTCGCCCACGCCGCGGCGATGGGGCGGTGCGCCAAGCTGCTCGCGGACGACCGCCTGGTCCGGGCGCGGTGCGATAGGCTGAGCCAATGTCCCGCTCACTCCGAGGCTCATGGTTGATCGTCATCGGTGCGCTCGTGCACATCAGCGCCGGCTGCGGTGACGACCATGCGCCGAGTGTGGACGAGGTCGGCGACTCGACCGGCGACGGCGACTCGACCGGCGACGGCGACGGCGACGGCGACGGCGTGACCTACACCGCGAACGCGCAGCCTGGCGGCCTCGACCGGGTGTTCATCGACCGCGAGGACCCAAACGCTGACACCTGCACGAGGATCGTGCTCGTGTCCCCGGCCGGCGCCGGGGCTGGGTTCGACATACCGCTGCCCGCGGGCTGGTCGGTCGAGAACGTCTTCATGTACGCGGGCGCCGACTGCTCGATGCTCGAGGGGCCGTCCGAGGCGCTCACGAGCGGGACGGGGTCGATCGCGTTCACGGCCATGGACGCCCTCGATTACTACCCCTGCATGCTCGATGTCGACGTCGAGCTGGATCTGCTGGGCGATCCACCGGCGACGATCAGCTACTCGGTGACGGGCTTGATCGTCGTCGGTCCCCAGTGCTGAGCGAGGTGTACACTCGGCCGATGCGGACGCCGATCAGGATTGTCTTGGCCTGCTCTGTGATCGCGTCCGTCAGCGGTTGCCGCGGCCAACCGCCCGCGCCCGAGGCCCAGCCCGACATCGAGGTGCCCGAGCCTGCCCCAAAGCCGGCGACCGCCGACGAGACCGGCGGCCTCGCGGACGCGATCGAGGCGCCGACGGGCGAGACCGAGGCTGGCGCGAGCGAGCCCATCGCCGAGCCAGCCGCCGCCGAATTGGCCGCCGAATTGGCCGCCGAGCCAACCGCCGACTTGGCCGATTGGAGCGGTGACGCGCCGGCCTTGATCACGTGGAGCGAGACCGGAATATCGGTGACCGACGGCAAGCGCGAGCGCAGCCTGGTCGAGGCGCCGATCGAGACCGCGCGCTACGACCCGGCGCGGCGCGTGATCTGGTACCACGAGGGCAAGCAGCTGCGCGCCCTCGATCTGCTCAGGCCGCCGGGCAAACCAATCGTGGTCCTCGACAAGGTCCCGCCCGATACGACGGTGTACCTCGCCGACGGCGGGGTCTGGCTCGGTGAGCAGCGGGTGCCCGAGTACCTCGATCTGCGCTGGGCGGCGGGGCTGAAGCTCGAGCTCGCCCTCACCTTCGACGAGGTCATGAACGAGGCCCTGGCCGATGCTCTGCGCGGGGCCACGATCGTCGACCGATCATGGCTCGAGGCCCTGGCCAAGCGCGAGCTTCGGACGCTGCCCAAGCCGGCCAAGACCGAGCACCTCACGGGCGCCCCGCTCGAGCACTGCACGACCGAGGACGAGCCCGCGTGCGGCGTTGGGGTGGCGTGGCCCAAGTCGACGTGGAAGCTGTACGTGACCGCGTTCGATTGCGGCGACTACTGCCACTGGAGCTGCGGCTTGTGGGACAGCAAGACCGGGCACACGGCCGATCCCGACACGCTGCCCACACCGACTTGGGACCCGGAGCAGGCCGTCTATGCCGGCACTTGCGGGCCATTTTACACCGACGCGAGCGGCAGCGCGATGGTCGTCGGCGACCAACTTTGCCGTGGCAAGCGGTGCTCGCCGCTGCCCGGCTCTGGTTCGTATGCCTTGGGGTTCCTCGATCCCGGCCCGACCATCGAAGCGCACCCCTGAGCGGGCTATCATCCGCCGGTGGCTCGCCCCGACTACCGATCGGATCCCCGCTTTCGCGTGATCACCGGCGTATGCCCGCACGATTGCCCCGACAGCTGCGCGTGGGAGGTCGCGGTCGACCGCACCACCGAGCGCGCCGTCGACATCTGGGGTCACGCCGAGCACCCCTTCACCCAGGGCAAGCTGTGCGGAAAGGTCGACAACTACCTCGAGCGTAGCTACCACCGCGATCGCCTGAGCACGCCGTTGCGGCGGGTCGGCGCCAAGGGTCAGGGGCGATTCGAGCCGATCAGCTGGGACGCCGCGCTCGCCGAGATCGCCGGGCGCACCCAGGCCGTCGTCGATCGCCACGGGCCCGAGGCGGTGTTGCAATACTCCTACGCTGGGACCATGGGCCTGCTCCAAGGCGAGGGCATGGCCCAGCGCTTCTTCAATCGCCTCGGCGCGAGTCGCCTGGCCCGGACGATCTGCGCGAGCGCGGGCAAGCAGGGGCTGATCTATACGCTGGGCCGCTCGATCGGCGCCGACCCCTTGGACTTTGCCTACGCCAAGCTAATCTGGCTATGGGGCAGCAACACGCTGACGAGCAACATGCACCTTTGGCCCGTGATTACCCGGGCCCGCAAGGCCGGGGCCAAGGTCATCGTGATCGATCCCGTCCGCACGCGGACCGCCCGGGCCGCCGATGAATGGGTGCCGATCCGGCCCGGCACCGACGCCGCGCTCGCCCTCGGGATCATGCACACATTAATCGGCGAGGACCTCGTCGATCACGACTTTATCGAACGCGGGACCGTCGGCTTCGCCGAGCTGCGCGAGCGCGTCCGCGAGTGGCCGCCGGCCCGGGTCGAGGCGATCACCGGGATCCCGGCCGCCCGGATCGAGGCGCTCGCCCACGAGTACGCTGCGGCCAAGCCCGCCGCGATCCGCATCAATTACGGGCTCCAGCGCCACCGCGGCGGCGGCATGGCCGTCCGCAACATCGCTTGCCTGCCGGCGCTGGTTGGGTCCTGGCGCGAGCGCGGCGGTGGCTTGCAACTGTCGAGCTCGGGCAGCTTCGTGCTCGACCAGACCGGGCTCGAGCGCCCCGATCTGCTCGGCGACCGCGAGCCCCGGACCTTCAACATGAACCGGCTCGGCCAGGCCCTGAGCCTCGATCCCGAGCGCCGCCGCGACGCGCTCTTGCGCGAGCGCCCGATCGATCCGCGGCCCGAGCAGGCCGGCCCGCCGGTCGAGGCCCTGTTCATCTACAACTGCAATCCGGCGGCCGTCGCCCCCGATCAAGGGGCCGTCGTCGAGGGCCTGCGCCGCGAGGATCTGTTCACCGTCGTGCTCGAGCACTTCGCCACGGACACCGTCGATTACGCCGACCTCGTGCTCCCGGCCACCACCCAACTCGAACATTGGGATCTGCTCAAGCCCTACGGTCACCTGTACTTCGCCCTCAACCGCCCCGCGATCGCCCCGGTCGGTGAGAGCTTGGCCAATTCCGAGATCTTCCGACGGATCGCCCAGGCCATGGGCTTTGACGAGCCGTGCTTTCGCGCGTCGGACGAGGCGATCCTGGAGGAATTCATGGACGCGCAGCGCGATCCCGGCATGCAAGGGATCACCTGGGAGCGGCTCTCGAGCGAGGGGTTTTGTCGGCTGAACGTGCCCGATCCTTACCTGCCCTTCGCCGAGGGCGAATTCCCGACCGCGAGCGGCCGCTGCGAGCTGCGCAGCGAGGCCATGGCCCGCGACGGCTACGATCCCCTGCCTACCTACATTCCGCCGGAGGTCGCCGGGATCGCCGACGGCGAGACCTTGCACTGCATCTCGCCGCCGGCCCACTCGTTTTTAAACAGCACATTCGTCAACATCGAAAAATTCAGCGCCCGCGAGAAGCAGCCGGTCTTGCTGATCCACCCCGAGGACGCCGGCGCCCGCGGGATCGTCGAGGGCGTCGAGCTATGGGTCGAGAACCACCGCGGCCGCGTCCGCCTGCCCGCCCGGATCACCGACGAGGTCGTGCGCGGGACCGTGGTCGCGCCCAGCATCTGGTGGGCCAAGCTCAGCGTCGACGGGCGCAACATCAACTGGTTGACCTCGCCGGAGGAGACCGACATGGGCGCGGGCGCCCTGTTCTTCGACCTCCCCGTGCGCGTGCGACCGGCCGGGAGCCCCTGGGCCTGCCTTCGAACCTGAGCGCGTACGAATTGCGATGCGCTTGATCGGCGAGCGCTGCACTGCTTCGGGCAGCACGTCCACCGCTTCGCGGGCTTGGTCTAAAAAGCTCTCCCACCCGGGACACTAGACTAGTGTCCCGTGGTGAAATTCGATGATTGCCTCCACGATCGGAGGCTTCGGGTAGATGCGCCGAGTCATCGTTGGCGCAATCGTGAGCGCGCGCGCCGACCAAACGCCCGGCTAATCAAACAAGCTCGAGATCGAGTCGCCGTGGTGGATGCGCTTGATCGCCTCGCCGATCAAGTTGGCCACGCTCAAGACCTCGAGCTTGGAGCAGCGGGCGAGTCGTTCCTGTTGCGGGATCGTATTGGTCACCCACACGCGGCTGAGCACCGACTCGTTGATCCGCTGGATCGCTGGGCCCGAGAGCACGCCATGGGTCGCGCCTGCGCAAACTTCGGCGGCGCCGTGGTCCATGACGGCCTTGGCCGCGTTGCACAAGGTCCCGGCCGTGTCGATCATGTCGTCGATCAGGATCGCGCGCTTGCCCTCGACGTCGCCGATCAGGTGGTGGACCTGCGAGACGTTGGGCGAGTCGCGGCGCTTGTCGATGATCGCCAGCGGGCACTTGAGGTACTTGGAGTAGGACCGGGCGCGCTCGGTCCCGCCGGCGTCGGGCGAGACCACGACCGTGTCGTCGCCGCCGAGGCCCTCGCGCAGGAACGCCTCGCGCAAGATCGGCGTGGCGTAGAGGTGGTCGAAGGGGATGTCGAAGAAGCCTTGGATCTGACCGGCGTGAAGATCGACGGACAGCACCCGGGTCGCGCCAGCGGCGGTCAGGAGATCGGCGACGAGCTTGGCGGTGATCGGGGTGCGCGGCTTGACCTTGCGGTCTTGGCGGGCGTAGCCGAAGTAGGGGATGATCGCGACGATGGCGCCAGCGCTCGCGCGCTTGAGCGCGTCGATCATGATCAGCATCTCCATCAAGTTGTCGTTCGGCGGAGAGCTGGTCGACTGGACGATGAAGCAGTTGACGCCGCGCACGTTCTCGCCGACCTCGACGAAGATCTCGCCGTCGGAGAAGCGCGAGACCCGAGCCGAGCCCTGCGGCACGCCCACGTACTTGCCGATTTCTTCCGTCAGGGCCGGGCTGGCGTTTCCGCCGAAGATCGAGATCAGTCGGTTCATTGCGGCTCCGCTGGCTAGCTACTGGAAGTTTCGGGCCAAGTTTTGGGATGAGTTTGGGGCGGTAGGATTCGAACCTACGAATGTCGGTACCAAAAACCGATGGCTTACCACTTGCCGACGCCCCAGCAGCGGCCTAGACCGCCAATCGCGCGCGTTTATAAGGGGCCCCGGGCTCGCTGTCAATCCTGCGCGCGACGCGAAAAATCCTAAGAAATTTAGGGGCTTAGCGCGCGCTGCTTACGCCGCCGGGGGCGCATCGAGATCGGCGCGAGCCCCACCGAACCCCCGGAAACCCCAAAAAATGGACTGGCGCGCGGATCGAGCGTACCCAAGACCAAGCAGTACGGTACCGTGAGCGGGCCGAAGTAGGCACTCGGTGTACGACCTAGCCCACAAGATTTGTCCGCAGTGCGAAGCGCGGGTCGTCGAGAACCACCGCTTCTGTCCGTCGTGCGGTTCGGATCTCAGCGAGACCCCCGCCTGCGATGGCGACCCCTACGTCGGCGTCGTGATCGAGGGGCGCTACCGGATCGAGCACCTGCTCGGGGCCGGCGCCATGGGGCGCGTCTACCGGGCCGAGCAAAAGGCGCTGCGCAAGTCGTTCGCGGTCAAGATCCTCAGCCCGCATCTGACCAACGACCCCGACTCGCAGGCGCGGTTCGCCAACGAAGCCTACAACGCCGCGAGCCTCAACCACCCCAACGTGGTCTCGGTGGTCGACTACGGTCGAACCGACGACGGCGTCACCTACCTGGTGATGGAGCACATCGAGGGCCAGTCCCTCGAGCAGATCATCTGCGACGGGTTCCCGCTCACGGGCGAGCGCATCGCCGATCTGATGCTGCAGATCCTCGCGGCGCTGACCGAGGCGCACGGGCTGGCGATCCTCCACCGCGATCTCAAGCCCGAGAACATCTTGGTCCAGTCGGTCCGCGATCGCGGCGAGCTGCTCAAGGTGCTCGACTTCGGGATCGCAAAGCTGATGGACGACGCGCCGACGACCGGTCCAGGGGGCCAGGCGCGGCCGGGCTTGACCAGCCAGGGCGCCGTGTGCGGGACGCCGGAGTACATGTCGCCGGAGCAGGCCTGCGGGCTCAAGCTCGACCAGCGCTCGGACCTTTATTCGGTCGGCGTGATCCTCTACCAGATGCTCACGGGCCGGCCGCCCTTCGAGTCCGAGATCGCCGTCGAGATCCTCCATCGCCACATCCACGAGGACCCCAAGCCGCCCAGCGAGGTGCTCGGGCGCGAGCCTGAGCCGCTCGACGCCGTGTGCCTGCGCGCGATGGCCAAGGATCGGGGCGATCGCTTCGCTGACGCCACAGAGTTTAGTGAGGCCGTGGTCGCGGCCACGCGAGCGGCGACCCAGGCGCTGATCAACTGCGGCCACTGTGGCGAACGCATGCGCGCCAGCGATCGCTTCTGTGCGACCTGCGGCACGCCGACGCCGGACTGCGCCGCTGTCCCCGTGCGCCGGGTCGAGCGCCGCTCGACCCGAGCGCTGCGCCAAGCCACGGGCGAGGCGACCGCCGAGGTCCTGCTCCGGGCGTTGCCCTCGCGGCTCGTTGGCGCGGCGGCGACGGGCTTGATCGCGGCGGGTGAGGCCCGGCTGATCAACCCCAAGCCTGGGCTCTACACCCAGGTGCTCGCGGGCCCGGCGGGCTCGGGCAAGACCCGGCTGATCGACGAGCTCGCCGACCGCGGCGAGCAGTCGGCCTGGGTCGTGGTGTCGGTGGGGTCCGAGCCAACCGGCGCGATGAAGGCGTTGTGGCCGATCCGCCAGGCGGTCGGGCGGGTGCTCGGGCTCGCGCCCGAGGGCCCCCACTCGGCCGCCGAGATCGGCCGCGCGGCCAAGCTGATGGGCTTGTCCTACGAGACCCTGCCTGGGCTCCACGAGCTGTTCGGCGTCGGCCCCGGCGTCGGCGTGTCCGGGACCACGGTCGAGTACGCGGTCCGGCGCCGCGAGTGCTTCACCTCCGCGGTCCAGGTCCTGCTCGAGGGCGCCAGCGGGCGGCCGCTGCTGCTGACCTTCGACGACGTCGATCGTTGGGACGCGCCCTCGCGCCGGGTCCTGCAGCAGCTCGTTCGGGCCCGCTCGGACCAGCCCGTGTTGATCCTGATCGCGACCGCCGAGGCCGAGCGCGACTGGCTGTGCAGCCCCGTGGTCGAGCTCCCCCGGCTCGAGCGCGACGAGATCCTGCGCTGGGCCCAGGGCTTGGCGCACGGCGAATCGGTCGGCGAGCGCCTCGCCAGCCACGCCCCGCTCACACCCTTCGAGCTCGAGCTGGCCCTGCGCAGCGCCCCCGCCGACGGTCAGCCGATCGACTTCGAACAGGCCGTCAACACCTGGCTCGAGGGGCTCACGGCGCCCGAGCGACAGGTCCTCGAGCTGTGTTCGGTGCTCGGCGAGCGCGTCGAGCTCGACGACATCGACACGCTCTGGACCGTCGATCCAGGCGGCCACGTCGGCGAGTTCGCGCAGCATTTGGGCGCGCTCGAGCTCGCCGGTCTGCTGGTCGCGCGCGGCGGCCGGGCGTGGGCGTTTCGCAGCCGCCAAATTCGTGAGCACGTGCGCGACACCATCGCCCGCGAGCGCGCCCGTCACCTCCACCACGAGGCCGCCCAGCGGACCGAGCTCGCCCAGCTCTCGGCCACGGTCCGGGCGCTGTTCTTGCTCCGCGCCCAGCCCGGCAAGGTCCAGGACACGGCCGGGCGGCTGCAGACCGTCGAGCTCATCGAAGCGCTGCGCGAGGCGGCGGTGGTTGCGGTCGCAGCCTTCGATGATCCGAAGGCCGTGCGTCTGCTGCGAACGGCGCTCAAGGCCTGCCGGCGCCTGCCCGACGACGATCGCCTCTACCACGAGGCCAACCTGATCACCGAGCTCATCGCGCCGTTTTGCTTCACCGGTCGCGTCGACGAAGCGATCGACACGATCCGCAAGCTGCTCCGCTCCCAGCGCGCGGCCGAGCTCGAGTCCGATCTCAACCGCTCGCTCGGCCAGTGCCTCACGCACAAGCAAGATTGGCAAGGCGCGATCGATGCCTACCAGCGCGCGCTCGGACCCTTGATCGCGCTTGGCCGGCGGCCCGCGCTGCTCCAGCTCTACGCCGATCTCGCGCGGGCCTGGGTCGCGCTCGACAACCGCCCGCGAGCCTTGGCCGAGCTCACCGAGGGCCTCGACATGTGCACCCTTGGCGACGGCCCGCGCGCGGCGATCGACGTGTCGATCTGGCGCTACTTGTTGACCATCTCCAGCCTCCACGAGCGCGCCGGCGACCTACGCACCGCCCGGGTCTGGGCTGAGCACGCGCTCTATCAGGCCGAGCGGCGCAATGAGGACCTCGGCCTGATGCGCGCCCACGAGGTCCTCGGCCACCTGCTCGTGACGCTCGAGCAGGCGATGCTCGCCGAGCAGCACGTTGGGCGCGGGCTCGAGCTCGCGCGCAAGCTCGGCGATCGAAAGACCAGCGCCGGGTTGCTGCTCTTGCGCGGCGAGCTGCGCAACACCGCCGGCCGCGTAGATGAGGCGCAGCGCTGCGTCCACGAGGCCCTGCGCCTCGCCGAGCTGCTCGAGTGGGAGCTCGGGATCGCCCGCGCTCACGCGGCCCTGAAGGTCTGAGCCGGTCCGACCGGCGAGCGCCGCGGGCTGTTTCGCCGCGTACGCCAGCGGAGCATGAGACAAAGCACGGCGGCTGATTCGTCGGCGCCACGCTCCGACGCGCGCGCTGATGACCGCGAGAAACAGCCCCTGGCGGGCTAACACCGGTTGCAGGCGCTGTTGGTGGTCCATGGTGGATCCGCCGATCGCCTGCTACGGTTCGCGCCGCCAACCGAGGCCAACCGAGGACAGACCAGCACACATGACGATTCGCCGACATTCCAACCCCATTTTGCGACTGGCCTTGGCCGGCGCCCTCGCTTTGCCTGTGCTGGGGGCCCTGACCGTCGCCCCGCCAGTTGCATCGGCCGCAAACGACTCCCTGAAGATCGACATCGACATTCAGAGCTTCACCCTCGACAACGGGCTGCGCGTCTACGTCGTCGAGGATCACTCGACCCCCGCGTTCACGATCAACATCACCTACGACGTCGGCTCGCGCGACGAGGTCCCCGGTCGAACCGGCTTCGCCCACTTCTTCGAGCACATGATGTTCCAGGGCTCGAAGAACCTCGACGACAACATGATCGGCGAGTTCACCGAGCGCGCTGGCGGTTACGTCAACGCCGGGACCTCCTTCGATCAGACCCTCTACTATCACAACATCCCCAGCCAGTACCTCGACATGGTCCTGTGGGGCGAGGCCGATCGGCTCGAGAACCTCGAGATCACGCCCGAGCCGTTCGAGGCCCAGCGCGAGGCGGTCAAGTCCGAGAAGGATCGCTCGGACAACCAGCCGTTCACCAAGGCCATCGAAGAGATGATCGGCACGCTGTTCGAGGGCACGCCCTACAGCCACATGCCGATCGGCTCGCTCGAGGACCTCAACGCGGCCGAGGCCGCCGACGCCGAGGCGTTCTTCAAGACCTACTACGTGCCCAACAACGCGGTCATGGTCATCGTCGGCGACGTCGAGTTCAACCATGTCAAAGCGCGGGTCGAGCACTACTTCGCCGGGATCCCGCGCGGCGCCGACAAGCCGCCGCCGCCGAGCGGCGAGCTGATCCGCGGGCGCAAGATCGAAAAGCAGATCGGCGACGACAAGGCCCAGCAGACCCAGTGGGTCTGGGCGTGGCCGACGGTCGGCGATGAGCACGCTGATCGCCCGGCGATCGACCTGCTCGGCAACATCTTGTTCGGCGGCGGCTCGGCCCGCGTGCCCAAGATCCTGACCGACGACAAGAAGTGGACCGCGGGCTCCGGCGGCGGCCACCTGTTCGCGTTTCGTGACGCGGGCGGGATGATCTTCTTCGGCGTGCCGACCCCCGAAGGCGAGAAGAACCTCGACGGCGTCAAGAAGGTCCTCAGCGACGAGCTCGCGGCCATCGCCAAGAAGGGCGTCTCGGCCAAGGAGCTCGAGAAGGCCATCAACCAGCAGCTCATGAGCAGCGTCTCGACGCTCGCGACCAACTCGGGCCGGGCCTCGGCGATCGCCGACGGCGCGCTGTTTTACGACGACCCCAAGCGCGTGCTGACCGACCTCGACCGCTACCGCACGGTCACGTCCAAGGACATCAAGCGCGTGGCCGCCGAGTACCTCAACGACAACTGGGTGTTCTATGAGCTCGTCCCAGCCGACAAGGTGAGCAAGTGAACCGCGACCGCAAGAGGAACGACGCCATGACCATCGATATCCGTCACTCATTCATCAGCCTCACCGCTGGCGTCGCGCTGCTCGGCTCGCTCGGGCTCAGCGCCTGCGACAAGGGCAAGGGCGACCCCATCACGCCCGAAGACACCGCCAAGCTCGAGACCAAGGTCGAGGAGCCCGAGGCCCGGGTCTACCCCGATCCGCCGCCGCCCAGCGAGCAGCGCCCGGTCAACTTCCCCGAGCTGCAAAAGTTCGAGCTGCCCAACAAGCTCACGGTCTACGTGGTCGAGAACCACGAGGTCCCGCTCGTCGACGTGCAGCTGGTCATCAAGGCCGGCACCATCCACGACGAGCTGATCGCCGAGATGACCGCCTCGATGCTCAGCGAGGGCACCAAGAAGCGGACCAAGGCCAAGATCGACCAAGAGATCGAGCAAGTCGGCTCGAGCCTCTCGACCTCGGCCGGCGAGCACAACGCCGTCATCAGTACGCGGGTCTTGACCCCCAACCTCAAGCTCGCCCTCGAGCTCGTCAACGACGTCGCACAAAACCCCAAGTTCGCCGACGCCGCCCTCGCCAAGCTCCGCGACCAACAAAAGGTTGCGATCCAAGGCGAGAAGTCCGACGGCGGCTCGCTCGCGCGGCGCCTGAGCTCGATCGTCTTGTTCCCCGAGGGCCACCCCTACGCCCAGCCGTTCCCGAGCGACGAGCAGATCGACGGCATCACCACCAAGGATCTGCGCGACTTCCACGAGACCTGGTACCGGCCCAACAACGCCTACCTGATCCTCTCGGGTGACGTGACCCAAGCCGACGTCCAAAAGCTGGTCGAGAAGACCCTCGGCACCTGGAAGCCGGCCGAGTCGTTCCCGGGCCACCCGCTCGAGGCGTTCAAGCAAGAGGACTACCAAAAGGTCGTCCCCACCGATTACGTGGTCCACATCGTCGACCGCAACCAGATCAGCTCTGATCTGGTGATCGCCAACATCAACTCGATCGCGCGCAACCACCCCGAGTGGGAGAAGATGGCCGCGCTGACCAAGCTGTTCGGCGGCGGCATGTCCTCGCAGCTGTTCCGCGACATCCGCGAGACCCGCGCGCTGACCTACAACATCGGCTCCTATCAGGCCCCGCAAAAGGGCATCGGGGTGTTCGCAATCGTCACCCAGACCAAGAAGACCGACGAGATGCTCAACGCCCTGTTCGAGCACATGGATCGGCTGCGGACCACCGACCCGACCCCCGTCGAGTTCAAGACCGCCGTCGACAACATGGCCTTGAGCTTCCCGCTCCAGATCGAGACGGCCTCGCAGATCGCCGGGAAGGTCGCGACCATGCTGACCTACAACCTGCCCGAGGACTACTACAACAACTACATCGACGAGGTCCGCAAGATCGAGCTCGGTGACATCAAGGCGACCGCCGCCAAGCACGTGAACCCGATCCCCGTGATCGTGATCGTCGGCAAGGCGAGCAAGGTCAAAAAGCAGCTCAAGGACGTGCCGGTGCTCAAGGACGCGACGATCATCGAGTACGACACGGACCTCAACCGCAAGAAGTAGGCGGTGGGAGCGTGGGGAGGCGGAGCCGAAACGCACCACGGGCTGCTAGCAGCCCGTCAACGGCCGGCTTGGCGAGAACCGCACCGGCATCGTCTCGAACCCGACGACGAAGTTGGCGGGCCGCAGCGGCGTCGGCCCGGTCAATTCGAGGTCCGGCAGCCGGGCCAACACCCGCTCGACCATCACTTGGACCTCGAGCCGAGCCAAGGCGGCGCCGAGGCAAAAGTGGGTGCCGAACCCAAACGCGAGGTGGTCATTTGGTGAGCGGCTGATGTCGAAGCGGTCCGGCTCGTCAAACACGGATTCGTCGTGGTTGGCGCTGTGGTAGAGCAACAGCAGCTTTTGTCCGGCCACGAGCTGCTGGCCGCGAAATTCCACGTCTTGGGTGATCGTCCGGGCCATGTTCTTGAGCGGCGACACCCACCGCAGCATCTCCTCGACCGCGACGCTGATGCCGCTGGGTTCGGCGCGCAACCGCCGGTGCTGCTCGGGGTGGCGCAAGAGCGCCTCGACGCCGCCGGTGATCACGTGCCGGGTGGTCTCGTCACCGCCAATTAGAATTAGTAGGGACTCTTGGATCAGCTCTTGATCGCTGAGTCGGTCGCCGTCGACGTTGGCGTGGACGAGCACGCTCATCAGGTCGTCCTGCGGCGGCCGTGAGCGTCGATCGCTGATCACCTGTGTGGCGTAGGCGCTGTAATTCGCGAACGCGCTGGCCGCTTGCATCATCGACTGCGGGCTCGCGCGGTTGCTCAACGACGAGACCATCTGGTCCGACCACAAAAGCAGGCGCGTGCGATCCTCCGGGGCGACCCCGAGCGCGTCGCCGATCATGATCATCGGCAGCGGCGCGGCGATGTCGAGGGTAAAGTCGCACTCACCACGCTCACAGACCGAGTCAATGATCTCGTCGCAGGCCGCTCGGATCTTTGGTTCCAGTTCACGCACCTGTCGCGGGGTAAAGCCGCGGTTGACCAGCGCTCGCCGCCGGCAATGGCCGGGGTCGTCCATGTCGATCATCATCGGCAACGGCCCATGCTCAGGCCGGATGCCTCCAGCGCTAGAGAAGGTCGCTGGGTCCTTGGAGATCGCCTTGATGTCCTCGTAACCAGCGATGCCCCAGACCCCGTTGCTCTCGTCGAAGTAGACGGGGGCGTTGGCACGCATCCACGCATATTGCTCCATCGGGTTGGAGGCGTAGAATAGGCCGGAGACCAGGTCGATGTCGCTACGCGTGGGGTGGTTTGGCATGGTTCCACCGTGGCACCGGATCGAAGGGCGTGCGAGATTCACGCGCGTATATCGATCTTCGCGACTGCGAAGGGATCGCAGTCGACTCTCCGCAGTGAGCCGGCGCGGCCGGCGGCCGATCCGGGCTGCTAGCAGCCCGTCGGGGATGTGGTACGGTGGCGCGCCACCGATCACCGCGATTCGCATGAGCCAAGGAACACACGATCACGGAGCCAAACGCAGGCTCCTCCAGCTGCTCACCCTCGCCTGCCCGTTGCTCGCCTGTGCCAACCAGGCGCCCGCCGGCGAGGCCGGCGAGACCAGCGGGGACGCGCTCGCGTGTGAGGACGACACCGACTGCCTCAACGGCCTGTGTGCCAGCGGGACCTGTGTGGCTTGGGACGCCCCCAAACCCTACCTCGATGCCTGGCGTGACGAGCTCGTGCTCCCGGCCGAGCAGTTTAGGCGGTTGATCATCGGCGGCGGCGCGGTCAACAACAACTTCATCAACCGCGGTGATATCGAGGTCCGCACGATCGCGGGCACGACTGAGATTCGCGTGCAAATCCAGCGCTTCACCATCGCCAGGACCCAAGCCGACGCTGATCGAACGTTCACGCGCATGGGCTCGTGGGCGTACAGCCTCGAGCTCCCAAGCGCGCCCACGGAGGCGATCGCCGGGCTCGCGTGTGAATCCAGCAACCTCGATTTTTGCCAGGTGCGCTGCTATTACGAGGGTCTGCTGCAACCGGCCCGCGACGGCGCCAACTTTCGAATCAGCCTGCCCGTCGGCTGGGACGGCGAGCTTCACCTCGAGACTCAGGACAACCTCGCCGATCCGCGATACCCCGATCGCGGCGACGTCCGCGTGGACGGCCTCGCCGGACCGCTGCGCGTGGTCCTCGATTCCGGTCGGGCCGAGGTTCGGCTCGCGGACGACTACCGCCACTTCCCCGGGTGCCCGCTCGACGATCCGTGCCTCGTCGAGGGGCTCGCGCCCGATTGCGGTTGCTCCGACTACGCGAGCGTGGACATCACCGCGCGCGCCAACCAAGCGGCCGAGATCACCGTCGACGCGCCACCCACCAACTACTACAAGGTCGTTTTGCAAAGCGCCGACGCCCAGCTCGAGCTCGGCTGCGAGGTCGAGCTCGATTGCGAGGGGTTCGGCGATTGCCAGATCGATCCGGATACCCTCGGGTTTCCGGCGATCCTGCGGGCCTCGCTCAATTACCCGGGCCCACCGGCGGAGACGGGCTCGGGGATCGCCATCAACCTCCAGACCAGCGCCTGCGCCGAGGTCGAGCACGCCGACCAGCCGTCGGCGTACTTCGAGGGCCCGGCGGTCGAGCTGCGCGGGAGCGTGCGGCTGTGCAGCGGCTGCTTGTGAACGGTTTAAACCGGAAAGCGCGCTGGAGCGGATAGACTCGCGCTCACCATGCAGCTCAACTTCGACTGGAAAGACGGCCTGTTGATCTCCGCGAGCCTGTTGCTCACCGTTGGATCCTTGGCGACGTTGAGCCAGCACTTCGACGTGACCATCAGCGACGTGATCATGAAGTTCACCGTGTTCGTGATGATCGCCGGGCCGGTGGCCCTGCGCCGCGTCGTGTTTGGGGCGCCGGTGTTGCCCGAGCCGCGCACGGGCGCGCTGGCCTCGATCGTGTCGATGCTCGGCCTGCTCGCGACGATTTTCGGCATGGCCCTGGTCGTCCTCGGCGCGCTGAGCATCAACTCGTCCGGCGGGATCCTGGTCACCGGCGTGCTGCTCTTGGGCTTCGGCTCGCTGGCGTCCTGGTGGCGCTACCCGGCGGGAGGCGCAGACCCTGTGAAGCCGAACTGAAGCTTGTAGTACGTTAGATATCCGGCTGCAGCCGGATCCCCAAGTTGAAGCTAATCACCGTGTCGAGCTGCCCCTGCACTGGGCCTGCGACCTGCTGGGCGAATCCGGCCCCAATGTCCACGCCAATCCCGCCAAGCGCCGCCGGTCGAATGAAGCCGAGGCCGGCGCTCACGTACCCGCGGTCGTCGGCGCGGCCGGGGCCCCGCGAATCCCACCAGCCGCCGACGCGGATCGGGACCGGGCCCACGACATACTCGGCGCCGCCGTGGACGGTCGTCCGCGTCCATTTTTCGTGCTCGGCCCGGTAGGAGGTGAAGTCGTAGGTCGCGTCGAGGTTGATGCTGAAATTCATGCTGCGCGTGGGGAACACGGCGAGGCCGTGGCCGAGGCTGCGCGGGTAGTCGGCGATGCGCCGGAGGTTCTCGGTGTTGATGTTGGGCTGCTCGGCGGTGGTGATGCCCTCGATCTCGTCGGCGGTGGTCGAGTCGCCGCGCGCGGGCCGGCTGGGGCCCGCGAGGTTGTAGCCGACCACGGCGAACCGGACCCAGCCGAGCACATTGAGGGCGACCGCGGCGTCGAGGCCAAAGGCGTTGAGCTTGGGCCGGTGATCGATCGCAATGTTGTCCTCGTCGAGGTAGCGCAGGCTCACGTACTGCCACTTGGGCTTGATCGCGATGTACAGCCAATTGCGCACGGCGGTCACGCTCAAGGCGCCCGCGACCTCGTGGCCAAAATGGGTGAGGTCGAGGGACTGGCGCTCACCCATGGGGTCGTCGTAGCGGATCCGCGGGGTCCCGCGGGTGAACACGTAGCCGAGCCCAAGCGCGACATGGGGGCTGTTGAGCGAGTCGCTGATGAACACGCCGAGCCCGTGGGTGCGATCTTGAAGATTAAACTGGTAGACCGGCTCGATCTCGAACTGCTGGGCGTAGCTGAGCCCGGCAGGGTTGATCAGCACGGCGTCGGTCCCGGTCGACGAGCCCCGGGTCGCGTTGCCCATCGAGAGGTTGCGGGTCCCGTCGATGCCGGGGCTGGCCTCGGCGCGGCCGGGCAGCCCGGCGCTGAGCAAGCCAGCGAGGCCGAAGCTGGCGAACGCGAGCAGCCGCTGGGACGCCGATCGGGCGATACCGGCGGCCTCGCCGGGCAAAATCGGGTCAGGTTCACGCATGCTCGGGGGCAGCATACGGGTGCCGGAGATCCGCGCAAAAAAACCCCCGGCCCGGGACCAAGCGGGCCCAGCGGGTCCACAACGGCGGTTCGCGCTGGGCCAAATCGCGCCGAACCCCACGCCGTGACAAGTTGGCAATGCACTCGCAGGTGCCGCCGCTCGCGTTGCTTGGTACGGTTCGGTTCGTGTCCGGCGATCGAGCAGCTGAACCGGCGGAGCCCTCGTCGGCCAACCAGCCCAACCTCGAGCCGATCGCGATCGAGGCCCATCCCCCGCAAAACCGCCGGATGCCCACGCAACCACCGGCGAGGCTGGCGCTCGACCTGCCCCGCGCCAAGCTCAGCACGCGGCACAGCCCGGCCCCGATCCGTCGCGGGCTGTTTGCCAGCGACCGGATCACCAACGTGCTCGCGGGCCTCGCCGTCGGGCTGCTGCTGGCGATCTACCCGGCGCAATGGCTGGCCCGCGAGCACGAGGCCAGCGAGGTCGAGCCGCGCGTGGCTGCGCTCGAGGTCTCGATCGAGCACCCCTTGGCCGTCGACGCCGGCCTCGCCCATCCGCCCGAGCAGATCGCCGCCGCGATCGAGGACGGCCGGGCGCAGACGCGGCTTCGGTTCGTGCTGGTGTGGCTGGTGGCGGGCGCGACGATCGGCCTGGGCCTCGGGTTCGCGCCGCGACCGGGGGATTGACGCCAGCGATCAGGGCTCGCCGACGTCGATGTCGTCGATGTCGATCGCGTCGAGCTCGGCGTCATCGACGGTGATGTCGATCGCGTCGAGCTCGGCGATCGCATCGAGCTCGGTGTCATCGGCGGCGACCGAGGGCGGCGCGCTGCCGTCGAGCTGCAGGGCCTCGCGCAGCAGGGCCTCGCGCGAGCTCGCGCCGGTCTTGGTGAAGATGTTGTGCATGTGCCACTTCACGGTCGCCTTGCTGATCCCGAGGGCTTCGCTGATCTCGCCGTTGACGTCGCCGTGGAGCACGAGCGTGAGGATCTCGCGCTCGCGCTCGGTCAAGCGGGCTTGCTCGACTAGGCGGGACACGGCCCAGCGCAGGCGCAGTGGCCCCGGCCCCTGATCGAGCTCGCGCTGGGCTCGGTAGCCGAGGGCCTCGAGCAAGGCGGTGATCTTGACGGCTTGCTCATCGCTCTCGACGGCGAAGCGGACGCGAATTTTTGGTGAGGCGTTCATGGACAGTTGGGCTCCCAGGCAGAGTTGGCAAAAGCAGTTGGTTCGGCGTTGACGGGGCACGGGTGGTAGCCCCGGCTGCGAAGCTCGCGTTCGATCAAGCCGACGGCGGCCGGGCTGTAGACGTGGCTGATGACCGTGCGCAGGTGGCCGCGGGCCTTGGTGAGGTACGCCCGCGAGTGCGCCCGCGAGCCCTTGAGCCCGAGGTGGGCGATCAACTTGCCGCAGCGCATGGCCGTCATCCCGTCCCAGCGCGCGGCGATCTGCGTGGGCGTCGACCAGCCGTGGGCGAGCTGCTCGCGGTAGTCCTCGAGCGAGCCGCCGAGCGCGAGCTCGCTCGCGACCACGCGGTGGGCCGTGAGCAGGTCGGGATCGACGAGCGCGGCGTCGCTGAGCCGATCGAGCAGGCGGTCGAGGGCGCCGGCCTCGAAGCTGCGGCGCTCGGACTCGAGCCGGTTGGCGGCGATCGTGGCCGCGTCGACGGACAAGATCGGCTGCTCGAGCGCTTGCCTGGCCCGCTCGAACGCGTGGAACTCGGGGATGACCTGCTCACGCAGGTGCGCCACGAACCGCCGGGCGCTGGTGCTGTCGAAGCAGGCGATCAGGTCGTCGAGGGCCGCCGCGCGCAGCAAGGTGATCGGCTTGCGGTGGTGCTCGCGGGGCAGGACCACGTGGGCGCGGTCGAGCTTGTCGAGCAGCTCGCGGCGGTCGTCGCCGTCGAGCTCGACGATCGCGTTGGCCGGGCACTGCTCGCGCCAGCGCTCGGCCAAGCCCATCAACAGCTGGCGGGGATCCTCGACGCCGAGCACCCAGGCGAGCTCGGTGACCAACCAGGCCGGCTGGTGGTCGCAAGCGACGGTGATCAGGCTCCAGCCCTCGAACCCGCCGACAAACCGCACGGCGAGGCTGCGGTGGTTGGCGGCGTGATCGGGGGGGTGTTCTGACATTCGCAACAACATCGGTTTGATCCTCGAAGCATGATCAATATGAACCCTCGACCGCTTGACGGTCATTGACGCCAATGTCACGCATGGATCACCGTCGCGAACGGTTCGCCAGCGGCGTGACCGTCGGTCACCGTTCACCACGCGTTGGAGTGTCGTGATTGAATGACCGTTATAATTGGCACCCTCTAGGAGCCCGATGGCTTCGGTGATGGCTTCGGTGACGGCTTCGGTGACGGCTTCGGTGACGGCCGCGGTGACGGCGACGCTCGCCGCCGGGTCGGGCGGGGCGGGCTCGGTGCCCGCGCCGTTTCCGTCGCCGACCACCTGACCGGAGCGCCGCCGAGCCCGGCGCGGGCCGGCTGTGAGCCAACCCGCAAGCTGGCCCCACGCCCTTCGTCAACGGTCCTGGCGCTAGCGCTTGACGGGTGTTCGCCGACCGAGTAACCCTACGTCCCCCAACACCAATTTGGGTCGCAACCGCGCCCCAAGCCCAGATAGCTCAGTCGGTAGAGCAGGGGACTGAAAATCCCCGTGTCGGCGGTTCGATTCCGTCTCTGGGCACACCGCGAACGACCCCGAGGAGCCACTCCTCGGGGTCTTTTCGCGAGCGGAGCTGCGCGGTCAGCCAGATCGGCCTGGGGCGTGCCCGGGGGATCCATCCGTGCACGGGGAGGCGGAGCCCCCTATAATTGCGAGCCCGCGCGCACACGCGGGGCCACCGCCCATGCAACGCCATCAAGCCGCCCGAATCGCCCTCGCCGGAACCGCCCTGTTTGGGCTCAGCTGCCTGCTCGCCTGGCAACATCGAGATCTCGATGCTGGGCTGAGCGCCGACGACATCCCTGGAACCCTGATCGCGCAAGAGCTCGCCGTCGGCCAAGATGGTCGGCAGCTGCTCTTCGACCTCGTCGAGCCCGAAGCTGGCGAAGGTGGCTCCGAGGCCGAGCTCGCCGCGCTGATGCGCTCGATCGCGGCGCAGGGCCTGGATGTGGAGCCGGCGGGGTTTTACGCCGAGACCGAGCACCTCTGGCGCGTCCACGGGACGCCGGCGCAGCTCGCCGCGCTCGAGCAGGAGTTCGCCGGGCACCCGCTGATCGAGGGGATCGAGGCCGACGTCACCTACTCGCTGCCGACCGACGCCCTCGCCTACTATGACGAGCACGACGGCGCCAATGACGACGCCGAGGCCCACAAGCCCGGCCACCCGCGGTTCATCCCCGACGACCCGATGTGGCGGCTCCAGTGGAACTTCGAGGCGATCAACGTCCCCGAGGCGTGGATGCACACCCGCGGACGCGGGGCCGTGGTCGCGGTGATCGACACGGGCGTGGCCTACAAGGACCTCAAGTGGAAGAACATCGACGCCAAGGCTGTGCCCGATCTGGCCGGCATCGAGTTCGTCGACGGCGAGACCTTCCTGAGCAACGCGCTGCCCGAGGGCCTCGACGACCACGCCCACGGCACCCACGTCACCGGGACCATCGCCCAAGCCACCAACAACGGCGTCGGCGTCGCGGGCGTGGCCCACAAGGCCAAGATCATGCCGCTCAAGGTGCTCGCCGGTGATGGGCGGGGGTCGGTCGCCGGGATCGCCAACGCGATCCGCTACGCCGCCGATCACAACGCCAACGTGATCAACATGAGCCTCGGCGGGCCGCTGCCCTCGCGGGTCCTGGCCAAGGCCGTGCAGTACGCCCACGACAAGGGCGTGACGGTGGTCTGCGCGGCCGGCAACGAGAAGCGCTCGAAGATCTCCTACCCCGCCGCCTACGAGGGCTCGGTCGCCGTGGCCGCGACCGACTGGGAGGGCAAGCGCACCTTCTACTCCAACTGGGGTAAGCAGCTCGACATCTCGGCGCCCGGCGGCGACACCCGCAGCGACAAGAACGGCGACGGGCAGCCCGATGGGATCTTGCAAAACACCATCGCGATCCAAGACCCCTCGCGCAACGAGTACCTATGGTTCCAAGGCACCTCGATGGCCTCGCCCCACGCGGCCGGGGTCGCCGGGCTGATCGTCTCGCAGGGCGTGACCAACCCCAAGGAGGTCGAGCGGATCCTCAAGGCCACCGCCCACCACCCCAACAACAAGACCTGGGATGATCAATACGGCGCGGGCATCATCGACGCCGAGGCGGCCGCGATGGCGGCGAGCTCGGACTACCGCGGGGCGCGGATGGGCTTCGCGGGCTTGCTCGGGCTGCTCGGGCTCGGCGGGCTCGGGTTCGCGGGGATCGGCGCCGGGGCGATGCAGCGCGGCAGCGTCGGTCGGCGCAGGCTGGTCGCCGGCGCGGGCTTGATCGCGGGGGCCGGGCTGGCCGTCGGCGGCTTGACCACGCCGGTCGCCTACACGATCGGGACCGCGACGAGCCTGCTCGGCTCGGGCCTGCTGTTGTCGGCCTTGCTGCCGACCCTCGCGGTCTTGGTGCTCATGCAGATCAAGTCGCTGCGCGGGTTCTTGACCGGGCTGAGCCTGGGTTGGGCGGCGTTGCTCGCCCACGGCGCCGTGGTCCTGCCGACCCTCGTCGAGGGCATCCCCGGCGGCGCCGGCTGGGATCGCTTGTGGCTGGCCGGCAACGCCGTGCTGTGCCTGTGGCTGGCCCGCAAGGTCGGTCGCGCGGGCGTCGAGCCAACCTCCAAGTAGGCGGCTAACCAAAAAACCAGCCCCGCGACCGAATCGGCGCGGGGCTGGTTTTTTAACCTTCAGCCTGATTAGGCGTCTTGCTTGGCGGCCTGGTTGGCTTGCTTTTGGATGTGGATCCGGTCGAGCTCCTCGCGCGCGGCCGGGCGCAGGGTCATCCACACGAAGTCGTGGAGGTCGAGCAGATCGGCGGGCGGATGACCAAGGGCGACGAGCTCGTCCTCGACCATGCGCGCGACCTCGAGGTAGCGCTGGTAGCCCGCTTCACCGGCGCGCTTGGGCACGGTGAACCGGCGCATGACGATGTTGCCCTGGGTCGCGAACACGCTGGGGTGCACGCACATGTGCTTGTGCGGGGCGAGCAGAGCCAGCGGCGCGGTCAGGACCTGCCACGAGGTCGCGGGTCCGCCGGCGCCGACGAGCGCGGCCTGCATCATGCGAATGGTGCAGTTCTCCGGATCCTGAGCGAAGCGGATCAGCGTGGACGACAGCTCCTCGGTGGGCTTGGTCTCCTCGAGCTTCTTGACGTGGGCGCTGGGCACGAGGTCCGTGCTCGCGAGCACCTTGATCAGCGAGTCGAGGGCGACCTGGTAATCGCCGGCCTCGTGAGCCTCGCGCAGGGACTCGGCGCCGAGCAGCTCACGCGCCTGGGCGATGGAGGGTTCGCGGTGGCGCTTGAGCCGGCGACCGCTGCCGCGATGCTTCTCGACCCAGGCGTCGCCAGCGAAGCCCTTGGGGTAGTCCTTGAGCAACAGCACGAGCTGGTCACCGACGGCCGGGACGATCTCGTCCTTCTTGCCGGACATGGTCGCGCGGACCTTGGCGCGGAGGTCATCGGCGGAGCCGTCGGCCGGCGTCGCGGCCGGGACCATCAGCTGATAAAAACCTTGCTTGAACAAGCGGGTCTCGCCGTCGGCGAAGCGAAACGCACGCTTGCCGTCGCGCTCCCACAAAAACACGGCAACCCCCCACTCTTCGCGCTTCTTGTGACGATACAGCGCGTCCTCATTGGGTGAGTCTCGAGTTTCAATGCTATCGATCACGGCGTCCATGGGGTCTTTTCCTGTGCAGGGTCTTCACTCGGCGATGGTTTGGTGGTGGCGGTGAGGCCACGGTCGGCGGCTTGGTTTGGACTGGGTCCGAGTGCTGTGTGCGCCCCGCGTCGAGAAGCTTCGAGATGCGAAAAAATCTTCGACAGCGAGCGCAAACCCCAGCAAACCGGCAGCGCGGTCCCGCAATATAGCTCAGCCGGCGCAAAACACCAAACGCGGGCGACTTGCGACGTTTTTAGGGGTATGCGGGCGGGTTCTCGCCCCTGCCCCCGGTCCCGGAGTGCCGACCCGCGGTTCGCGGCGACCGGGGTGTGCGCGAGCACCCTGTGCGAGCGCACGCGCCGGGTATGCTCCAGCCCATGGTGCCTCCAGCGCTACGGTTTTACTTCGACTTCTCGTGCCCTTACGCCTATGTCGCCTCGACCTTGGTCGAGGACCTCGCGCGCCGCAGCGGGGCGCGCCTGGAGCCCCGGCCGATCTTGCTCGGCGGCGTGTTCCGAGCTCGAGCGACGCCGCAGAACCTCTCGGCCAGCCTGTCCCCCGCCAAGGCCCGCCACAACCTCGCCGACATCCACCGGCAAGCCGCCCGCGCTGGCGCGCCATTGCGCATGCCCAAGAACCACCCAATGCGCACGGTCGAGGCCCTGCGGGCCCTGCTCGTGGTCGGCGAGCCGTTCATGGGCTTGGCTCACGCGTTGTTCCGCGCGTATTGGATCGATGGCGTCGACCTCACGACACGCGCGCGGCTCGGTGAGGTCCTGCGCGGCGCCGGCCATGACGCGGATGCGATCCTCGCCAAGCTCGATGACCCCGCGATCAAGGCCGAGCTGCGCGAGCGGACCAACGAAGCGATCGACGCCGGCGTGTTCGGTGTGCCGGCGTGCGTGGTCGCGAGCGACGCCGGGCCGCAGCTCTACTGGGGCGTCGATCGCCTGCCCATGGTCGAAGCCCTGCTGCGCGAGCAAGCCGGCCTCGCGCCCCTCGATCCGCCCAGCGTCCCGACCCCGCGAGCGCCCGTCGACCTCTACTTCGACTACGCGAGCCCGTTCGCGTACCTCGGCTGCCACCGCGCCGAGCAGCTGCTAGGCGATCACGCCCGCTGGCATCCGATGCTGCTCGGCGCCGTGTTCAAGCAAGTCGGGACCCCGGACGTGCCGATGTTCGAGCAAAACGAGGCCAAGCGGCGGCACACGGCCTTGGACCTCGCGCGTCAAGCCGCCGCTTGCGGGGCACCCTTCAAGTTCCCCTCGCGGTTCCCCATGCGCTCAGTCTTGGCCTTGCGCGTGACCTTGGCTGCCCGCGCCCACGAGCGCCGCGAGGCTCGCCAGCTCGTCCACGCCTTGTTTCACGCGCTGTGGGCCGAAGACCGCGACATCGCCGATCCAGCCGAGGTCGCGCGGATCGCCGACGGCTGTGGCCTCGACGGCGCCAAGCTAGTCGCGCAGGCGAACGAGCAGCCGATCAAGGACGCGCTGTTCGAGTCGACCCGCGCCGCCGTCGAGGCCGGGGTGTTTGGGGCGCCAACCTTCATCGTCCAGCGCGAGTCGGGGCCCGAGCTGTTTTGGGGCGCCGACCGGCTCGCGCTCGCGCTGGCTGAGGCCGCTCGCTGATCGTCAGAGCAGCGTGCTAGCAGCCCGTGGTGAAACCCCTCACGACCCAGAGCACGCCCTTGGGGCCCGATCCCTGTGTCCCGAAACCTTGCAGTACGCCCGGTACAACTGCGGTTTCGGTCCTTGGCCTCGGGCCCC
>Ga0114946_10000298_pt1 | contig 31944 bp, 25 predicted proteins | sample WalLakDeSediment_FD_88676 | JGI IMG/M metagenome (GOLD analysis project Ga0114946, IMG submission 88676) | Lake sediment microbial communities from Walker lake, Nevada to study Microbial Dark Matter (Phase II) - Walker Lake 11/02/13 Deep Sediment | ecosystem: Environmental > Aquatic >... | reverse complement strand
CCGATCGGGCTGCACATCGTCATAGCAATGGAATAATAACCGACTGGTGTCATTCCGTGAAAAACGGAAATAAGTATTTTATCCAATCCCGTCGTCAGTCCATCGACAATACGACCGAGATACAGTTCGCGGCCAAATTCCCTGACTTCGACGATAAGCGTCTTCGCGTTGCGACGTACGTCCGCAAGGCGCGGTTTCATTAACGCGCTCCCGGCCAGCACGGACACTCCGATGCACACCATTGTTGCCGCCGTGATCTGCGTCAGTGTAATTCCGGAAGCTGCAACCGTTGCCAGCACGAAAAGCAGGAGCAAGCGGGGCGCGATGAGAAGCAAGGAGAGAAGTGCCATGCGGCTACTCCCCTGACACATCGACATCAGCATTTCCTGCATCGGGAAAACCACGGTCAGCGGTGCGACGAGCAGCAGTACTGCACCCGCTCCTGGATGAAGCAATCCGTCGACGACAAGTGATGCAAGAGCTATGAAAAGTACATAGAATATTCCGAGAATCGCGGAAGCAAGCAGCAACACGGTGGCGGTACGGCGTTGTTGTTGTTCATTGGCTGCGATAGCCATCAATCGTGCACCTGCGGGAGAGAAGCCGAAGTCGAAAAACATGCCGCTGAAAACGAACAGCGCGAAAATAAAGGAATACGTTCCGAATTCTTCGACTGGCAACAAGCGAGTGAGTAGACCGTACACGGCGATTCCCAGAAGTGCGTTGAGAACGAGTGCAGCGGAGTATCCGGCCGTTTTCTTCCCCAGTGGCGAGAGCATCATGGCACGCACCCTCGATGCCTGCATTATCTCGCCGCCGCGATGCAACAACGACCTAGCTTCAGCAAGACCAAGTGCGGTATGCCTAGGGGAAACAACCCGATGAGTGTGGAATGCAACAAACATTCGTTCCGGACAATCCGTGAATGTGAACGATCAGTCGGTAACGAGATGTCTATATGCGGCTCTGATTTGTGAAAAATACAACATGGTAATGTATCGAATCAACGATTACATGTCAAGAGGAAAACAACGCTCCATTGCAGCGGACGAGATGAGCTTCGAACAGCTCAACGAAGGAGCACAACAATTGTTCTTCCGCTCGCGAAAAGCGATTCGGCACGGGGCTGTCGATATCCAGCACGCCCCAGAGAGAATCGTTGAGCATCAGAGGAAGAACCATTTCGGATCGGGAAGCCGAATCACAGGCGATATGACCTTCGAACGAGAGCACATCGGGAACATTCATTCTATTCCCGGTAACCGCCGCGATTCCGCAAACGCCCTGGCCGAATGGAATCACGGAACAAGCTGGTTTGCCGTGAAAGGGACCAAGCCGGAGAACATCACCATCGCGAAGATAGAATCCGACCCAATTAACAGCATCGAGCGACCAGTACAACAGAGATGCCACGTTGGACATCACAGTAAGCGTCGGTTCGCCATCGTCGATTAACACACGCAGTTGACCGATGATTTCTTCGGGGGTTGCGTCCGCTTGAATGATGATATCGCCCATACGAGTTCTCCATGTCGTTTGACGTTTCATTGAAAATTACCTAGCTTGCAGCACAGTAACAAATAGAAGGCAATCGAACATGCGAATTCTTGGTGTAATGACAATAACGATTTTGCTGTTTCTCGGTAGCACCGACAGCACATTTGGCCAGGATCTTGACAAGGAGTATTACCTTGGAAAACAACATTGGGGCGTTGGCGTGCAAGCTGGGTTGATGAGTGGAATGGGCGTAGCGGTCCGCTTCCATCCCGTTGCGAGATTCGGATTTCAATTCGTCGGCGGAGCATTCAAGGGTAGTGATAATTTGCTCGGTTCCATAGGTGGCGAGGCGCAGTTCGATTTCGATTGGAGCAACAGAAATCGGTTTTACGGCTACGTCGGATTCGGGTATTACAGCAATGGGAAAAACGACCCGGACAATCTTAAAGCACCATTGCGAGCCGGGCTCGGCGTCGGATATGACTGGGATATCTCGAACACCTTGATAATGAACGTGAACCTCGGTCTGACGTATTTCACCGACGGGAACTTCCTGCCACTACCACAAATCGGACTGCATTATCTCTTCGACTGAGTCTCACGCATCGATCCATGCGCGATATCGACTATTTCTTCGAAGGCGTTCACCAAGTAATCCGGGTTGAGCGCCTTCAGTATGTTTGCTGCCTGAAAACCAAAGCTTACAGCACAAGTGGCAACACCGGCATTGCGCCCTGTTTCTATGTCATACGATGTATCACCCACCATGAGGCTTCGCGATGCTGCCGCTCCTGTCAATTCCAGTATACGCAATAACGGTTCCGCCGAAGGTTTCATTTGTCCGAAGCTATCCCCACCCGCGATGACTGAAAAATACGAATCCATGCCCAAAGAAGAGAGCATGAATCTCGTTGCACGTTCAGGTTTGTTGCTTAGTACTGCGAGCGTCATTCCCTCCAAACGCTTCAAACTCTCGAGAACGCCGGAGAATGGACGAGTATTGTTCAGGCAACGGGTTTCATACAAACGCGAATACTCGGCCATCATGGCCTCTATATTCGTCACGCTTCCACCCGCAGCAGTGAAAACAAGAGACAGAAGATGTCTCACTCCTTTTCCGACGGCAGTCTTCACCGCTGATGCATCCAAGGGACCGAGGTGATACCTGAACAACAATTCATTCACGGTCTCGTGAATGTCCCGGAAAGAATCCAGCAAAGTACCGTCAAGATCAAAAACCAGCAAATCGTATCGCATAAGAACTCCGGAACAAAGAGAATGAATTTCAAGTTATTACATGTATGTGCCGGAACAAGTGGCACTACAATGAAAAAATGAAAGAGCGAAAGCGCAACGGTCTTGCACAGCCCCGGAAATTTTCCTAACTTCAATGACCACTTTTTTGTGGGGGGCTGTAGCTCAGTGGTAGAGCATCTGCCTTTTAAGCAGAGGGTCGATGGTTCGAGCCCATCCAGCCTCACCAAACAAAGTAAGCGGAAGTGGTGAAATTGGCAGACACACCATCTTGAGGGGGTGGCGCTCGAAAGGGCATGCGGGTTCAAGTCCCGCCTTCCGCACAACTCGTAAGAGGACCCGACGTTTTCACACCTATTCCTAAGCTTCGCTTTTCCCCCCGACACCCAAGGTGCAAGGAGAATGCATAATGATACCAAAAACAATCCTTCTCTTCCTCCCCATCTTCCTGCTTTCATTCTCAGCCATCGCTTTCGCGCAGAGCAACACCGAGGCGAAGAAGCTTTTCAACGATGGCAACGCGCTGCTGAAATCCGGAGATTACGATGGCGCAATACAGAAGTACAATGCTGCGCTCAAACTCGAAAAGCACGAGTTCTTCTACTATCAGCGTGGCTTGGCGGAACGCAGAGCACGTAAGGTGGATGCGTCGATACTCTCGTTTGAAGAAGCGCTGAAGTTGAATCCGAAATTCGCCGCCGGCTACTTCGCGTTGGGGAGTTCCTACTTCACCAAGAACGACTTTGAGAAAGCCATAGAGAATTACGAGTTGGCGTTGAAGGAGAATCCCACACTCGGACAAGCGAAAAAAGGTCTCGCAGCCGCTCAGTCCGCTCGCGCGAATGACCTGGTCAACGCCGGCGACATCAGCGGAGCAATTGCATTGACGAAAAAAGCCATCGAGAATGATCCGCAATTCGACAAAGCCTACCTCGTCATGGCGCAGGCGTACAATAGGGACGGAAAATACAATGACGCCATCACAGCAGCAACAGAAGCGCTTCGATTTATGAAAGGTCCAAAGGGTGCCGCACATTTCGAGATGGGACTCGCATACCGCAATCTCGGCAACACGGCCAAAGCACGTGAATCCTTCAACAACGCGAAGAAAGACCCTTCGTACGCACGCAACGCTGATTATGAATTGAAAATGCTGCGATGAATCGAAGCCGTTGAACGATAGTTGCACCCGATCAACGATTGACGGTTGGAAACATTCGACCCCTATCTCATGAGATGTGCGATCCTGAGATAGCTGCAGACCTTCTCTTCACCACGCGTCCTCTTCTCAGGCGTTGGCACTCAACCGAAACGTTCAGCCTGCCAATAAGCACGTAGTTTTACTGCTCGCCGCACATAGCACTAACCATCCCGCCTGTATTCCTTCCACGCAGTACGGCAACCTTGGGGCCTTGCATTAACCCAAGTTCGACCATGACGATGTTTTTTCCCGAAGGGATGTTTCGAGTAATCTCTGATTGTCATCATCGTCGTGTTCTGTTGCAAGCCGTTTTGTCACTGGAAGCAGGACATCCCGTACATGCAATCCATGTGAATATTCTTCACGTTTCGTGCGTAGCATTCACGGTCCGTGCATGCAAAGCAGCGATAAGTACTCAGTACGGCATGTTTCAACATCGGCACGAATATTGCATATAAAAAGGAGACTGTTTTCCGTATTACCGAATGGAGGACTGCATGCATTTTCGCGTCATCTCTTTCCTTCTCTTCTTCGCAACGGCGGCTTCACAAGCGCAAACACCCATCGAGGTGCTGTCGTATTTCCCGATCGAACCGGGCAACTCATGGACATTCCGCGTTCGTGTCGATCTCGGAGCAACGCTTATTGACGAGTTCGACTCCACTCTGACAATCGGGACAACAGATACATTGATACAACTCAACGGAAAACGTTACTGGACATCCTCGTGGGGTCCGATGCGTGTAGACTCCGCGACTGGAAAGGTGTACATTCATCCGAGTTACGCATGGTGCACGGACAGTACGGAAAGAGAATTCGTCAATTTATCGATCGACACCACCGATAATTACTACTTGTGCTATCTCGGTTTGAACGAATTCTGGGATGTCATACCTTCCCCTTATCCGATGACTGTCGGACTGCTCCCTATAGAGCGACCGCTGAAATTCTGGACTGCGCGGCAGGAGTCTCGCTACTTCGCCGACAGTATCGGGCTCTGTTATTGGCAATACTGGACCGGAAAGCGCATCACGTGGGAACTGATACAAGCAAGCGTGTACGGTATGGAGTACTTCCCCGTTCGACTCGCGTCTTTCGAGGGTTTGCCGACATCCGACGGTGTGCTACTGCGATGGCGCACAAGCGAAGAACGCGACAATATGGGTTTTGAAATACATCGGCGGTCACCTGATGCCCCATGGAAATCGTTGGGATTCGTACCCTCAGCCGGGCGTGACAACGGTGCCGAGTATACATATCTTGATACCGAAGCGAAGCAGCAGTCGAATGACAGGAGACTTGTGTATAGACTCAAACAGGTGGATTTCGATGGGACATTTTGGTATTCACAAGAAATCAATGTACACAGGCCTTTGACTTCGCCCGCAGAAGCTGTAATACACATATCGCCACACCCCGTGAGTGACCTGGCAGTTCTGTACATCGAAGGCGTCGATGCTCTCGAGAATTGGAATATTCAGTTAAGCGACATGCTGGGACGCACGCTCTTGCGCGACAAGCTATCGATGTGGGATTCCAGCGGTGGCGGCATGCAACTCAATCTGCACTCATTCTCACCGGGGGTCTACGTCATCTCGGCGACTGATGGACACAGGCATCTCGCGCGTACTCTCCATGTAACGCGCTGATGCCGGCGAGTGACAAAGGGTGTTCTCGAACGCCGGCTGCCTGCTCGAGCCGGCGTTCGTATTGGTACCAACCGCAAAAAACATTACTCCCCGGAATGCCGCTTACGGACCACGCGATAGTGGAATGAGAGACGAAGGATGAATTTGAAGGCTTCGTGAACCGGGGAAAGAATCTCGCATCGGCATTGTTCTCTCGCTCGGACAATTCGGTAGATTAGGAACAGGCCGATCATGTAGGTCGATTGTGTGGTATGCAAGCGAGTCACAGATGTCATATAGCACTTCCTGGATGACATCCGAAATAAGGAAGTCAGCTCTGAATGCCTTTCCAGTGAAGACGATCCCGTCCGCTCCGCTGCGCGTCGAAAACGGCTTGTTTCACTGCGACGAGCAATTCTTCTAGAGTCTGAGCGTCATCGGGGTACACGGCGATTCCAGCGCTGACGGTTGTTCGTATGTCATGTTCGGTAAACGTGTGCTCCCGAATCACACTGCATATTCGTTCTGCAACATCGATGACAGCCGCTTGGTCACTGTTCGGAAACAATATCAGCACCTCGTCGGCACCGTATCTGCAAGCGCTGTCGTACAAGCGAAGATGCTTGCGAACGAGACCCGCGAATTCGCGAAGAAAGGAGAGCCGGACTGCGGATCCGAAGGTGTTGGCGATATACTTATAGTTGTCAATATCCAGCATGAGAAGACCGAGCGATTCTCCGGCTTCCCGTGCACGAAGCAGATTCTGCTGCAGCGTTTCCGAAAAAAACGAATAACGCTCGAGAGCTGTTTCGCCATCCTTGCGGTCGAGACGCAGATTTTCCTCATAAAGATGGTGTTGGTACAGACTGACTCCGGCGACACGACCGAAAGTCTGAAAAATCGGTATGTCTTCCTGTAAAAAATTGTCTGCTTTCTCACTGTCCGCAAACAAGTAGCCTAGCGTCTGGTGATGAACGCTGATCTGAACGCAGAGACACGATGCGAACGAATGTTCGAGTTGAAGCTCTTCAGCGAGTTCCGGCAGCAACGACGCATCGGAAATCAATACGGGCCTTCCGGTCCACAATAATCTACCTCTGGCTCCAGTCGCCAATTGTTGTCTGAATTCCTTGCAGAACGTACGCGATAAGCCGTAGTAATTCTCTATGCTGAGATACTCGGTCTCCCGATCAATGAGCACGATGGCGCACGACCTACAGCGATACAGCCGAACGAGTCTATCGACGACGAAGTGGAACACCCGTTCGTAATGCCTGTTCGTGGTAAGCAATTCCATGAGTTCATGAACAAATTCAACGCACTGTGACGATTGGAATTCTCTCATGACGTACCTCCGAGACCCGGTGGGATAAACTCGAACGATTCTATATGAAGTCGCGTAAGGTTATTGTAGCATTTTGGGAGGCAAATGTCAAGAGAGCAAATTTACCATGAACCGGCGGCCCCAGCAGCCGGCGACGAGTAACGGCAATTCGGACTGCTGCACAAGCCTCGATACTAGTGGATACGCAATGATTCGCGGCGAGGACATACATCCTGTAGCCGTAATACCAAAAAAAGCATCCATTATCCTGAAATAAAGATGAGCGGGTATGTGTTTCCTGAAGAAAGCGTACATCCTATCAACATCCGATTGAACATTTCCCCCGAGGCGCGTTCCAAGTAGATCATCGCATCACTCGTACTCGATTGAAAATGAACGTGCTTTCTGTTGGAATTCACTTCCTTAGCAGAGCCGCCCGAAATCATGATGTTGAAATGACGCGAAGGCAGTGAAAGGCTGATTGGAATCTCCCGCTCTTGACATGAAGAAATCCTGATTCCATTCGCTGCGAGAAATGCATCTGGATATCTCTTCCAGTCTATGTCGGTCGCTAGGCCTACATCTTCGCAAGACTGTAACGCATGCCAATCGTCAGCTCGATATACACTGCCGGACGGGCGTATGCATTCGAAACAGTGTCCGTTCCGCGATTATCAGCAGCATGTCTCAAGAAGATTCTACAAATCCTATTGCGAAACGATGCGTTATCTTCGCTGTTCAAACTGAAACACATTGAATCTCATCCACACGACTGCGTCAGGCAGCGAATGAGGCGAGCAGTTTCGCTCAGACGTTTGTTTTCGCTGGGACGAGAAGGACTTCGTTGATCGCTTCGACAATAGCCTCTTTCGCCAACGCACCCGTGGCCATACGGGGAGCATCGTTCATCGGAACGAAGAGTATGGACGGAATACTGCGTATACCGAAAACGCCGGCAAGCTCCTGCTCACGCTCCGTGTCTATTTTGTAAATGTCGATAGTCTCTTTATACTCTTCCGACAATTCCTGAAGTATTGGTGCCACCATGCGACAGGGAGCGCACCAATCGGCGTAGAAATCGATTATGCAGGGGCGCTTCCCTTCGAATTTCCACTCCTTGTTGTTCTCGTAGTCGAAAACTTTCTCAAGAAATGCTTGTTTATTCAGATGTTCCATGTTGCTATCCTCATCGGTTATGGTATGAATCACGTTCTCTCATATCATACGATGCAGACAGTTGCGTGTAAGATTCGCGAAGAATGGCTTTGGATGTTCAGGACGTTTTTGCAGCAGGCAGTTCGACGATGAAACGCGATCCTTTTCCCAACTCGCTATCGCAGTGCACAATTCCCTGCATACTCTCGACGAGCTTTCTGACTATGGACAGCCCAAGGCCACTCGACGTTTCTCCGCCGGTCGGTTGAGCTGAAAGCCGGGAAAACTTCTGAAACAGGCGCTCCTGATCTTCCGCACTCAGACCCGGACCATGATCGCGTACTTCGATACGGATGCGATCTTGATGTTGCTCTAGGAGCATGAGCACTTCGCCGCCTTTGGGAGAATACTTGATAGCATTCGATACCAAGTTATCCACTACTTGGAACACCGCTGCTTCATCGCCCTGCACCGGAGCAAGTTCGCCATGTTGCTCGACTCGCAAAATAATGTTCTTCCGCTCCGCCCATTTCTGGAAGTGGCTCATGACACGATCGATAACGGGCCGGATGGGCACGGGTCCGATCAACAATCGCATGTTTCCGGATTCGAGACGATTGATATCGAGGAGATTGGATAGCAGCACCAGCATGCCGTCGGCGGTTTCCGAAATTTGCCGGGCGCGTCCGCGCAGGTATTCCACGTCGCGGTCACGTTCTACCATGGATTCGGCGAACATGCGGATTCCACCAATGGGATTCCTAAGGTCATGGGCGACTATGCCAAGCAAATCGTTCTTTTCCTGATTGAGTTTTTCGAGTTTTTCGTTCTGACGCTTGAGTTCCTCGTTCGTGCGTTCGATTTGCTTCGCTTGCGCTTCCAGCATCGCTTCATGCTTCCTGATCGCCTCATTCGCTGCTTCCAATTGTTCGTTTTTCTGTTGCAGTTGCGCTGCGGCTTTCTTCTTGAGTCGATAGCGGTTGGCAACGAGAAGCAAGATGATGATAAGGAACACGGAACCAGCGATGAGTGAATTCCGCAGCCAGCGATGTTGCTCCAACTCGGATTCCTTCAGTTCACGCTGTTGCGCGAGCAGTGCTCTATCTTTTTGGAGCAAAGCGATTTCGTGATCCCGGCGCGATGCTTCCATCCGTTGTGCCAACAACACGGCTTCTTGTTCGGTCAGCTTCAAGCGGTCGATTGTCTGTTCCTTGCTCAGCAATTCGATGCTTTGCTGCTGTTGCTTGAGTTGTGCGGCACGCGAAAGCAATTCCATTTCCCGGATGCGTTGCTCCTTTTTCAACAGCTCGTTTTCCCTATCACTACGCTCTCGCTGAACCAACTCGTAATTCGCAGTCATTTCATTGATCAGCTTAGAGCTTTCTTCATTGAACAATGAATCCTTCAAATCAGTGAACTGCCGAAAATACTCGAGAGCCTGTGTAGGTCGGCCCAACGCTGAACAGGCATCCGAACACACTTTCAGCGCGTTGCGCTTCACCGCACGGGCGTTGAGCGTTTCGGCGGCACTCAGGGCTCTCGTGCCGTAGTCAAGCGCTTTTACATAGTCCTTGCGAGCAAAATACAACAGACCGATACGTTGCCATGCTTCCGAACGTCCGTGCTGGTCGCCGAGATTCGTATATAATTCCGACGAGCGCTGGTAATTCTCCAATGCTCGTGTGAACATGCCTTGCAGAAAATAGCTGATCCCGATATTCAGATACGTACTGGCTAAGCCGGGAACATCGCGTAAATTCTTTTTCAATTCCAGCGATGAGAGAAAATTTCTCAACGCATGTTCGTATTCACCTCGCTCCATATGGATGACACCGATATTATTGTACGTGTAGGCCAATCCCCTGGTATCCTGTGCCTCCTGGAAAAAGCGGACTGCACGCTGATGATAGCGGAGCGCACGCTCTTCGTCGTTGAGTTTTCCGTGAAGTACCCCGATGTTCGACAGCAACGCAGCCATACCCTGCTGATCGCCAAGTTGTTCTTTGAGTTGCAGTGCCTTGAGAAAGAAGTTCAACGCCCTTACCCACGACCCCATTTGCGCATGTGTAATACCGGTGCTGGTATAGGCCATCGCCAAACCGGGGTCGTCATTTACCTGGCGCGCAATCTCTCCCGCTTCCCTTGCGATACTCAGCGCGCGTTCAGGAGTGCTTTTACGATACTCCTGCGCGAGATCGAGCATCAAGCGGACCATAATAGAATCGCGATTGCCTCGATCTTGCCTACTCTTCAACAAGCTTTCAAGCCGAACAACTTCGTTGCGCTGCTGTGCGGACATTTCGACCGGCACGGCAAGCGATGCCGAGAAAACAACGTAGACGAAAACGAGTACCGGTATGGAACGCCGCATATTCATGGCATGTTATCGTGCTGCCGCACCGGAAGCACGGAGCACCTCTTCTGGAGTAGGACGCGATTCGGCCCGCAGGGGGTCTGTACCGTATATCCGCAATTCGTCATAATCAGAGATACCATCACGGTCCGTATCCTGCCGCAGTGGGTCTGTAAAGTACAGAAATATCTCCTCAAAATCCGTAAGCCCATCCTTGTCCGTATCGGCTGACATAGGATCGGTACCGTAAATCATCACCTCGTCGTAATCGGATATTCCATCCCCATCGGAATCCGGAAGCAGTGGATTGGTCCGCCAGATCATCACCTCGTCACCGTCGTACAGGCCGTCGCCATCCGTATCGACCATTCTCGGATTGCTTCCGATGCGAACTTCCTCGCCATCTATCAGTCCATCACCGTCTGTGTCAACCTTCAGCGGGTCTGTTCCGTAAATCAATATTTCTTCCCTGTCGCTGAGTCCATCGCCATCCGTATCGGCCAACAGCGGATTCGTGCCGTATTTTTTCACTTCCACGTAATCGCTGAGCCTATCACCGTCAGTATCCCAGTACAGCGGATTTGTTCCGTAAATTTTCACTTCTTCAAAATCGCTCAGACCGTCTCCATCCGTATCGGCATTGTAAGGGTTCGTTCCGAGTCGCAGTTCTTCTGCATTCGTCAACCCATCGCCGTCAATGTCCTCATCGTCGAACATATACCAGTTGAATCCCAGCGATAGGGCTATGAATGTATCATTCGCTGTTTTTTCTCTTACGGAATTTCCTGACTGGCCATGCATGCTTTCGTATATCCGGGCGAGTTCGCCGGAATCGAATGCATCCAGTTCGCCACTCATCACGAGATAGCCGTTCAGGGCGACTTCCAACGACCATCGTTTTGTGAAGTAGTATTCGAAACCAAGCCCGATCGGAATACCGAGAGCCGACAGCGGAATCCTTGATACATACAGTGCCTCACCATTGACATAATCATCTGGCGAGAACATCAGCGCCCCGACACCTGTTTGGACGAACATGTTCAACGGTTGACTTGGAAACAAATTCAAGCGCAGACCGGCATCGATGGAAAACATACCAGTCCCTCGTCGAGCAGGTTCCGGAGTCCCGAATTGCAGTTCGTAGCTGCTGCCCGTGTTCCATCGCTTCCGTCGCATGTAGGCGAGTCGCCCGGCACTGACGCTTATACCCAAATCCAGCCATGGAAGCACAACGTAGCGCCCACCGGCATCCCACATCATCGCCGAATGATGATCCGAAAACTCACCGAAGTACCGCGTCATCCCCGTTCCACAGCTTAACGCCAGTCTGCCTTCAGTCATACGCGGCTTTCCGGGCCATTCAGCGTCCACTTGTGCACGGGCTGGTACAACCACGATGCAACACACTGCAATGCTGGCAAGTAAAAAACAATATCGCTTCACCACAACGAAAATCCTCCGTTGGAGAAAAGAATCGTGTCTATTCCGTATGTATCTCCGAACCCGTCATCGCAAGAATGAACAGCTCGACGCGTCTGTTTCTCGCCCGCCCTTCCTCTGTACTTTCGTCTGCGATCGGATAGCGTTCACCAAAACCGACTGCACGCATGCGTGCTGCTGCGACTCCTGTTGCGAGAAGAAAGTTTCTCACTGACCTCGCCCGTCTCTCTGACAGCATCTGATTGTACGATTGCTCTCCTCGACTGTCGGCATGCCCCCGAATTTCAACCACCATTCCCGGATATTTTTCGAAAAGCCGGACTGTTTCATTCAGAAGCGGAACATATTCCTGCCGCACTTCATCACGGTTGAATTCGAATTCTATATTGCAGAATGACAGCATATCTCCCTCTCGCAGATGAAGCGAATCCAAATGCACGAGCACGCGATGCCGACCAGTTTGTCTGGGCGGCACATGCTTCACGCTACGTTGGCGGAATGGTTGAGTATAATCCGGAACAGGGTGTGAAACCCTGTCGTGATACGAGAGGGATTCATGTTCGGTATTCGCTACGCCAATGACACTACGCACTGCCGGCCCCGATGGAACATGGGGCGGAGCGACGAGTGGTGCGAGCAGGTAGGAAACGCCACCACCGGGCAGATCGCGAGTCTCGATGAGTTCGGCAGTGTACGCCTCGATGTCTTCGCGGGGTAGGTTGGGGAAAAATGCGTCATATTTCAACGGGTTGCTCCGCGTCACATAAATCTCGGTATAATCGTCAACCGTGTCACCGTCGGTATCGGGGTTCAACGGATTGGTGCCGAAATACGCGATTTCATCGTAATCGAGCAGTCCGTCCCCGTCAGTATCAGCTTTGAGGGGATTGGTACGATACGTTACAACTTCGTTGAAATCATAAATCCCATCGTCATCCGTATCGGGGCGCAACGGGTCCGTGAAATAGATCATGATTTCGGAATAATCGTCCAGCCCATCGAAGTCCGTATCCGGGTTGCGAGGGTCGGTGCCATAGATGATGACTTCCTCGTAATCGCTCAGCAAGTCTCCGTCCGTGTCAGCCTTCAATGGGTCGGTTCCATAAATCATCACCTCTTCGTAGTCGGTGAGCATATCGCCATCGGTATCCGGCTTCAACGGGTCTGTACCGTATTTCATGATTTCAAGGTAGTCGCAAAGGCCATCATCATCGGTATCCGGTTTCAACGGATTCGTGAAATACACGCGCACCTCGTCATAATCCGTCAATCCATCTTTATCCGTGTCGATTTCATAAGGATTGGTTCCCAACAGTTCCTCCTCGTAATTGAACAGACGATCACCGTCGTAGTCTTCATTCTCGAACAGATACCATCGCAACGCAATCGTCGCCGAGACGAAGCTGTCATTCCCTCCTGCCGGGATAGCCAGGCGCCGTTGATGACGAGTATTGTACTCTGCAGCTATTTCAGCCGGATCATAGGCGTCGATATCCCCACGAAACAGGAAATGATTCCGCAGGACGAGCATTGCGGCAACTCTTCGTCCGATAAAGTGCTCGACACCGAATCCGAGCGGTACACTGACGGCAGCCGGGAAATCGGCCACAGGTCGAACACGTACCAAAGAGAAATCATCCGCGCGATAGAACGTGACTCCAACACCAGCAGTGAAGAAGACATTGGAAAAGCTGCGAGGGAAGAGATGCACTTCGGTAGTCAATGCAAACGCACTGTAGTAAATTCCACGATGCTGTGCTATATGCGCATCCGTCATAGCGTATTGATATGCGTACAGCAATTCGTCCTGACCATGTGATGAGCGGAGAATTGTATGTTTACCGATATCCGTAGTCAATCCGACCGCCAGTTCGGGGAAAATCGTGTATGCCACCGCCCCATGCACTTGGCGTCCCATTCCGGCGATATCGAATTCGCCTTTGTACCATGCGCCGCTGCCTCCGAGGCTCAATGCCAAGCTCCGCCCGGTATATCGAAAACGCGATTGCGGTATAAGTACTTCCTGAGCGGATAGTATGCCGGGAAATAGCGGAAGACTAAGCAGCGATGCCACGAAGCAAGTACTCAGCAATATGGAAACAACGATATTCACAAATGACATGTAGGGAAATGGATACCAGGTTGTAATGAATATATGCATGATTGTGGACAAGAAAAAATGCTACTGCATATTGTGAAAACACTGCTTGATCGGTGTGTATCCGTCATCGAGCGCTTTACGGAGTCGCGCAGTACGGTCACGTGCATTGTGGAATGTTCTACGGCATTTGCATACGCTGATCTGCCGGAATCGAATGCCGGATTTTTTTATCTCTTTACACTGACGATTTTTCTTCGTACCATTCAGTATCTCGCAGCTCAGAGATCATCTACCCTTTTGATCACATCGACAGGAAGGTAGTCATGAGACCCACGCACTTCACATTGCTCCTCGCGGCCATTGCCATAACATGCGCCGCGACGAGGACCCACGCCCAGCAAAGCGGACCAATACTCACTTTCACACCCGAGGTGGTCAGATTCGACACCGCATCGTGTGGCGAAATTCGTGAAGCACTTCTGCTGATGCATAACCGCGGCGACGAAGCATCCACAGTATCTGCATTGGAACTCCCTTCTTCACCGTTCAGTATTTCATCACAGGTGCCATTTGTGCTGGAGCCAGGAGAATCACGGAATATTTCCCTCGGATATGCTCCAACCCAAGCCCCATTGCGAGACAGCACGAAGCTTCGCATTATCGCGGACAATAACGTCGCTTCATCCATTGCGCTGCTCTGTGATGTGAGCGATGCGATGACCCAAACATTCAGCGGTGCGGACTCCCGTATCGCCGCTGCACACGATGCTCTACGTACATTCGTGAATGCTGCAATGTCCATCCCCGACGTGCATGTCGAAATCGGAAGTTTCTCCTTTCGCGAATCGAATCAATTCCGGATACTGCGTCTGATGACGACGGATCGCTCCTCGATCCTTGCTGGAATACCGTCGACTGCAAGTGGTTCGCACGCGTGCATCTGGGACGCACTGCATCGCGCGATGGGCTTCGTACACACCTCGCAACTTCGCCGTGTCGTTGTCCTGATCACTGCCAGTCCTGATGCAGGGCGCTCGTTGTGCGGAACAATTTCATCGGCTGGTGTCACATCGACCGCTCTAGCGAATAACACGGTGATTTGTGCCATAAGTTTCGACAATGCCGAGTCGGAGACGCTCTCGCAGATCGCTGCCGCTACCGGTGGGTATCACGCTTCTGTATCTGATACAGAGGAATTGAATGAAGCGGTCGCATCGCTGATCAACGCGTTGAGAACTCAGGCACCAACAAGTGTAAGTCTGCACGGAGATGCCGTGTCGCCACTACCGCGCATAGAACGCCCTGTGGTTCTTTTTCCGGCTGTAGCGACAAGCGATACCGCGAGTGCAAGGATTCACATTGGAAATGACGGGACATCCGCCTTGCACATGTATGCATTCGAACGCAGCGCGGACGACATCATCGTTCCGCCCCTCCCGCCGGCCGTACTTCCGGGAGATTCCGTGGCTCTCTCCATCGGTGTACATCCGAGCGAGGGAGGATTCGAAAGCAGGCACATTACTGTTCGTACGAATACATGCCTTGTTGACACAACACGTATCAGGCTTTTTTCGGTCGGAATTGCGCCGGGAGGCATCGCGTCAGGTCCGGTAGCATACATGGAGGCGGACTCGATACATTTCGGACAGGTGCACTGCGCCTCTGTTGACACGAGAGAGTTACGATTCATCAACGACGGAGTCACTGCGATCACTGTCGAGAACAGCGACATCACTGTCGGCAACTTTCACCTCTCGCTTCCCACCACACTTGCTCCCGGAGAAGAGGGCGTTGTCAGCATACGCTTTTCGCCCGATGCTTGGCTAGGAATCGACAGCGTCGTGGCATCCATTCCCGTTTCGTCACGGCGTCAGTCAGCTTCGACCGTCCTCTTGCTCGAACGAAGTCCGGAACTCGCCGAACTCTTCGATCAAGCTCTCCGGTATATCGATGTGGTATCGATCGGACGGGACGTGCTTGTTTCAACTATGCTGCACCGTGCCGGCATCATGGACAAAACGAGCGTGATGAGTGCCTCGCAAGACGGCATTGAAAGCACGGCAATGACATCTGACGCGAAGTTGCTCTGCGGTATTGCGCTAACACCAGGTGGAGCGGGGAATGCAGGAAATGCTTTGATGCAAGCGCTTGATACATTAGGACGATACGGCGACAATTCCAGACTGCTCATGTTCGGTACAAAAGGAGACGCGGCATACACTTCAGATACCGGCCCATTCATCAGCGACATCGCTGCTGCTGCACTCGGCGTTGGAACGAAAATATCAGTGATGCTATTATCAACAGCCGAAGCCGACAGCCTGTCTTGGCTTTGCGATCAGACCGGCGGCAGTTTGAGGCGCATCTCGACACTGTCCAATTTCCTCGGGTCATTGGACGAATTCGACAAGGAGTTGTATGCGCCCGGAACATATGAAATCCAATTGATCGCAGAAAGTATCACACCTGTAATACGATTGGATGCGACGGTCCTTAGTCTCGGCGATCTGATTGCAGACAGCGAATCCTCAACTTCCGTCCTGATCACGAATCCATCCCAGTTTCCTCTCCGCATCGACAGCGCAACAACAAGCATGTCGAACCTGCGCCTTTCTCCCAATCCACCGTTTATTGTTCCTCCCGGCCAAGAACAAACTGTTATTCTTGCCGTCATCGCACGAAGTCTCGGTGTATTCGATCACGAGCTACATGTACACCACAACACCTGTCCAGTGAGCGTAAGTACAATTCGCTTGTTCGGTCAGGTCAGGGACAGCATGCATGTTTCCTTGCCGGGTGTTCGGCACGTAAAGCCAGGTTCCGTCGTGCACATTCCCGTCATAGCTGAGAAAGCGATTATCGATGCACACGAACTCCGCAGTTTTGAACTGAGTGTAGAGTACAACCCCACGTTACTCTACCCAGACTTGGTGAAGCCGGCATTGCTGAACGGCACGTCGCACTATTCCATGGATGTCAGGCAAAGTTTCGATACGGCTGCAGCCAAGGCTGTGTCTACGTACAGTATACAAGTGGATGAGCATGCCCCTTCGATACAAGCGGCATACGGTGAGGCATTCTGTACGCTGCGCATGCACGCGTTTCTCGGGAATCGGCGTTCAACCGATATTACTGTACGAAATATTCTGTCAGCATCGCCATGGTTGGAGTTCGCGTCCGGAGATGGAGGAATCGTAATGATAGACAGCTTCCACTACATCGATCAGCGCTTGATCGACCCCTCGATATTGTACGGTGTGTCTCTGGGCAAACCGTCACCAAATCCAACACGGAGTGCAACAACAGTGATCGTGTACATACCGCAGCGCATGCACGCCACCCTTCGCATTTACACCGCTTTGGGACAACACATGCATACTGTAGCTGATGCGCTATGGGATGCCGGGTCACACTCCGTTCGTATCGATGTCACGGGATTCCCACCCGGGGTGTATTATTGCAGGCTGGAATCCGCAGGCGGTGTTGCAGTAGAACGGTTCAGTGTCATACACTGAAGGAGTACAATCATGAAAACATACGGAATCTTCTGTGTAATCATTCTGGTTTTTCCAAGCGTGCTCATGGCACAGCGTGATATTGACAGCGGCGTTGGGCGCGACAAATCGTTTAATATTGCCATCGTACTCGGTGCAGCAAGGCACATGCACGAGGGCAGCTTCGGTACACCGGAATTCGATGAAGAACGTGGAGAATTCGGCAAGGGAGCGGGAATCGGACCATTGGTTGGTACACGCGTCGATATTCCTCTTGCGAGATCAGTTGTTTTTTCACCGAGGGTGCTCGGCGAATGCCTAACCGGCGAATTCACTAGCTCGAAACTCAGCTTACCCATTGTTGGACACAACATGGAGCCCGACGTCATGACTGTTGAACAGCGACTCGACGCAAATATCAAAGTGTTGACAGTCGATCTTCCGCTCGCGTGGGTGTTTGGTGGCAGCGGTTTGTATGTTGTCGTGGGGCCCTCCCTCTCACTGGCTGTTTCGGAATACTATGAACTCAACGAAAGCATCGTACAGCCCTCTGGAGTAAGTTATCTCGACGGTACAACGGAAACGAAGCTGTTCACTGGGGATCTCGATCTCACGAGAAAGATGCAGATCGGTCTTCGTGGAGGCTTCGGATACAACTTTCCCGTTTCGACGGACATCAAGATCGGACTCGAGTTGTTGTTTCACTTTGCACTGAGTAACATGCACGAAAGTGGGGAATGGAACAGATCGGCTGTGCTATTGTCCACAGCATTGCTTTTCACGCTCTAATCAGAGCACGTCCGGAAGTGATTCGTCGAAAGTACTGAATACTCTCGGCATGGATTTCACGAGGCGGCAGATGGCCGTGCTAATACGGCCATGGCTATCCGCGAACATAACATATTATCCGGCAGTGAACGTCTGCTACGGATCCGGCAAATATTCACACGTCGCGCTGCACAGTGCGATCCGCCGTTTCACCCTACCTGATTCAATTGTCGAGAATGCTCGCAGATGCGGTAGTAGGCGGATTGCGCTTTCGGCAGCTCGTCCGAGTATTTCGCCAAAAAACCACCTACGCTTGGCATGGAATCAACGACTCGAAGCAGTGAACGGAGCATGATCCACCCAATGCCCACGATGCACCATCGAGTTGCGAGGCGTCGCTGTCCGTAAATGTCATGCCCGCGCACTGCTCCGGTCCGCACTGTCAGCAATTTATTTCATCCAAGGAGAATGCATGCACAGTATATCACGACCTTGTACTCCTTTAACATGCGCATCCTCATCCGACGCGTCCGCTGCCTATCATTCCGGAGTGTGTTTGGAATACACTGCCATAAAACGTGGCGGGAGAAGTATATTGTGCTAAGCACCGGGGAGCCGGAGAGATAGTACAGTACAGTACAGTAGAGTACGATCCGGAGCTAGCATGCTGAAACAGAAACAAGGAGATGCACGCGTATGTTCGACTGTACTGGGAAACGAGCGCTGCTCAGTGGCGCAAGCCGCGGCATCGGTCTGGCGATAACGGAGCTACTGCTGCATTCAGGAGCGGAGGTCTGCTTGGTAGCCCGCGGAAAGCAGGAACTGGATGAACGAGTACTTGCGTTCCGAGAACAGGGTTTGAACGCTTGGGCCGTTGCTGCCGACGTATCGGTAGAGAGTGGACGAGATATCGTCGTCCAACGAGTTATGGAGCACTGGGACAGTCTTGATATTCTCGTCAATTGCGCAGGCACGAATATCAGGAAGCCGACGGTGGACTTCAGTTTGGAGGAATTCGATCTTGTTTTCAGAACAAATGCCATTTCAGCGTTCGAGCTGTCCCGTCGTCTGCATCCATTGCTTACATCGGTTCACGACGCATCAATCGTGTTCATCGGCTCGACGGCCGGCCTGCGCACAGTGCCTACGGGTGCTGCGTACGCGATGAGCAAGGCGGCTCTCGATCAACTGACGAGATATCTCGCCGTTGAATGGGCTCAGGACGGAATACGCGTCAACAGTGTCGCACCCTGGTACATTCGTACGCCACTTGTCGAACAGCTTCTCAGCGACAGCGAATACTATAGCCGCGTCATCGACCGTACTCCGCTGGGTCGAATCGGCGAAGCGAGCGAGGTGGCGGGCATTACAGTATTTCTCTGCTCTTCCGCCGCATCCTTCATTACAGGTCAGAGCATAGCCGTGGACGGCGGTTTTCTTGCGAAGGGATTGTAACAGCCACATGCGCCGAAGTTCGGTTACCGCACATCGATTTGTCATCATTCAGTCGGAAACGTCAAACACTTTTAGAGAATGAACGGATTGCATGTCACGCGGAGAGCCGATGACCGCCACTCGCAGTACCCAGCTCATGCATGTTTCCATTGCAAGCATGAGCATTGACATCAAGTTCACGAACTCACTGCTGCAAACCGCGCGTTCGCTGGACTTCGGCGGCGAACGCATTCGCATCACGCCAACGCTTCACTGAAATGCAATACCACTTCCTAGCATTCTGAAGCCAGGCAACACTTGCGCAATTCCAGCCATGGTCGCATGTGGGAAAATCACGTGAAGAAATCAGCCTATACGGAAATGTCACAATGCTATTCGTGCTGTTCCTGCAACAGGCGAAAGATGATAGCTGCAATCTGTTCCTACCGAGTGGAGGTGCGTATCCGGAAACGGTACACGGGACCGGATTCAACAACAGCAACAGCAAATGCCGGACAGTAGCACCGTTTCAACCACGTATACACCGGTGAATCATCCTTTTCGTCTTTGAAAACGGTCCGCGAATTGCTATGTTTAGAGTGTGTGAATGTGTAATTGTGACATATAGTATGTTCTTGCTCTGATTGATAGAATGGCGCGTTGTTTTTTGGTAATCGCACTGATACTTGCGGGCATTGTCGGCGCGTTGGGCTGTATGAATGGAGAATCCACAGCCTCACGTGCAGAGGACGAGCGTGAAAAAAGTTTAGCATCGGTAGCATTCAACGACGATGACGTACGGTCAACGCTCGCCGCAATAGTACAGGAGAAGTATCTTCCGCGCGAACTCGCGTATCGCGACACGTTGATCGATTTGTACAACAAACGGGATTTTTCCGCGTTATGGGTGCTCACTGATTCCTATCCTTGGCGAATTCAATCCATTTTGCCGTTCTTGACTCGCTCTTGGGAACATGGGCTCGATCCGGACTGGTATCATGCCTCGGCACTGCGAGAAGAGATGATGATGTCCTTGGATGCTTCACTCCCTGCTGCCGAGCGGCACAAGGCGCTCGCACGCATAGAGTTGCTGGTTACAGATGCAATTCTCCAGTATGCCGAACATCTCCGTTTCGGTGTGTTCAACCCGCAGCGTATCGATCATGCCTACCATCTTCCCGTACGTCGCCCGCTGCAGCGTGAATTTCTCGAAGCAGTTCACAGTACTTCCATTACAGCATTCCTTCGAAACATTCAGCCCACTGAGAAGCGCTACGTTCAACTACAGAGGGCCTTGCTCGAGTACAGAGCCATGAGGCAAGAACACCGTTGGCCCCGCATCCCACCCCTGACGGTAGATATGATCAGCTACGGCGACACTTCGTCTATTCTACCATTCGTCTCGCATCGTTTGTTATTGACGGGAGAAATAGACGGCTCACTTTTTCCACCTTCCCGCCTCATCACACCGATCACGGATTTGATGCTACTCGCTCATTCTCTCGACAGCAGCAGACTCGCTTCCATCGGTCCCGTGCTCTACGACAGCACATTAGTCGTCGCGGTTCGACGTTATCAACAACGACATGGTCTCCTGGTCGACGGTGTGCTGGGATCACGTACCATCTCGCGGCTCAACCGCACCATTGACGAGTATATTGATCAGATCCGCAATACACTGGAGCGATTTCGCTGGATGCGCTATCCGGAAACCGGACGATACGTACTCGTCAACATACCGGAATTCTGGTTGTATGCTTACGAGGATGGGAAAATACAAACGGACATGGCAGTTTGCGTCGGACAGCAGCGTGCCGCATCGCACTCGTACGAATATGCGAGGCACATGCGAAAAACCAATCAGCGCTATGATCCGAAGAATCACGAAACTCCTCAAATGCATGGATCGTTGACTCATCTCATACTCAATCCCTTCTGGTACGTTCCCGCGAGCATCGGTGCGCGAGAAATTTATTTTTCTGCACTTAAGGATCCCAGGTACTTGGAGCGCAAGGGTTATCGGGTCTACATGAGAGACTCGCTCGTCGATCACACAGACATTGATTGGGCCAGCTACAATCCGCGAAACCTGCCGTTTCGATTTGCGCAATCCCCCGGAAACACGAATGCACTCGGCAACATCAAGTTCATGTTCACGAACGATTTCAGCATCTACCTCCACGACACACCACAGCGCATGGCGTTCAGGCGGGCATCCCGCGCAGTGAGTCATGGTTGTGTCCGTATCGAGAAGCCCATGGAGTTCGCGGGCTACCTGCTGGATAGCTGCGAGACCTGGAATGTGCACAAAGTGCAACAAACGATTTGGAGCATGGCTAAAAGCAGAACGGTCTTCCTGCCGAAGACGACTCCTCTCTATATCGACTACTACACCTCGTGGGTCGACAGCGCGGGCAGCGTGCAATTCCGCGACGATGTGTATCGCAAAGACGTTCTCTTGGACAGAGCATTCTCGGCATACGAACGACGGCGTGCGGCGCGTTGAACGCGAGCACATCCGATGCGGAGCACCAGTCGCTTCACGCGTGCACCGTCAACTCCGGAAACATCCAATCCAATTCTCTCTCCTCCTTCACATCTCATCCATTGTGCCAGCACCGCTAGCACAGCCGTCGCAGTGATGCAAGGCGTGGAATGCGAATTCGTTGCGAAACAGCACTTGATTTCGGTAAAAATCGATTTTATATTTTATATCGTCTTTTCGATATCCACGCCATTCGCGGAATATTGATACGTTTCCCTGGAATATCCGGGACATCAGTGCAGCACTGGTGCAAAATCGTTGTTGATGTAAGAACAAAGGAAATACAATGAATAAAAGCGTCAAAATTCTTCTGGGACTGCTACTCCTTGCAGTCGTCGCACTTGCCGGGGGGTATTCATATATGCTTCTCGCTTTTCCGAAAGTAAGCGATGCACCCGATCTCACGATCGAAATCACTCCTGAACGTTTGGAACGGGGTGAATATCTGGCGATGAATGTCGCGATGTGCATTGATTGCCATTCCGAGCGCGATTACGGGAAGTTCGCCGCACCGCTCATCCCCGGTACATTCGGAATGGGTGGCGAAGTGTTCGATGAGAATATGGGACTGCCGGGAAGCTTCCATGCATCGAACATTACCCCAGCCGGCTTGAAAGATTGGACCGACGGTGAACTGTACAGGGCAATTACTGCAGGGGTCAGCAGGGACGGACGAGTTCTGTTTCCCATCATGCCGTATCCCAATTTCGCTAAAATGGCCACGGAGGATATTTACAGCATCATCGCATATATACGCACACTCGATCCGATAGAACACGATGTGCCGAAGTCCAAGGCATCGTTTCCGATGAATCTCATCATGCGTACTATTCCAGCAGATGCATCACCAGCGACGCTACCGGATCCATCGGATAAACTTGCCTGGGGTGCCTACTTGACCAACGCGGCAAGTTGCGGAGACTGTCACACACCCATGGAAAAGGGTGAACCCCTACCCGGGATGGAGTTTGCAGGCGGAATGACATTCGCCTTCAACCGAGGAACGTTGCGAGCAGTGAATATCACACCTGACAGCGAAACAGGCATAGGTGCGTGGACGGAGGACATGTTCGTTCAGCGTTTCAAAGCCTTTGTCGATTCGTCCTATGTGGACTACGATGTGCCGCAAGGAGAATTCAACACCATCATGCCGTGGAAAATGTACGCTCTGATGACGGAGCACGACCTCCGATCAATTTATACCTATCTGAAATCGCTCAAGCCAGTGAAAAACCCCATCGAGCGTTTCACGCCGGAGCAGTAAGCGCCAATCCTACGATCAGACAGTGCAATACGACGACAGCAGACGCTCTGCAATGAGCGTCTGTATTCGTCGTGTTCAGGGAGAACCGGTCTGTATGACAGCAATCTCATTGTTCGCTTGTATCGAAAATCGTCGGGAGCTGAAGATTGAATGTTTTCGGCACCTGTAGAAAGCGAGCATGCCTTTCATCGATCCCGAAAGTTCTGAGCAGTAACACTCCGCGTCTATACCATAGATGCGAAATACTCATCGAGAGCATGCAATACAACTACCATGTCGCGCGTCGCTGACACGATATTCAGGTCGAGTCATCGAGGCTGGTGTATTCTACGGAAGGCGAATTCCTTCGAGAGATGTGATACGTTGTCGAAGTAGCTTCATCTGCATCCTTTTTCGAGCTATCGTCGCTGATGGACGGGAGGGATATGCTCAGTGCGCAGCGCATTTCCCGTCAAAGAGGTAATATTCGCACACTGCCTGATGCAACTCTGTCGTGCGAACGAATCGCATCTCCCTCCTCTGTTCGAAGCCATTTCAACTCCGCAAGAAACGCGCATGTACAAGGAAACAGAAGAATTCCAGCGCAGAAAAATTACTGACATAGTTGCATCTGTACGATAGAATCACGATTTTTCACTGTAATGATTAATGGTTAACTAACTCCGATTTTCCACTACTTTTTCCAATAATTCAGGACCACCTCGGTGTTCTTCCACCCCTAATTGAAAGGAAGCTGCTTATGCGTACAATGCTTCGATGTTTCGCTCTGGCAGCCCTTGTGCTGCTTCCAACTCTTGTCAGCGCACAAACTGTGCGTACGGTTCTTCTTGAACAGTTTACCGGGACATGGTGCCGGTGGTGCCCGTACGGCGCGGATTCGGTGGCCTCTATTCTGAATTACGTTCCCAACTCACGAGCGCTCGCCTATCACAATGGCGACCCGATGGCCACGGCTGAAACCAATACACTCATCCAACACCTCATGGTCAGTTCTTATCCAGGAGCGGCTATTGATCGCATGCTTATAACAATCGGGAGTACGAGTTCCATATCGATCTCGCGTATCTACTGGGGACAGGTAACTGCGGCACGCGCACAACAAAGCTCTCCGCTGTCCATGAGCGTCACCGGTACGTATCACCAGGATACACGTGAAATCGATGTCACAGTCACACTGAACATCTTGCAGGAAATGAACGGCGAATTCTATCTCACGGGAGTCTTGTCCGAGGATGATCTGAATTATCCTCAGATAAAGAATGTCGGCGGCACGAACATCACGCTGGATCCGTACTATCACCAACGCGTCGTTCGTAAGATGCTCCCCCATACGTACGGCAAAACAATCGCGACAAGCGGCCTTGCCGCACATCAAGTGGTCACGGAGAACTTCACTTACACGGTACCAGCCAATTGGGATATCAGCAAGTGCAAATTGACCTTCCTGGTCACGACAAAGGTGACTCTCAATGTCAACAACCAACCACGCATCTTCAACATGGCCATACAACAGGCATGGCAAGAACAGTTGACGACAGCGCTGGCGGTGATACCTGTCGAACTGGTCTCCTTCAACGGTACGCAGATTGATGATGGTGTCCGTCTTGAATGGCGTACGGCAACAGAAAGCAACAACCGCGGCTGGTTTGTCGAACGGCGCCATCCGGACGCCGCCTGGTCAGAAATCGGATTCGTGCAAGGCTACGGCACGACCACACAGAATCAGCAATATGAGTTCGTAGACAGAGACACGCGTATAGGTGGAACGTACGACTACCGTCTACGCCAGATCGATTTCGACGGTAGTATGGAATATTCTCCCATCTTCCGAATCATGCTGACTCCTGTACCGACGCTTACGCGACTGCTTCCGAATTATCCGAACCCCTTCAATCCATCGACATCGATCGTCGTGGAACTTGCCGAAGAGAGCGAGATGCTTTTGGCGGTGTATGACATGCTTGGACGGCTCGTCAAGCAACTCGCTAGCGGAGTTCACAGTGCAGGCGGTCATGTGTTCGAGTGGAACGGAAGCGACGAGAACGGCCATCCCGTCGAAGCCGGAATCTATATCACCCGCTTGATAACACCGACATTCAGTGCAACAAGGCAAATGCAATTGCTCAAATAGTGCTTTCACTTCTCACAGACCTCGAAGGCCCTTCGTGTCTCTCACGCGAAGGGCTTTCTTCATTCACCGAAACACGGTCATGCGTCTAGACTTGTTCAACTGCCGCTACGGAATGTTACCATAATCCTGTTTTGACTACAAAGTTTCATCCAACGTTCAGCTCTCTCACATGAAAAAAGCCAATACCGCCATCAACATAGTGTTCGCTTGTATGCTGCTTCAAATGCATGCGATCGCTCAGGATTTCTACAAAATTCCTCCGCAAGAGATTGTGGATATCGTGGACGCACCCGCTGCTCCATCTGTAGTCATGAGCCCACGAGGCAATGCGATGCTGCTCGTTGAAACGCGTGCTCATCCTTCCATTGCGTTGCTCGCACGACCCTTTCAGCGGCTTGCCGGACTTCGAATCGATCCGGCACTCAAGGCGCGTCGCCGGAGCAACGAAACGGTTTCGTACAACATCATGCACTTTCACGACGGGAAGCAGATTCCTGTGAAGCTTCCGGAGCATGCTCGATTAGGTACCCCCTCCTGGTCACATGATGGACGATGGATTGCATTCACAAGAGACGGCGAGCGTGGTGTGGAACTATGGGTTGCCGACGCGAACACGGGGCAGGCGAAACAGATACACGGTGTACTCGTGAATGACCTGTTCGGCACGCCATTCTCCTGGATGCGCGACAACCGTCGCTTGCTCGTTCGCGCTCGTCCATTGCACGACGGGCCGGCACCTGTTGAGCCCATCACGCCCGTTGGCCCGATAGTAGACCAGACTCATGGCGTCGTTTCACGTCCACCGACATATCAGGATCTTCTACGCTCGCAATATGATGAGGAGTTGTTCGCATACTATGCACAAACACAGCTCATGCTCATCGATGTCGTTTCGGCCAGCGTAGAAGCGTTCGGAGCACCGGACATGATCATGGGAGCAACGTTCTCGCCTGATGAACGCTATCTGCTCGTGAATCGCCTGCAACGGCCGTTTTCTAGTCGTGTTCCTTATTCGCTGTTCTCCCGCGTTGTCGAAATCCAGAATACGGCAGGTGCAGTTATTGCGACTGTCGCAGACCTTCCTATCGCCGATAGAATACCGACACACGGTGTTCAAACCGGACCTCGTTCCGTTGTGTGGCAAGAGCTGCTCGGTAGCACACTGATCTGGGTCGAAGCGCTGGATGGGGGCGATCCAATGAGAGACGTCCCCTACCGTGATCGCGTCATGCGTTTCGCATCCCCCTTCGGCAACTCCCCGGCTAAAGTAATGAAACTCCAGCACCGATTCAGCGGTTTTACTTGGCTTGACACTCCCGAGACAGTGCTACTGTCCGAATTCGATCGCTCGCGACGATGGAGAACAACAAGTCTCATTGACCTGACTGCTGCTGAGAGTACACGTAGAGTACTCTTCGACCTGAGCGCGAACGATGCGTACAATAATCCCGGGTCTCCAGTGATGCATCGAAGAGAAGATGGCGCATCCGTCGTTGTCCAGGATGGCAATTGGCTCTATTTTCGTACTGGTGGTGCTTCGGATGAGGGGAGGAGGCCGAGACTCGATCGCTGGCACATACTCACACTCGAGAGGGAAACAATCTTCGAATCTCCGGAGAACCGTCATGACAGCTTTATTTCCTTCGTCGAGGGTGACAAATCCAAGCTTGTTCTTCGCAGCGAATCGCCACTCGACGCACCGAACTATATTCTATTTTCGCTTGACGATTCCTTGCACAAAGTTCTGACCAGCTTCACCGATCCCGCGCCACACTTGACCGGGGTTCGCAAGCAGTTGTTGCGGTACAAACGATCTGATGGTGCTGCGCTATCAGGGGTCTTGTACTATCCTCCACAATACCAGCCGGGCATGCGTTATCCGCTTGTTATCTGGGCGTATCCGCGAGAGTACTCCGATCCCTCCACTGCCGGTCAGGTCCGCAGCTCACCGAACTCATTCACATTCTTCCGCGGAACAACTCCGCTTATGCTACTCACGCAGGGGTACGCAGTTCTCATGGACGCTACCATGCCCGTGATCGGTGATGCGGATCGAATGAATGACACGTTTATAGAACAGATAGTCAACGCCGGGCGTGCTGCCATAGACACATTGGACGCAATGGGTGTCATCGATCGTGAACGCGTGTTGCTCATGGGGCACAGCTATGGCGCATTCATGACAGCCAACCTGCTTGCGCACACGGATGATTATGCCGCAGGCGTAGCACGGAGCGGTGCGTATAACAGAACATTGACACCCTTCGGATTCCAGAGCGAGCGACGCAGCTTCTGGGAAGCACCTGAATTGTACATTCACGTCTCACCCTTCCGATATGCAGACAACATCAAGGCCCCGCTTTTAATCATTCATGGCGTCGAGGATAATAATCCGGGAACGTACACCATTCAATCGGAGCGGTTGTTTCAGGCGATTCGCGGCAATGGGGGAACGGCTCGGTTGGTGCTGTTACCGCATGAGGGGCACTCGTACATCGCACGCGAATCCGTGTTGCATACTATTGCAGAAATGATCGAGTGGGCAGAGACACACGTGAAGCAGAGAACGGCACCGTCTGAGAAATAGCATGTCACAGAAAACGAACGAAAAGATGCACCGCCAGCCTCGAAATGAGATACTACAATCGCGTTGAGTGCTTTCAAGTAAGCTGTCCTATGCGAGTTGCCGGACATATCCACATGGCTTCAAGTCAAGAAACTTTCGAGCATACGACAAACGTACTCGATGAATGCTCCGTCAGCTTGAACTCCTGAAAGGCGTGCATCTTCGTTATCACCTATCATCACTGCATGAACGGCCGGTCTGAACACACGGGACGATGAATTCGTCTCAAATGCTCGCATGTTCAACAGAGAGGCACTCTGCGAACTTCCTGCTCGATACAGAGCACATGTTCGTCGAACACAATCGTCAGCACGTGTGCATCAGTATGCGGCACGAACTCGGATGCGATATACTCAGCATCGCGCACCTAGGAAGGACATTGGCGAACAAGCTTCGATTCCTGCAGACACGGCAATCAACACCGTCCTTTCGCTGGCTACTCCGAACAACATGTCGACACACCGACCATATATCGCCCAAGTCAGACGATTCAGAGGGATTTTGGATTTCCGGGCTTGATTCCCTTGATTCTTCCGGCTGCGCGCATGTATATTTCTCTTTATCGGATGCGTGACGGTAGGTACGTATTATTAGCTACATCATGTCAGCTCCGTATGGAAACGTGCTAAATCTTTATGGAGTGCATCATGAGTAGCGCAAATTCAATGTTCGGGGCTCGGTCCAAGTACGATAGATCCTTGCCGTTCACCTATGTTGCACGAGTGCCGGCCATCGAAGGTGACGACGAGCTGTTCAACGACTATTTCTGTGATACCATTTGTGGTTTGATAGAATATCTGGATTCGGAGCATGTCGAGCCGGACTCGGTTTCATTATACGGATTGTATCTCTCACAGGAATTAGCATTGGACAAATCGCTCTGCATTGCCTCTGACGGTACTTGGATGAATAGGCCTGACGTATGCCGCTCCCTCGAGCAACATTATCGCACGAGTATGGAAGAACAGTACAAAGGCCACATCGAGCGCGGAACCTGTGCGTACGACGACCGCGAGCGTGACGGCGACGGTCCGTATTAACTCCCACCCTCGCAGTGATTCAACACTGCAGTTTGAATTTCTTCCTATACCACAACTTCTGTTCACACCACAGATGCGTGCACAGACACAGAGACCGCGAGAAGAAGTTCTCGATTGTGTCAACTTCATTGTCTCGGGATACGACAACGTCTACTTGTGACTCGATGCTTGTACCGCGTCGCTCCCGACAACTTCGAGTGCACCGACAGTCCAGAATCGTGGGACGGTCCCGAACAAAAAAATATTTTTTTTCCTCTGAACGTTTGACATCGGCCATAGATTGTGTATATTGAAGAGCAACTTTATCCTTCTTCTTTTCATACACGCTTGGCGCAAGCCAGCAGAAAGATGTTTCAATCCGATGCTCCAAGTTTTGGAGCGAAATCATCCGTTCGATCCCGCAGAAAGGAGATGTACTTGGACGAACGAACTGTTTCAATCTTTTCACTCACACTTCACATACATACACAAGAGGTTACGATGAAACATGTTGCCTTAATCCTATTCGCGGTTGCGCTCAGTTTATCCGCAGTCCCTGTATTCGCCCAAGGGCCGGTTGCGTTGATGGGCATTGATGCCGAAGATTTCGGCCACGGATCTCCCTCCATTTACGCTGGTGTTGTTGGAAATGTCTATTCGAATGCGACAAATGGAGGCAATGGCATTCTCGTCATCGGTGGTGGGAAAAATCCCGCTGATCGGGTTACTATATTTTGGGATGCAGTCGGAGTAGATCTCTCCGTGTCCATAACCTACGTTAACGGCCCAGCGAACATCGCTGCAGCTTCATTCGCAGGCTATCGCGTTATTGCTGTAGTCAGTGATATCTTCAACACTCCATCAGGCGGCCTTACCAATGACGAAAACAATGAATTATCCGCGAAGGCAGCAGCAGTTGCCGCTTTCGTCAACGGCGGCGGAGGCTTGTTCGGATTTTCAAGTTTTGGTTTAACGAATCCTTACGGCTACTTGGCGTCCGTCGGAACATTCACAGCCGGGAGTGTTTTCGAGAACGATATCGAACCAACACCAGAGGGGCTCGCGCTCGGCATCACCTCGACGAATCTCGATGTGTGTTGCTGGCATGACTCGTATCTGACATTTCCTGCATATTTGGATGTTCTGGCATATTACCCGCAAGTCACAGGACAACCAGCGGCGGCTATCGGTGGCCAGCAAGTGATTATAACGACGAATTGTCCGTACTCACAGGGTTTCTGGAGGAACCACGGCGAAGGAAATTGTCATTCCGGCAACAATGCCGATTTCTGGCCTCCTGCCGCATTTCCAATGACACTCGGCTCGAATGCGTATTCGAAGGCGGAAGCCTGCGAGATCATCAATCTGAACAGTGCTGGTGGCAATGCTCTGCGCACGCTCGGAAGGCAGCTTGTTGCAGCCAAGCTCAACATCGCCAACGGGTCGCCCACACCGGATCCTGTTCCAGCAACCATAGTACAAGCCGACCTACTTATCGGATCGCTCGATCCTAGGACGGACAATGTCAAGGCGAACACTCCATTGGGCCAACAGATGAATGCTGTGGCGGGGATTTTAGACGTATTCAACAACAATGAAATCGAGCCAGTTTGTGTACTACCACCGCCGAGTCCGAAAAGAGGTTACACGAACCCCATCGAACTCATGGCCAAGGATTTGAAAATCGATGCTGGCTACCCAAATCCGCTTACAAGCAGCGGCGCTATACATTTCTCCGTGACAAAGGGTGGAAACGTTGTTCTTGCCGTATACAACACTTTGGGAGTCAAGATTCGCGAACTCTTCAACAAAAACATCGACCACGGGTCATACGACGTGCAATGGGATGGCAATGACGATGCCGGCAAAGCAGTGCCCAGCGGTGTGTATTTTATCAAACTCATGATGGAAGATCAAGCTACTAGCACGAAGCTGACTGTTTCCCGCTAGCTTTTTCAGAAATGTTTGAAAAAACCCCGTCTTATAGGCGGGGTTTTTTCTCTCGCGATTCGATATCATCGACCCCAACGTGTGAAATAATACTGCAAACGAGCATGCAATGTGCATACGATGGTGCTAACTATGGACCTTGCTCTTTTTCGGCTACTTGCACGTGTGGACTTGCTGCGTGATGGCTATACCATGTCTTCCCGAGATTCCGTTCAACCCACGGCGCTTCATTTCGTCTATTTCATCCTCCTATAAGCGCTGCCGAGACGGTTCACGAGCATGCGTCACGAACGTATATTTGGATGTAGATCAGTTTTCAGAATACGAAACGTGGCTCCTATCAGCGTCATGGCGTTACACATATCCCATAGTGCTCTTTCGGACAAGTCGGTTCTTCACGTTCTCAAGAAATAGACGCCGTCCGACGACACACGTGCGCCATGCGTGGTACACAGCGAACGGCCCGCCCCATGCTTGGAGCGGGCCGTAAATCGTCCGCGAGACCGGGGGGGTGACGTGTTACTTCGACACCACCATCTTCCTCACGCGCGTGAAGTTCGGCGTTTCGATGCGGTAGAAATACATGCCGCTCGCAAGACCTTCGGCATGGAACAGCACCTGGTGCCAGCCAGCGGGGCGCGTCTCGTCGACCAACACCGCCACTTCCCGGCCAAGCGCGTCGAACACCGCGATGCGAACACGCTCCTCGACCGGAATGCGGTACTCGATCATCGTCGACGGATTCAACGGGTTCGGCTTG
>Ga0114946_10000297_pt1 | contig 31950 bp, 30 predicted proteins | sample WalLakDeSediment_FD_88676 | JGI IMG/M metagenome (GOLD analysis project Ga0114946, IMG submission 88676) | Lake sediment microbial communities from Walker lake, Nevada to study Microbial Dark Matter (Phase II) - Walker Lake 11/02/13 Deep Sediment | ecosystem: Environmental > Aquatic >... | reverse complement strand
GCAAACCCCTCTGATGGTCCCGTAGGGACCGGGTCAAGCTTCAAGGTGGTGCCGTCGGGACCACCTGCCGCCTCGAGGTGGTCCCCCGGGGACCGCAAACCCCTCTGATGGTCCCGTAGGGACCGGGTCAGGCCTCAAGGTGGTCCCGTCGGGACCACCCACCGCCTTGAGGTGGTCCCCCGGGGACCACCAAGCCCTCTCATGGCGCAACAGGAACCGGGGCAAGCCTCGAGGTGGCTCCCGAGGAACCACCAAGCCCACGCCCCTGGCACTGCCCAGAGTCGCGTGGAGCTCGCGACAGTAATTCCGCCCCACCTCCACCGGGCCCATGCGCCTTACGATGGTCCGCGCCCTGTTGCGGATCATCCACAACTGCCGCAACGGCCTCTTGTCCGGCCTCTCCGCAATCGGCTAGTCCAAAACCCTCAGGGCCTCCTAGAGCATCTCCCGAAGCGCAGCCCCGGCCAGTGCCACCCACCTTACGCGCATTAAGCTCCTTGACTTGAGCGTGCACCGCCCTAGCCAAACCCGCCGCCGGTAGGAAGCGAGTCTAGGAGGCTCAGTGACTTCGGTGTTCGCTCCATGTTGACCCGGAGGCAATCCCAAACGACCCCGCGAAGCTGTTCGCCGACTACCGCCGCAGGACGCAGAGCCGCCAACATCCGCGGGCTGCCTTCAACCAACTTGCCCAGCACTGCCAGCGAATCCGGGCGCAGCAATCTGCGGGGCTCCGCGGCTGCGCCACCGGTGACCACCGGCTCGCACGCCGAACACAGCAGGCCGGCACGGGCGGTCGACCACGAGAGCAAAGGGCTCTGCCCAACGCCACCAGCACCGGCGCCACCGCAGCTGACACAGCGGTCGATCGGCGCTAAGAGGCCGGCGCTGCGCAGCAGCCGCAAGGCCAGTGAGTACGCGGCCACATCTGGCCGCTCGCCGTAGGCAATCAGGTTCATGGTCTGGAGCAACATGAGGTAGGTCTCGGGGTCGGGCTCGCGCTCCTCGCACATCAGGTCGATCATCTCCACGGCAAAGCTGGCGTAGGCCAGGCGGTGGAGGTCGTCCCGGATTGGCTGCCAAGCGTCGCAGGGCACCGCCTGGGTTAGGGTTTCGATGCTGGACCGGCCCCGCCACAGCATGACCTCAACGTGGCTGAGCGCCAGGGTAGAGCCACCAAGCCGCGTGGACGGCCGGCGTGCGCCACGCACTTTGGCCGTCACCTTGCCCTCGGCCAGGGTGTAGAGAGTCAGGAGACGGTCGGCCTCGCCGAACTCCCTTGATCGCAGGATCACGGCTCCGGTCGTGTAGTGCATGGGCCAGTACGCACCATCCTCATGTTGCCAGGTAGTCCAGAGCCTCAGAGCAGCCGTGCCATCCAGACCGTCGCCAAGCTGAAGTAGATCAGCAGCGCGGTCACATCGGCGGCGGTCGTAATCAGAGGACTCGAGGCGACCGCCGCATCGACCCCGATGCGGTCGAACACCATCGGGACGACGACCCCCATGACCGCAGCCACCGTCAATCCGCAGCTCATCGCCAGGCCCACCACTACACCGAGCATCGGATTGGACTGCCAGAGCGCTGCGACGACGGCGATGATCGTACCACAGGACAGCCCAAGCAGCAGACCGGTTTGCAGCTCGCGCCACACGACGCGGCCTAGGTCACGCGGGCCGATTGCCCGGGTGGCCATGCCGCGAATCGTCACCGCCAACGACTGTGTACCGACGTTGCCGGCGCTGTCCAGCAGGACCGGCACGAAGAAGGCCACGGCCACCACCGAAGCCAGGACGTTCTCGAAGTGCTGCATGACGTTGGCCGCAATGAAATTGCCAAACATCAGAAGGATCAGCCAGGGGAGCCTCTGCTTGACGCGCGTCCACGGAACGATGGCCTGGTCTTCGCCGAAATCGCCGCTGGTCCCGCCACCGACGACACCCTGCAAGTCCTCGGCAGCCTCTTCGTCGATGACGTCGATCAGGTCGTCGATCGTCACGATGCCGAGCATCCGCCTGTCGTCATCGACCACCGGTATGGCGAGAAGGTCGTAGTGCATGGCCTGGCGGGCGACTTCCTCCTGGTCCTCCTGGACATGCACCGATACAATATCGGTCTCCATGAACTGGCTCACCCGGTCCCCGGGGTCGGTGACGATCAACTCACGGAGGCTGAGAACGCCACTGAGGCGCTCGTCGTCATCGAGAACGTAGATGTAGTTGATCGTCTCGGCCTGCGGCGCGAGCCGCCTGATGTGCTCAATGGACTGCGCCGCGGTGTAGCCGGCCTTGACCCAGACGAACTCAGTGGTCATGATGCCGCCAGCCGTGTCCTCGTCGTAGGTCAGCAACTGCTTGACGTCTTGCGCGTCCTCATCAGTCAGCAACCCGAGAACTTGCTCCGCCTGCTCCGTGCCAAGCTCGGCAACCAGGTCTGCGATGTCGTCATCGGCCATCTGGTCGAGGATACCGGCAATCTCGGGCAGGCCGAGACTGGCCAAGACCTCGCGCTGGGTTTGGCTTTCCAGATCGTCAAAGGCCTCGGCCGCGTTCTCGGCGTCAAGAAGCGACAGGAGCTGGGTGGCCTCTTCCGTCGTGAGTTCCTCGATGATGTCGGCTAGGTCTGATGGGTGCAGGCGATCCAAGGCCTCCCGCAGGCCGGCCTGGTCTTGGGCGCTAAGAAGGTCTCTAAGTTCGTCGAGGGCCGGTTGTAGTTCGCGATCCATGCGACCTCGCCTCCCGTCTCGGGGCAAGGGCTCGTGTCCGGCGCCAGGTGACCGACTGCGCTTAAGTCTGTTGGTGAGGCTTAGCGCGCAGGTGGCCGGGAGACGACGCCACGGAAACCCCGCTCTCCTACTGTCAGGTGTCCGACTTGCTCTGCTTCTCCGGGCCACGGGCCCGGGCGGTCAAGCCTTCGAGGACCGTCGGTACTTGGGGATTCCACGTGTCTCACCTCCCGGTGGGCAGGGTCGGGCGGGTCGGTTAACTCCGCGTCCCTGCCGTGGTACTGGGTGTGCCTGTCGACCAGGCACGAGAGGATTATACCACTCGGCGGCGCCGCCGTCAGCGGTAGCCCAACTCACGCAGGTCGCGTTGCCGGTTTCGCCAGTCAGGCTTGACCTTGACCCAAAGGTCAAGGTAGATCCGCTCTCCAAGAAGGCGCTCCAGCTCGGTCCGGGCTTGGAGGCCGGCCTCCTTTAGCTTGCTGCCGCCCGCGCCCAAGACGATGCCCCGCTGACTGGCCCGCTCGACGTAGATGGCGCAGCGGATATAGAGCATGCCTCCCGGCCGCTTGATCATCTCCTGGATCTCGGTGGCCAGGGAGTGTGGCACCTCTTGTTCGGTCAGGCCGATGAGCTTTTCGCGCACCAGCTCGGCCACAATGAACTGCTCGGGCTGATCGCTGGTCATGCCGGCCGGGAAATACTCGGGACCCTCCGGCAAAACCTCGCGCACCGCGTCGAGGAGGTCGTCGAGGCCCTGCCCACCGACCGCGGAAACCGGGATCACGGCCTGGAACGGCGCCAGCTTGGCGTAGGCTTCGGCCGCGGCCGGGACCTCCGCCGGCTCGATCAGGTCGATCTTGTTGAGAACGCAAAAGGCCTGCGGCGCTTGCTGCAGGTAGGAGGCCACGTAACGGTCACCCGGCCCCGGCGCCTCCTGCGCCTCGACCACCATGAGGATCGCCTCGGTTTCATCCAAGGCGCCAACGGCGGTCCGCACCATTGACTCGCCAAGCAGGTGGTGCGGCTTGTGAATCCCCGGTGTATCGATCAGAACCAGCTGATAGCCGCGCCCGGTGACCACGCCGAGGATGCGGTTGCGCGTGGTCTGCGGCTTGTTGGAGACGATGGCGATCTTGCGCCCAACCAGATGGTTGATCAAGGTCGACTTGCCCACGTTGGGCCGGCCGATGACCGCCGCAAAACCGCTGCGCAGGCCGGTGCTCACGGCATCATCCGCCGGCCGGCGCCGCGTGCCCGAAAGGGCTGCGGCAGCAGGTCGGTCAGGTTGGCGGTTTCGAACACACCATCGGGTGTCCCCAGATAGATGGTGCAGCCGGGAGCCAGCTCGGCCAGGACCTGCAGGCAGGCACCACACGGGCGGGGCGCCTTGACGCCGGCCGCGACAACCGCCAGCGCCCGGATCTCGCGAGCGCCATCGCTCACGGCTTTGTACACGGCAACGCGCTCCGCGCAGACTGTCTCGGAATAGGCGGCGTTCTCGACATTGCAGCCGGTGTAAAGGCCGGCCCCGTCGTCAGTCTGGACCGCCGCGCCCACGGCGAACTCGGAGTAGGGGCAATAGGCCAGCAGCCGGGCTTGCCGGGCCGCCTCCACAAGATCATTCGGGTTCATGAGCCAATCACAACCACCTTTGGGCCGACCGGACTCCCTATTGCTCGGGGAGCAGCAGCCGCACTTCGGTTTCGAGCGGTACGAGCAAAATCCACGTCTGGCCAGCGTCGAGCCCCAGCCGCTGACCTTCTGGGTCCAGCAGCAGCAGCGGTGCCGTGCGATCGGCCTTGTTCCAGGCGGCCTCATGCACCACGCCCTGCTGGAACACGAGTGCCTTGCCTTGGCCGGTCAGATCAGCGCCCAAGCGCGCTTCAGGATCGCCCGCGATGCGCCAGAACCGGGCATACACCACCACGACATTGGCGGCCTGGAGCGGCGCGCTCGTGTCCGGATCGACGTGCGGCGCACCGTTGATCCACCGCTCGTATGCGCCAAGGCCTTCTGGGTCCTCCGGCTCGTGATAGTGGAAACCAACCACATAGCGACCGGCGCTGTAGGGCCAGACCACCTCCACCCCTTGGCAGGCGTCACCGGTCGGGGCCCCACCGTTGGAGATAAGGTAGGGCCAGCGGTCATCAGCGTCGTTCCGACGGGTGGCTATCCGGTTGGCCTCCGCGACGGCGCGCAGCCTATCGAGGCTGGTGAGCAGGTTGTGCGGTGCTTGGCGCACCCGGTCGCGCCAGTACCCTGTCTCGTAGCGGAACTCGTCCAGACTGGCCACCGCGAGCTGCCGCATGTCCGTCGCCGACTGGGGGCTCTGGCCGCAGTGGGCGAACAAGGCATCAAGGCCGGCGGCCAAATCAAGGAAGTAGTGACGCGTACTGCGCACTGGGCCGATCTCTGCTGGAGCGCCGTGCACGTAGACCGGCATGAGCCGGGTGATCCCCCCCTCGGCCAATAGCTCGAACACGAAACACGCCTCGGTCAGACCCACCTGCGGCCGGGCGTGGGGATGGTTGTCAACCATCACAACCACTGGACGATGGCCAAGGTCGGCATCATGCTCTAGCTCGACCCCGCACAGCACGCAGTAGGCGGGCGGAGGAGGAGGAGGAGGAGGCTCCGGTGGCTGGGGAGGATTGGTGGCCCCGTTGGGGTTGTTGGGCGGGGGCGGTGGGCTGCAGCCAACCACCGAAACCCCAATGAGGACAACCGCGATAATCAACGCTGTCGCGACGAGCGGACAGCTGATACTGAGTCGACTCCGGCGCACCAAGGCATCCCTCCCGCAAGGTAGTTCCCCATCAACCTGCATGTGCCCTCCGTAGCCTAGCCCCGCAAGGGAAACTGCGCCTGTATGATGAAGCTAGTGGTTCGGAGAGATGACAGGAGGGATTGGCGCATGCCCGTTGACGGCAGAGTCACCGTGGGGATCCCGCGCACCCTCTTTTACTTCACCTACTTCCCGGCATGGCGGCGCTTCTTTGCCGAGCTCGGACTGGAGGTCGTCGTGTCGCCACCGACGACACGGGCGATCGTCGATCGCGGTGTGGAGCTCACCGTCACCGATGCGTGCGTACCAATCAAGGTCATGCATGGTCACGCGAGCTGGCTGGCGCGCGAGGGTGTCGACTACCTGTTCGTGCCGCGAGTTATCTCCACCGACGGGCAGCTCGTCTATTGCCCGAAGTTCCTGGGGCTGCCGGACATGATCGGCGCCTCAGTGCCCGATCTGCCGCAGATGCTCAGCCCGCGGTACGACAGCCGCAAGGGACCTCGGGAACTGGCCCGCGTGGCCGCCGCCTTGGCCGAGCAACTGGGCGCATCGCCGCGGGCAGCGACGAGAGCCCTGGCGGCGGCGCGGCAGACCCACCGGCAGTACCAGGAGGCGCTCCGGCGCGGGGTGCCCCTCGAGACAGCTCTTAGCGAAAGCGCGGGACAGCCGTTGCCGGCGCAGACGGCCTCGCTCACCGCCCCCAGCGGCGGTGAACCGCCACCGCTGCGCCTTGCGGTCATCGGCTACCCCTACATGGTCTATGACCGCCAGCTCAATCTGGACTTGCTGCCCAAGCTGGCTAAGATGGGTGTCGAGGTTGTCACCTCCCAGGAGATTAATCCGTCGGCCTGGCAGCGGCACCGCGAGCGGTTGCCCAAGGACCTCTTCTGGACCTTCAGCCAGGAGGCGGTGCTTGCCGGCTACCACTTCCTCGGCGATCGCCGGTCCTGCGACGGCGTGATCCATCTGACCGCGTTCAGCTGCGGCCCGGACTCGGTGGCCGACAAGCTCCTGGAGATGGAAGCCGAGGAGCTGGGCTCGGTGCCCTTCATGTCGCTGATGATTGACGAGCACACTGGTGAGGCCGGGTTTGCCACACGGCTGGAGGCCTTTGTCGATATGATGCGGCGGCGGCGGATGGTCGAGGCGGACGGCGCGAACCAGATGGAGCTCTCAGCCAAGGCTCCGGTTGAGGCTGCTGCGTCGATGACGGGAAGGCGGCGGCGACTGCTGCGGCGCAAGCGCCGCGTGTCGTTCCCTTATCTCGGCACGCTGCCCGAGGTCTTCCGCGAGGTACTGGAGGACGTCGGCAACGAGGTTATCATGCCGCCCCGGCCCAGCCGCCACACGCTGACGCTCGGCACAAAGATGTCGCCGGAGTTCGCGTGTCTTCCGTTTAAGATCCTGTTGGGGACCTACCTGCAGGCCATCGAGTCCGGCGCCGACACGCTGATCTCGAGCGGTGGGGTCGGTCCTTGCCGGGCCGGGTTGTACACCATGGTGCAGGAGCGGATTCTGCACACGGCGGGGCACAAGGTCGATCTGATCACCCTGGAGCCGCCGCGCTTGGATATTGCCGGCACCATCAACAAGATCGCCGCCCTCAACTCGGCGCGCCGCCCGTTCTGGCGGGTAATCTGGCTTATCCGCCGGGCCTGGCGCAAAGTGCAGGCTTTGGATGAGCTGGAGACGATGTCGCATGTGGTCCGGCCGCGTGAGGTGACGCGGGGTACGACCACTATCGCCTGGCACCAGGCTCGAGACTTAGTATACCAGGCCCAAGATAAGCGCCAAATCGACAAGGCCCTGTTGGCCGGCCGCCAGTTGTTGGACGCGGTGCCGCAGCGGGTCGCCCACGAACCCTTGCGGGTGGGCATCGTCGGCGAAATCTACGTCGTCGTGGAGCCCGCCTCCAACTTCGAGCTGGAGGAGACGCTCGGCGAGATGGGCGTTGAGCCGGTGCGCGAGCTATACATGAGCGGCTGGACCAGGGAGAGCAATCTGTGGGGCCGTCCGGACGAGCGGCTCGCCCACCATGCCGCGGATGCGGCGCTGCCATATCTCGAAGAGATGATTGGTGGGCATGGCCAGGAGTCTGTCGGCAATGCCGTCCTGTTCGCCCGGGCCGGATTGGACGGGGTTATCCAGCTGGCGCCGTTCACCTGCATACCGGAGATCGTGGCCAAGAGCGCCCTCGAACGGGCATGCCCGCAACTCGGACTGCCGTTCCTGTCCATCAGCATCGATGAGCAGACGGGTCGAGCTGGTCTGTCGACTAGGCTCGAGGCCTTTGTCGACCTGATGGCCCGCAGGAAGGCGCATGGCATCGTGCCGCAGCTCGGGGCGCGCCCCGTTGACCGGAGCCCGGGTGAGCGGCCCGCGGCCGACACGGATGGTGCCACGGGCTCGGGAAGGAGTTGAGTTTGCCAGTGCGAGTCTTTCTCGGACTTGACGTAGGCTCGGTTACCACCAAGATCGCCGCCATGAACGAAGGTGGCGAGGTCATAGACACGATCTACGATCGCACCGACGGGCAGCCGGTCAAGGCAATCCAGCAGTGCCTGGGAACGCTGGCCCGGCGCCTGCCCGGCGCGGCAGTCGTGGCCGGAGTCGGTGCGACGGGCAGTGCCCGCCAGCTGGCGGGGGTGCTGGCGGGGGCCGACATCGTCAAGAATGAGATCACAGCCCACGCCGTAGCTGCCATCCGGGCTCTGCCCGAAGTGCGGACCGTGCTCGAGATTGGTGGGCAGGATTCGAAGATAATCGTCCTACGCGACCAGATTGTGGTCGATTTCGCCATGAACACCGTCTGCGCCGCCGGAACCGGTTCGTTCCTGGACCATCAGTCCGCCCGGCTCAATGTGGCGATCGAGCAGTTTGGCGAGCTGGCCTTGGCGAGCAGCCGACCGGTGCGGATCGCCGGGCGCTGCGGCGTGTTCGCGGAGTCCGATATGATTCACAAGCAACAGGCAGGCTATGCGACCGAGGACATCATCGCGGGTCTTTGTGAGGCTCTGGTCCGCAACTACCTTAACAACGTGGCGCGCGGTAAGTCGATTCAGCCCCCGGTGGTGTTCCAAGGCGGCGTGGCCGCCAACCGCGGCATCCACGCGGCTTTCGAGAAGGCACTGGGCTGCAAGGTCGTGGTGCCTGACGGTTTCGCCGTGATGGGTGCGATCGGTGCCGCTATGCTTGCGCGAGAGGAGGCGGCCGCCGCAGGGCCCTCGCGTTTCCGGGGCTTTGACATCAGCAGGGCCGACTGCCGGACCTCCGCCTTCGATTGCCAGGGCTGCCCGAACTGGTGTGAGGTTATCGAGTTCCGGCTGGAGGGGCAGGTGCTGGCTCGCTGGGGAGATCGTTGCGGCAAGTGGAGTCAGAACATCAGCGAGGGCGAGGAGCCCCGGCCACGACCGCAGGAGCAGGCCCAGGTCGCACCATCATCGCCGGCGCCGGGGGCTGACCCCACAACTTTGTGAAACCTCTGTGGCCGTCCTCAGCCCCGGCCCAATAACCCCGCCGGAGATGACCAGCTTGAGGCCCTCCTCGACCGAAATATCGAGCAGATGCACCTCGGCCTGGGGCAGCATGAGCAGGAAGCCCGAAGTGGGATTGGGTGTTGTCGGCAGGAACACCGAGACCAGCTCGACCCCGGCTATATCGGCTACAAGCTCCGGGCTCGGCGCGGTGACAAAGGCAATGGAGTAGATGCCGCGCCGGGGGTACTCGATCAGCGCCACCCGCTGAAAAGCGGTTTGGTCAGTAAGCGCAAACGCGTCGACTATCTGGCGAATGGTGTTGTAGACGCCACGGACGATCGGCGTGCCCGACAGGATTTTCTGCCCCAGGTTTATCAGCTGCCGGCCCAACAGGCTGCGGGCCAAGCCGCCAACTACGAGCACGATCCCGATCGTCACTATCAGGCCCAACCCCGGCACCGGTCGTCCCAAGCTAGCCTCGACTAGGCGCGCCGTCAGGCCGTCCAGGAATCTGAACATGGATAGCAGGACGTACCAGGTGAGGATGACCGGAACCAGGACTACGGCACCTGTGACCAGGGTCAGACGGATCTGCCTAAACACAGGCGCCTCCAAAGGGCGCCGGGAGATCGCCAGCCGCCACACCGGCAGCCTCCAAGGCCAGTCTCTCCAGACGGCGCATGCGCGCCTGCCCCTCAGGATCGGCGTCCTGCTGTCCTAGCAGATGCAGAACGCCATGCGCAGCCAAAAGGGCTAGTTCGACAGCGGTCGAATGACCCAGCTCGGCCGCATTATCGGCTGCGCGCTCCAAGGAAATCACCACGTCGCCAAGCAGGAGACGGCGCGGGCCGCCGCCATGAGTCGTCTTGGTTGCGACGCCGGACGCCGGGTCAAGCTGAGAGAAGGACATCACGTCGGTGTAGTGGTCGGCTCCTAGGTACCGCCGGCTAAGCTCGCGCAGCTCGGCATCGGAGACGACGGTCACATCGACCCGGATTCGGTCAGGCGCCAAATCAGACGCCAGTTCCAGAGCGGCGCGGCCGGCGCCCTGCATGAGCTGGCGCGCGCCGCGCGGTAGGCGACGAGCGGTCTGGTTGGTGATCGATAGAAAGCGGCTCACTGCGGCCTCTCCCCATCCTTGCGTGCGTTGTCGTTGGGTCCGGTCACGTCGCTGGCCGCAACTCGCTCGCCGCCGCCAGCAGCGGCAGCGTCCCCATTGGGTCCGGGTGCGGCGCCGCCTTGGGTCTGCTCGGCCACGGCTTCACGAGCGGCTTCGATCTCGTCAGCCGACATGCCACTGGCTTCCATCTGCTTGATCAGATCCTCGTTGTCCTCGGGGTACTCAATCCGGGCATGGAAGATGCCGCCCAGAACCCGCAGGAACGTCTCGCCGATGCGGTCGAGGTCCTTGAGCGTAAGATCGCACTTTTCGAGTTGGCCGTCGACCAACCGCTCGCGGATTAGCCGCTTGATCAGGGCCTCAATCCGGTTGGGCGAGGGGTTGGCCATCGACCGCACGGCAGCCTCCACGCTGTCGGCAAGCATGACTATGGCCTCTTCGCGCGTCTGCGGCAAGGGGCCGGGATAGCGGAAGTCCTCCTCGGCGAGGGTCTGGCCGGCCGAATCGCCGGACGCCCGCGAGTAGAAGAACGACACCAACGACCGCCCGTGGTGGGACCGGATGAAGTCGGTAATCCGGGTCGGCAGCTTGGCCTCTTCGGCTAGGGCGACGCCGTCCTTGACGTGCGAGGTGATGATCAAGGTGCTCAGGCTCGGTGAAATCTTGTCGTGCGGATTGTCCTGGCCGATTTGGTTCTCGATGAAGAAGTACGGGCGAGCCACCTTGCCGATATCGTGGTAATAGGCGCCGACGCGCGCCAGCAATGGGTTGGCCCCGACGACGTCGGCCGCCGCCTCGGCTAGATTGCCCACGACCACGCTGTGGTGGTAGGTGCCCGGCGCCTCGACGAGGAGGCGCCGCAGCAAGGGCTGGTTGGGATTGGCATACTCCAGCAGCCGCACGGCGGTCAAGATGCCGAAGGTGGACTCAAAGAAGGGCAAGGTGCCAATAGTCAGCACGGCTGAAATGATACCGTTAAGGAAAGCAAAACCCAGCTGGCGCCACATCTCCAGGTCGCTCAGGGCCTGGCCACCCATCACCGAAAGGGCCAGCGCGGTGACGGCGCTGGTCAAGCCGACAAGGAAGCCGGCCCGCGACAGGTCGGAGCGTTGACCGACCCATGATAGGCTGAACACACCGACCGCGCCGCCGACAGCGGCCACAATGGCGTAATGGATGTCACCACCGGTGATCATGCCGACAACGCTGGCGATGACTAAGCCGAAGAACAGGGCCAGCCTGGGACTCAACAGGGTCGCGGCGAGCATGGTGCCGGCCGCCACCGGCGCGAGATAGCCGGAGATGCCTTGCGCGAACTGGGTAATCAGCAGGACGAGCGTCGCCAACAGCCCCAGAAGGAGTAGTTGCGCCGTGTTGTCGTATATCTCGCGCTCGTAGAGCCTCATGTACATGGACATTACGGAGAGCAAGGCCACGGCCAGCAGGATACCGCCCGCGATCACCAGCGGATCTAGGTGCGACCGGAGCATCCCGAAATCCTGCAACAGCGTAAGCTGATGCGCGCTGATGACATCGCCGCGCCTGGCGATGATTTGGTCCTTGAGGATGATGACCTGGGGTACCGCCGACATCGCCTCGGAGCGGCGCCGATTGGTCTCCTCCACGTCCAGGATCATGGTCGGCTGAATGACGTCGTCCGCCAGGCCGACTAGCCAAGTGGTGAGCGCGGTCTCCAGCCGCATGCCCCGGAGGTCGACGGCCACCGATTCCCGAGCCGCCTCGGTCTGCTCGCCGTCAAGCTCGGTCGACATCACCTGGACCACGTTGGCTCGAAGCCGGGCCGTCACGGTGGCCCAACCTTCGTCGCCGAGGGCGATCACCTGCTGAGCAACCAGCAGATTTGCCTCAACCGGGAGTTTGGCCAATACCGCGGCCTCCCGGGCTTCGCGGTCCAGGGTTTCATCCTCAAGAATGGCCCGTACTGCGCTTGTCAACTCGTTGAGCTCGGCCGAAGCCGCGGCGGCTAGATTGGCGGCAAACCGGTAGTAGTCCGGTATGGCCTCGGCCGCCCGTTCGCGCTCCTCGGCGGTTCTGTAACGGTCAACGGCGCTGCGCGGTGCGACAAAGTCTTGCGGCGACACCGAGCCCACGTCGAGCCGGACGCCTTCGGGCAGGAAGTTGTAGACGAGGGCGGCTGACAACAGAGCCAGTAAGACCACGCCGACCAGCACCCGCGGCGTGTTGCGAAAGAGTCGTTGCCCTCCGTTGACCGGGGCGGGCGGCCCTAGCTGTCGGCGGCGGGCGGCGGCGACCGAACCAGAGGCACTCACCTATCGCGGCTCCCGCTGGCCGACGGTGCTGCCGCTATCGTCGCGGCCGCCATTGCCGGTTTCTTGCCTGGCCTGCTCATACCGCTCGTAGGCCCGGATGATCTTCTGCACCAGCTCATGGCGGACCACATCCTGATCGGTGAGATGGATAATCGACACGCCGGGCACCTCGGCTAGGACCCGCCGCGCCTCAAGCAAGCCGGACTCGGTGCCCCGCGGCAGGTCTATCTGGGTTACGTCGCCGGTGACGACTGCTCGCGAACCGAAACCCATGCGGGTAAGGAACATCTTCATCTGCTCATGGGTCGTGTTCTGAGCCTCGTCAAGGACAACAAACGAGTCGTCAAGCGTGCGTCCGCGCATGTAGGCAAGAGGGGCGACCTCAATCAGCCCGCGCTCGACGTTGCGCCGGAAGGCCTCCACGCCCATGATGTCGTACAATGCGTCGTACAACGGCCTCAGGTACGGATCAACCTTGTCCTGCAAGTCACCAGGCAAGAAACCCAGCTTCTCGCCGGCCTCCACGGCCGGACGCGTTAGGACGATCCTCGCGACCTCCTTGGCCTTGAAGGCGGCGATGGCCATGGCCATGGCCAGGTAGGTCTTGCCGGTGCCCGCCGGGCCAATGCCCAGCACCAGCGAGTCGCGGCGTATCGCCTGCGCATAATGCTTTTGACCTATGGTCTTGGGCCGGATTTGCTTACCCCGGGTGGTGGTGATGATCACGTCGGCGTACAAATCGGCAAGAACATCAGGATTGCCGGCCTTGGCCTGCGAGATAGCGTAACGCATCTCCTGGCCGGTGACATAGTGACCGGAACGGTGCAGCTCCACCAGGCGCTGCAGGATCTCAGTGACCCGGCGCACCTCCGCCGGGGGGCCCTCGACCGTAAGCACATCGCCGCGCGGCACCAGGCGAACGCCGAAGCTGCGCTCCAAGAGCCGGAGGTTCTGGTCGTTGCGACCAAAAACCCCCAGCGCTTCGGCCACTGTTGCTATCTCAACCAGTTGGGCCTCATCGTGCTCTTCAGGCACCTCGTGCTCTCAACCCCTTGTCTGTCGACCGTTAAGCTGGCAACACACGCAAACTAAGCAACCAAACAACCTGACCCGCAAATAGGCCCCGCCGCGACCCGGCAAGTCCGCTGGCTTACGCGCCGCTGGCGTCACCGCGGTTCCCGCGACCCGGCGGGCCAGCCAAAGGCCGGTACGCACGCGCCCGATGTCATCATAGGCCACTAGGACCCGCGACGCAAGGCATCAGGCCGACAACAGCCTTGATAACTGGGAACTTAGGTCGCCTTCACAGTTGCTGATATCAGGAACTGCTACCGCCAACGCGCCTGAGGCGCGGACGGGCGACGAGCCGATTTGGCTCGAGGCGGCCCAAGAATCTCAGCCAGCACTATGGCGGCTCCGGCCCCCTGCGCGGCCTGGCTGGGATCGCCCAGTGTCCGCAACGCCATGCCGATGGCGCCAGTCTGACGCGCCACCGTAGGCAGAGCCAATCCGTCGCTCGCTGCCGCCGGCTCACCAAGCGGTTGCCAACCCGCGTCATCGTCGGGATGGTCCGCGACGTACATGGCGCTCTCACCCTCGCCCGACCTATAGCCCATGCTACCCAAGTACTCCTGCCGGGAGGACTCCGGGGCGGTGGCCGGCCGAGCGGAGCGGCGCTTGCCGCTTTGGGCGGCACGGCGCTGAACGCTCGCGGCCGACTCCGCTTGGTCTGCCTGGACCCGGGCGGCGGCCCGTGCGGCCTCTGCCCGCGCCCTGACCTGGTCCTCAGACATCGCCCCGGGGGTCGGCTCGAGCCGGCGGCGAAGGACGTCGGGGTTACCGACCCTCCCGGCGGCGCGGGCCAAGAGCTCTACAACCACCAGGGCCACGATGGCCAATACTACCAGGCGGTCCATATCACATCATCACCATCCGAGGTGGCTGCCAGGTCACTGACTGCAACTCCCTTACCTACGCTCCGAACCTGACGGCTCAGGTGGTGACACGGGACCGGGTGCGCCACCACCGCCGCGCGAGATCTGTTCGCGCATCGCCGTGTCGGCCAGGATGTTCTGCATGTTGTAGTAGTCAAAGACACCCAGCCTACCCTCGCGCAAGGACTCGGCGAGCGCCTTGGGCACCTCCGCCTCGGCCTCAACGACCTTGGCGCGCATCTGCTGCACATCGGCGCGCATCTCTTGCTCACGGGCCACGGCCATGGCCCGCCGCTCCTCGGCCTTGGCTTGGGCTATGCGCTTATCGGCCTCCGCCCGGTCCGTCTCGAGCTGGGCTCCGATGTTCTTACCAACATCAACGTCCGCGATGTCAATCGAGAGGATTTCAAACGCGGTGCCGGCATCGAGTCCCTTGCTCAGCACATTGCGGGAGATGGAATCGGGGTTTTCCAACATGTCCTTGTGCGTGACCGAGGAGCCGATGGTAGTGACGATGCCCTCGCCGACCCGGGCGATGATGGTTTCCTCACCGGCGCCACCGACCAGGCGGTCGATGTTGGCCCGGACGGTCACCTTCGCCTTGGCCTTGAGCTCGATCCCGTCCTTGGCCACGGCTGCGACTACCGGCGTCTCGATGACCTTGGGGTTGACGCTCATCTGCACCGCGTGGAGTACATCTCGGCCGGCGAGGTCGATCGCCGTGGCCCGCTCGAACTCCAGGGCGATGGCAGCGCGCTGGGCGGCGATCAGCGCGTTGACCACGCGGTCAACATTGCCGCCAGCCAGGTAGTGCGCCTCCATCCGGTCGGCGTTGAGGTTGATGCCGGCCTTGTTGGCCTTGATCAGCGAGTTGATGATTACCGCCGGCGGAACGCGCCGCAGCCGCATGCCGATGAGCGCAATGAACGGCAGGCGGACGCTCGCAGCAAGAGCGGAGATGTACAGGCCTAGAGGTATGAAGCTCAGGATAACCGACAGCCCGATCAGGATCAGGCCGACCACTATGAGCAGGTAGATGGGGTTGCCTGGGGTCAGCAAGGCACAAATCCCTCCCTATTCGTGATTGAGAGCGGCGATCGCGGCTACGGGAGGACTCATCCGGGTGGCCCTTCCGACGGCCGGACCACCACACGTGGTCCCTCGACATGAATAACGGTGACCTCGGTGCCAGCCGGGACGTACGTACCCTCGCTGACCACGTCAACGGCAGCCGCGCCGAAGCGGGCAGTCCCGGACGGTCGCAGCATGGTCAGGGTCACTCCGGTCTGGCCAATTAGATCGCGGCGTTGCTCGCGGGCCACGTATCCTTGCTCCGTGGCCATGGATTGGCCAAGCTGCAGCCGGGAGAACCACCCGCGCCGGACAGCGACTCTCAGCACCAAGACCGACAGCAGCACACTCGAAACTATGGAGATCGACAGGGCCCGCACGGTATCGCCGCTGCCGCGTGAAGCGAGGAAGACGGCTCCGCCCAGCGAGCCCACGCCGGCCACACCGAAAACGCCAAATCCCGGCATGAAGGCCTCCACAAGCAACAACACCAGGCCGAGCACGAATAGGGCCGCCACCTCCCAGCCCCCAAAGCCCGCGATGATGTGTCCCCCAAAGAACAGAGCCAGGGCGGCAAGGCCGACGATGCCGGCACCGCCGAAGCCCGCGGATAAGACCTCCACGACCAGAGCGACGAAGGCGATGGTCAGAAGAATCGGAGCGACCGTGGGATGGGTGACGAACCTGGCGGCGCGCTCGGCGGTGCTCAAGTCGGTCTCGAGACGACTGGCGTCCGCCAAACCGACGAGCGCCAGCGCCTCATCCAGGGTGCGGGCGGTGCCGTCGCTAAAGCCCTCGGTCAGGGCCACGCTGGCTGTCATGCTTAGCAGGCGCCCCCGCTCAACCAAACCGGAGATGGCCAGGTCGGCGTCAACCATGGCGGCGGCGAGCTTCGGGTCCCTGCCTCGCGCCTCGGCTGTGGCTTCAAACTCCGAGCGCAGGGCAGAGACGGTCTTCGCGGTCAAAGGATCGGGCTCAGCCGCTCCGATGCTACTCCCTGGGCTCAGGACCAAGACCTCAGCGGCCATGGCGATCAGCGCCGCAGCGCTCCAGGCCCGCCCATCCACAAAAGCAATCGTCGGTGCGCCGGAGCGCAGCACTGAGTCGCGCATCGCCAGAGCAGCGTCCACCCGCCCGCCTGTACTCTCGACGATGATCACTATCGCGGCACCAACGCGGGCGGCATCGTTGACCACCCGGTCCAGATAGCGAGCCATCCCGAGATCGACCGCTCCTTCGAGGCGGCAGATGTGAACCGAGCCGGCGCTTAGGCTGGGCAGGGGTCGGGCCGCCAAGCTGGGCGGAGCCTCCTGGGCGAAGGCCGATCCGGCCAACAGATTGACCGCGGCGAGGGACAGCAACAGCAGGAGCAGCAGCCCCACCCGGCAGCTTCGCCAGGGGCTGGATACGCGACGTGGTGCCGACAGGCGAAAGGACCTCATCAACAGCCTCTCCTTTCGGCGCATCACCAAAGCACCAATCTAAGTATATACCAGGCAGCGGATAGGCCGAACCCTGCTCCCAGAGGTCGGTCTTGGCGGCTTCGTAAGCCCGGAGGCCAGGGCGATGACCAGGCAAGTGGCAAGAGGAAGGCGAGGGCCGCCTAAGGGCGTGTCAGCAGCCGTTTGACTTCTTCACTGACCTGGCGACCGTCGGCCCGTCCCTGCAGGCGCGGCATCAGCGCCTTCATGACGCGCCCCATGTCGGCCGGGCCAGAGGCGCCAGTCTCCTCTATCGCTTCTCGGACGGCAACCGCAACCTCATCAGGGCCGAGAGGCCGCGGCAGGTAACCCCGCACAATCGCTAACTCCGCCGCCAGCTGAGCAGCCCGGTCGGCGTGACCGAGGCTCTTGTACTCAGCAACCGAGTCCTCAAGTCGCTTGGCCTCACGAGCCAGCACCGTCAAGACACCGATGTCATCCAGGTCGCCTTGAGCCTTTTCGGCGTTGAGCACCGCCGCCCGGAGGAGGCGTATGGCTGAGAGGCGCTGCCGGCCTGCTTCACGGGCCTTCAGCGCCTCGTTCATGTCGTCTACCAAACGTTGCTTAAGGGTAGCCACGGCTCTGCCTCTCCCTAGCGACGCTTGCGCCGCTGGGCGGCTATGGACTTTTTCTTGCGACGCACACTCGGCTTCTCATAATGCTCGCGCTTTCGGGCCTCCTTGAGCACTCCCGATCGCTGGCATTGCCGCTTAAAGCGCCTTAGGGCGCTCTCAATGGTCTCATCCTTGCCGATCTTAACCTCAGACATCCTAACATATCCCTCCCTCCACCGTCCGGTCCGCGAAACGGACCTAGAGCAGATCGCTCAGGGTCCTTCCGCCCAGGACATGGTAGTGGAGATGGCCGACCGTCTGGCCGGCGCCCTCACCGTTGTTGATTATGACCCGAAAGCCAGTCTCCGCTATGCCGAGACGCCGCGCAACCTCGACCACAGCGCGGTGCATCGCGGTCGGCAGACCGGCGTCGACGGCATCCACATCGAGCAGTGACTCCACGTGCCGGCGCGGTACGATCAGCACATGCACCGGCGCCGCCGGGTTGATATCGCGAAAAGCGATGACCCGGTCGTCCGAGTATACCTGATCGCTGCCAAGGCGTCCGGCGACGATCTCGCAGAAGATGCAGTCCACCAGCCTGCCACACCTCACTCCAGGATACCAGGCCGCAAATCCCACATCAAGCAGTAAAGGTCCGCGGCGCCGTATTATTCGCGCCGTTGTCTGGGCTCTCCTGCCCTGGGCGTTCAGCGCGGGCCCAGACCCGGGCCGGGCGCGGACAGGGCAACAGAAAAAGCCCGCCTTCGGGCACGGGCTTGCGGAGGACGCGCCTGCCTGAGCGACCGGCGCGGCTAAGCGATGCTCTCCTGGACTGACCCGCGGGGTAGCCATCGCCGCCACAGGTGGGTAATCGGGCCGGCGACGGCCTCTGGACCGGGCAGAAACTGCAGCGAGACAGCGTCGAGGCCCGGATAGATGAGCCCTTCGATCGTTCCATCGCTGACCGCCACATAGGTCACTTTGGCCCCAACCGGCGCGCCCAGCACCGCATACCCGTGGCTCTGGTCTGTCTCATAGACCCGGCCGGATTCAAGCTCCCGCACGAGTACCGACCGACCCCGGTGCCCACACCACATCTGCCCGGTCCTGCCGCCCTGGGCGCGGGCCAGCAACTGGTGGCCTAGACCAATGGCGACGAGCGGCACCCGGCCGATCACTGGGCGGAAACCGCCGATGACCTCATCGCAGGCGGCAGGGTTGCCGGGCCCACCGGACAGAATCACGGCATCCGGCAACATCTCCGTGACGTCCTCAGCCGGATAGTCCCAAGGCACCACCGTGACGTGGCAATCGAAGGCCACAAGCCATGCTAGGAGGTCGGGGCTGACGCCGAAATCGTAGACGACGACCCGCGGCCCGCCGCCGTAGATGCGGTAGGGCCGAACCGTGCTGACCTCACAAGGTGAACACACCGGGAAGCGGGCGGCACCGGCCGGCCCTACTTCGGACTCACCGCTATCGGCGACCACCATCCGGCCGGCCAAGGGCCCAGTGCGCTTAAGGTGCAAAGCGAGTCCGTGGGTGTCGACGCCCTTGAGGCCTCCCAGGCCCAACTGCCAGACTACGTCGTCGGGTGGCGGGGAGGCCGTTCCGTTGAGCACTAGCCCTTTCGGGTAGCACTGAGGACCCGCCGTGCCGGTGGCAGGCGCGTCGCCGCCCACGGCGACAACGATCTGGCCAGCGTACGCGGGCGCGGCGAGGAGTTGGGGCCAGGTCGCGCCGTCAATGCAGACGACCTCGCACCCGTGGGGCACCTGGCGGCCAAAGGCTTCGCCACCGAATACCGTACCGTCCTCCAGAACCAACGCCCCACGCATTCTGCCCGCCTCCAGCAATAGTGGATTTAGGCATAAGTATAACTTCTTTGCGCAATACTATGCAAGCATATTAGCGGCGTAATCGCTCGGAAATCCGCGGGCGAGGCGATCCCCGGTTCGCCTTTTGCCGCAGAAGACATCGGAGCTGTGGTTGCAGGTTGATTGGAGACAGCTTGGACTGGCCTTAGACCGCAGGCAGTCGGTGGCCCGGCGGGCCGGGGGCGTGGCGGCTCCCGCAGTCCACCTTGTGGGAGCCGCCTCGTCGTTCGCCGGCAGCGTTCATGCGCTTGCGCATAATATGCACTGAGCGGAGGGGCGATGACCCGGCAAGGATGATGTGGCCGCCCCTCTAGACAGAGCAATCGCTCCTTACTCGATGATGATGGCCTCGGTTGGACAGGAATCGGCCGCTTCACGAATCTTGCCGGCCAGCTCCGGCCGGGCGGCTTCAGACTCCCTGACATGCGCGTATCCGTCATCGCCGAGGTAGAATACCTCCGGGCAGATGTCGACGCAGGCTCCGCAGCTTATGCATTCCTCAGTGACTTTGACCTTCACTAGCACTCCTCCGTCCGTTAGGATTGACTTTGTAGGATAGCTGCCTGCCCCAGGCACGATTCCTGCTTGTGCTCATAGCCGACAAGCCCGAGGGGAGGTGCTGCCGGTGAGCAAATCGGCCCGGATGTTCAGATTCTACCACACGGCCGCGCGGATGAGCGCTCGGGCCAACCTGCAGTACCGTGGACAGCACATGATCAACAACATCGGGAGCGCGGTTTTCGGGTTCATCTTCATCGCGATCTGGCGGTCGGTCGCTTCCGGACCAGTGACTCACAATGGCTACGACTCGGCGACGTTGACCCAGTACATCGTGTTGTGCCAGTGCCTGATGTGGATCACGCTGTTCGACCAGAGCGGCATCCAGCTGGCCCGGCGAGTGCGGGACGGCTCCATCGGGGCGGATCTGCTGCGCCCCGTAGGTTTCATGGGATTGCAGCTGGCCGGGATGTACGGGAAGCGGCTGTACAATCTGGTGTTCCGGTCCTTGACCTTGGCGGGTATCTTCTGGTTGACGGTGGGTCTGCTGCCGCCCGCGCCGGCCAATCTGTGGCTTCTTGTCCCGGGATGGTTGCTGGCCATGCACACGGGGATCATCATCACCTACCTCATCGGCCTGGTCGGCTTCTGGACTGTCGAAGCCAACTGGATGTACCTCGCCACGCAGTCACTGACCTTCATGCTGGGGGGAGCCAGCATTCCGCTGGACTTCATGCCGGCGGCGCTCAAGGCCGTGGCTTTGGCGTCGCCCTTCCCGTGCCTGGCTTACTATCCGGCGACACTATACCTGGGAACGGGCGGGGTGCCGGAGGTGATCAAACTGGCCCTTTGGGCCGTCGGGCTTACGGTGCTGGCGACCCTGCTGACCTGGCGGGCCAGACGGCGGGCGGAGGTGGTGGGCGGTTGAAGAGACGACCTGCCGACTACTGGCGCCTGTTCGGGTTCCTGCTGCGGAGCGGTTTGCGCGAGCGGATGCAGTACAAGGCGAACTTCTTGATCACGACGATATTCCGGGTGCTCAGCGTGCTGATCGATTTCGTGCTGCTGGCGGTGATTCTGGCCCGCTTCCGGGTGATCGACGGCTGGGATCTCGCCGAGGTGGCGGTGCTGTACGGGTTGGTCAGTGTGAGCCGGGGCCTGTTCGACCTGCTGGCGCGGGAGCTGGAGCAGTTTGAGAAGTATCTCGTGTCCGGGGACTATGACGGGATTCTGGTGCGCCCGTGGCCGACTGTGTTCGGACTGCTGGCCCGGAAGGTCGATGTTACGCGCCTGGGCATGCTGCTCCAGGGCTTCGCGATCGGCGGCAGCGGCGCGGTCCTGTTGGTGAGACGGGGCTCGCTAGCGTGGCCCGCCCTCGCCTACCTCGCGGTATTGCCGCTCTGCGGCGCCGCTATCCTGGTGGCGGTGGCGATGGGCACGGCGGCGCTGGGATTCTGGCTGGTGCGCATTGACGAGTTCTATGTGTTCACGATGTACGCGCCGATGACTGCGGCGGTCTACCCGATCTCGATCTACCCTGGCTGGCTCCGGGGCCTGCTGCACACGGTGGTGCCGATGGCTTTCGCGGGTTATGTCCCCGTCAACTATCTCCTCGGCAAAGGCGGAAATGGTTGGTCCCTCCTGGCACCGTTGCCGGTGGCAGTCCTGGCCCTATGGCTCGCGCACCGGCTCTGGCTGTGGGGCGAGCGCCACTATCACAGCACGGGTACGTAGGAGCGATGGCCGGTGATGCACGGCCCGGGGGGCCGGCGGAGGCCCGCACGAAGATCGGTCTGTTGAAAGGATGGGCAACAACATGGATGGTTCATACAGCATCGTCGCCCGCGGGGTGAGCAAGCACTTTCGGATCGCAGAGACGGGCCGCGGGGTGACGGGGGCGGTGCGCACCTTGCTTAGCACGAAGGGCCGGGTCATCCGCGCGGTCGAGGATGTCAGTTTCGCCATCGAGACGGGGACCTTCGTGGGCTACCTGGGACCCAACGGCGCCGGTAAATCGACGACGGTCAAGATGCTCTCTGGCATCCTGCATCCCACGGCGGGCGAGATTGAGGTGCTGGGGGCGTCACCTCAGCGCCAGCGAGCCCAGGTCGCGCAGCGGATCGGCGTGGTCTTTGGCCAGCGGACCCAGCTGTGGTGGGATCTGCCGGTGGCAGATTCCTATGAGCTGATCGCGGCGATGTACGGTGTGCCGCACGACCTGGCCCAGCAGCGGCTGCGCCGGTTCGATGAGGTGCTGGGGATCGGCGAGTTCCTCGATGTGCAGGTCCGGCGGCTGTCCCTGGGACAGCGCATGCGGGCCGACCTGGCCGGGGCGTTGCTGCACGGGCCGGAGGTGCTCTTTCTGGATGAGCCGACCATCGGCCTGGATGTGCTGGCCAAGGCGGCGATCAGGGACTTCCTGCGTGAGGTCAACGCCGGGGGCGTGACGGTGCTGCTGACCACCCACGACATGGATGATGTGGAGCAGTTGTGCGGGCGGATCATCGTTATCAACCACGGACGGTTGGCGTTCGACGGAACCGTGCCTGAACTGCGACAGAGGGTCGGGGTGCCGACTCAGATGGAAGTTGACTTCGTCATGCCCGTGTCGCAAGCTCTGCCCGAGCTCAACTGCGGCACCGTCACGGTTCAGGACGGCAGCCGCGTGACGGTGTCCTTTGACCGCGCACGGACTTCAGCGGCCCGGATCATCGCGGCGCTCGGAGACTTGGGCGAGATCAAAGACGTGACGATCAGCGAACCCGACATCGACGAGATTGTGCGGCGCATGTACGCGGGCTAGAGGCCCGCAGAGCGCGCGAAGCGCGGCTCCGGCGGGAGCGGGCCTCGTCGACACTGGCCTCATATCCGTCCCTCTCCCCTCCCCTGCTGCACGGATGCCTACTGCAGATCGACCTCAAGGGCTGGTCCAGCGCCCAAACCGGATAGAGTGATGCGCGGGCGCCAAGCCATGACACGCATGCCGTGGTGGACGGCTTGGCGCAGGGCGGCCGCGAAGGGCTCGTCTAGGGCCGAGTTGGGCCGCACGAGCCGGATGTCCGGGCGGCCGGCGGCGAAGATGAGGGCGGTCGGTGTGCCGGCAGCGGCAAGGTCCCCGAGCAGGCGCACTTGCCCGGCGCCGCGCGCGGTCGGCGCGTCGGGGAAAAAGCCCGTGCCCGTGTCATCAGCCAAGGTGACCGACTTGACCTCCACAAGACAGACTGGATGCCCGCTTCCGTCCAACAGGCCGATGTCTAGGCGGCGCCGGCCGTGCGCGGCCGATTCGATGACCAACTCCTCGCGCACCGCGGCGTAGGCGGCCCAGCCAAGTGCTCTGGGCAGCGCCGAACGACGCAGGGCGGCGGCGGTGGCCTGAGCCAACAGGTTGGCGTCGGTCACGCAGAGGCCGATGCCCGGCGCATCGATCAGCAGGGCCCGTCCGGCGGTGCGGCGCGGGCGCGTCGCGTGCGGGGCCGCGCCGCAGGGCGCGGGGCGGTAGTAGACAGGACTGTCGGGGATCAAGATGGTGCTGAGTCGGCCGGAGTTGGGTAGATGGAGCAGCAGGTCGCCCCCGGCGGCGTCCCGGGCCGCCAGGGTGAACCGTCCGGCCCTTCGGACCAGGGTTGCGGTGGCCAAGACCGCATCGAAGGCGAGAAGGGTTTCAGCAGCCACGGCCGCCGCCATAGGGCTCCTCAAGCGGCGAATAGCTAGTGCGGGAGCGCCGGCGATCGGCGTGGCGCTCCAGGGCCAAGTCGATCAGCTTGGTGAGCAGATCGGTGTAGGGCAGACCGCTGGCCTGCCACATCTTGGGGTACATGCTGATCGAGGTGAAGCCCGGGATCGTGTTGAGTTCGTTGACGACGACGCGGCCATCATGGCGACCGACGAAGAAGTCGACGCGGGCCATACCGGCACAATCGAGAGCCCGGAATGCCCGGACCGCCAGGTCCTGGACCTCGGCGACCACCGGCGGCGGCAGGTCGGCGGGAACGATGAGCTGGGAGCCCTCATCCAGGTACTTGGCATGGTAGTCATAGAACTCGCGGCTCGAGATGATTTCGCCCGCGACCGAGGCCGTCGGGTCTTCGTTGCCGAGGACGCTGCACTCAATCTCCCGCGCGTCCTGGGCGGCGGCTTCGGCGATGAGGCGCCGGTCGTAGACGGAGGCTCGACGTAAGGCCGGCAAGAGCTCAGCCGGTGCGCGGACCTTGCTGATGCCGACGCTGGAGCCGAGGTTGGCAGGCTTCACGAACAGAGGCAGCGGCAGCTTGGCCAGGAGGTCGGCGGCCGTAGCCCCGGGGTCGCGCTCGAAGGCCCGCCTGCTGACGGGAAGGTAATCCATCACCGGCAGGCCGTGCGCCCGGAAAAGGTCCTTCATGGCGACTTTGTCCATACCGACCGCGGAACCGAGCACACCGGCACCCACGTACGGCAGATCGGCCAGCTCCAGTAGCCCTTGGATGGTGCCGTCCTCGCCAAAAGGGCCGTGGAGAACGGGGAAGACGACATCGAGGGTCCCTAGAGCCGCCGCTGGCGAGCTGGGGTTGGAAAGCTGGACGACACCACGTCGGCTGGGGTCAGGTAGGAGGCCGATCTCGATGGCCTCGCGCGGGCCGTTGACGGCAGGTGAGGCGGCGAGAGCCCGCATAGCGCCGCTCGGCAGCAACGTGGCCTCGCGGCGGAGTGTCTCAAGGGCGGCGGGACCGGCCAGCCAACGCCCAGCTCTGTTGATGGCGATCGGCACGACTTCGAAGCGGCGCTCGTCGAGCGCGGCCATCACTGATGCGGCCGAGAGCAGGGATACTTCGTGCTCGCCCGATCTGCCGCCGAAGATCACACCGACGCGTAGGCGACGTCCGGAGCCTGGTTGACCGTTGCTCATTGTGTGTTCACCCCAAGATTTGGTCGGCTCGCCTCTCTATTGAGCCGCCCGCCCCTCGACACCATCTTCGCGGGCCGCCACGATGTTCGCCTGCACGAGGCTGCCGCCCTCTGCGGGACCGGGCAGTTCTATCGTGGCCCGTACGTAGCCCTCGGTCAGACCTTGGCCCGCGAAAACGGCGCCCCCGAGCGAGCAAGCATCGGTTTCAAGTAACACGGATTGACTGGTGCCCACTAGCTGCCGGTGGTGCTCGAGGGCCAGGCCCGCCCCGGTGGCGATCAAAGCCCGCGCCCGTTCCTGCTTGACGTTTCGCGGCAGCTGCCCGGGCAGCGAAGCCGCTCTAGTGCCGGGCCGGGCCGAGTACGGGAACACGTGCAGTCGCATGAAACCGATCCGCTGCACAAAACCCACGGTCTCATAGTACTCCTCTTCGGTCTCGCCGGGAAACCCGACCATGACGTCGGTGCTGATCGCGAGGCCGGGCACGAGCGCCCGCGCTGAGGCAACGAGCCGGGCAAAGGCGGCTGTGTCATAGCCGCGCTGCATCAAGCGCAGCATCCGGTCGCTGCCGCTTTGCAGCGGCAGGTGCAAATGGCGGCAGATCCGCGGTGACTGGGTCATGGCGGCCAAGACATCCATCGTTAGGTCGATGGGCTCCAGCGAAGAGAGGCGCAGCCGCAGCAGGCCGTCGAGCGAAGCGCATTGCTCGATCAGGACGGCAAGACTCGAGCCGTCCGCCAGGTCACGCCCGTAAGCGCCGAGCCGGATGCCGGTCAAGACCAGCTCACGCGCGCCAGCGGTCAGAAGGCGTCGCGCCTCGGCAAGGCACTCCGCAAGCGGCTGGGAGCGCTGGCGGCCGCGTGCGCGCGGCACGACGCAGTAGGCGCAAGCCGACTCGCATCCGTCCTGAACCTTCAGATAGGCGCGGACGCGGTTGTCGACGAGGGCGGCCGGCAGGCGCTCGAATTCGGTGACGGGCGCGAGTCCTGCACGAGATCCGGCGAGGAGCCCTGTGCCGCACGCAATGCTTTCGGGGCCGGCCTCGACGAACCCGACAGAGCCTGGACGCGCGAAGTTACCCAACATCCGGACGGTGTCCAGACGGCCGGTCCCCGCCACGGCCGCCAGCCCCGGAATCGCAGCCGCCTCGCCGGGCGCCACCTGTGGGTAGCAGCCGGCGAGCACCACATGGCTGTCCGGGAAGCGCGCGGCATAGGAGCGGGCAGCCTGGCGGCTCTTGGCTGCGGCGCGGGCCGTAACCGTGCAGGAGTTGACCACGATCACCTGCGGCGGCTCGGCACCAGCAGTGACCGGCACAATCTGCCAGCCGGCGGCAGCCAGGGCGGCCGACATGGATGCCGAGTCCGCCTGGTTGACTTTGCACCCGAGGGTGACAAAGGCTATGGTGCCCGGCCCCTGCCTATTCACGACGCTCGCCCAGGTCGGCCAACTCGTAAAGCAGGATCGACAGGAGCACGGGGCCGGCGGTTTCGGCGCGCAACAGACGAGGGCCCAAACTCACCGGCACAAAACCTGCCTGGGTCATGACCTGCACTTCGTCGCGGTCGAGGCCGCCCTCAGGCCCGATCACAATGTGAGCCCGCCGGAGGCGACCAGGCTCGCGGACGGCAGCCAGTACCTCGCCCAGCGGCCGGGACTCCGCCTCGTCGGCCAGGAGACGGAGGGCATGGTCACTAGCATGCACACACCCATGATCGGCTGCCAGAACATCCCCCAGGAGGGCCGGTGGATGGACGAGTGGAATCGCGGCCCGGCCTGATTGCAGAGCGGCCTCCTCGACGATTCGCTGCCAGCGGGCGAGGCGGCTCGTGGCACTGCGCTGATCGGGCTTGATCACGGTCCGGCGCATGATCACCGGGAAGAAGTCGTAGGCACCAATCTCGGTGCACTTCTGCAGCACATACTCCAAGCGCTCGCCCCGGGTCAGGCCCTGGTGGACGCTGACTCGAAGGCGGGGCTCGGGGGGCAACTCCACGCGACCGGCTACGGCACAGACGACCCGGCCGGGCCTGGTATCCGTGATTCTGAGCACAAGGTCATATCCTTCAGGTACCAGGGCTCGCAGGTGCTGGCCCGGCCGCAGGCGCAACACGCCGCGCACATGATGGGCGTTGGCTGGGTCCAGCTCAACCCAGCCTCCATCAGGGGGGAGCTCCCGGAGGTAGATGCGGTGCAGGCTCTTGCCGCGGGCCTCTAACATGTCGCCCGCCTGTCCTGCCCTCCAGCATCGGTGGCTGGCGGTCCGTAGCGCAACAGCAGCGTTGTCCAACCCCGCTCCAAGGTCCGGCTCCAAGCCCGGAGGCCCGCCGCCGCGAAGGCCGCGGTCACGGCAGGAGCCTGCTCGGAGCTCATTCCGGAGACGACCAGCAGTCCTGATGGCCGCACCAGGCGGGCCAACAGACTCGCCAAAGACGTCAGAAGAGAACTGGTGAGGTTGGCCACGACCAGGTCGGCAGCAATATCACCAAGCGCGGCGGCGTCCTGCTCAAGAACCTCGACACGGCCAATGGCCGCTGGGTTGCGCGCAAGGTTCTCGCGCGCGGCCCGGCAGGCAACCGGATCGAGGTCGATGGCCAGCACGCGCCCCGCCCCCAACAGCGCGGCCGCGATTGCCAGCACTCCGGAGCCGGTTCCTACATCGAGGACAGTCTGGCCGCGCCGCACCCACCGCTCGAGATAGGCAAGACAGGCAGCGGTGGTCGGGTGGTCGCCGGTGCCAAACGCCAAGCCCGGCTCAATGACCACCGGGAGCTCGGCCGAGCCGGGCTGCACCGCCCCTAGGATGGCCGGAGTCGGGGCGAGCCAGGGTGGATAGATCCTCAATCGTTCGCCGGCGCCGACGGGCTGAAAGGTTTGGCGCCAATTAGACCAGTTCGCCGCCTTGACGGGCTGGACCTCGCTCGAAGTGCACCACGGGGCCACAGCCGAGGCGGCGCTCCTGGCCGCATCAGGCGTGGCGAAGTACGCAATCAGGCCCCGGTCAGTGAGGGCAACGCCCTGCCAGGCCCGCTCGCGCAGGATTTGGGCCGCAACCTCCGCCGCCACGCCCGGCTGGGGACGGGTGACCAGCTCCCACCATACGGATTCGTCTTGCGGCTCACTCCTCGCCCTCACCGGACAAGGCCTCCTTCACGCGCTGCCAAATGCCCTTCTTGCGGCCCGCGCGACGCGCCGGCCGGGGGCGCTGGCCGCCACTAGCCGTGCCGGCCCGGCTCTTGGCGCCGCCGGTTCCGGGACGCGCCTCGCGTGATTGCTGCCGGTGGCTCCGGGGATTTTCGCTGGCCGCGGCCGCGGCGGTGTCGAGACCGCTCTCCCGGGCCAGTTCGCACAACAGCTCACGCTGACGAGTCGTCAGACGGGTCGGGATCTCCACCTTGACGACCACGTGGTGCTCGCCCCGGCCACGGCCGTGCACGTCGGGCATCCCCTGCCCGCGCAGCGAAAAGACGTCCCCAGGCTGGGTTCCGGCAGGAAGCTCGATTTCCTCGGTACTCCACAGGGTCTGCACCGGCAGCGACCCGCCAAGCGCCGCCTTGACGTAGCTAATCGTATGGTGGGAGACGATATCGTTGCCCTGTCGCTCAAAACGCGGGTCCGGACGCACGCGGACCAACACGTAGAGGTCACCAGGCGGGCCGCCATGCAGCCCACCGTGCCCCTGACCCGACAGCCGGAGGCGGGTCTGATTAGGTACGCCGGCTGGAATGCGGACATTTACGCGCCGTTCGCGCCGCGTCAGACCTCTGCCGTCGCATTCCGGACAAGGGTCGGTTATCAGGTTGCCGCGGCCGCCACACCGGTCGCAAGGGCGCGAAGTCATCACCCGGCCGAACATCGTCGTCTGCGCCATGGTCACCTGCCCGGTGCCGTGGCACTGGGGACAGCTTTGCGGCCGCGAGCCGGGGCGCACCCCGTTACCGCCGCAAATGTGACAGGATTCGACGCGGCTGATCTCCACCTCACGCTCCAGACCCCGCGCCGCCTCGCTGAGCTCGATGTCCAGCGAGAGCTCAAGGTCGGCGCCACGCCGTGGTCCAGCAGCAGTCGCTCGCGGGTCACGGCCAAACCCGCCGAAGAAGGCTTCGAAGAGGTCCTCGATGCCACCGCCAAACCCGGGACCGGGTCCGCCGCCGGGGCCGTTGACCCCGGCGTGGCCGTAGCGGTCATACTGCGAGCGCTTTTCGCGGTCACTCAGGACATGATAGGCCTCGTTGATCTGCTTGAACCGCTCTTCGGCTGCCTCATCGTGCTGGTTGGCGTCCGGGTGGTTCGCGCGAGCCAGCTGCCGGAAGGCCCGCTTGATATCGTCACCCGAGGCCCCACGATCGACGCCCAATACCCGGTAGTAGTCTTCCTGCTGATGCTGTGCCATCATCCACCCTCGTTTGACTTCTCATCGCGCCGTTTGATAATCGTGTCGATGCGCAAAATCGCTTCGGCGATCTCGCCGGCGGCTCGAATCGCGTGGATCTTGACCTCCGCCGGGTCGAAAACCATCGCAGCGGCAAGGTCCACGATCTCACCCGAATCGCAATCCACACCTAGGCTGCGATTACCGGTCTGAGCCTGGCGCATCTCGACTTGGCCGACCTTTTCCAGAGCGCTGAAACCTGCATTGTGGACGATCTGGCTCATCGGGCGCCGCAAGGCCTCGACCACACAGTCAAGCCCGTACACGGACATTCCGGTCAGACCGGCGCGGGCCGCCAGCACCTGCTGGATTGCCGCCAACTCAGCCGCGCCGCCGCCGGGCACCAGGCCGGAACGGGCTGCGGCCTGCACCGCCGACGCCGCATCCTTGGCTATCCGCTCCCGCTCCGCCACGACCTCGCGCGTTGCGGCACCGACGAGAATCGTCGCCACCGGCTTAGCGCGGCCGCCCAGCACCCGCACGTGCTCCAGGCGCTCGTCATGCCAGACGCGGGCGGCGTAGCCCAGATAGCGCTCGATCTCGGCCGCTCCTTTGCGCAACGCGCCCCGCTTGACGGGCCGCGCTCCGCAGTGCTCAGCAACCTTTCGCCAATCACGTGCCGAAACGCGCCTCAGAACCATCACGCCGGCATCAGTGAGACGATCCTCAGCCGACTCGTCAACACCGCGGTCGACAATCAGGCAGGTCACGCCAAGCTCTATGAGGCGGTCAAGGTTGCCCCGGAAGTCCTCCTGGTGCTCCAGCAGCTTGCGAAATCCAGCCTCAGTCGCCAACGCCTCGTCCTCGACCTCTTCCGGCTCGAGGGCATCGTCGAGCACCAGCAATTTGACATCGAAAAGCTCCTTGGGCATATGGTCATTGAGCGGCTCCTTGTCGACGATGGTACCGCAAAAAACCTCGGGGGCCGCGCCCTCCTTGGCCACTATCGCATCCGCGAGCTTGAAGCCCGGCTCGAGAAGCTTGTCCCGCCCCACCAGCCGTGCAGCCTCAACCACCAGAGCACCGATCTCAGCGTGATCCCGACCGGCGACCAAGGCGACGCGCGCGAGCCGGGCATCACCCAATCCGTCCAGCGGTACAGCTTGCTCGCTCACAGCGGCCACCGCCCGGTCGACGCCGACCTTGATGCCGTCAAGCACCCGTGTCACCGGCACGCCCTTGGCTACCTGGTTGAAACCCTCAGTTACCAGCGTGCCCGCGATTATCGTAGCCGTCGTCGTTCCGTCGCCCACCTGCTCGTCCTGGGCCTTGGCCGTGTTGATGACGAGGCGAGCCGCCGGGTGGTTGGCCTGCATCTGCTCCAGAATCGTAATCCCGTCGTTGGTGATGGTCACCTCACCATGCTGGTCGACCAACATCGTGTTGAGCCCCTTGGGGCCGATGGTGCCCTCGACAGCCGAAGCAATCGCCCGCACCGCGTTGACGTTGGTCATCAGGGCGGCCAGGCGTTCGTCGACATCGTTCGTTTGGCTGACATGCTTGACGCTAATAGGGGGCCACCTCCAACGCAGATTTAACGATAGAGCGGCCGCGGCGGACGGTTACGAGGCGTCCTGATCGGGCTCAACCCGCGGACGTTTCATCCAGATGCTGCCCCGCGACCTTGAGCAAGGCTACCACCCGACCATAATCCATCCTGGTCGGGCCCAGCAAGCCGATGATGCCACGACCCCCGCCCGGCGACCGGTAAGGCACAGTGACCAGCGAGCATAACTGAATCTCATCGACGGGGTTCTCTCGCCCGATGGTCACGCTGACGCCCTGCTCCGCGGAGCGCCGCTCGAGGATTTCGAAGATCGCGGCGTCCCGTTCAAGCAAGCTCAGGATGCCGCGCAAGCGCTCGACATCTTGGAACTCCGGCAGGTTGAGGATGTTGGAAGTCCCGCCAAGGTACAGGCGCTCCTCGTTGTCCTGGCCGGCCTCCAGCACATCGCGCAGCGCACCGGTGGCGCTCTCCAGAGCCTCACCGTAGCGTGCCAAGCTCGAACGCCAGAGCCGGCCGACGGCAGCCGGCAGGTCGGCGGCTGTACAGCCCGCCAGCGCGGCCTGCAGTTGACTGGACAACTGCTCAAGCTCGCCACGTTCCATGCCGCCGGGAAAGGAGATCAACCGGTGCTGAACTGCTCCGCCCGCCAGCACGACGACTGCCAGCGCCTGGTCCGTGGCCAGCGGCAAGAGGTGAATCTGGCGGAGGCGATGGCTTGTGCTGTCCGGCGTCAGCACGAGAGCCACATAAGAAGTCACCTCAGCCAGGAATCGCGCCGTCGCCTTGACGGCGTTGCGGACGTCGCGGCCGTAATGGCTGAGATAGCGCCCGATCAAGCCGCCTTCGGGCGGTAGGCGCTCCGGCGGTTGCATCAGATGATCAACGTAGAAACGATAGCCGAGGTCCGATGGAGTCCGGCCGGCCGATGTGTGGGGCTGGGTCACGTACCCGCCATCCTCCAACCGCACGAGCTCGTGACGGACCGTTGCGGGGGAAACGCCAAGGCCGTATTGGCGGACAATGAACCCCGATCCCACAGGCTGACCACTGCGGACGTGTTCCTCGACTACAGCTTTGAGTATGAGACTCCGTCTCCGGTTGAGCTCCACTGGCTCTACCTCCGTCGCAGTTGGACTTTGGCACTCTCATCAGCCGAGTGCTAATCCATAGGCTCAAGATACCATCGCCCGGCCGGCCCTGTCAAGGACAGCAGACCAGCTAGAAGCGGTATATCGTGGCGGCGCCCTAGATGAACACATGCCGCCCGGCAGATGGCGACTTGGGCTACCGAGAGGGCTAATGCCTCTTGCGCAG
>Ga0114946_10000296_pt1 | contig 31958 bp, 32 predicted proteins | sample WalLakDeSediment_FD_88676 | JGI IMG/M metagenome (GOLD analysis project Ga0114946, IMG submission 88676) | Lake sediment microbial communities from Walker lake, Nevada to study Microbial Dark Matter (Phase II) - Walker Lake 11/02/13 Deep Sediment | ecosystem: Environmental > Aquatic >... | reverse complement strand
GGGTTATGAGCCCGACGAGCTACCAGACTGCTCCACCCCGCGACGTCACTGGAGCGGGTGATGGGAATCGAACCCACGCGACTAGCTTGGGAAGCTAGGACTCTGCCATTGAGCTACACCCGCGTTTAAGCGATACTGATTATACACTGCCATTTTTTAAAAGTCAACAACTACGAGCTACCGCTTGCACAACTCTATTCTGAATCTCTTCTTCTGAATCCGGTATCCTGTTTTATTATATCCTGCGTACTTCCAAATAACGCTCCAACTTTCGCTTAACTCTTTGCAATGCGTTGTCAATTGATTTGACATGGCGCTGCAGATCGACGGCAATCTCCTGGTAGGATTTACCTTCGAGATAAAGGGTAAGCACTTTCCATTCCAGTTCACTTAGGATTTCACCCATCTTAAATTCGATGTCATTGTATTCTTCACGGTTAATCATCAGTTCTTCCGGGTCGGTAATCTTGGAACCGGAAAGGATATCGAGCAGGGTGCGATCTGAATCTTCGTCGTAAATCGGCTTATTCAAAGAAACGTATGAGTTCAAAGGGATATGCTTCTGGCGGGTAGCCGTTTTGATCGCCGTTATAATCTGGCGGGTAATACATAACTCAGCAAACGCGCGGAAGGAAGAAAGCTTATCATCCCTAAAATCGCGGATTGCCTTGTAAAGACCAATCATCCCTTCCTGGATAATGTCTTCACGATCAGCCCCGATTAAAAAATAGGACCTTGCTTTTGCTTTTACAAAATTTTTATATTTATTTATTAAAAATTCCAGGGCGACTACATCGCCATTCTTCGCCTCCATTACAACATCTTCATCACTACGGAATTCGAGTTCTGCTTCACTCTGGCAGGGATACTTTAACTCATGAGCTAAAAAGCTCAAACCTATCGCCTCCGTTTTGATATCTAAAAGTGGGAATATTGCAGGCTTTCTTGGCTATTATAACGTAAAGCCCCCGAAGGGTCAAGCTTTTTAACCGCATTTAGGGGCGGCGCAACCGCTCGAGAATATCGAGGACCGATTTGTTTAAAATCTCGTTGAGCATTATACCTCGGGTATCCGATCGGTCGTGCAGGCGGCGGCGGTAGCTGCTGCGCTGCTCTTCCAGGCGTTCTTTTAAAACCGGCGCAGACAGAACTCGTGCGCCGAGAGCCGAAGCCGCCCTGTGTTCAGCATAATCCGATGTGGCTACCTCAACCAGGAAATGGGATGTCAATCCGGCAGCCAGTTTTTCAATCATTGTGTCGGCAGTTTCTTTATCTTCAGTAAAAACCACCTCGACTCCGTCAACATAACTCCAGCCAAACTGCTGACCGTCGAAAACAATTATGATCCGCTCCCAATACCAGGGATAATAGGCAGAAAGGTTTGCAATTAACTGATCACGGGCGCTGCCCATATCGGTTTTCTTCAGTTCCTTTAGCTCATCCCAGGTCCCGATAATATTATAGCCGTCAACAATTAAAATCTGAGCCGTCAGGTTGACCACCCCATCCGCTGACCCAGGGCGGCATAGATCAGCACTGCCGCTGCAGCAGAAACATTTAACGAGCCGGACTCTGCTCCCGGCATAGGGATCGAAAGGATCAGATCGCAATTTTGGCGCATCAGGCGTGAAAGACCCTTTCCTTCGGAACCGATCACTAAGACCAGCGGGCGCCGGTAATCAACGCGGTAAAAAACTCCCTCGCCATTACCTTCGGCGCCATACAACCAGAAGCCCTCTTTTTTCAGAACTTCAACAGCCTGGATTAAATTGCCGACAAGGGCAACGGGTATTCGTTCAGCAGCCCCCGCCGCAACTTTACGCACTGACGCCGTTACTCCAGCAGCACGCTTATTGGGAATGATCAGGCCGTGCACTCCGGCAGCATCGGCAGTACGCATCACTGCACCTAAATTATGCGGATCTTCGACGTGATCAAGCATGATCAGTAAAGGGTCTTCTTTCGATGATCGTGAAATGGAGACCAGCTCAGTAAGGGATTTATACTGAAAAGGAGCAACCAGGGCAGCCACACCCTGGTTTCCGCTGATTTTACCGGCTTCATCCTGGAAAGCAGTCCTGGATAAATGCTCAACCGGTATTTTTTTATGGCGGGCCAACAGTTTTATCTCATTGACAATTGGCCCTTTAATACCCTCGGCCATTTTAATAAGCATCGGCTTACCACTGCGCAGAGCTTCGAGAACAGCTTGTCGTCCGGCAATTAATTCTTCTTTTTCCCCCTTAAGACCTGCCGCTCTAACATTGTGAGCCTGATCGCTCATATCTGTCCCCTTTAACATTTGTGGGCATTTAAAATGTTTACCAGCGGAAAATACTGTTCATAGATATGGGCACCGGATGAGTAGGCAGTAATCCGGCCGTCTTCAGTAGGGAAATCGAGATGCATTAAAACATACTCCTTAAGAAGCTGAAGACCGCCTAAGTTTTCCGGAAAACCGACAAAAATATCCCATGAGCGGAAGAATAGAGACATGTGCAGGTGCCCGTCGACAACCTTGAAATCGACTACCCTCAGGCAGGGAGGATCTTCAAGGTCTATATTCTCCTTGCCCCCGATGTTCATACAGGCCTGGTTGGTGGCTCCTTTTGAACGGTTCAGCAAATCGATAACCTTGGGCAGTTGCGGGGCGATGTGCTGTCCATAAGTATAGTCTTCCATGTCGCACTTGGTATCGGTTGCCAGGTAATCGTAAAAGTACTTCTGGATTCGTTCTTCCGAAGTTGGTGCCGGAATACCGCAGTTTTCAGGCAACCATACAGCCAGGGGCCGGGTGTAAGGCTCTTCAATAACCACCGATAGGTGGTCAAGCTGTTTTCGCAGCTGACCTTCGTAACTGCCTTTCTTAATTCGATAACTGTATCCGTAACGGGCACAGTTCCATAGTACCATCCGCCAGGCAGATTCAATAGTTCTTTCCCGAATGTAGGCCACCGTTCAAATTCCCCCTTACATGCTTTACATCTACATCAATAAGTTAAGAGAAAAGGGCTGACACCTTTTTATTAAATTATTCAGCTTACTTTCGTTTCCAGCGGGTACCGTGGGGTGTGTCTTCTAAAGTAATACCCTGTTCCAACAGCTCGTCGCGGATACGATCGGCAGCACCCCAGTCTTTGGCGGCACGCGCTTCATCCCGGCTGACAATTAATTTGCTTACTTCCTCATCGAGTGTCCCGGGCTCCGAGATATCGACAATTTCAAAAATATCATTAACTCCTCGGTAAAACTGCAGCGTCTCTTCCAACAGCTCCCGGTTAAAGGGGTGAGCTTCTTTTAAATAAATATTGCAGCTGCGGGCCAGATCGAAAAGTATGCCTAAGCCGTCGGCGGTGTTAAAATCATCATCCAGTGCTTCGACAAAGCGAACCCTGGCCTCATCGAGGGCCGTCCTAAGTTTCTGTTCCTGCTCACCCGCAGCATCTCCGGCTTCGTCACTGACATAAAGCATGTTAGTGACCATCTCCTGCAGTCTTTGTCTTCCGGACCTGCTCTGAGCAACCAGATCGGCACCAAAATTAAGGGGGCTGCGGTAATGGGCAGATAGAATCAGGAAACGGAGATCGAGGGGATCGTGGAGCTCAATAAGCTCGCGTACAGTCCGGACGTTACCGAGTGATTTAGACATTTTCTGGTCTTCTATATTAAGGTAACCCGCGTGCATCCAGTAACGGGCCAGCGGGCGCTTGTCTGCACCCCAGGTCTGGGCTATTTCGTTCTCGTGATGGGGGAATACCAGGTCAGCTCCACCGGCATGTATATCTAAAGTATCGTCCATAAAGTGAGTTGACATTGCAGAGCACTCGATATGCCAGCCCGGACGTCCTTCTCCCCAGGGGCTTTTCCAGAAGGGCTCACCCACTTTTTTTTGTTTCCAGAGAACAAAGTCTAGTGGGCTGCGCTTCTTTTCGCCCGGTTCAACCCGCGCCCCGGCAAGCAGTTCGTCCTGCTTCTGGTGCGAAAGTTGTCCATACTCAGCGAAGCGGGATGTATCGTAATAGACGTCACCATCACTGATATAGGCAAAGCCGTTTTCCAGCAATCTCTCAATGAGTTCGATAATATCGTCAATGTGTTCTGTGGCCCGCGGCCGCAAATCAGCAGGCCTCACCCGCAAAGCAGCAACATCCTCTTCGTAGGCTTTAATGAAGCGTTCGGCCAATTCAGGCACGGATATACCCTGTTCGTTAGCCCTGTTAATCATCTTGTCGTCAATATCGGTATAATTCTGCACAAGTTTTACATCATAGCCGCGGAATTCAAGGTAACGCCTGACCAGGTCGAAAATAATAAAAACACGGGCATTTCCGATATGTATGTAGTCATAGACTGTAGGCCCACAAACATAGAATGTAACCAGTGGAGGAGCTCCGGGTTGAAGTTTTTCTTTGCTGCGGGTAAGGGTGTTATAAATTCTTACGGCCACTTTTGCACACTCCGTTTTCAAGATCTGCCCGCTGGCAGCGGAGCTGATCAACCTGCTCCTGTAAACTTTTTAGCGCTTCAGCAACCGGGTCGGGCATATCACTGTGATTGAGGTTGACAGATGGCACTTTTTCTCCATTATAATATACTACTCTGGCCGGTATGCCGACAACCGTTGAGTTGGGCGGTGCTGACCTGAGGACAACCGACCCTGCTCCGACACGGCTGTTCTCACCGATTACGATCGGTCCGAGAACTTTTGCCCCCGTGCCGATAACTACATTGTTGCCGATGGTCGGGTGGCGCTTGCCCTGTGCTTTACCTGTGCCTCCGAGGGTCACTCCCTGGTAAAGCGTCACATCAGAACCAATTTCTGTAGTTTCTCCGATGACTACTCCCATTCCGTGATCGATGAAGAACCCTGCTCCGATTTTTGCACCGGGGTGAATCTCGATCCCGGTAAAGAAACGGGACAGGTGAGATATTAAGCGCGGAAGCAACACCAGGCGGCGTCTGTAAAGAAAATTAGCAACCCTGTGGCTGAGCAAAGCATGAAGACCCGGGTAACAGAGAAGTACCTCTAACGTACTCTTAGCTGCCGGGTCCCTTTCTTTTACTGCTTTTATATCCTGGCGAATCCTATTAAACACCAAAACTGGCTCCTTCATCTGCTTTCGTCTAAATGCAACCTAATATTCACCGGCAAAGCCCCTGCAATTCGCCTTCTCCAGAGGGAAGGCTGACTCGGCCCAGGGATAATCTTTTATTTACCCTGGATACTATCTTTCACCCTATTGAGCTTCGTGGCTGGCTGGTCCCGTGTGGGCGCTTTTCTCCAGCAGCACAACTGCCTGAGCCGCTATACCTTCCTCCCTGCCGCAAACACCCAGCTTTTCAGTGGTCGTTGCCTTGACAGAAATCCGGCATACGTGCACCGAAAGAGCCCCGGCAATATTATTGCGCATTTTATCGATATGCGGGGCTACCCTGGGGATCTCTGCGATAATAACGGTATCTGCATTTACCAATGTCCAGCGATCCAGGCCAAGCAGTTCTTTCACTTTAACAAGCAACTTCAGGCTGGAAATACCCTTATAGCGATTATCGCCGGCCGGAAAGTGACAGCCAATATCGCCCATAGCGGATGCACCGAGCATCGCATCGATTATGGCATGAACCAGCACATCGGCGTCAGAATAACCATCAAGACCCAGATGATGCTCGATTTTTACCCCACCCAGGATTAAATCTCTGTTTTCCACCAGGCGATGCAAGTCATAACCGATGCCTACTCGGTGCAATGTTCTCCTGCTCCCTTCAACAATACAGATGCCAGGATCAGATCGCGGGGAGACGTTATCTTCAGGTTCGAAATCTCGCCGGGGACTGTAAAAACGGGTAGTCCCATTTGCTCAACAAGGGCAGAATCATCAGTTCCCGTCAGGCTTAACTCAGTTGCATTATTATAAGCCTGAACAATAATATCCCGCCTGAAGACCTGAGGGGTCTGGGTCAGGCATAGCTTTGCACGATCAGGTGTCGAAATAACAAATCCTTTATTGTTAACCTCTTTTACCGTATCATTTAGCGGTATTACCGGCACGGCAGTGCCTTCTTTAAAGGCGGCTCCAATCAATTTGCCAAGCAGTCTGGCCGTAGCAAGCGGCCGCGCTGCATCATGAATACAAATCAATTCGGATTCAACTGAAACTGCGGCCATACCAAAGGCAACGGACTCCTGCCTGGTAATACCGCCCTCAATAAATTTAATCTTTCCGGGAGCGCAAAAAGGCTGTAAAAACTCTTTAACTGCTTCAACTTCACCAGGAGGAACAACAACTACAATCTCTCTCACTGCCGGATGTTCGATAAACAAGTTTACTGAACGGGCCAACACCGGTATTCCTTCCAACAAAAGGTATTGTTTCCGGGTGGCACCGCCCATGCGCGCTCCTTCTCCGGCGGCGGCAATTACAGCGGCAGCGTTCATCCTTATTTTACTCCCGTATATTTCTCTGAATCAAACTTCGGCTTGGCAAATATCATCCGGCCGGCCGCTGTTTGCAAAACGCTGGTAACCAGCACTTCGATTGTTTCACCGATATAACGGCGGCCGCCTTCAACCACAACCATCGTTCCGTCATCGAGATAAGCAACTCCCTGGCCGGCTTCTTTACCATCCTTGATAATCTGGGCTAACATTTCTTCGCCGGGCAGAACCACCGGTTTGACAGCGTTCGCCAACTCGTTGATGTTCAGTACAGAAATTCCCTGTAACTCACAAACCTTATTCAGGTTAAAATCATTGGTAACTATTTTCCCATTGATCGTTTTCGCCAGTCGGACCAACTTACTGTCGACTTCGGGTATATCATCAAAATCTCCTTCGTAAATCTGAACAGGGATATCCATCTCTTTCTGGATCTTGTTCAACACATCCAGCCCGCGGCGACCGCGGTTGCGTTTAAGTAAATCCGGAGAGTCGGCGATGTGTCTAAGTTCTTCGAGAACAAATCCCGACACGACAAGGACCCCTTCTAAAAATCCGGTTTTACAAATATCGACAATCCGGCCATCGATAATAGCGCTGGTATCAAGAATTTTAAAGACCTCATTTTCCCTTCCACCACTGCGGGCATTTCGATTAAAGAGCGTCGATAAAAATGAAAACTCTTCCTTGCGGTTTAGTACAAACCGGACCCCGATAAAAACCAGGAACAGTGTGAGCACGGGGGAAATAAAAATCCCAACCACCGGAATACGGTATATTGGGTAGCTGAGCAGCAATCCGATAACCAGGGTTATAATCAGGCTAAAAACCACCAGGGCAATATCCTGGGTTGGAACTGCTTTTAGCTTGCTGTCTGCCCACACCAATATGTGGTTAAAAATATTAATTAATACGGGAGTAAGAAGATAAAAAATAAGGCCGAACAAAATACCACCGATGGCATAATATCCAATATTAACAGGGGTAAAATGGACACCTTCCGGAATATCGATATAAGTTGAAACGAAGGGCAGCAAACCCACAAAAACATAAACACCTAAAACCACACCCAATAAGGCGCCGGCAATTCTTAATATCTTTCGGGCCATGTTAATCACCTCCTTTGCGTTATAAAGTAAAATAGAACCAAAAAAACCGGGAACTCTTCGCAACATTATAACTCAAAGCTTTCCCCGGAAGCAAGGCAATTCAGTCTGATTCCTAAAACACTCTGGAAAGATAAACTACTTAGGGGCTTGTTCAAAAATATCATCGAGCACAGTAGTAATTTCGGCTTGCTCGACACCCTGAACAAGTATTAACTCACTGATTAGAATCTGGCGCGCGGTATCGAGCATTTTGCTTTCACCGGTCGAAAGCCCTTTTTCCCGATCTCTTAACATCAGGTTGCGAACCACTTCGGCGACTTCATAAATGTCACCGCTCTTAATCTTTTCGAGATGGTTGCGGTAACGCCGGTTCCAGTTGGCAGACATCTCAGGCTGTTCGCCCTGCAAAACAACAAAAACCTGTGAAACCTCATTTTTTTCAATTACACCACGCAGGCCAATCTGAGATATATTGTCAATTGGTATCAGCACTTTCATTTCGCCAAGGGGAAGTTTCATGACATAATATTTTTTCTTTGCTCCAAGAATCTCTTTTTCTTCTATAGCTTCAATAACACCTGCTCCATGCATTGGGTAAACCACTCTGTCTCCTACACTGAACAACATCTCGCCCCCTCAGGATCTTCCTTAAAATATAGTAACACAGCCCCTTTTATCTGTCAATTAAACAAATAGTTTAACATATCCGGATCGAGAACACAACTATTAAATTAAGCGGTTTTTTTCAGCTCTTTTTCCAGAGGGTAGATTGCAAGGTAATAGTTGACACAATCGGAAATTAAAAAGTATAATTACGTAAACAAGGCCCTACATAAAAAATGAGGTGACTTTAAAATGAAGGACAATGAGGTAGTCGGCGATTTCCAGGACATTGTTTCGGAAGTTTTAATCCGCCACCGCAGCATTCTCGACTGCTTGTCCAAGTACCAGGAATCAACCTCGCGGGTAAACCGTAGTGTGATTAAAACCGTTACCGACTGCGGTTGCATCTCGATAAATGCCAATAAAAAGCAATACCCGCCCATGGATTCACTCAAAGAATGCGGAAAATATATGGATTCTCATATTAAGGGAAAGATGTGCGAACACTGTCGTGAAGTAATTGCCGAAGAACTTGGCAAACATCTCTTCTACCTTACAGCCCTGTGCAATATCCTCGATTTCGAGCTGGAAGACCTTTTTGGTAAAGAGTACGGCCGCATTTGCACCCTTCGCCATTTTCTGCTCTCCTGAAAGTGGAAAGTAATCTAGACTAGATTTCCCTCAATAAGTTAATAAAAAGTGGATAGGTCAGGATTTGTTAACTTATTTAATAAGCGGGGGTAAAGACAGATGACCATAACGGTCAAAGATGCTTTGCAAATTGGCGGTTTGGTAAAGGCAGTAGTGCTTGCGGGCAACAACGGCCTTGACAATGAGATTAAGGCTGTTGACATTATTGATGTTCCTGATGCTGCTATCTGGTTCCGCAGGGATTCCCTTCTTTCAACAACATTTTATGCCCTTAAAGATAATATAGGTGCTCAGTTGCAAATGCTTGAGGATATCAAAGCCTGTGGCGGGGCAGCCCTGATCATCTTTTCACCTGAACGTTACATTTCCCATATCGATGAGCGCCTGATTCGAAAGGCCGACGATCTGAATCTGCCTCTTTTACAAATGCCGGATTGCTCCTACATCGATGTGATTGTTCCCGTAATGAGCCAGATTCTCGATAAACAGGTCCAGGCCCTGGAATATGCACAGGAAGTCCACAGCATGATGACCGACATTGTCCTTAAAGGTAAAGGGCTGCAGGAACTATTGACCTCGTTGACAATGCTCCTTCAAAAACCGGTTTTAATGGCAGATGCAGAATTGCTTTTACTTGATGCCGCTTCGCCTTCCGGCGGTGACACTTCAGCACCACTTTTCAGACAATGGTTGGAAAACGGCTATCATCTGCCACTGATCGACTTCTACCCACGCGGCCTCTTAAATGAACTGGTCCATGAAAAGAAACCAGCTTATTACCAGTACGGCACCGCTGAAGCAGACTATCTTGATTTCTTTTTTCCTGTTGTTGCCGGTGAAACTTTTTACGGCGCGCTGATCGTCCCCGACCTGGCTGCCGAGCTGGATAGGGCCAAAACGGTGGCTATGGAGGCAGGAGCGATGGCAATTGCCCTGGATATTCTCAAAGAAAAAGCAATTCGCGAAGCCGAGCGTAAAAACGAACTTGATTTTTACAATGAGCTTTTACTTGGAAATATTAAAAACCGGGAAAATATTATTTCTCAGTCCAGGCAGTTCGGCCTCGATGCTACCGGCAGCTATTATGTAATTATTGTCGAGTTGAATAAGGAGAGCATCTATTACAGTAAAACGGCAGATGCCAGCCCGGATTTAAGCAAGGAAGAACTTGAAAAAAGGCTTTTTCGTTTGCTGCATTACGCGTTGGAAAAAGAAAGTGCCGAAGGCGTAGTGGTTGAAGCGCTGGGAAGCCTGGTAATCCTGGTTCGTGTTCCTGAAAACCTGGGGCAGGAGACTTCTCTCCGCTTCGGCAAGGAAATACTGCTAAAAATTAAGCAAACTGTTGAAAAACGCATGGAGAATGTTCCTGTTTATATGGCTGCAGGCGGCTATTGTGATGATATCGAGCGAATCAGCTCCGGGTACCTTGAGGCCTGGGAAACGATCGATATCGGCAAGAAACTTTTTAACACTGCTTTTGCCCTCACTTATTCTGACATGGCCCCCTACCACCTTGTTAAGCGCTTTCTGACCAGCACCGGCACTCCTATGCTATATAATAATATCTATGAACCACTCCTTCAGTATGACCGGGAAAAGGGTGGTGAACTTGTCCGGACCCTGGAAACTTACATTGAATGTAACTTTTCTCGTACCAAAACAGCTGAAAAAATGCACCTGCACCGCAATTCACTTAATTACCGCCTTCAGAGAATAGAAGAACTGCTCGGCCAGGATGTAGACAGCTTAGATTCCTTTCCCCTCCTGCTCGCTTCGATCAGCCATCGCCTTGCCACTTAGCATTAATTCCTGCAGCGTGCATTCTTTTTGTGCGTTTTGCACAAATCTGGCACATTATTTCTGCTCATCTCACAAAGGTTATTCCAAGTGAATATTTAAATAGCGTTAATGTTACATTAATTGCAACCGGGAGGTGGTTCAGGGCGGCAAAAGTGCCGGCCCGCCAGTTGCCTTAAAGGATTCCTTTTTAAAAATACTTTTATTCAGAAAGGAAGATTAAGCAATGGCTCAACCTGGAATGTTTGTCCGCAAAGCCAGCGGCCTGGTCCGTTCCTGGTCGGTTTTCGACGGCTTTGTCTATGCCTTTTTCTCTATTAACCTGGTCACCCTTGGTTTTTTCATCTTTTCCTTTGCGCCCTACATTCCTGAAGCAAACTTGTTGACTGCTATCGTCATCAGCGGTATTTTCATTATTTTCGAGGTCTTTGTCTACGCCCTGCTGGTGGCGGTTATGCCTCGCGCCGGTGGTGACTATGTCTGGCAAAGCCGTATCCTGGGAGGGGGCATCGGCTTCGTACTCTCGGTAACCGGCTGGGCCTGGATTCTCTGGCACTGGGTTCCCCTTTACGGTAATATGCTGGCTTACAATGTCTTTACCCCAATTTTGGGAATCTTAAGCGGTTGGACCGGCAATACCGGTCTCTATAACGCCGCCAGCTGGTTCGTAACAACCAACGGGTTTTTTGTCTCTTCACTCGTGGTTATCGTCCTGGCATTCATTTATGTCAGCCTGGGCATGAGCTGGTATGCCCGCATTCAAAAATTCTGCTTTTACCTTGGTATGGCCGGGATGGCAACCATGATCATAATGATGCTGGCCAGTTCGCGTGCTGATTTTATCGCCGGTTTTAACCAGTATGCAACAGAATTCTTTGCTGCCGGCGGAGGCGATGTCTATCAGCAGATCCTCGCAGCCTCAGCGGAGGGCGGTTACGCAGCGGCGCCGATTAACCGCATTGCAATCGGAGCAAGCCTGGCGTTGATCCCGATGGTTGTCTTCTTTAACCTCTGGCCGAACTGGGGCGCTACCCTTTACGGTGAAGTAAGAGGAGCATCTGACTTCAAACGCAACTTCTGGAGCATGGCCGCCGGCCTGATTGCCACAACGATCCTGGCTCTTATAGTGCTCGGCCTGATCGCCCGCGTTATCGGCTGGGATTTTTACAATGCAGCCAACTTTACTTTCTACGAAGGCACTTCGCCTTTCGGGGTATTCCCCTACCCGGCTCTGCTGGTCAGCTTTTTGACCGACAGCCCGCTTCTACAGATGTGGCTCTTAATTTCGATGAGCGCCTGGTTCTTTGGCTGGTGCGGCACGGTATTCCTTTCTTCAACCCGCGTTATATTTGCAGCAGCCTTCGACCGAATTCTGCCTGAGTGGATGGCCCGTGTTTCAACAAAGTACCGTTCCCCGGTTAACGCCCTGCTGGTCATGGCTGTCGGCGGCGTAATCGTCAGTGCCGGCATGCATTACACTGAAAACCTGGAAACTTATGCTTTGAACTCTACCGTGGTCATTGCCGTAACCTATTTCGGCACCACCATCGCCGGAGCAATCTTACCTTACAAGGATCCGGATCTATATAATACATCACCGATCGCCAGGCTTAAAATCTTCGGCCTGCCGCTGATAACGGTGACCGGAGCCATATTCGGCATTTTCCTGCTCTTCCTGTTCTACATGTGGACAACCGATGCTGTCTACGGTATTAATGAGCCTGTATCTTACATTTACATGGCGGTACTCTACGGTATCTCTATAGCAATCTATTACGGTTCAAAAATGTACCGCCGCAAGCAGGGTATCAACCTGGATGAAATTCATAAGAGCATTCCTGTCGAGTAAGGACTGCGAATGCCTCTGGGAGGCTGATTAATGACTACCATATTTTTCGCTACCGACGTCCACGGTTCGGAGATATGCTGGAAAAAGTTCATCAACGCCGGCAAATTCTACAATGCCGACATCCTGGTACTCGGCGGTGATATGACCGGCAAAGCCCTGGTTCCCTTTATCAAGGATGCACAGGGTAAATACAAGGTCAACTTTTTGGAAGAGGAAATGCTTCTTGATGAAGAAGGCAAGTTGACCATGGAGAAAAACATCTCCGACCGCGGCTATTACCCGATCAACGTAACCGATGACGAATACGACGAGTTAAATGCAGATTCAGAAAAGGTCGAACAGTTATTTGTCGAAAGGGTTCTTCTAATGGCCGAACGCTGGGTCAAATTCGCAGATGAAAAACTGGCCGGAACCGGTATAAAGTGCTTTGTCTGCCCTGGTAACGACGATATGTTCGAACTTGACGATGTACTCGCCTCATCAAAAACAATCACCATGTCCGAGGGTCAGATTCTCGATCTTGACGGTTACTACGAGATGCTCAGCTCCGGTTGGTCAAACCCTACCCCCTGGGACACACACAGGGAATGCAGTGAGGAAGAACTGGCGGCAAAAATTGAGGCGATGGCCTCAAAGATATCTGATATCGATCGCTGCGTTTTCAACCTGCATGCACCACCTTTCGGGTCGGGCCTCGATGAGGCGCCTGAACTTGACGAAAACCTGAGACCCAAGTACGCCGGCCGCTCGTTAATCCCTGTCGGAAGCACCGCTGTGCGCGATGCCATCATGAAGTACCAGCCGCCACTGGCTCTGACCGGCCACATACACGAAGGACGCGGCATAAAACGAATGAAGAAAACATTCGTTGTCAATCCGGGCAGTTCATATGAGCAAAGCACTCTGCTCGGAGCAATTATTGAAATGGACAAAAAAGGGGTCAAGAAGTACGTCCTGACCTCGGGGTAATGCGTATTCGGGGGAGAGGGTATAACCTGTCGCCCTCTCCCCTGATTATTTAATGGTTCGGAAGGAGGTGTATCGTGTCTCAATATACGGGTAAAGATGCCGGCGAATTTATCGAAGAAGCAAAAAAGATAATCGCGCTGGCCGAAAAAAAAGGTGCTCCGCTCCGCCTTATCGGTGCGCTGGCTTTTCACCTGCACTGCAACAAATATAATTATATCCACAAAAAGTGGGGCCGGGTTTTTACCGATACCGATTTCGTGGCCCGTTCCGAGCACGGCCCGATCATAACAGAAGCTTACCGGGAACTCGGCTACCGTGACGATGAGATGATTACTACCCTTTACGGTTCCCATCGTATGGTTTTCGACAATCCGGAGACCGGCATGCATTCGGATATCTTCTTCGACAAGCTCGACTTCTGCCATGTATTGCAGCTGCGGGACAGGTTGGATGCAGACGACCTGACCATACCGCTGGCCGAGCTTTTCCTGGAGAAAATGCAGATCTACCAGATCAATGAAAAGGATATCGTCGATACGATGATGCTGCTGGTCGAGCATCCGGTCGGCGAAAACGATATTGAAACAATTAACGCACCCATAATTGCCAAAGTACTTGCAGGTGAATGGGGTTTCTGGCGCACGGTAACAGGGAACATGGAAAAACTGCTGGCCCTTAACACCAAAACCGATCTCTTCGACGCCGAAGAAAAACAGCTTATTGAAAACAGAGTCAGGGAGATTCGCAACCATATCGACCGCGAACCGAAACCACTCGCCTGGAAAATGCGCAGTAAAGTCGGCGACAAGATCAAATGGTATAAAGACGTTGATGAACTGTAAACCACCTGGAAATGAGGAATGCCAATGATCTACTTAAGAGGCGAGTTTGATTTATGCACCGGCTGCGGCGCCTGCCAGCTGGCCTGTTCAAACCGGGCAGCCGGCGGATACAGTCCACGCCTGGCCCGGCTGACAGTACTCAGTGAAAACGAAAACCTGGTCAACCGGCCCCTCGTCTGCACCCAATGTGAAAATCCTTTTTGCATGCACTCCTGCCCGTTTGATGCAATCAGCAAGTCGGAAAAATCAGGGGTTGTATTGATCGACAAGGAAACCTGCACCGGATGCGGCAACTGTATAACGGCCTGCCCCGACAATATGATTCGATTTGACAATGGGGGCAAAGCTGATAAATGCGACCTGTGCGAAGGTGAACCGCTGTGCGTTAAGTATTGCGTACCGAAAGCTTTGAAACTGGTTAAAAAACTGGAGGTACGGGAGGTGACCGCCAGTTGAGCTCTTATATGGGAAAACTGCTTTATGTTGACCTCAGTGCAGGAACCAGCAGCGAAATGACGCTGGATCCAAGGCTCGTAGAAAATTTTGTCGGCGGTAAAGGCTTCGGAGCTAAGATCCTTTACGATCTTCTGCCCGCAGGTTGTGACCCGTTGTCACCACAGAATATACTAATGTTTATGCCCGGGCCTTTAACCGGTACCCTAGCCCCGGCCATGCGGGGCTGCGTGGTTACAAAGTCTCCGCTTACCGGCACCTTTGCTGACTCTTACTTCGGCGGCCATTTTGCCCAGGAAATCCGTTTTTGCGGTTACGATGGAATTGTTATAGCGGGAGCCGCTTCCAGGCCGAGTTACCTCTGGATTGATGACGGTAAAGTAGAAATCCGTTCAGCTGCCGGCATCTGGGGCCTTGATACATTTGCTACAGTGGATCGAATCCGCGAAGAGCTGGGAGACCTGAGTGTTAAGACTGCCTGTATCGGACCGGCCGGTGAAAAAATGGTATCCTTTGCCCTGATTAACTGTGAGTTTAACCGCCATGCAGGGCGTGCCGGCACCGGGGCAGTAATGGGTTCGAAGAACTTAAAGGCAGTTGTTCTGCGCGGCAGCAAACCGGTTATTCCTGCTGATGCGCCAGGTTTCAGCGATACTGTCGATCAGGCTTATAAAGAGCTGGCCGAGGATGAAACTATTGCTTCCTTCACAGCCGACGGCACCCCCGCTTCAATCGATTTCGCCAATGAAGAACAGCTGCTTCCGACCAACAACTATTTCGACGGCTCCTTCGAAGGGGCGGCGGGGTTAAATGCCGAAGCCCAGCGTAAAGATTTTTGGCTGCGCAACGTTGCCTGTGCCGGTTGTCCGATAGCCTGCGGTAAAGTCGGTATAATCAAACGCGGTCGCCGCAAGGGCCTAGTTACAGACGTAGTTGAATATGAAACGGCCTCGATGATCGGCAGCAATCTGGGGATCAGTGATGTTCGTGAAGTAGCCTACCTGGTAAAGAAATGTGATGCCTTAGGCCTTGACGGTATGTCCGCCGGCGGGGTTGCAGGTTTCGCTATCGAAGCCTTCCAGAAAGGATTGATCACAGCTGTCGATACAGGGGGGCTTGAACTGAAGTTCGGCGATGCAGCCTCTGCGGACTACCTGCTTGAAACAATCGCCTCGCGGGAAGGATTGGGTGACCTGCTGGCCAAAGGAGTTAAAGTGGCGGCCCAGGAACTTGACGGCGGCTCCGATGCTTTTGCCGTCCATGTTAAAGGGTTAGAAAGCCCGGCCTGGGGGCCGCGCAGTGTGCCCGGGATGGGCCTTGCCCTGGCTACGGCCGATCGCGGAGGCTGCCACCAGCGTGCTTTCCCCATTCTCTACGAAGTCGGCGGTGAGTGGAACGGTGAAGAGGTTAACCGCTCGGCTTTGAACGGCAAGGGGGAAATTGTTGCCCACCTGCAAAACTATCTCGCCGCACTTGACACCCTTGTCAAGTGTGACTTCGCCGCTTACGGCATCAAGGATTCCACTTACTGCCGCCTGTTAGAAACTGCGGTGGGAAAAGAGTGGAATGTCGAAAAACTGATGCTTCTTGGTGAGAGGATCTGGAACCAGGTTCGTCTCTTCAACCTGCGCGAAGGTTTTACCCGTGCCGAAGATACACTGCCGAAACGCTTTACTGAAGAACCACTGCCTGAAGGACCATTTGAAGGGCAGCGGATTACTCTACAGGATCTCGACCAACTGCTCGACGAATATTATGCCGTCCGCGGCTGGGACAGCTCCGGCAAACCGACGGATCAAAAGCTAAAAACCCTTGGACTGGACCAGATGCCGGCCCTTGTGCAGGCACCTGCACCATAGATAATATTAAAGGAGGATTTGCCTCGTGAAAGATCTGCAAAAACTACACTATTTCGAGGTTCCAACAGTTATGAAACACGCTCTCGGTGCAGTGAACCACCTGCCCGGAGAGCTGGCCCTGCTCGGTGTAAAAAAACCCCTGATTGTTACCGACCAGGGCGTGGTTAGTGCCGGTTTGCTCGACATGGTCATCAAACCGCTAAAAGATGCTTCTGTCAGCCATGTAATTTACGACCAGGTTGTCTTCAACCCGCCCCTGGCCACCGTGGCCGCCGGTACCGAAATGTATCAGAAAAATAGCTGTGATGGCCTGGTTGCTGTCGGAGGGGGCAGTTCAATGGACTGCGCCAAAGCTATTGGTGTTGAGATTGCCCACGGCGAACCGGTTCTTGAATATGAATGCGCCGAGGGGAAAAAAGAGCTGAGCAAACGGATCCCTCCGCTGGCCTGCATCCCGACCACCGCCGGGACCGGCAGCGAAGTGACTCTCTGGGCGGTGATTACCGACCCGGCCCGGGAATATAAATTCAACGTCGGCGGCCCACTTATCGCAGCTCACCTGGCCCTGATCGACCCGCTGCTGCACCTGTCAATGCCGGCAGAAGTTACCGCAGGCACTGGAATGGATGCCCTCTGTCACGCTGTTGAGTGCTATACCTGTGCATATGCCCAGCCGCAAACCGACGCCGTGGCCCTGCAGGCGATCGAATACGCCGGGCAATACCTGCGCCGTGCAGTCGCTTACGGCCAGGACGTCGAAGCGCGGTACTACATGGCCATGAGCGCAATGCTGGCAGGCCTCTCTTACGGTGCCGAAAGCGCAGGCGCCGTACATGCAATGACCCAGACCATGGGGGGAATGTTCCCTGTTCACCATGGCATCGCCGTCGGTTCGACTTTGGTCCCTGTCATGGAATACAACTGGATGGGTGAACCGGCCAAGTACGCCCGCATGGCGCTGGCCCTGGGTGTTCCAACCTTCGGCATGACCGAGCGCGAAGCAGCCCTGGCTGCTGTTGAAGCAACCCGCGAATTGACTAAAGATATCGGCATCCCGCGCCTGAGCGCCATGGGGATCAAAGAATCAGATATCCCCCGCCTGGCCCGTGAAGCCTTCAACGACCCACAAACCATCGGCAACCCGCGCGACCTGACCGTCGAAGCCTACGAAGAAATCTACCTCCGCGCAATTTAATCATTGCCGGGCGTACTAATTGAAGGGGCTGTCCTCAGTTGGTTGGGACAGCCCCTTTTTGATGGCTTATTGTGCTTTGCCGGTTAGCAGGGCAATGCCGATTGCCTCTTTTATGTTGCCGGCACCGATTAACTGAAGCCCTTTGAACTCACGTGAGGCTGCCTTTAGCTCAGCCTGGTTGGCTTCGGGAAGAATGAAACGTTTGAAACCCAGCTTGACTGCTTCGTTCAAGCGCTGGCGGATGCGGCTTACGGGGCGGATTTCTCCGGTCAGGCCTATCTCGCCAACTGCAACAGTATCACCGTTTAAACTTTTCCCTTTCAGGCTGGAGGTCAAACTCAAAGCGAGAGCCAGGTCAGCTGCCGGTTCGAAGAGGCGCACTCCGCCAACCACGTTAACAAAAGTATCTAAACCGAAAAAGGAAATACCGGCATGCTTCTCCAGCACAGCCATGACCAGAGCTACCCGGTTCAGGTCAATGCCGGTTGAGGTGCGCCGCGGTGAAGGGTAGCCGGTCGGGGCCACCAGCGATTGGATCTCGACCAAAAGCGGCCTGGTCCCTTCCATGCTCGCGGTTATTACCGCTCCGGGAGCCTGCTCCCGGTTTTGGGTCATAAATAAGTGTGATGGGTTGGCTACTTCGAGCAGACCCTCCGACTCCATCATAAAGACACCGATTTCGTTGGTAGAGCCGAATCGGTTTTTAACTCCGCGCAGGATACGGAAGCTGTGGTATCGATCGCCCTCCAGGTATAGCACACAGTCTACCATATGCTCAAGCAGGCGCGGGCCGGCCATCATTCCTTCCTTGGTAACGTGGCCGACTAAGAACACGGCAATATTATGATCTTTGGCCATGCGGACCAGCTCGGCCGTTACCTCCCGAACCTGGCTGACGCTGCCGGGGACTCCGTCGATATCACTGCGGTATATCGATTGCACCGAATCGACAACCAGCACTGCCGGATTAACTGAGCCTGTGGTTTCCAGCAGGACCTCCAGTTCGGTAATTGCCGCCACCTGGAACACATCTTTAATAGCAAGGCGTTCCGCACGCATTTTTAACTGATGAAGCGACTCTTCTCCGCTGGCATAAAATACGGTTCTATTTCCGGCCAGTCGGGCTGCTGCCTGCAGGAGCAGTGTCGACTTGCCTATTCCGGGATCCCCACCTATAAGCACCACTGAACCGGATACCATGCCGCCGCCCAAAACCCGGTCAAATTCACCGATACCGGTAACAAAACGCTCCTCAGCCGCTGCAGGCACTTCATTCAATGATACAGCGCTGACACTTCCCAGCCTGGCCGCTCTTCGCCGCGCAGGGACCACACTTACCTCGGCCAGTGTATTCCATTCGTCACAGCCGGGGCAGCGCCCCAGCCATTTTTGGGTTTCGTAACCACAGCTGTTACAGCAAAATAGTGTCGTCTTCTTCGCCAACTCAAAGCCCCTCTCTAATTATTGTCCACCAACCCGATCAGTTTATCCATGTTTACAAGGTCCCAGTCCGTGCCGTTTTCGGGTGTTTCGAGGATGAAGGGAAAATCTTTTGGCCAGCCATAGTTAAGGATGGCACCGAAGCCCTCCAGGGAAATGCTGCCTTCCCCGATATGGGCATGACGATCTACCCGGGCCCCGCATTCTACCCTGGTGTCGTTTACATGAATAACCTGCAGGTTTTCCAGGCCGACCGTCTGATCAAACCGGGCCAGGACTTTATCCACTGCCGCTTTGCCGCCGATGTCATAACCGGCAGCCCAGCTGTGAGCGGTATCGATGCAGGTACCCAACCTGCCTTTCGGGAAAGACTGCAGAATCTCGGCCAGCTCATCAAAGTTTGCCCCCAGGGCAGTACCGCTCCCGGCTGTGTTTTCGAGCAGAAGCATTACCGATTCCGGCCATTGGGAGATGCCTTCGCTGATGCTGCTTATAATCTGAGCCATGCCCTTCTCCACGCCCTGTCCGCCGTGGTTACCGGTATGCAAAACCACGTACGGGGCCCCGTAATAACCGGCTCTCTCCATTGTTTCGTTAAGCAGCTTTTTCGACTTCACCAGGAAATCTTCATTATTTGAAGCCAGGTTAATCAGGTAGGCACTGTGGACTACGAGAGGTTTAATATCTAACTTACTAAGAAGATTAGCCCGTTTTGTTATCTCCGGTTCTTCAAGTTTGCCCATCTTCCAGCCTGTCGGGTTTCCGGGAAAGATCTGGATTGTCCGGCAGCCGATCCCGGCCACCCTTTTCACGTTTTTTTCAAAACCGCCCTTCTGGGGCATATGTACTCCAAAGCGCACGGTGTTACCTCCCCTGGTAATGATTATTAAATAGCCCCGTCACCCGGTGCGGGCATGGCATACTTCGGCATAAACAGCTATCGTTATATAAAGGGAAACTGCAGGCCTGCCTCATTTTGAGCCTCTGCGATCCAATTCTTCGGAGAGCATCATCATTACTTTGATCGGATTTTCATTGGTGACTATCTTTGCCTGCCGGTCATAGTTTGTTGGGGTGTCGTTAATAATGACCAGGTTTTTATTGTCAACAGGCAGCTGATCTGCCGGAGAAGTTTTCAGATTTGAACCGATGATAATCACCAGGTCGGCCCGCTTAACCTCCTCAAATGCTTTATGATAATCAGGAGGAGGCGGTTCACCGGAAAGAACAACATCCGGTTTGAGCGGTTCGCCGCAGTCAGGGCATAATGGCACCAGGGGCTTTTCCCCTGCGACAGCTAATACATCTTCAATTTCCAGCTGCAGATCACAATTTACACAGCTTGCAGTTCTTAATGTCCCGTGAATTTCGAGCACATTTTTAGACCCGGCTTTCCGGTGCAGGCCGTCAATATTCTGGGTGACAATAGCCTTAACCTGGCCGCGCTTTTCCAGGTCTGCCAGAACATTATGCACTTCATTGGGTTCGATCCTTTCAAGAATGTCAAAATATGGTACGCCGGCTTCATAAAAAGCCTGTGGATCTGCTTCCAACCTCCGGATGCTAAAATCATCCGGGGCAACCATGGTCGGAAGCCTGTCGCTGAGAGAGTGAAAGTCAGGAAGACCTCTGTCCACCAAAATCCCCGCCCCGGTAAAAACAACCGTGTGGCTGCTTTGCCCGAGCAGGTCGGCTATTTGTTTCACCTCTTCCATTAAGCGTTCCAATAAATCATCCCCTCAAAAAATAAATTATTAAATACTCCCACGGGCCGGCAACGGCAGCCCATGCTTTTAAACTGCCATCCATATTCTCCTATCCCCTGCTCTCCAACTCCGCCAGCAGGAGCCTCATTACCCGGGCTGTGCTTTCGTGTATTACGACCTTTGCCTGCTGGTCATAGAAGGTCGGGGTGCGGTTAATAATAACCAGGCTTTCACTATAAGAAGGCAACTGGTTTGCCGGTGAGACCTGCATACTCGATCCGACAACCAGGATCAGGTCGGCTTTTTGTGCCTCTTCCATCGCTTCCCGGTAGTCGGGTGAGAGCGGTTCACCGAAAAGGACAACATCCGGCTTAAGCGGTTCGCCGCACTCGATGCAAAGCGGCGGCAGCAACCCTTCTTCGACATCGGAGGCTACTTCTTCAATGGTTACCTTCCGGCCGCAGTGCATGCAGCTGGCGGTACTTAGGGTGCCGTGAATTTCAAGCACCCGTTCAGCGCCTCCTTTCTGATGCAGCCCGTCAACATTCTGGGTGATTATCGACTTGACAATCCCACGCCACTCCAGTTCAGCCAGCACGGTATGGGTTTCATTTGGTTCGGCCTTATCGAGCAGGCGGACAAACGGGGCACCGGCTTCGTAAAATGCTTTCGGGTTGGCTTTAAACCCCTGGATGGTGAAAAGTTCAGGGTCGAGCATAGTCCAGAGACCGCTCCCCGGACTGCGGAAATCGGGCACCCCGCTTTCAGTAGAGACCCCTGCGCCGGTAAGGACAACCGCATAGCTGCTTTTTAAAAGCAGATCGGCAATTTTTTTGACATTATCGAGCAGCTCTTCCATGATTCCACCTCCCAACTATCTCTGACATTCCATCTTAAAAGCGCTCCAGACCCTCACTGATAAACCTTCCTTGCATGGGGAAAGGGAAATAATCAGTCAATCCAGACTTTTACAGTGCGGGTGCGGGGACCGTCGAATTCCGCTAAAAATACTCCCTGCCATGTGCCCAGATCGAGCGACCCATTCTTGATTATCAGGTGAAGGGAGCAGCCCAGCAGGGAAGCCTTGATATGGGCGTCGCTATTGCCTTCACGGTGACGGTAGTTGCCTTTCAGGGGGACCATACCCTGCAGAAAACGGAGCAGATCTTCCATCACATCCGGGTCTGCATCTTCGTTAATCGTCATCGCCGCAGTGGTATGCGACACGAAAACAGTACAGCAGCCGTTATTAACTCCGCTTTTGGTCAACGCTTCATTTAGCCTGGGCGTAACATTTACAAATTGTTCCCGGGCCGTGGTTTCAACCTTTAATTCAAGATGCAAGTTTTCTGCCTCCTTTAAAACAACCAAATAAAGCATTGCCGCTTAAACAGCCTGGAATTAGCCGGTATTTGCAAAAAAGCCCCTTCCGCGGAAGGGGCCTCTATGATCATCTGTGCTGCTTAATACTGTTCGCCTTCCCTGTCGGTAAGGAGAGCAAGCATATTGCGGTATGCTTTCCGGTCAATCTGCAATACACTGTTGATCTCGGTAAATTTACGGCGCACACTGGCAGCCGAAACCCCGTAAGCGGCAGCCAATTCTTTCTGGGTCAGGCCGAGAAAATGAAATCTGGCCAGGCAGTATTCAAGCCCCGCAGCCCAGGTCTGCGGCCTGTCTACGCGCGGGCCCTGCGGGTAAACCTGGTTGATAAAATCAAGCCAGATCGCTTCGGCATCTTCATAGAACTCTTCACTGTAATAAGAGCTGCTTTTCATATTGGCAAAAGTGCACTCGAGCACCTGCTGCCACTTACCTTCCCAGGTTGGCGCCGGTGATGGAAATTCACGCAGGCTGACTTCACGAAAGCGCCCCTCTGTATAAATGCGGCACCTGCCATCCGGGTTTGCTCTTTTAAGTTCGAGCAGGGCTACCTGGCGCAGGCGTTCGTTAACCCAGGGGTTTGCAGCGAACTCGGCCAGGCTCCTGCAGGCTGCCTTACAGCCTGTTTCACCGTAAAGCCTGATAATAGACTCTTTTAAAAGGTCCCCGCCCTGGTAAAGGCCCCACTGCAGGGCCTTGTGGAAATATTCCTCCTCCAGCAGGCGCCCCTTAAAATGCACCTTCCCCAGGTCTTCAATCAGTTTCAAGAGCGCTCCGGTATCGGCCGTGCTAAGGCTGCGGTTAAAAACTTCGCCATCACCTTCATCTTCCATCGCCAGGAGCAGATCTTCGGCTTCTTCAGCCATATCGCCTTCCGGAGAGAGATGCAGGTATTTTAAAAGGAAGCGCTTCGCCTCAGGCAGATCTTCCATCAAACCGTGATTTACCGCCATGTAAAAATAGCACTCGGTCAGATCGGGATCCATGTTCTTGACAATATGATTAAAGATACAATTGGCTTCTTCCAGGTGATTGATCTTGCTCAGCAGGCAGGCCAGGTTGTAGTGGTTCAGGGGGTCATCCGGTTCGGTTTCGACTGCCTTCTGCAGGTAGAGCAAAGCCTTTGAAGGCTTGTTCTTCTGGCTGTAGTAAGCTCCTTTTTGGGCATAGTAGGGTGCATCCTGAATGAAGGGTATCACCTTCAGGGTGCGGTCATCTGTCTTCAGCAGTCCTTTCGGCCTATCGGCTCTTCCCAACTATTTCACCATCACTCTCTGATCATTCCTCATTAATACTAACTTCTCCCTGTTGTTCAATAATCCTGCTCCCCGGTGGGGCGGATATAGATGCTTCTTTCCAGGAACCGGTCCCACTCGGTCCAGTCGCCGCTTTCGGGAACATGCCTCTCCATAATTTTTACAAACTGGTTCATGCGGGCGCTGACCAGGTCGGCATGAAAAAGGGCGAAGGCGTGAATAGTCTTCGGCACTTCCGGCGAACCCCACTCCCGCATGCCGTGATGGGTAAGCATCATGTGCTCAAGCTCCAGCTTCAGGTCAGGTGGAAAATCGGACAAAGCAGCCAGCTTTCGATCGAACATTTCTTTGCCGATACTGATATGGCCGACCAATTTTCCGCGGTCGGTGAAATCAAAACTGATACTGTCCTGGCGGTACTCTTCAATTTTGCCTATATCGTGAAGAATGGCCCCGGTCAGCAGTAAGTCAAGCTGAATCTGCTGTGGGTATAGTTCTACCAGCTTGCGGCAGATGGCGATCACCTCCAGCGTATGCTCGAGCAAACCGCCGACACAGTTGTGGTGAATAGTACGCGCCGCAGGTGCCGTTGTATAAAGGCGGGTGAACTCGCCATCGGCGAAGAAGGCCTCCAGAAGTGATTTTAAATTAATGTCCTGCACCTCTGCTATAACTGCTTCCAGCTCAGCCTTCATCTCTGCCGGGTCTCTCCCGGAAACTGTCTGGAAGAAAGCCCGGTTTACTTTCGCGTGGTCAAGCTTGCGCATATCGCTGACCACAACCTGCGGCCCGTGATAATCACTAACCGATCCGCGGACGAAAACAACATCATCCTGCTGCACAGCTTCGCTTTCAGAGGGCGGATCCCACATCACCGCCTTGACCCGGCCGCTGACGTCGCCTAAGGTCACCTTAAGGAAATATTCCCCGGCACGGTGCGGTGAGGAAAAGGGTGTAAGGTTCGCCTCGATCACCAGGGCCTGCGTCTCAACTTCATCACCGACACGTAAATCTTTAAGCATCTGCTTTTTCATCGGTTTCTCCTTAACTGTTCATTTTATTCAGATTTGAGATTATTAAGTCGCAATGTTTATTATAGCCTTAAATAAATCTAACATAAAGCCCGGGCCGTGTGAAGTTAATAACAACAGTTGTTAAGATATATTAAGTGCTTGGCGTTATGATATATTAGGATAATGATGTTGATCATACCAGATGGCTATATATAACCAATTTCTTAACAATTTCATAATATATCTACACATTTCCATAAAAAAGTATTGACAAATTTCCAGCGAGGTGATAAGTTATGTTACAGCGAGGTGCTTTACAGGCATAACACGCAAAGAAATGATAAAAAATCTTGAAAGGAAGTGTTACAAGCGTGAAGAAGACTATTTTAGCAGTAGCGTTGGTCGTCTTTTTTGTAATGGCTCTTGCAGTACCGGCCTTCGCACAAAACATGACCCACACAAAGACAGCAGAGATTGACGGAACCATTGACTGGGAAATTCAGGCCGGTCACCTTTGCAACACCGGTGCCGAGCTTAAGTCAACCATCATGGGCGCCGGTCAATTAAGCAAGACGATGACAACTGCCCAGGTTAAGGGCAAGATTACCGTTTCAGACGTTAACGATTTCGTGGCAGGCGCAACCAACCTGGCCGTAATCAGCGTTATTGAGCTTTGCGCACCACCGAAGTTTACCTACGATGATGCAGATGGCATTACCGCTGTTGTGGCACCGTGGGCAATGTACGGTCACGGAAGCCAGCCCTATGTTTTTGGGCCACATGGTTTTGGTGAATTTGGTAGTGAAAGCATGGAATCCTTCTCCACTTATGGAGATTGGGATCCTGTAAGTAAGCAGATCTGGGCCGTCCATGTCAATGCAGATCCCGGCTTCTCGGGCAACCTGCACCAGGACTTTGAAGCTGCCTACGGACCTTTCGCTGGCATACTTGAAGCAAATGCTGATGGCGCTTACGTTGCTCCAACAAACGCCTGGGGTTGGAACCCAGTAACTCTTCGTCCTGTTGTGGGATTAACATTTGTTGGCGACTACTTCAACATTGAGCAGCATGCCCGCACCTCAATGGGCGCTGTCCAGCGTTTCATCGATATCAGCAGCCCATGGTCAGGCGCGTATGTTTACGAAGATATGACCGTTGTTGGCAAGTCTGAAATCAATGAAGCATTCAGCATGGTCAACCTTGGCCCGGGCGCAGATGTACCCGGCCTCTGGTGGGACCTCTTCTAGAAAAGCAATATCATAAGTGTTAGTTCACCTCGCTAATGCTTAAAGACAGGGGAGATTAACTTCTCCCCTGTTTTTTTATTATCTATGATTAATTGACAATAGAGCATTTTCATGATATGTTTTGAAGGAATTTGTAATCTGAATAGAGAAAGATAACTAAGGATAACTATTGAAGAACCTGTCACAGATTCATCGCAGAAAGGATGTGTTTAACGGGTGCAAAAACGGCCTTATCTATCGTTGATTCTTCTTATTATTATGTTTTTAACGATGACCGCCCCGGTTATCGCCCAGGACGATACCCGTATCGACCACTCTATCCGCTATATAGTGGATGGTTTAATTTCTATCGACAGGGAATTGGGACACGCCTGCACCACCGGCGCGGTAAAAAGGCAGACCGTCAGGGGTTACGGTCAGATGACCAAAACGGAAAATGTAAGGATCGCGCCGCATATAATTACCGTCGATGAAGTAAGCGACTTGACCACAGCTGTTGATGCTATCCGCAACCTCACGGTTACCACAAATTTTGATCTTTGCGCCCGTCCCAAGTCAACCGCAGCATTTATCTACACTGACCCTGATGGCGAATATGTAATAAATGCAGGCGATGTAATTAACCCCTATCATCCCCTGGTTGTAAGCGGAGACATTGCAGTGATTGGCCTGACCAGCCAGCTCTGGGCCGCATCTATCACTCCGGACCCCGGGCAGCAGGGCACCTACCACTCAGATTTTATTGCCGCCTACGGCCCCGGCCCTTATGAGGCAGTGTTTGGACAAATAGGCGAATTTGGCATTGCCACCTTTTACGATGATGATTTCAGGTGGTGGTTCGATTCTAACAAAAAAGACGGAATCGGCCGCGGCGATTACTATGTAGGCAACTACTTCGAAATTGACCAGTATGCTTATACTTCAGGCGGTGAAATGACCCGCTTCATCAGCATCAGCAGCCCCTTCAGCGGAGCTCTTCTTATAGACGATATGGCCGTTGTCGGAAGAGCTGAAGTAAGGGAATCCTTCGAGATGGACAATCTTAAGCCCGGGCCCAAGGCAATCACCCTGGCCTGGCATGAGTTGTTCTAACACCGTACAAGTAAGCACATAAAATATTTATTAATTAGTTGACAGCCCCCGTCAATCTGACAGGGGCTGCATCTATTTTCAGGGTTAACTAACATGCCTGGCTTCCACGCTTTGCAAAAGCGTGAAATAATACTGGTGCTCTAGGAGTAGATATCAATTTAACTTAACCGCTGTAGTCATAAAAACCACGGCCGCTCTTGCGACCCAGGTGACCGGCACGAACCATCTTGCGGATCAGGGGGCAGGCACGGTACTTAGAGTCGCCTGTCTCCCTGTAGAGGGTATCCTGCACGGCCAGGAGGACATCTAAACCGACAAGATCGGCCAGGGCCAGCGGGCCGATAGGGTGATTGGCTCCGAGCATCATCCCTTTATCGATATCTTCAGCCCCTGCAACCCCTTCCATCAGCACGAAAGCCGCCTCGTTGATCATCGGCAGCAGGATCCTGTTCACCACGAACAGGGGCGCTTCGTTGACGGCGATGGGCTCCTTGCCCATCTTGCGGGATAGCTCCATGATTAACTGGAAAGTTTCATCAGAGGTAGATGCACCCATGATCACTTCAACCAGTTTCATCACCGGCACAGGGTTAAAGAAGTGCATGCCGACCACTTTATCCGGCCGGTCCGTAGCAGATGCCATCTCGGTAATGCTTAACCCCGAGGTATTGGAAGCAACAATTGTCTCAGGCGGGCAAATTCTGTCCAGTTCCTTGTAAAGTTCTTTTTTCAGATCCATATTTTCGATAACCGCCTCGATGACCAGGTCGGCATCTTTCAGGTCTTCGAGCCTGGTTGTGCCGCGGATACGGCCAATGACCTGCTCTGCTTCTTCCTTCGATTTCTTACCCTTGTCCACGGCCCGACCCAGGTTTTTCTTTATAACGCCCAGGCCGCGGTCCACGAAGCTCTCTTCTATATCACGCATAATCACTTTAAAACCGGCTTCAGCGGCAGCCTGGGCGATTCCGCTGCCCATAGTACCGGCGCCAACGACTCCGATTGTTTTAATCTCCATCCCGATCAACTCCTTCTGTTCTTAAGTCAGTAGTAATTTAAAATCACGCTCCTTAAAAGAGCAGGGCAGAAGCGCTGCCATTAAATATATCCAGTAAAGGGTTAAAACTCACTCAACTTATAGGAAGAGGGTGTATGAGAGCTGCCCGTCTACCTGCCTTTAAATTTAGGAAAACGTTTCTCCAGGAAAGCATTAGCCCCTTCTTTCTGGTCTTCGGTATCGCATAGCTGAGCAAAAAGGGCGGCTTCTGTTTTCTGGCCCTCTTCCAGGGTTTGATCAAGGCCCTTATTAACGGCATGCTTGGCTAAGCGTACAGCAATGGGGCCTGCTTTGAGGATCTTTTCGGCAATTTCGCGGGCCTTGTTCAACGATTCGCCGGGTGGGGTAAGATGATCGGCTATGCCGATACGGAATGCTTCGGCAGCATCGATCATCGCTCCTGTAAAGATCAGCTCCTTGGCCTTGCCTGCTGTAATAATCCGCGGCAGGCGCTGCGTCCCGGCATAACCGGGAAAGATACCGAGGGTTACTTCCGGCAGGCCCACTTTCGCATTTTCAGCAACAACACGGATGTCACAGGCCAGGGCCAGTTCCATTCCCCCGCCCAGGGCAAACCCGTTGACAGCTGCAATAACCGGTGCCGGGAAGTCAGCTATCTTCTGAAAGACAGTCTGGCCGCGGCGGCTGAGTTTCTCCCCGTTGGCACTGTTTAGATTCGGGAATTCTGCAATATCGGCCCCGGCCACAAAGGCTTTTTCTCCTGCACCGGTAACTATTAACACGCCTATTGTCTCATCTTTGGCCAGTTCTTCAATCGCTGCTTCCAAGGCATCAATAACTTCGTGATTTAAAGCATTGACCGGTGGGCGGTTAATGGCTGCAATTGCCAGGCGTTCATCGCGGGTAACCTGGATAAGATCAGACATGACAATTCCTCCTCAGTTATAGCGGGTATGAGTACCATACCCAAAAATATTCAAGCGCAATATAATTTAATATTTACTTATACCCTAAAAGCAGAGAAGCTAAGGCTAATCACGTTCGAGAATCATGGACATGCCCATACCGCCGCCTACACAGAGTGTGGCCAAACCCAACTTGTTGTCGCGGCGGGCCATCTCGTGCAGAAGGGTGGTCACTATGCGGGCGCCTGTACTGCCAACCGGATGGCCTAAGCCGATGCCGCTGCCGTTGACATTAACGATATCCCTGTTCAGCTCAAGCAGTTTTTCACAGGCCAGGTACTGGGCGGCAAAAGCTTCGTTAAGCTCTATCAGTTCCATCTGGTCTATGGTCATCCCTGCCTTTTCCAAAGCCTTCCGGGTTGCAGGAACAGGGCCGTAGCCCATCAGGTCGGGTTCTACTCCTGCCCAGGCGTAAGAGACAATACGGGCCAGCGGTTTTAATCCGAGTTCCTCAGCCTTATCAGCGCTCATGACAACTACTGCTGCGGCACCGTCGTTTAAACCTGAGGCATTGCCGGCTGTTACCGTCCCTTCTTTCCTGAAAACAGGTTTCAGTTTAGCCAATGTTTCCCGGGAAATATCGCGGCGGGGGTGCTCGTCTGTATCGACAACTATTTCACCTTTGCGGGCACGCACGGTTACCGGAACAATTTCTTCCCTGAAACGTCCATCATCGATCGCCGCAAGAGCATTTTGGTGGCTGAGAGCAGCCACTTCATCCTGTTCTTCGCGGCTGATATTATATTTGTCGGCCAATCGTTCAGCTGTTTCACCCATCATAATTTTGTGGACCGGGTCCATCAGCATTTCCCATAGGGCATCTGTCATTTCACCGTGCTGCAGGCGCTGGCCCCAGCGGGCGCCTTTCAAAACGTAAGGTGCAGAACTCATCGACTCGACCCCTCCGGCAATAACAATATCGGCATCGCCAAGGACAATTTCCTGGTAGGCCGAAACGATCGACTGCATTGCTGAACTGCACTGGCGCTGGATAGTAAAGCCTGTGGTCTCAACTGGGAAACCGCTTTCTAAAGCAATACAGCGGGCAATATTCGGTTCGTCGCTGCGCTGACCACAGCAACCGAATATTATCTCTTCTACCAGATCTTTTTTCAATCCGCCGGCACGGCGGACAGCTTCTTCGACTACTGTTGAACCGAGCTGCAGCGCCGGTACGTCACGCAAGGCACCGCCGAAGTCACCAATAGGAGTACGGACAGCACTGACGATAACAACTTCTGTTTGTTTTGACATAGGCCACCTCCGTTTGGATAAGGGTATGCCTTATCCCTTCATTTTTAAAAAGACAGGCCGGGATAGGCCTGTCTTTATGTGGTTTATTCTGGATTGATACAAGCATTCGCCCGGATCATTTAGCTCAGATCTTCGGGCGCGGGTATAAGCCTGCCCGCTCAACGATCTCGGGAACGATTTCTTCCCAGGCGATGGCCATAATATGAACACCGGCCACTCCTTCGATCGCTTTTAAGCGTTCTATGGTTTCTATAGCAATTTTCAGGCCTTCCTCTTTTTTCTTTTCCGCTCCCTTGAGCCTTTCGACAAGCTCATCGGGAATGGTAATACCGGATACGTTATTTTTCATATACCTGGCTGCCCCAAGGGATTTCATCGGGGTAACGCCGCCAAGAATAGCGCATCTTTTGTGCAGGCCGCGTTCGCGGACAAGTTCCATCCACCTTTCAAAACGCTCGAGATCAAAGATACACTGGGTCTGAATGAAACTGGCACCGGCATTGATTTTCTTCTCCAGACGGTCTACACGGTACTCAAAGGGGTCGGCGAAGGGATTTTCAACAGCTCCCAGGTAATAGCTGATATCACCTTCCAGATCATCGCCGCCCATAAACTTCTTCTCATCGCGCAGATCTTTTAAACCTTTGATCAGCTGCATCGAGTCAATATCGTAAACACCCTTCGAGCCGGGTTCGTTGCCGAATGACTGGTGGTCGCCGGCCAGGCAGAGGATATTCTTGATACCCATAGCATGAGCACCCAAAACATCGCTCTGGATGCAGATACGGTTGCGGTCGCGCACTACGATCTGGATGATCGGCTCAAGATCCATATCGACCAGGGTTTTACCGCAGGCAATACTGGAGGTGCGCACGATCGCCGTCTGGTTGTCGGTAATATTGCAGGCTTCGACATGGTTGCGCATTCCTTCGGCATGATGTTTAAATTCGGTTAGGTCGGCACCTTTGGGCGGGCCGAGCTCACCGGTTACAACAAAGTGACCAGCGTTAATTGTTTTTTCCAGTTTACTCCCCGCGATCAATTCGAACATCCTCCCTTACTGTCGTTCTTGCGCCACCGTGAAACGATGTTGACCAGTCTTTGGGGGGCTGAATTTCAGCCATTTCACCGACACGGCCAAAAGCGGCAAGACGATCATGGATTAATTGCCAGGCACAATCTACATCTTTACCCAGCTCACACTTACCCTCGGCAGATCCGCCGCAGGGTCCATTGAGGATGCTTTTGCAACAACGAGTAATCGGGCAAATGCCCATAGTCAGATGCAGGACACAGTCGCCGCAGCCGAGGCAGTTCTCTTTCCAAACGCCCTGCTCGGTGGGGTAGCCCATCGATGTTGTGTTCAGGCCGGGAACTACTCTTAAAGAGGGAACATGGTCAACCACGGTCTGAACCCCAACCCCACAGGCCAGCGAAACAATCAAGTCGTAACTCTTAAGTTTTTCCAGGTACTCATCGATCATTTCATACTCACACTGTCTTTCAATCGAAAATACTTCTACTTCACCTTCCACATTTGCTCTCTTGCGGTGGATGCGGAGAAGTGCCGCTGTTTCTTCGGCTTCTTTCTGGCCGCCGGCCATGCAGACTGCCACGCAGGTGTTACACCCGACCACGCAGACTTTTTTGAACGGGGCTGCCATAGCCGCTATTTCTTCAAGCGGCTTTCTTTCAGCGATTATCATACAGTCACCATCCCTTCCCTTCTAACAAATTATGCTTTATATTTTACCACACTTCAGCTTTAGCGGTTACGCTGAACGAACACATCAACATAAGAGTCGCAATAGATATCCATGT
>Ga0114946_10000294_pt1 | contig 32131 bp, 32 predicted proteins | sample WalLakDeSediment_FD_88676 | JGI IMG/M metagenome (GOLD analysis project Ga0114946, IMG submission 88676) | Lake sediment microbial communities from Walker lake, Nevada to study Microbial Dark Matter (Phase II) - Walker Lake 11/02/13 Deep Sediment | ecosystem: Environmental > Aquatic >... | reverse complement strand
TATATCAAAGGGCATCATGTGACCAAATCGGTAAATGAATCTGATGCGCTTCAGTAAAGAGCAAAACTGAATCAACATATCCTGCAGAATTTTGCAAGAGGCTCTTAAGAATAAAAGACCCTATAAAAAAATCACCTTTCGCTGTGATAATATCATTCCATAAATCCGTGAAATGATCGTAACCCCACGAATAGGGTCTTTGATATCTAGGAATCTTAAATGATTCTTTGCTAAATAGAAATTTTTCAATGGTAGTATCCTCCGCGCGAAGCCCTAATTCATTACTCATTGAACACCCCTTAGTCTGTTTATTCTATAACACCAGTTTCTTGCGATATTCTACCACGATAAGTATACTAGCGCAAGAACGGTTGCTTACTTCTGGCGCAAGCATAAAGGAGGAAAACACGGATGAAATCAAAGCTAATCCTGATGGGTGTTGTGGTCATCGTCTTGCTCTCCCTCGTTGCTTGCTCCTCTGAATCTTCACTGTCAGTACAATCCTCGGTGAACTGTGACGACTTTCTGAATGACCAGCATATTACTGGCGAAGTGGAAATAGCGGTTGACGGCGTATTGACGGTGGCTTTGTGCTCAAACCCGACAACTGGTTTCCAGTGGGCAGAGTCGGCCCAGATTAGTGATCAGAACGTATTACAGCAGACCGACCACGAATACGTGGCTCCCGAAGGCGAGGACAATGAGATTCCTGCTCCAGGCACACCTGGCGAAGAAGTATGGACATTCAAGGCTCTCAAGAAAGGAACGTCTGAGGTGTCCATGGAATACAGCCGACCTTGGGAAGGCGGTGAAACGGCCGAGTGGACATATGTCCTGACTGTAGTTGTCAAATAGAGTGCTCTAAAGACAGGGATGGCTTACGGTGACTGACTGCTGTGCAAGTCTTGCGGCAAGGTGTTCACGCAGATAGCTGAGTTACCAGAGTCCACCGACTCACACGACAGCCCCATGCCACCTGCGACCATCCTTTTCGGACAGGAGGAGTGTACATGGCTTTTGAAGAGGTCTTGGGATATGCTGCCGGGGTTCTCACCACTTTTTCCTTTGCACCTCAAGTATGGCGGCTTTTCCGACTCAGAAGTGCGCAGGAAATCAGTCTGTCTTTCAACCTGTTTTTAATGGCAGGAGTTACCTGCTGGATGATTTATGGCGTTCTCCTAGACCTGACGCCAGTCATTCTCTGGAACGCTGTGACGCTCATTCTGGTAACCGGCATGTTGTTTGCGAAGCTGCGGTATGGATTATGGCCGAAGGCTGCGGATTAGCTATAGCCACTGTCGCCGCTCTCACTCTACCCCACCTGCGACCATCCTTTTCGGACAGGAATCATTGAGATTTCTACTGCGATATGTCTATGGGTGCAAGGTCTCCAAATTGACTACCTTCCTGCTGGTCTCTCCCACGCTGGCCCCTTGACTCAGATAAACTTCCGCCTCACGCAACTTGTTGATGATCTGCTCCGGCGAGAATGCCCTTCTGTCCATATAAAATCCCCCTTTCCAATCAATCCAGCTCTAACATTTTACCTGGACCGGTTTTCGGGGGGGCAGGTCAGTCAACAAATAGCCTGCTCCGTCGACACGGCTAAGGAATGTATAACCGGAAACGTGACCCTAACAGGGTTTGCTGCAATGAATCTGCAGATTTCCCCAGCAAAGTCAGAGGTGGAGTAAAGTTATATGAGGAAACGTAACCTTGACTTGCACAATGCAGTATTCTAGCATGGCTATACAGTACTATAGTTTCAGTACAATAGTTTCGTTTACCAGTACAATCGGGGGGTATATCCAAAGCCGAGGCCGACAACGCTAGACGGCCTGATTAATGGGGGTCCCAACAACCTTACGGAAAGGCACGAAATGAAGGTAACGATAGTTCAGTACGACAACGCGGAGGATGCGCTCTGGGAAGGTGAGGCACTCAACGCCAGTTGGGATGGTGACAGAGGCGAGTTCGTGATTCGGGGGAGTACCCATAATCGAGCATACGCCGGCGTTGTGACCAGCCTCGCGGAAAGGCGCAAACTGCTAGTCGAAATTGAGGACACGGGACCAGGCCAGTTAGTATGGCGAGGGTATGTAAGCAGTGCGGAGTTCATACCGTTCGATTCTGACGAAGTGGAATGCTGTCTGGTTATGCTGCTGGACGAGTGGTTCGGCATTGTCCCCCAATTCAGCACGTCGTAGATTCTGTGATTCGATAAAACAAGAAGGCCCTGATGAAAGCAACAATCAGTGATCTCGATAACGGCGAAAACACCCTGTGGGAGGGTGAGATTCTGAGCGCCAATTGGGATGGCGACAGGGGCGAGTTTGTTATTCGTGGAGATGCGAATAGCCAAGCGCTCACCGCCGTTGTCACCAGTATGCTGGAAAAGCAAAGTCTGGCAATCGGAATTGAGGACGCTGGGTCTACCCAACTAGTGTGGCGAGGTTACGTGAGTAGTGCCAGGTTCCAAACGTTCGAAGCCGAGCAGGTGGAATGTAGTCTGATTGTGTCACTGGACGATTGGTTTGGCATTTTCCCGGAGTATAGCAGCTTCTACTTCAGTTAACTTGAAAAAAAACAGAAGCCCTGCTGGCAGGTTTCCCCGGTGACCAGTAATCTCTCCCACCCCACCACCCTGAAACGATGCGAGGCCCTGAAAATGATCAAATTAGCTGTATTCGTTCTCTTCAATATCATGGGCGTAGGGTGCCTGGTCACGGCCATACTATTTGGCAGCAGTCTGCCCGAAACAACCTTTATCGGGCTTGTGGGAGGAGCGGGCGTTGCCAGCCTGGGTATAGGATCGCTACTGGCCTTCATGGAAATCAAGGGCAGGCATCGCGAGAAACCGCTTTGTGCCCGCCCCTTGGAGCCTCAAGTAAACGACTACGTTCAAACTCCGCAGTGCATCATGCGCTAGGTCTCTTCCAACCTCGCCGTAGTTCTAGCCAACTCCCAGGTATACTCGTATAAGTGCAGCCCCTTGCTTAGTGCCATGATTTCCCCATCCTCCACCCCTATCTCGCTTGCCATATACTCCTTCAGGAGCTGTATCCCCGCCAGATTGGACGGTAATCCCGCCCATAAGTCCCAGGACCTGAAGTAAACAATAAAGTGCAGCCTTCCATTCGCAACCCTTGTGTCGATGCCCCTCAGGCAGGGGGGGTCGGGGAGCTTTATGGATTCCCTGCTTCCGACCGCCATGAATCCCTGATTCGTATTATGGCCGCCCTCTTTGTATATCCGGATAACCTCAGGAATCTGTGATTCTAAATCTTCACCGTAGGTATACTGCTCTGTATCAGCCTTGAAGGAAGTCAACAGGTACTGCAAGTAGTTCTCCACGTATTCCATCGATGAAGGGGGGGGTACCCCCAAAGGCACATCAGGAACGAGAGGCCGTCTGCCGGGATGCCTGACTTGCAGTACGATGAAATCGATCTCTTTCCTGCGAAGCCCAACATTACTGCCCCTTTCGATAATATACTCACGCCCCTGCGTAAGCACCCTGCGCAGGCACAGAAACCACGCCTCTGGCAGATCCCTCGCGTCCACTACTGAAACTTGCATCAACACCCCGGCTTCCAAGAAATCAGGACCCGCTCTCAGGCACAAACCTTACCTGAGCACGATATGCGCTTTGCCGCTCGTTCCCTATTATAACTAGCTTGATCGGGAAATGTCCATGAATGCTGCCTAAGGAAACAGTATTCCCCCCACCTCTTTAAGCCGGTCCCAACCTTTGACCTCATACGAGAACATAGGCAACTCGACTATTTTTAAGCCCGAGTATCTATCGTAGATAATATCGAGGTATCTCCTCTGTTGCGCGGCCTTGGCCTTCAGGAAATCCGAGTCATCAGCTTTGATGACATTGTTGATTATCAACTGTCCCACCTTGAGACCGTATCTGTCCAACTCGCCAAAGGCGTTTTCAAGCTGTTCAACCGCCAGAGCCTCCGGGATGGTGACGATTACAAATTTCACCCGATTTCTGAGGAAATCCGTCTCGTCAGCGGACAATTGCTGCCACCGGCTTATGATATTCAGTATCGGCTCTTTGCTGATATTGCTGAGCTTCAGCCGGGCGTAAACACGCGGAGCCATTCTCAAATGCTCCAGGAGCATGGCTGGCGTATGAAGCAAGGCAAGCGTCTGCCCCAACGGCGCTGTATCCCAGACGATATTGCTATAATCACCTCTAAGGCTCAGTTCCCTGATGTAGTCAACCATAAACTCATCACTAAGGCCAGGCAGAATTGAGGTGGTGAATTCAACAAACTCCTCGTAGTCAATGGCTACAAAAGAGGAAAAAACATCGTATACTTCTTTGCCGAATTTCTCATCCCACATCTCCTCGACCTCTTCCACCCCGAGTTCACTAATGTACAATGACCCCTGAATCTTCTTCGGCTTCTCCTCGCCTGTTGCCTCAAAGATGTGTGATAGCGATGGGGTCGCATCAGTTGAGATAGCCAGGGTTTGCTCCCCCGAGGAAGCGTAGTGCAGCGCTGTTGCCGCGGCACAGGTTGTCTTGCCCACACCCCCCTTCCCCGAGAACATGATGATACTTGCCCCGTTGGAGGCAAGCCCTTTCTCAACATCAGACATAATACTCTCCTGCCAGCGATAGATGGGGCATTGCGGTTGCACTTGGAGCCAACGTTTATTCTACACCATAACCTCGTTGTCGGGAAAGTTGACAAGGGTTGACAATTATGGTAAATATCTCATTGAGGAGTTCGTTTACGACTTTACGTGAGCGCACTAGTGGAATAGGGTTGGATGTGGAGAGACAGAGCCTCGTGTCCGCTATTCCTGGCATGTGTTGCGGATCGATGTGCTCATTGCGCATCCGGCACCGGCATTAATTCGAGCCCTGCTAAGAGAGAGAAGGCCAACGATCCCAACCCTATTCTGTAATTCTACTCTGGACAGACAGGAGGAACGATAGAATGTACGATTTTCAGTTTCCCGACACATCTTTAACAACCTACACAATGCTTCGTCAGACTTGGGCCGCGGTCAGCAAAGTGGCCGAGACTAAACTCGCCAAGGTGGGCCTGACACCCGAGCAGGTCGCTGTCCTCTGGGCCTGCAGGGACTATCCTGGCACGTTAATCCCTGCTGAGATATCCCGCCTGGTCTTCCGTGAAAATCAAACCGTTGCCGGCCTGCTCAATAGAATGGAAAAGGATGGCCTGGTGAAGAGGATACCAAAGCGCAGGGGGCACCCGTTCACAGAAGTGAAGATAACTGAGAAGGGCGAGAAGGCCTGCGGCCCCGGGATAGAGGTGATGAAGGGCTTGATTACCAAACTCATGGCTGCGCTGTCAGCAGAAAAGCAGGAGCAGCTTCAGAGCCTACTGCGAGTGCTGCGCGACAGGTCGCTTGAAGAGTTATACATCGAGGCAAAGCCGCCACAGGGCTACCCTCCGGGAAAATCTATTCCTGTCAAATGGTAGTTGGTTAGCGCGGAGTCGGGCAGTACGTTCAAACAGGTGCTGAGCAGCGACCTCTTCCATAATACTGCCGTTGCATGCAAGGACACCGCAGGGTCGTCTTCCAATTTAGCCTGAGCTTCCGCTCCGTTTTTTGCCCCTTATCTGGAGGCTGTTCTCATCTAAAGTAACCGGGAGGTCTTACTATGAAAGTGCGTGACTACCTTCAAATAGAACCTGTAGAAGATGTGCCGGGGGTATTACGGCGCGTTGCCATCGGCGCTGAGGACGGCGCCCCCAGGTTCGCCATGCGCGTATTTGAGGTAAGTCCTGGAAGCTCTACTCCCTTCCACTCGCACTGGTGGGAACACGAGGTATTTGTACTGTAGGGGGAGGGCCTGGTCAAGAGTCAAGAGGGGGAGAAGTCGATTGCAGAGGGAACCGTGGTGTATATTGCGCCCGACGAGGAACACTGTTTCACCAACAGCGGCAACGATGTTCTTCGATTCATCTGCGTTATACCACTCGAGAATAAGGTGTAATATCTGCTCAAGCTATAGTAGGACAAAACCGCGTCACCGCAGAGTGGCCTTCATCCAGTCAATAACAGTATCAACCACCTCCGCAGCAACAGGCCCCCGATCCTCATAGTAGAGGTCCAAGCTGGACTCGCCTGCGGTCGGTCGAAAAACATGGTCCAGGTCGGTAAAAAGGACCAGCTCCACTTCCTCGTTGCCCCCCTCGTTGAAGGCTTCCTTCAGCACCTCTGCTTCCTCCGGTATCACCGTGAACAGGTCCCTGTCTCCCTGTAGGATCAAAGCAGGGCACATGATTTCCTTCGCATAATCAGCGCCAGCTATATCCATGATCGCCTTCAAAAACTCTAACTCGGTACGTGTAGGCTCAGGAAAAACAGCGGGATCGAGCTGGCCCGAGCGAATCTGTGTGTATATCTCCCTTTGCTGAGTTACAATCGCGGCGATCTCGGTTTCGTTCGCTCCTTGAAGCGTCATCATCCCTTCGATCTGCTCAATAATGACCTCGCTGTACAATCTTGCTGGCGTGGCCATAAGACAAATAGCAGCTATGTCAGGGTCTTGAGCGGCTTCCATCAGCGCCCACAAGCCTCCCAAGCTATGACCAACCAGCGCCATGCGGTTTGGATCGACCGCAGGATCACCCCTGAGGAATTCGACTGCCGCTCTGAGGTCCCGAAGAGAAGGCTCCGGGAAATCACCTCCGTCTCCGGTGCTATTCCCAATGCCCCTCTTGTCATAGCGGAGCGTGACTATCCCTTCCCTGGAGAGGGCTTCGGCAATATCTCGATAGGTGGAGTTCACCGCAAAGACAGGTTGCCCTGCCTGTTTCAATGCTTCAACCCTTCCGGCATCTTCATCTCCGTTGCGATCCCAAGGCCCGCTGCCTCCAAGAATTATCACCGCGGGGAAAGGCCCGTTCCCCTCAGGAACAAGCAAAGTGCCATCGATTTCAGAGTCCTCAGCCTGGAAGGACACTTCACTTTCAATAAACTCGCCTGTAATTTGTGGCCCACACCCCCCAAGCGCGAGCAATACCAGCAAGATTACGACCAAATAGCAAAGCATCCTCGTCAAGGTCATGGCACCCTCTCCTCTCCCCGTCATCCCTCGTCAGGGAACAATCACAAGGTTGTATTTAGAAACTCGGAGTATACTCGGCAAGTCTTGCCAGGGCCATCAAAGCATCATCCGGGGATGCTCGACTGGCAGTACAGAAGCTACCTCCCCCGAAAAACAGGAGGCCTCTTTTCCTCGCGTGCCTTCACCGCTTCTCGATAATCCTCGGTGCAGATCAATATGGATTGAACGTCCATTGCCTCTTCCAGGCAAGTCTTAATGTCCCTTTGTTGGAAGCTTCTGTTGATGAGCTGCTTGCCCATCCCCACAGCCAGAGGCGCCTTGTGAGCCATCTTCACCGCGATCTTGCGCACCTCCTCGTCGAAGGTTTCACGCGGGAAAATCCCGTTCAGCAGCCCCCACTCTGCAGCCTTCTTAGCAGGGATAGGATCTCCCGTTAAGATGAATTCTTTGGCTCTTGCCAAGCCAATCAGCCATGGAAGTCTGATAGTCCCTCCTGAATCGGGGAGGATGCCGAAGTTGATCTCCGGTAGTGCAAACGTGGCATCATCAACCGCATATCTCATGTCGCAACATAGAGCGAGCTCGACTCCTCCACCAAGCGCTGGACCGTTTAAAGCTGCAATAGTCAGCTTCTGAATATCCTCGAACTCATTGAATACACGGTTCCAATACTTTCGCTGTCTAATCCGAAAGGTCTCCGGCGTCAATGTTCCTAAGATGCCTAGATCAGCCCCGGCACAGAAATATCTGCCTTCCCCTTTTAGGAGAATAACATGCACTTCGTCATCTACCAAAATTTCTTGTAGAAGCGCCCAGAGATCGTCCAGCATTTCAAACGTTATAGCGTTGAGCTTGCCAGGACGGTTTAGCGTTATGGTGCCTACACCCTCTGACTTCTCATAGACAATGTTTTGTGGCTCCATTACTTCGCCTTTCAATCTTATACCTAGAATATCTCCCTTTCCTTATCTACAAAATCCGGGAAGAACATGTAGTCTTCTTGGGGTTTAGTTTTTTTAAGACCTTCGTAGGTGGCCTTGGCCAGGGTAATGCCCCCCCGCTTCCGATAAAGGGCAACGAGCTTTTCCGCTTCCACGGCCTCCAAATGCTTATCCAGGTCTTCGCCGGTCAACCCCAGTCTCTCCATCATCTCTTCCCGCTCCATGTAGAGAGCGGGATGTTGACAATAGAAATCTGACAAAGCCTCCATAATCTTCTCTTTCGCTGCGTGGCCTGTGATACTGCTCTGGGTAATTGGTTTTCTGCTTGCGCTACGCAAGGCCATATAATCCTTTAGCCAGAGTCTCCAGACCAGGTGTTGCATAAGTTCATTGGCCCCTGCCCCTATCTCGATGAGCTTAGAGTCTCGCATGAGCCTTTCAACAGGGTAGTTCCGCATATACCCGTCCCCTCCGTGGCACTGCACGGCATCCAATACGGTTTTCATCAATGACTGTGTGGCAAAGACCTTGGCGATGGTGCAACCCAGGGGGACATCGATGCCCAGATCCATTTTATGGGCCGAATAGTAGACTAATAAACTAATCAGGTTCGTCCTGGTTACCATATCTCCACACATGGTTTGAACGCCGGGTATCTCCGCCAGAGTTTGATTAAAGGCCACACGCCGGGTCACATAGTCCGCGGTGGCTTCAATGGCCGATCTGGATGTCCCTACAGCGCCAGAGGCAACCCCGATCCTTTCGATATTCAGGGCATCAGTAAGGACTTTCCACCCATCACCTTCATTCAGGATACGGTTCTCTTTGGGGATCCGCACGTCATCAAAGTTCAAAACAGCGTGTCTGGACCCGAAACGTCCCATGGGGTCATGTATAGCCTCCACATGAAATCCTGGAGTTCCTTTTTCCACCACAAAAGCGCTCAAATGGCGATGATTCTTACGATCTTCGGGGTCATCGCTAGTCTTGCAATAGACCACATTCAGATTGGCGATACCGCCAAGGGTGATAAATCGCTTCTTACCGTTAATGATGTATTCATCACCTTGAGGTACAGCAGTCGTTTGAATATTAGCCGCATCGGAGCCCATGAAGGGTTCGGTAATGACAATGGCAGCAAAGAGTTCACCTGTGGCCAGTCTGGGAAGCCATTTTCTCTTCTGCTCCTCTGTACCAAACCTGACAATGGGCGAGTATCCATAGATGGTTGTCTCATAGAAGTCTACTGCGACAGGTGCCCCCCTGGCGATTTCCTCCAATATAATGCAAAAACCGGTGGTACTGCCAATCCCCTGTCCCATGCCACCGTATTCTTCGGGGATAAAGGCCCCGTACCAGCCCTTCTTGCCCATTTCCTCGAACCAATTCCAGGGAAATTTTTTTGTCCTCTCGATTTCATCAACATCTCGCCTTATTACGTTGTCCGAAAAATCCGCCACCTCATCAGCCAATTTCCTTTCTGCTTCATTCCACCACAAGTATTTTTCTCCTGTATACACGGCTATGCTCCTAACAATATTTTCCTTTATTTCAAGAATGCTTATCCTGCATTCGGGATTCGGACAGAGTCTAGATCACAACGCCGCCATCTACAGCCAGTATATGGCCGGTGATATAGTTCGCAGCGCTTGATGCGAGGAAAACCGCAACTCCCTTGATCTCGTCCTTTGTTCCAAGCCGCTTCATATGAATTGCGTTCATTAGTTGAGGTTGACGCTGTTCAACTAGATATTTTGACATTTTTGTAGCGAAGTAGCCGGGAGCGATCGCATTGACAGTGATATTATAGGGGCACCATTTTCGGGCCAGGTCGCGTGTAAACGCTACAACAGCTCCCTTGGCGGCACTATATGGAATGGTATTAGATAGATCGGGGTCTACCGAAGCCAGGCCAGATATCGAAGCTATATTGATGATCTTACCTTGCTTCTGTTTGATCATGTGCTTGCCGACTTCCTGACTGCAGAGGAAGGTGCCCGTGGCATTAATGGCCAAGGTTTTATTCCATGTTTCAAGCGTTACGCTCTCCGGAGGATCCTCCCATATAAAACCGGCGTTGTTAATCAAGATATCTATTTGCCCGAATTCGGACATAGCTCTCTCGACCAGGGCTTTCACTGCGTCAGGATCGGTTACATCACAACCGACAGCCAGACTGCGAACCCCGATTTCAGCAATAGCCTTCGCCGCCTCCTCACACGGCTCCAATTTTCTGGCGCACAGGATCACATCCGCGCCCGCTTCAGCCAGCCCTTCAGCCATCCAAAAACCCAGGCCTTTGGACCCGCCGGTTACAATGGCCACCTTCCCCTCAAGCCTGAACAAATCTATAACATTCATTAGCTAAACCCTTTGCTCTGTATTTAAACCCTGAGGAAAGGGTACAACAACATTGAGCCCTTTTCAAGGCAACTTTCGACTGGTTTTTTCTCCGTCTAGTCTTCTAACCTATCGAGTAAACGAACTACGGTCAGTAGGGCCGAGGCTGTACGGCTATGGCCGACCTCTTAAACGCATTGGCCCCTCGATGTTTTTGCCTTGACGCTTATTCCGGCCATAGATATAATCGACCTTGAATACGGAAATCGTTGGAGAAGTGAAACTATGAGCAATCAGCCAGAGCCACGTCGCCGCCGAGGACCATCAAAGCAAAACCCATACCACGTGACCTACGAGACAATTCTTCTAGAAGCAAGAGACCACGTGGCCACCATAACCATGAACCGTCCCGACAAGCTTAATGCCTGCAACGTGAAGATGTTCCAGGAGATCGATCACGCCCTATCGCTGGTGGAGGTTGACGAGGGAATAAAGGTCGTCGTCATCACCGGGGCGGGAGACAGGGCATTCAGCGCAGGAGTTGACTTCACCGAGCTGGAATTCGAGAGCCTCAAAGACTCGACAGATTACATCAGTTCTGATGCCCGCATGTTCCGCCACATCGAGAACATCCCGCAACCGGTCATCGCCGCCGTAAACGGCTACGCTTACGGATATGGCTGCAAGATCGCCATAGTAAGCGACATCACTATCGCCTCCGAGAGAGCCCAGTTCGGTCTCCAGGGGATAAGAGTGGGGGCAGTCCATGTCATTACACTGGGAAGGGGACGGGGGGTTCTGGGAAGGAACAGGCTTGGCTATCTGCTCCTCTCCGGAGAAACGATTGATGCGAACAAGGCGGAGGAGTGGGGAATAGTAGCCAGGGTAGTTCCCCATGATAAGCTCTATGCTGAGGTTGAGAGCCTGGCCCAGTCCATCGCCTCATATCCTGTTCTGGGCGTCCGCACCGTAAAGCGAATGCTCCACCGGGGCTGTGATGACGACTACCGGTGGGAGGACCTGCTCACCCCCGGGCTTCTTCTAATGGACGACCTCAAGGAAGGCCGAAGAGCTTTCAAGGAAAAGCGCAAGCCAAAGTTTAAGGGAAGATAGAAGATGAAGATATTTGACCTCACGGGAAAAGTAGCCGTCGTCACCGGCGGGGGGACCGGCCTGGGGGAAGCGGCTGCCAAGGCATTGGCAGAGGCAGGGGCTTCCCTCGTGATCTGCGGGCGCAGGCAGGAGCCATTGGAGAAGGTTGCCTCGGAGATTCAATCCGCTGGAGGCAAGGCGCTGCCCCTCAAGATGGACGTCTCCCTAAGAGAGGAAGTGGAATCTGTGACATCGGAGGCGCTGAGAGCTTTCGGGAAAGTGGACATCCTGGTGAACAATGCGGGGATCAACATAGTGAAGCCGTTCCTGAAGCTGACGGAGGAGGACTGGGACGCCGTATTGAACACCAACCTCAAAGGTTGCTTCTACTGCTGCCAGGCTATAGGGAAAGGCATGGTGGAGAGAAAATCGGGCAGCATAATAAACATGGTCTCAGTGTTCGGGCTCACCGGCTTCATGAACATCTCCCCCTACATAGCAAGCAAAGGCGCAATAGTCCAGCTCACCAAGGCCCTGGCAGTGGAGTGGGGCAGGCACAACGTGAGGGTAAACGCCATCGCCCCGTCCTACATCCGAACCGACATGACCAAGCGCGATATCGAGTCCGACGAAAGGATTCTTCAGTTCAACCTGAGCAAGATTCCAATGCGCAGAGGTGGCGAGCCCAGCGAACTGGCAGGGGTCGTAGTCTTCCTGGCATCCGACGCGTCAAGCTTCATCACCGGCGATACGATAGCTGTAGATGGAGGTTGGCTCGCCTGGTAATCAAGCTGGAACAACTCCCCTGCCTCAAGAATAGCCTAGATTCCCTGGCCCACAAGGAAACCGGCCGCGGTGGCCTCCAGGAGCTTGCCCGGCTCGGCGCAGTCGCCGATAGCATAAACGGCGGCCCCTCTCCCTGAAAGCTCATCAGACAGCCTGGTATCGGGCTTGAGTCCACCGGCCAGAACCACTGTATCGGCTTCGACGAAATCCGTTGACCCCGCCTTGTTTATGCTCACGCCCCTGTCGGTTATCGCCGTCACGCTGGCCTCGGTCACCAGCCTGGCACCGGACTCCCTCAACTGCTTCATCCAGATCCACCTGTGAACTAAGCCGACGTCGGCCCCGATGCGCTTGGATTCCTCTATGATGGAGACTTTCTTTCCCCGGCCTACCAGGGTCACCGCGAGCTCGCAACCGGCGAAACTGCCGCCTATTATGGCAACCCGCTTCCCGAAAGGGAACCCAAACCTCAGCATCCACCTGATTAGCGATGGTTCATAAAAGAATCGCACGAACAAACCACCAAGGCGGGACAGCAACCTTTGCCCAAATCCCCCCCTCCTGATGGCATGACCAGCCAGGACCTCTTTCATATCGCGATGGTCGAGGACATTGGCGCCGCTTCTGCCGGGCACCTCTAAGGCCGGAACCATCCCCCCCGCGGCCAGGACAACCACATCCGGCTTGATTTCATCGAGAAGAACCGGGGTTACCTCGGTGTTCAGTCTCAGTTCAATAAGAAGCTTCCTCGTCTGCCGGTCCAGATACTTCAGTACGTTTCCAATCCTGCTGTTGGTTATCGCGGCCAGGATCAAGCTTCCGCCGAGCCTGGGCCCCCTCTCACAGAGGGTAACTGCATGTCCTCTCAGGACGGCTATCCTCGCCGCCTCCATTCCAGCCGGCCCACCCCCGACAACGAGCACGCTCTTGCGCTCCGCCGCGGCCGTTTCAGCCGGGTATTCCCACTCCCGGCTCAGCCTGGCATTTACGCTGCAATAAACCGGTGGCGCATCTGAATCCTCGATACAGCGGCAGCAGTTCATGCATGGTCTGATATCGGCAAGCCGCCCCTCTCTCGCCTTGTTTGGCAGCTCCGGGTCAGCGAGCAACGCCCGCGCCATGTACACCATATCCGCCTTGCCCTGAGCCAGTACTCTCTCCGCCACTATAACATCCTGGATTTGAGTGCCTGCCGCCACGGGGATGCTAACAGCCTTCTTGACGGCCTCAGCCATGTAAGCCCAGGCCCCCTGGGGAACGTCCGTCTGTATGATCGGAAACGGCGCGTTATGCCAGCCGGACATTACGTCGATCTCATGAATACCGGCCTTCTCCAACATCTGAGCCATTCTTGCCGTGTCCTCAACGGTATAGCCTCCTTCAAGCAAATCGGCACCACTGAGCCGGCAGGTGTAGGTGAAATCGGGTCCTGCTTTCTTCTTCATGTTTTCGATTATTTCGAGCAGAAACTGCATCCGGTTCTCAAAACTGCCGCCGTACTCATCGCTTCTTTTGTTTGTCAGCGGGGAAAGGAACTGGGCTATTATATAGCCCACGCTGGCTATTATCTCGACAGCGTCGAAGCCAGCCTCACGCGCCCTCTGTGCCCCATCGCCGTAGGCTTCCACTATCTGGCGGATTTCATCTAAAGCAAGCGCTCGCGGCATAGTCGGCTCCAAAGGCCCGCCCATGCGAAAAGGTGTGCCGGGACGCTCCGAGAGAGAAACCCCCGAAGGCCCTACCTGCTCGACAGGGCCGTCGCTGAACGCCCAACTGTAGCCGACACCCATCTGCGCATAGGTCCTTGCCCCGTGGGCGTGAACAGCCTCTGTCAACTGCCTGAGTCCATTGATAAATCGGTCATCATATAGCCCCAGCATCGGGTCCTGTATGAGCCTGGTAGCGGTACAACTCACGCCGATAATAGCTACGCCACCCCTTGCCCTCTCGGTGTAGAAGGCCTTCAAGCGGTCGATTACCACCTCTTCGGATTCCGGCGGCACCACGGCCATGGCGGGCATCTTTATCCTGTTCTTCAGCTCCAGGTTGCCCACCTGAATGGGTTCAAACAGTCTTTTCAGTCTTGCCATCGATACCTCCCGACAGTAGGGGCGGTTCGCGGACCGCCCCTACCAGCAAACGGCAATCGTTATCGGTCTGGCTGCCCTGGCGAGGCAATCATTTCACAATCAATTCCCTGCAGTTAGCGAGTTGCCCATATCAAGCAACTTGCCTCACTATTTTAGGCTTGCGCACTCCCGAAGTCCAGTTGACCGGCGCCCCAGTCCTGGATTGACACCCAGCCGTGGCTATTCTATGCTACTTGTGCCCGACAAAGAGGATTGAAGAGGATGGCCAACGTCAGACTGGCAACCGAGGAGGATATTCCCCGCATCCTCGGACTTTACCATGAACTCACTATCCACCTGTCACAGGTTGAGATGAGCCTGAGCCCTTCACCAGACGATGTCCGCAAGGTGTTCGCCGAGATCTGTGCCGACCCCAGACACGAACTCTTCGTAGCCGAAGAAGGGGGTGAGGTTGTAGGCACCGTGGTGCTGCTCATCGTACCCAACCTCTCCCACAGCGCCACCCCCTGGGCCCTCGTAGAAAACCTCATAGTCGGTGAAAAGTACCGGCGTGGGGGCTACGGCAGGATGCTCCTGGAACACGTTATCGCCCGGGCTAAAGAGAAGGGATGCCACAGGATCGAGCTATGCAGCGACTTGAGGCGCAAGGAAGCGCACCAATTGTATCGCTCCGTTGGTTTCGAAGCATCGGCCCACGGCTTTCGCATCTATTTTTAATGGCTGGAGGCTCCAAACATGGCAGATAACATGAAGTTAAAGGTTGCCGCAGTGCAGATGGAGCCCAGGCTTCTCGAAAAAGAGATGAATCTGGCGAGATGCCTTGATTTGATTCAAACCGCCGCCGAGGAGGGCGCAAGGCTCATTGTCTTCCCAGAGTGTGCCCTGACCGGATATGTGTTCTCCAGCCTTGAGGAGGCATTACCCGTCTGCGAGCCCATCCCCGGCCCCAGCACCACGAAGATCGTCGATGCCTGCCGGAAGCTCAACGTGTACGTGGTGATCGGATTACTGGAGACGGACAACGAGGAATGCTACAACGCAGCGGTGCTCCTGGGGCCTGAGGGACTGCTGAGCAGGTACCGCAAGCTCCATCTACCCTATCTTGGTATTGACCGTTTCGTACGTCGTGGCAAACTGCCCCCTGACGTGTGCGAGACCGGGGTCGGGAGGATAGGTATAGGCATCTGCTACGATGCCATGTTCCCCGAGCACGCGCGCATTCTGGCATTAAAGGGAGCGGACATCTTTGTTCTCCCCACGAACTGGCCGGAGCAGAGGGAGTTCATCCCGGAGCACATCATCCCGGCCAGAGCGGCCGAGAACCGTGTGTTCATCGTTGCTGCCAACCGCGTCGGGGAGGAGAGGGGCACAAGATTTATCGGCCGTAGCATTATCGCGCACTGCGCCAAGGGTACGGCACTGGCCAGAGGGGAGCCCGATGAGGAGAACATCCTCTATGCGGAGATCGAGCCGGCAATTGCCAGAGAGAAGCACGTGGTAATCGCTCCGGGGGAGTTTGAGTTCAATGTCATTAAGGACCGAAGACCGGAGCTATACGAAATTATCAGCAAGCCCCCTCCCCCTCCCTGACAACTCGGAACCAAGAACTGGATTCAGAACGGAGATGAAAGCAGCTACAAAGAAAGTGAGAATATTATTCGGAAGGGCGAAGAGCATCCTCAAACAAGAGGGACTGGCACCTCTTTTCGCTAACGTATTCAGATTTCTGGCAGACCTATTCTTTGTTCACGAGACGTATTATCTATTCGAGTATACCGCACAAGACGCGACTGAACTCAATGAGGCCGACTTCCTGCCCAAGACCGATGAATTTACGTTTAGAATAATTACCACTACCAAGGAGGCCAACGAACTTGGTCTGAGGTCAGGTGGTTATAAATATGCAGAGAGACTGGACAAAGGTGCAATAGCAGCCTGTATTTTCGTGGAGCAAGACCTCGCCCACGTTACCTGGATCGCCTTGACTGAAGAAGCCTGGAGCCCACTGAGACGACATTTGTATAAAGTCGACTTCTCAAATGGAGAATACTGCCTGTGGGACAGTTGGACCAATCCCAAATACAGGAGAAATGGCTTCGCGGAATATGCTTTTTTGAAGGCAACTCTGTTTCTCCATGAGAATGGGATGACAAGAAGTCGAGCCTCAATTCTTAAGAGTAATTCAGGCTCTCTCACCGCATACGCCAGTTTCAACGCCAAGAGGTACGCAGAGGCTCGCTATTTAAAACTCTTTTGGTGGGAATTCCGCAGGGAGAACCCTTTGATAAATTGCTGAGGTTGCGCAAGCCCGCGGTCGGGAGATCCTGCTGCCTTCCTATACAGATGGCAAGTTCGAATATTATGAATATGCAAGACAAGAAATGGGAATTTGTAATCGTCGGTTCCGGGGCCGGTGGGGCTACGCTGGCCAGGGAGCTAAGCAACAAGGGACGGAAAGTTCTGGTAGTAGAGAAAGGCAGGTACGAAAAAGAGGCTGGTACCACTTGGGGCCAGTTCCATAACTTCGAACTTGATAGAATAACTGCTATCTTCGCAAAATGGAAAGAGCAGGTGATTATATACACAGCTAACGGGGCCGGTGGCACCACAGTCATTTCTCATGGCAACGGGATTCGATGCCTGGAGGAGGAACTTGCAACCTGCGGAATCACCCTGGAGGGAGAATTCGCTGAAGCCGAGAGGGAGATGCGCATCTCGCCCATCGCCGAGGGTCTTCTTTCAGATGGTTCTAAAAGGATCTTGTGGGCATCGAGGGAACTGGGCTATAAAATGGAACCAATGCCCAAGTTCATCGATCCTTCGAAATGCGGGAAATGCGGGGCGTGCGCTGGGGGTTGTGTGAATGGCGCGAAATGGACGGCACTGGACTACCTGCGGGAAGCCACTCAATCTGGAGCCGAAATCATCTACAACACCGAAATCGAACAGGTTATAGTAGAGAACGGAGCAGCGAAGGGTGTAAAGGGAATAGGGCCATACGGGCGTATCGAAATACAGTCAGAAGTTGTCATCCTTGCCGCTGGAGGACTAAGAACGCCTGTTATCCTGCAGCGATCGGGTATCAAGGAAGCGGGCTCAGGGCTTTCCGTGGATCTCGTAGTGGATACCTACGGGGTGACTAAGGGACTCAACCAGCTTCACGAACCTGCCACGGCGCTCGTTGACCTTGAGTTCCATAAGAGCAAAGGGTTCATCCTATCTCCATCCGTAAGTCGGCGCAGGGTAACCAATTTCACCAAGTTCGGAGTGAAGGGGCTTACCTTGCCCGCGCACAGGTTGATTGGCATCATGACCAAGATCGCAGACGAAACGGTGGGCCACGTCTACGCTGACGGAACAGTGTCCAAGCCGGTGACGGAAAGGGACTGGGCAAAATTGCGCGAAGGCTCATCTATAGCGAAGGAGATATTAATCAAGGCAGGTGCGGATAGTCACTCTATTGTGTTCTCCAAGCCGCAAGGCGGCCACCCCGGTGGGACTGCCGCCATCGGCAGAGTTGTAGATAAAGACCTTCAGACAGAGGTGAACAACCTTTTTGTATGCGATGCGAGCGTCTTTCCCGCAGCGCCGGGGCTGCCCCCGATTCTTACGATTGTTGCCCTGGCCAAGCGCCTGGCGAAGACACTGGCCGCGTAAGAGAGGTGTTAAATAAGCACTGCCCCGTAAAGTTGAGCTGACAAATGACAATCGAGAAACATTCTCAGCTATCGGACAAGCCATCGATTCCGAGGCTCTCCAGAACACCGAAAAGCTTGACATAGGAAGCTCAACTTCATATAGTTGCTCTCCCAGTTATGCCGATATTACTGGCGACGCACAGGTTTCATCAACCCGAGCCTGGATTTCTAGGCATAGCGTCCGCAGGCGAAACCTTCGCCCAGTTCGCACCACACACAGCTGCCCGGCGTCTCATCGGCGATTATTAGCTGCGATTCGCAGTTGCCGCAGAGTCGCTCCTCCCCGGGTTTCATGGGCCCGTCGCAAGGAGTGATGGTCATGGGGCAAAGCTGGATGCAGCTGCCGCATTGCTTACAGAACTCTGGGCGGACGCCGAAGGGGTAGTCCACACGGCGGTCCTTGCCCCGTCCGACAAAGCCGATCGCCCTTGCCTTCCAGATCTCGGTGCAAACCCGCACACAGCGTCCGCACAAAACGCAATCATCGTTCCGGAATGGATACCGGACCTCCTTGACCCCACAACGCACGGCGATGTCCTGAATGGCGCGGGAGTTGGGGGCCTGGGCTACCAGTAGCTCCGCGAGGTTGCGGCGCAGTTTCCGGATCTTATCCGTATTTGTCATGATCACCATGCCTTCCTCCACATTCAAGGTGCACGAAGTGGTGATCTCAGAACGGCCGTTTTTCACATGCTCGACAATGCACAACCGGCACGCGCCGATGTCGGATAGATAGGGGACGTGACACAGATGGGGAATGCAGATGCCGTATTCAATCGCGGTGTCGAGAACGCTTGTTCCCTTGATTGCGCGAATGATGGCCCCGTCTATGTCAACGTTGACATATTGCAGCATTCTGACACCTCGTTTTCTCAGACGACTCGAATCGCATCGAATTTGCACTCACTTTGGCAGATCCCGCATTTCTGACAGAGTCCGTCGTCAATGACGTGAGTCTGTTTTTTCTCGCCGGTAATCGCCCCGTGTACGCACTCACGAATACAGACGCCGCAACCGTTGCATTTTTCCGGATCGATCGAGTAGGTGATGAGGGCCTTGCACACCCCCGCTAGGCATTTCTTGTCCTTGATGTGCGCCTCGTATTCCGGACGAAAGTAACGCAGTGTCGAGAGCACGGGATTGGGAGCGGTCTTACCCAGGCCGCACAAGGCGGTCTCAGCGACCGTCTCCGCCAACTCCTCGAGGAGATCGAGTTGCTTGAGCGTGCCCCGGCCCTCGGTGATGTCTGTAATGATTTCGAGCATGCGATCGATCCCCAGCCGGCAGGGCACGCACTTGCCGCACGACTCGTCCTGCAGAAAAGCTAAAAAGTACTTTGCCACATCAACCATGCAGGACTCCTCGTCCATCACCACCATGCCACCGGAGCCGACCATGGAGCCAATCTCGTAAAGTACATCGAAGTCCACCGGAAGGTCGAACTTGGAAACAGGCAGGCACCCGCCCGAAGGACCGCCAATCTGGACCGCCTTGATTGGATTGCCATTGAGGGCACCGCCTCCAATGTCGAACACCACCGTGCTGATGGGCGTGCCCATGGCCACCTCGACCAGGCCGGTGTTCTTGATGCGGCCAGTAAGCGCTAGAATTTTAGTGCCTTTGCTGCCCTTGGTCCCTTTCGAGGCAAACCAGGCCGAGCCGTTCTGGATAATGGCAGGTACATTCGCCCAGGTTTCAACGTTGTTCAAGGTCGTGGGCTTGTGATAAAGTCCGTCCACCACGGTGTGCACGTCTTTGGGCCGGGGCTCGCCGACCCCGCCTTCCAGGGAGGCCATGAGCGCGGTTGACTCGCCGCAGACAAAGGCGCCACCGCCCCGGGCGATGTCCACATCGAACGAGAAGGACGTGCCCAGGATGTTGTCGCCGAGGAGCCCGAGCTCGCGCATCTGCTCGACCGCAATGCGAGAATGTGTGACCGCGAGAGGGTATTCGTTTCTGACGTAGATGTAGCCTTTGCGGGCACCGACGGCCCAGGCGCCGATCATCATGCCCTCCAGCACCAAATGGGGGTTGCCCTCGAGCACGCCCCGGTCCATGTAGGCTCCGGGGTCGCCTTCGTCCGCGTTGCAGATCACATACTTCTCATCCCCGGGCGCCTCCCTACATTCGGCCCACTTGCGCCCAGTGGGAAATCCGCCGCCGCCGCGTCCCCGCAAACCGGAGGCCTTGATCTCCCGGATGATCTCATCCGGGGCCACCCTATCAAGAACCCTGGCCAGCGTCGAATAGCCGCCGGCCGCGATGTAATCTTCGATGGAGCAGGGATCAACGAGGCGGTTCAATGACAGGAGTTGCTGGTCCTGTCGCGAATAGAAGGGGATCTCTGACTCGGTCCGGGCTTTCTCTCCGGAAACCGGGTCCGTGTAGAGCAGCCGCTCTATCACCTCCCCCTTTGCCACGGTCTGGTAGACGATCTCGAAGGCGTCATCCGGCGCAACGTGGCAATAGAAGATGTTGCCCGGCTCGATGACGACAATGGGGCCCTGCTCGCAGAAACCGTGGCAGCCAGTGGCGCGCAGACGGACCGTTCCATCCAGTCCCTGCTGGGACAATTCGTTGCGAATCGCGGCAATAACCGCCCGGGACTCCGAGGCCTGACAGCCGGGGCCATCGCACGCCATAACTGTGGTCGTGATGTTCTGGCGCTCCTCGCACAGCCGCTTGCACAGGTGCTCGAGCTCACGGTAACTATTAAGCCTTGACATGCTGGATCTCCTCCGTCCCATGGGGGCGCAGGCCCTCGATCAGTTTGCGGAGCTTCCCTGGTGTCATGTGGTGATGATAGGACCCGTTTTCCCTGACGATCGGCCCCAGGGCGCAGGCGCCCAGACAGTTTACGTGTTCGACGGAGAACAGGCCGTCCGGTGTGACTTCGCCAGGGCTGACCCCAAACTGACCCACGGCCTGCTCGAGGAGAAGGTGGGCGCCGCGGACGTGGCAGGCCGTGCCCATGCACATGATGAGGTTGTTTTTGCCGCAGGGTTGCAGCTTGAAAGCCTTGTAAAACGAAACTACACGGTAAACTTCCATAAGCGGCACGCCGAGTCCCTCGGCCGCGGCCCGCATGGCCTCTTCAGGAATATAGCCGTAGTTCTCCTGAACGTCTTGCAGCACCTCAATGAGTTGATTAGGTTGACTGCGACGTCCTTCCAGTATTTGATCGAGCGTTTGGGACATCATTTTCACCCCCTTAATTCGAGAGACCTCTTGATTATTTTCCAAATATGCGATAGGATCAACGATATTAATACTGAATAAATGCACCTATAGTGCCTACTAATAATAGGCAGTCAATGGGAGGAAGCTAATGGGAACTGAAAAAAACTCTTCGTCGCCAAACGACGGTGGGCATCTGCCTTTTCCTTCGAAAGACCTGGCCCTTCTGTGGCGGATCTCGTTTCCCACCGAAATCGAGCCCGCTAAGGTCGAGTTCGCGCTGCGCGAGCGCATCAAGGAATTGAACTGCCTTTATGGGGTTTCCCAACTGGCCGAGCGCAATCTGTATTCGTTGGACGATCTTCTGCAGGAGCTTGTGAACTTCCTGCCCTATGCATGGCAATATCCAGAGATCACCTGCGTCCGGATCCTGCTTGAGGGAAAAACCTACACGAGCGATAGATTCAAAGTGACCAACTGGCGGCAGTCGTCGCGGATTTACATGTATCATGAGGCGGTGGGTGAGTGTGGCATTTTCTACCTGGAAGAATGCCCGCCGGCTGATGAAGGTCCTTTTCTGAAAGAGGAACGCGCTATGCTGGACGCGGTGGCCGAGCAGATCGGCACCTTTGCCACCCGAATAGCGGCAGATTTGCAATTGCAGGAGACCAACCGGCAATTGACTCTGGAACGTAAAGCCCTGCAGGAGTCCAACACCGCTCTGCGGATAGTCCTGGCCAGGATTGAGCAAGAGAAACAGGAAATTCACCGGGACATTAACACGAACGTCGAAAAAATCCTGATGCCTATCCTGCACGCCCTGACCCTACAACTACCCCCGGCCCAGGAAAAATATGTGGAGATGCTCCAGGCTAACCTCGAGGAAATCACCTCGCCGTTCATCAGTCAATTGTCCCTTTCCTACCATTCGATGACACCGACCGAAATCGCCATCTGCAACATGATCCGGAACGGAATGCGCACTAAAGAAATCGCCGGTATGCGGGGCGTATCCGAGGCCACCATCAACCGTCACCGGGAAAAGATCCGACGCAAACTCAAGATCACCAACCAGGATGTAAATCTCGCGACTTTCCTGCAATCGAGCATGTGGGAAGAAAAATAGAAACCAGATTTCCTTTCAGGCACTCCTTTTTGGTCACATACTTATCACCACCAAAAAGCTTGACATGGGAAGCTCAACTGCCTATAGTTGCTCTCCCAATTATGCCGATATTACTGGCGACGCACAGGTTTCATCAACCCGCTGCGGATTCCATGTAGACAGTTCGGATATAATTGATGTGCAGCCCAGAGGAATGTCCCCTCTCTGGCATGCTGGCAAAGTTTCCCAGAGGCGGAGATAGGTAACTATGTGCAGATTGTGGCTACTTACATACGAACATAGGCAGTTAGAGAAGTTAAGTTCGCAGCTAGCCCAGAAAGGCCTAGATTGCTCTATTCTCAACATAAAAGAGGCAACTCCCGAAAAGTTGACTGAGCAAATGCCTGACTTGGTACTATTAGCGATAGAAGATTTAGAGGTAAAACTTGGGGTCGATTATCTAGCGTGGATGACCAGTCAGCATAAGCATCCACCGATCATTGTCCTGCTCTCTGCTGAGACTCTTAACAGTCTCGACCACACCTTGCCTATAGATGATTTCGTCATAAAGCCGTGGGATGCAACTGAAGTGGAGCTACGGGTCAAACGAATCCTCCGACGCACGAAAGGAATAGGTAGGGGAGAGTCGATTGAATGCGGAGACTTGGTTTTAGACCTTGACAACTGCGAGGTGACAGTCGATGGCAGGCTGATTAACTTGACCTTCAAGGAATACGAGTTGCTCAAATTCCTAGCAAGTAACAAGGGCCGTGTTTTTAGAAGAGAGACATTGCTCAATAATATTTGGGGTTATGATTACTACGGTGGTGATCGCACAGTTGACGTCCACATCAGGAGGCTCAGGAGTAAGATCGAGGACTCCACCCATACCTTTGTCGAAACAGTGAGAAACATAGGATATAAATTCAAAAAGAACACGTAACTTCCGATAATCAGCGTATCAATTCCTACTCACAAAGCCCTGGGCGCCGTCAATAATAATAAAGCCCAAGCGGGGCTACTAAGCGTTGCCTGGTAGCATTTGTATCTCTTTGCCCCTACCAATACATCTCTGATTCCCATGTAATCTGTTTGTAACATTATGCGTCTAATCTAAAGATGTGGCTGAGATATGCATTTAGGAATCATATCAAATCAGGCAGCCAAATTCTAAGGAGGAATACCATGTCGTACGATTGGGGGCCACATTTCCTTGTTCCGTCGGGCGTGCTGGATAAATACTCTGGCCATGTACGCTTGCGGGAGCAACTTGACGAAGAACTCCTGCAAAAGGAACTGAAAGACCTGGGATTTTCGGGGGTGATCAGACGGATAACCAATCCCTGGTATTACCGCAAGAAAGGGGCCCAGACATGGATCAAGCTCGGGGAGTCTGATGACAAGCTTGAGAACTTCCCGGTGTCCTGGGAAACCACCACTTTGGAGAATGGTGCCTATGAGGTCATGGGCATGATGCATGTCTTCGGGGAGAAGGACAATGTCGAGTGTGGCATCGCCCGGCAGAGTGTCGTCGAAATTACGCTTGAGAACTGAGGCTTGGGTTGATCTCACGTCTTGCGAGTATGTCTGCGCCCCGGTATGGGCATTTATGAACATACCTGGCGCTATTACATGCCTATACTACACGTCTGCGCGTAGTAGGCAGCAAGTATCCGCGAAATCTGCCTGAAGCAGTCGACAGCCATTATAGTCTCCAGAAGCCATGCTCGAGCACTATTGAGGAGCTCTTGGGAATGATAAACGCAGGGGATACCACATGGATCCTGATTTCCACGGCTCTGGTGTTGCTGATGACACCAGGTTTGGCGCTTTTCTACGGCGGTATGGTAAGACAGAAGAACATGCTGTCCACCATCATGATGAGCTTCGCCCTGCTCGGCGTGATCGGCATCCTTTGGGTGCTCTACGGATACACCCTGAGCTTTGGCCCGGATCTGGGCGGTGTGATCGGCAAGCTGGATTTCATTGGCCTCATAGGGGTGGGGCAGGAACCCTCCGACACCTACGCCTCGACTGTACCGCACCTGGCTTTCATGATGTTCCAGGGCATGTTCGCCATTATTACAGTGGCCCTCTGGACCGGGGGTGTTGTAGAGCGGATCAAGTTCAGCGCGTTTCTGCTTTTCGCCGTCTTGTGGTTCACCGTAGTCTACTGCCCTGTGGCCCACTGGGTGTGGGGCGACGGTGGCTGGCTCGCCAAGCTTGGTGCTCTTGACTTCGCAGGAGGTACTGTAGTCCATGTAAATGCCGGGATGACCGCGCTCGCCCTGGCCCTGCTGCTAAGGCCCCGCAAGGGCTTTCGGGAAGGACAGCCAATGGAGCCGAGCAACATTCCGTTGGTGGTTCTGGGCGCCGGCCTGCTCTGGTTTGGCTGGTTTGGCTTCAACGCTGGAAGTGCCCTCACGTCAGGCGGATTGGCCTCCAGCGCATTTGTGGCCACGAACATCTCCGCAGCCGCTGGAGCTGTGACCTGGATGATCCTGGGCTGGATTTATCGCAGGCCCTCTGCTCTTGGGGTTGCCACCGGCGCTGTCGCCGGACTGGTAGCTATTACACCGGCTGCCGGCTTTGTGCACCCGATCGCCGGAATCCCCATAGGCATCGTAGCCTCACTGATCGGCTACTACTGCATCCTCTGGCGCACAAAGAGAGGCATAGACGAGTCCCTCGATGTCTGGGCAGTGCACGGTATGGGAGGACTGTGGGGAGCTATAGCCACTGGCATTTTCGCCAGTGCCGCAATCAATTCAGGTGGAGCTGACGGTTTGCTATGGGGCGGGGGCATGCAATTCGCCAAACAGATTGCAGGCGTAGCTGCTGTAGGGGCCTTCGCCTTCACCGCCACCTTGGGACTGGGCAAGCTGGTTGATCGAACAGTCGGACTCCGGGTTGAGGAGCACGAAGAGGTCGTGGGATTGGACATCTCACAGCACGGCGAAAGGGCCTATGGGGGAATAATTCCATGAAGAAGATAGAGGCGACCATCCGGCCGGAGAAGCTGGAGCCAGTCAGGTCAGCCCTTGCCGAAATCGGTATAATGGGGATGACCGTGACGGAGGTAAGTGGACGCGGCAAGCAGAGGGGTATACTCCTGCAGTGGAGAGCGGGCGAGTACCGGGTCGAGTTTCTACCCAAGGTGAAGATCGAGGTCGTCGTCCTCGACGAGGACTTGAGCAGGGCGCTGAACGCTATAATAAGAAAAGCCAAGACGGGCGAGAGGGGGGACGGCAAGATATTTGTATTACCCATTGACAACGCAATACGCATCAGAACCGGAGACGAAGGCGTAAACGCCATATAGATATCAGTAAGAAGTTTAGAAGGAGGCCTAAAATGGCAACTAAAAGCAGGGAAGAAGGCAAGGAGTACGTCCTCAAGATGGCGAAGGAGCACGATGTTAAGTTCATCAGGCTCTGGTTCACGGATATCCTCGGATTCCTCAAGAGCTTCGCCATCACGGTTGAGGAGCTAGAGAACGCCCTCGAAATGGGTATGGGTTTCGACGGTTCCTCCATCGAGGGCTTTGCCCGAATCGACGAGAGCGATATGGTGGCCCTCCCCGATCCCGATACTTTCCAGCTCCTCCCCTGGAGACCAAAGGAGCACCATGCCGTAGCCCGCATGTTTTGCGATATCCTGAGACCCGGAGGTGACCCATTCGAAGGAGACCCCAGATACGTCCTCAAGCAAAACCTGAAGCGGGCAGCGGAAAAGGGTTATACCTTCTATGTGGGGCCTGAGCTGGAGTATTTCTACTTTAAAGACTCCAGCGGAACGGAAGGACTGGACTCGGGTGGCTACTTCGACATGACCCCCCTGGATACAGCCACCGACCTCAGGAGGGATACGGTGCTCACCCTTGAGGAAATGGGCATTGGCGTCGAGTATTCGCATCACGAGGTTGCCCCCAGCCAGCATGAGATAGATATGCGGTACACCGATGCCCTCACCATGGCCGATAACGTGATGACCTATCGCCTGGTAGTCAAGCAGATAGCCCTGAGCCACGGAGTCTACGCTACATTCATGCCCAAACCAGTCTTCGGTATCAATGGCAGCGGCATGCACGTACACCAGTCGCTGTTCGAAGAAGGGCAAAACGCCTTCTTCGATGCCAGCGATGAGTATAACCTCTCCAAGGTAGCCAAGAGCTATGTGGCTGGCCTGCTGAAGCATGGTCCCGAAATCACATCCGTCACCAACCAGTGGGTTAACTCCTACAAACGGTTGGTTCCAGGTTACGAGGCCCCCGTCTATCTTTCCTGGGCCAAGCGCAACCGCTCCGATCTGATCAGAGTCCCCGAATACCAGCCGGGCAAGGAGAAGTCCACGCGGATTGAGTACAGGTCACCCGACCCTGCCTGCAACCCCTATCTCGTCTTCAGCGTAATGCTAGCCGCCGGGCTTGAAGGCATCGAGAAGGGCTACGAAGTCCCAGAGCCTGTGGAAGAGAACGTTTATGAGATGAACGAAGAAGAGCGGGAAAGAAGGGGAATAGGGACTCTACCCGGCAGCCTTATTGAGGCCGTCCAGCTCACCGAAAAGAGTGAGGTCGTGCGCAAAGCCCTGGGCGACCACGTTTTCGATGCATTTGTCAAGAACAAGAAGATTGAGTGGGATCAATACCGATCTCACGTGACTGAATACGAGATCGGTAAATATCTACCAATTTTATGAATGGAATTTACCAGGCAGGTTCGATCAGCATTACTTAAGGCGGCATGCTGGATTTGGTTGGGAGTCCTTGCATGCCGAATCAAGAATATGTATGAACGATTCATACTGAAGTAAGGTTGTTTGGTGCAGCTAAATCTGAAATATTAAGAATAGGAGTCAAGCATTGCTTAAAAAGGCAATTTTGGCCCTGGAAGACGGTTCGGTCTACGAGGGGCATTCCCTTGGCGCCAATGTTCAGAGCTATGGTGAGGTGGTATTCAATACCAGCATGACCGGATACCAGGAGATCCTCACCGACCCCTCTTATTCAGGCCAGATCGTAGTCCTTACTTATCCACTTATCGGCAACTACGGAATAAATACTGAGGATTTTGAGTCAAAGCGCGTCCAGGTAAGCGGATTTGTGGTTCGTGAGGACTGTGATAGACCCAGTCATTGGCAAAGCAATAGTACATTGGGAGAGTTTCTCACTGAAGCTGGCATCACTGGAATAAGTGGAGTTGATACCCGTTCTCTCACGCGGAAGATACGCTCGGCAGGGGTGAGGATGGGTATCATTACATCTGAGATGACCTCGAGAGAAGCGCTAGAACAGCTAGAAAAGATGCCACGCTACGATGATGTTGATTTCGTCAAGGGGGTAAGTACCGAAGCCGTGTACGAATGGGACTCTATGCCGGGTCTGGAACGGCAGAATGCTCATCATGTAGTGGTCATCGATTGCGGGCTGAAGTATAACATTTTACGCATTCTGCAGAGCATGGGTTGCAGGATTACGGTAGTGCCCTGCAGAATTGGGGCGGAAGAAGTATTCGATCTAAAGCCCGATGGCATCCTGCTATCGCCGGGTCCGGGTGACCCGCTGCTGCTGAATTACGTAGTAGAAACCATACGTGGCCTGGTTGGACGTACGCCAATGATGGGGATATGTCTCGGCCTTCAATTGATAGGGCGCGCCTTTGGTGCTAAAACCTTCAAGTTGAAATTTGGCCACCGGGGTGCAAACCATCCAGTTCGCGAAATGGACACCGGCAGGGTCTGTATTACGGCTCAGAATCACGGATTCGCCGTTGATGCGGATACAGTGAGCAATGGCCTCGAAATAAGCCATGTCAACCTCAATGACGGTACTGTTGAGGGCCTCCGACACAGTGAGCTACCCATATTTGCCATCCAGTATCATTCAGAGGCGTCTCCTGGGCCTCAAGACAATATGTATCTCTTTGAAAAGTTCGTAGAGTCGATGTGCGGGGTCACTTAAAAATGGCATCTCAGGATTCTACCTGTCGGCACAGGGTTTTACTTCGTTAGGCGTCAGAAAGGAAAAACAAATACCATAGTGTTCAAACCTTCGAAAGTCCTCGTCATTGGCTCGGGCCCGATAGTCATAGGGCAGGCGGCAGAGTTCGACTACTCAGGGGCGCAGGCGTGCCGCGCCCTTAGGGAAGAGAGTGTGACTTCGGTATTGGTCAATTCCAATCCTGCAACTATCATGACTGACGAAGGTATCGCAGATATTGTCTATATAGAACCACTGACAGTGGATGTGGTAGAGCAGATCATAGCCCGGGAACGTCCAGATGGCCTACTCCCCACTCTCGGTGGCCAGACCGGGTTAAACCTTGCTGTCGAGATCGCTGACGCAGGTATCCTTGATAAGTATGCCGTACGCTCTTTAGGTACCCCTATAGAAACCATACGCAAGGCAGAAGACCGGGAGATGTTCAAGCAAATGCTGATCGATATCGGCGAGCCGGTGCCAGAGAGTGCAACGGTAAATACTATTGAAGAGGCAAGACAGGTTGCCAGGGTTATTGGCCTCCCAGTCGTTATACGTCCTGCCTATACCCTTGGTGGCACCGGGGGCGGTATCGCCAGGACATGGCAGGAACTGGACGAGATTTCCTTTACGGGGCTTGCCGCCAGCCGGATAAGCCAAGTACTAATTGAGAAATGCCTGGTTGGCTGGAAGGAGATTGAGTACGAGGTGATGCGGGATGCCGCCGATACCTGCATTACCGTATGCTGCATGGAGAATATCGACCCCATGGGGGTGCACACCGGGGACTCCATAGTAGTCGCGCCCAGCCAGACTTTGACCGACAAAGAGTATCAGATGCTGCGCTCCGCCAGCATCAAGATAATCAGGGCTCTCGGTATCGAGGGGGGCTGTAACGTCCAGTTCGCGCTGAAACCCAGCCCGGTGATAGAAACAAGGGAAGGTAAAGAGAATCCTTATTACGTAATTGAGGTTAATCCACGTGTAAGCCGAAGTTCTGCCCTGGCGAGCAAAGCGACCGGGTATCCTATCGCACGCGTGGCGGCCAAGATTGCTGTTGGCAGACGCCTGGACGAGATTGCCAACAGGGTCACTGGTAAAACCACCGCAGCCTTCGAGCCGACCATAGACTATGTCGTAGTCAAGATGCCTCGCTGGCCTTTTGATAAATTCGCCTCAAGTGATCGAGTCATCGGCACTCAGATGAAGTCCACGGGCGAGGCTATGGCGATCGACCGCTGCTTTGAGGCTGCTCTACAGAAGGCTGTGCGGTCGCTTGAGATCGGTAACAAATCTCTGCTATGGGAAGACCCGCAATGGAAGGATGGACAGTCATACCCCCTGTGGCCAAATGACCTCAGGCCGTGGGCGCTAATGGCATTGCTGAGACGGGGAGCGAAGGTCGAGGACCTGTGCTGTAGTACTGGCATCGACCCCTGGTTCATGGAGAAATTCCAGAACATAGTGGATATGGAGAAGCGCTTGCTATCGGAATCGCTAACTCCTGAGCTGATGCTTGAGGCCAAAAGACTCGGGTTCACCGACGAGCAGATCGGGACCCTAGTAGACAGGCTTCCCGAGCAGTTGAGGCGAATTCGACACAGTTGGGGAATACTTCCGGTATACAAGATGGTTGACACATGCGCCGCCGAGTTCGACGCCGAGACTCCGTACTTCTACAGCACCTACGAGTCTGAGAACGAGTCCGAGCGCATCGCGGAACGCACGGCGATGGTTATCGGATCAGGACCGATACGGATTGGGCAGGGCATCGAGTTCGATTACTGTAGCGTACACTCAGCTTGGGCGCTGCAGGAGGCAGGGTTCAAGAGCATAATGGTCAACTCCAATCCGGAGACGGTGTCCACCGACTACGACACGTCGGACAAGCTATACTTCGAACCGCTTACTGTGGAGGATGTCCTCGCTATCTATGAGAAGGAGAAGCCAGAGGGCGTCATCTGTCAGTTCGGCGGGCAGACACCCCTTAACATAGCCGCTGAGCTGGAGTCTGCGGGTGTAAGGATTCTCGGCACTAGTCCAGAGACCATCGATCTTGCCGAAGACCGTGATAGGTTTAGAGGGATCATGAAAGAACTGAATATCCCCGTTCCGGAATCAGGCATGGCTAGCGATTTAGACGAGGCTTTCGCAGTTGCTCGTGAGATAGGATACCCGTTGATCGTACGCCCTTCATACGTTATCGGCGGGCGTGCGATGAAGGTTATCCACGACGATGAAATGCTGCGTGAGTATGTCAAAGCAGCGGTGGGTGTCTCACCGGAACGCCCAATTCTTATCGACAGGTTTCTGGACAACGCCATCGAGGCCGAGACTGATGCCATCGCCGACGGGACTAACGCCTTTGTACCGGCGGTGATGGAGCACATCGAACTCGCTGGTATTCACTCCGGCGATTCTGCCTGTATCATCCCCCCGGTCAGCATCCCGCAGAAGCACATTGACACCATCGAAGAGTACACGAGGAAGATTGCCGTGGAGCTCAATGTCATTGGACTGATGAACATACAGTATGCTATCCATGAGGACAGGGTGTACGTACTGGAGGCAAATCCACGTGCAAGTCGCACGGTGCCTCTGGTGAGCAAGGTATGCAAAATACCGATGGTGCGCATCGCGACCCAGGTGATGCTGGGCAAGAAGCTGAGCGAGTTTAGCCTGCAACGCAGGCCAATTCCCCATTTCGGAGTCAAGGAGGCGGTCTTCCCCTTTGACATGTTTCCTGAAGTGGACCCCTTGCTAGGGCCTGAAATGCGCTCTACGGGAGAGGTGCTGGGTATGGCGGACAACGCGGGTCTTGCGTTTTTCAAGGCCCAAGAGGCGGCCAAGCAGCGGTTGCCTCTCGAAGGCACGGTACTGATTACTGTGAACGAGCTCGACCGGGCCCGCGCGCTCGAAGTCGCCCAGCGCTTTTCCGAACTGGGATTCAAGTTAAAGGCCACTGCGGGAACACGTCAGTACCTTGCCGAGCACGACATCGATGCGGAGCCAATTCCGAAACAGCACGAGGGATGTCCCAACATAGTCGATGCGATCAACAATCGCGAGATCCAATTGGTGGTTAACACTCCCAGCGGCAAGCTAAGCGCGGAGGACGATTCCTACATCAGGAAGACAGCGATCAAATGCAGGGTACCGTACATTACGACCACAGCGGCGGCGGTGTCGGCCGCCAAGGGGATCGCGGCGTACCTACAAGGGCACAGCGTGGTGAAAAGCTTGCAGGAATACCATACGGACATCCGCTAGGGCGTGTATGTGGATGAACGGACATGGATTCATTGCTGCCACCAGCACAAATTAACTTATCCTACTTTTTCAGATATCCCAATTCAGCAAACAGTAAAGTCCGGAACGAATCGGCTCTCTGAGCCCTGTACAATTTCCTCAAGCCCACGACGGTCAATGATGTGAATCTGCTTACGACCGGTCAGTATGAAGCCCTGCTTTCGCATGTGACTCAACGCTTCCGTCACTGTCTGGCGGACTGCTCCAATAATGTCCCCAATCTCCTCATGAGTGACATTATTTAATACACCTGAAACAGGATCAACATTAGTAAGAAGAAAATGTGCTAGTCTTATTAGGTAGGTAATATAAGATATGAAACAAGTTTTCAAGATTATTGGCTTTAGTCTTCTCATCATTGGAACTGTGGGGCTTCTCGTCACCGAGTTTTCTCTTGAATCGGGGTGTACTGCCTCTCTACTGACTAAGGTATTTGCTTCTTTTAATGGTGTTGGTTTTGCTACTCTGGCTTACGCTCATTGGGGTATACGATCAAGGCAACTAGGAACGGATAGCTGACTATGAGCATTACGGAATCACTCGGGCC
>Ga0114946_10000293_pt1 | contig 32198 bp, 32 predicted proteins | sample WalLakDeSediment_FD_88676 | JGI IMG/M metagenome (GOLD analysis project Ga0114946, IMG submission 88676) | Lake sediment microbial communities from Walker lake, Nevada to study Microbial Dark Matter (Phase II) - Walker Lake 11/02/13 Deep Sediment | ecosystem: Environmental > Aquatic >... | reverse complement strand
CTCGCGACTTGAGGACTCCAGCCTGGAAGGCCAGCTTCTTCGGTTGTGGAAAACCTCAATGTCTTCAAGGACCGCCGTTGCCACTACGTTGCCTGCCGACGCGTCTGTGGATAGGCACCGGAGGATCAGTGCACCGGCGTCCAACCCACGGCACTGAAGCTGCATTCTGCCGCTCCATGATATCCTGGACACAGGGCCGGGCCTCCCTCGGCATCCGGGGCACTGTTGTGGTCTGCTACCTCCGAGCTGTTGCGCTGGGGCCTCTTCTCGAGAAGCAGACAGAGGCCTCGCGACATCGCACTGAGGGTGGGATGCTCCGCGTGAGATTCGCTGGTTTGGTGTGGGCTTACTATGCGAGCCTTCTGCTGGGGGCGCTCGCCTTCCATGTTTATCTGAAGAGAGCGACGGGTTCGGGGCTCATCGGCGCCCTGCCGCGCGAGTACCTACCGCCTGGATACCGGTTCAAGATGGCAGTGGGAGGCCTCTCGTCACTCGTATGGCTCTTGACCCCACCGGCGGTGTTGGCTTTTCCCAGCCTCTTCAGGCATTTAGTACCGATAACGTCTCTTCAGTTGCCTGCGGTGCAGATTCTGGGGGCGGGGTTCCTGATAGTGGGGGCGCTCGCCAGCCTAGTCGCCTGCCTCCAGCTTGGCAGTTCTCTGCGCGTGCTCATCCCCGAGGAGAGCGACTCAACTAAGCTGATTACCACCGGGCTCTTTGGGAAGTGCAGGAACCCCTTCTATTCAGGTCTGCTACTGAGCTTTGTTGGTATCTTGCTGCTGCTACCGAACTTGGTCTTAGTAGTGGCAATGACTGCCGGGGTGCTGAACCTCCACGAGCGGGTAAGAGTGGAAGAGCGCTTCTTGGGACGCCGGTTCGGAAAGCAGTATGAAGACTACTGCCAGATTGTGCCTCGTTACATACCGAGGCTTCTGAACAGCAAGGGGCCGACGCTCACGCAGACACCAGGCAACTAGAGGGCTACGAGTCCGCGCGGACTCGGGCGGCAGCTGTGCGCTGTGGGCAGGCATTGCGAGTGCATGGTGAGCCGACGATAGGACTATGGTTGTGCGCACGCACATACGCCGTGGTCGGCCTGCTATCCTGGAGCCGGCGATGGGACTTGAACCCATGACCTGCGGATTACGAATCAGCTGCTCTGCCACTGAGCTACGCCGGCCCATGCATCCTGTTCGGTTCTCGTGCGACAAGCAAAATGGAGCGGGAGACGGGGCTCGAACCCGCGGCCTTCGGCTTGGGAAGCCGACGTTCTACCACTAAACTACTCCCGCTCGCTTGGCAAAACACATTATATCCAAGCGGTCGCGGCAAGGCAAATGGATTCGGCTGCGCCGGTAGCCTCGGCCGTCCGGCAGTGCCCCGCTAGAACGCCAGCTCGAGCGGTCGCTCCTCAGCCCGAGGTGCCACTCGCCGCCTGATTTCCCGGGCCGCCCAGACCCCCGAAACCGAGGCCTGAATCAGGCCCCGCGTCACGCCGGCGCCGTCGCCGATCGCAAACAAGTTGGCGATCTGGGTTTCCAAAGTCGGCTCGAGCCGCGGCCGGGCCGAGTAGAACTTGACCTCCACCCCGTACAGTAGGGTGTGCCGTGAGTAGATTCCCGGCGCCACCTTGTCGAGAGCCTGCATCATCTCAAGAATGTCGACAAGGTGTCGATAAGGCAGAACCAGGCTAAGGTCGCCCGGGGTCGCCTCGGCCAACGATGGTGTGACCATGCCGCGGGCGATGCGCCGCTCGGTCGAGCGCCGTCCGGCCAGCAGATCACCGAGTCGCTGCACCAACACCCCACCGCCCAGCATGTTCGCTAGGGCCGCGATGTTCTTGCCATAGGCTATCGGCTCCTTGAACGGCTCGGTGAACGTCTTGGACACCAGCAGCGCAAAGTTGGTCAGATCGGTCTTATATCCCGAGTAGCTGTGACCGTTGACGGTCAACAGCCCGTCATTGTTCTCGATTACGACCTCGCCGTACGGGGCCATGCAGAACACACGCACGCGATCGTCAAACGACTTGGTGTAGTAGATCAGCTTGCTCTCGTAAATCGTGTCGGTGAGGTGCTTGGTGACGACCGCCGGCACTTCGACGCGCACACCGATGTCCACGGCATTGCTCTCGAGGTCCAACCCTAGCTCAGACGCTTGCTGCGAGAACCACGCCGAGCCCTCGCGCCCGGGCGCGGCGACGATGTAGTCGGCCTCGAGGTGCCGGCCGTCCGCCAAGGCCACCGCCGTCGCCCGCCCGTCCTCGCTCTCGATCCGGGCCACCTGGGTGCCGGTCAGGATGTCCACCCTGCCGTCCAAGTGGCGACGCATCTCCATCAGCACATCGTAGCAGCGCTCGGTGCCGAGGTGGCGAATCACGGCCGGAATCAGGGCCAGATCCGCCGCATTGGCCTGGCGCATGAGATCGCTTAAGCTCTCGGGATCGGAACCGTACACGCGCTCCGGCGCGCCAAACCGCAAGTAAACGCGGTCCACGTACTCGATGTACCTGGCCAGCTCGGCGGGGCCGAGATACTGGTCGAGGGTGCCGCCGAACTCGGTCGTCAAAGTGAGCTTGCCGTCGCTGAACGCGCCCGCGCCACCCCAGCCGGTTACAATCGAGCACGGCCGGCAGCGCAGGCAGCCGGTGCCGCGCTGCTTTTGCGGGCAGTGGCGCGCCGCAAGGTCCGCTCCCTTGTCGATCAACGCGACCCGGATGCCCGCGTGGCCTGCGGTTAGCTCGAGCGCCGCGAATATCCCCGCCGGCCCGGATCCGATGATGATAACGTCGTAACGGTCCGCTGCCACTGTCACTTGATGCCTACCTCCCTGCCCTGTGCGGCGTGCCACGGGGTGCGCGGTGCACGCCCCCTGGCGCTTCAGTCTCTTTCTGGTCGCTTGGCGACTACGTAGATCCGGCTTGTCTCGCGGGTTACGGCCTCGAAACCGAAGGCGGAGAACATCGCCAGCAACTCAAGGCCGGCGCCCTGCACCGCCGCTGCCAGGTCGGCCGCCTCAAAGGAGCGCTCCTGGTGAACTTCGTGGAAGCGCGCAAAGAGCTCGCCCTGACGGATGAACCCGGTCAGGTTGGCCGTCCAGATCTCTTTACTGATATCGTAGCTATTGCGCCAGATCAGACAGTAGTCCGCGTCCTCGAACGCCATCAACTCATCGTCCACCTGGGACAGCCGGTAGCGAGTGTTGACGTCGAAGATGAACAGCCCGTCCGGCACGAGAGCGCGGCGCACGGCGGCACAAGCGCGGTCGATGTCGCCGGGATCCAGCAAGTAGTTGATGCTGTCATAGAGGCAAATCGCCAGGTCGAACGGTTCGACATCGCCCAAAGCGAACGACCGCATGTCGCCCTGAACGTACGGAATCACCAAGCCAGCCTCGGCGGTGCGCTGCCTCGCGATCGCCAACATGTCCGGCGACACATCCAGGCCCACCACTTCGTAGCCGCGGCGGGCAAAAGGCATACTGGTGCTACCGGTGCCGCAGGCCAAATCCAGGACCCGCTGGGGGCGCCGCCCGTAGACTTCGCAGAGTTGCTCCACATAGTCGGCCCACATCTCGTACCCGACCGGTTTCATCACCTTGTCGTAGATCTCGGCAAAGCGCCGGTAAGGGGTGGTATCCTCGTCCATCAACTCGCCGCTCCTCTCACCACTCACCACGGGCCAACGCCCGGGCTCTCCTGGGCTCCAGGTAAGATGGTATCCCTTCTCGCCGCACGGCGCCAGCGGCCAACATGCTATAAGAGCGGCCTTTCAGGGCTTGACGCACCTTTTGGCTGCCCTGTAATATCAAGTGTGTTAGCACTCGAGGGTCCGGAGTGCTAACCATTTGTCAAGGCGACCCACATCTCACAGGAGTACGGAAGGGGGATCGGAAGTGGTCAAGCCGCTTGCAGACCGGATCGTGGTCAAAATCCTCTCTGGAGAGGAGACGACCAAGGGCGGTATCGTCCTACCCGATACGGCCAAGGAAAAACCGCAGGAGGGCGAGGTCATTGCCGTAGGTCCTGGCCGCGTGCTGGATAACGGGCAGCGCGTAGCGCCTGAGATCAAAGTTGGCGACAAGGTCATCTTCGCCAAATACAGCGGCTCTGAGGTCAAGATCGAGGGCGAGGAGTACCTGATTCTGCGCGAGAGCGATATTCTCGCAGTTCGCTGACGCCCCTCTCGAGCCAAGACCTGAAGGCACACTGATTCGTTGTGGTAATCGCAAGAGCACCAAACAGTTCGCGAGGTTCCCAGTACTGATTGCCGGGACCGGGACGGTTCCGGCTTATGAGGAGGAATGAGTCGCAGTGGCTGCAAAGCAATTGGCGTTTGATGTCGAGGCGCGCAAGGCGCTGGAGCGCGGCGTCAACGCCGTAGCCCAGGCGGTCAAGGTTACGTTGGGCCCCAAGGGTCGCAACGTCGTCCTGGAGAAGAAGTTTGGCTCCCCCGTCATCACCAAGGACGGTGTCACCGTCGCCAAGGAGATCGAGCTCGAAGACCCGTATGAGAACATGGGCGCCCAGCTCTGCCGGGAGGTCGCATCCAAGACCAACGACGTGACCGGCGATGGAACCACCACCGCAACCGTACTCGCGCAGGCCATCGTGCTTGCCGGCCTCAAGAACGTAACCGCGGGCGCCAACCCGATGTTCCTGAAGAAGGGTATCGACCGAGCGGTCGACGCGGCCGTCGAGGCCATCAAGAAGCTCGCTGACCAGGTTGAGGGCAAGGAAGACATCGCCCACGTCGCCGCAATTGCGGGCAACGATTATGAAATCGGCCAACTGGTGGCTGACGCTATGGACAAGGTCGGCAAGGAAGGCGTCATCACGGTCGAGGAGTCCAAGGGCACCGGCACGACGGTCGAGGTCGTCGAGGGCATGGAGTTCGACAAGGGTTACCTGTCGGCCTACTTCGTGACCAACCCGGAGGCCATGATCGCCGAGCTCGAAGAGCCGTACATTCTGATCCACGAGAAGAAGATTTCGGCCATCGGCGATCTTCTGCCGCTGCTGGAGAAGATCGTTCGCACGGGCCGACCTCTGTTGGTAATCGCGGAGGACGTCGACGGCGAGGCTCTCGCCACATTGGTTGTCAACAAGCTGCGGGGCACCTTCCAGTGTGTCGCGGTCAAGGCTCCTGGCTTCGGCGACCGGCGCAAGGCCATGATGGAGGACATCGCTGTCTTAACGGGTGGTAGCTTCCTGTCTGAGGAGCTAGGGCACAAACTCGAGAACATCGACCTGTCCTACCTTGGTGAGGCCAAGAAGGTGCGCATCGACAAGGAAAACACGACCATCGTTGAGGGCAAGGGCACCAAGGAAGCCATTCAATCCCGGATCAACCAGATTCGTCGGCAGATTGAGGAAACCGATTCTGACTACGACCGTGAGAAGCTCAACGAGCGCTTGGCCAAACTGGCCGGCGGCGTAGCGGTCATCCAGGTTGGCGCGTCGACTGAGACCGAGCTCAAGGAGAAGAAGCATCGCGTGGAAGATGCCCTCTCGGCGTCACGAGCCGCCGTGGAGGAAGGGATGGTCGCCGGCGGCGGCACTACCTTCATCAACATCCTGAGCGATCTCGACAAGCTTGAGGTGACAGGCGACGAGAAGGTCGGCGTCGGCATCGTGCGGCGGGCCCTTGAGGAGCCCATGCGCCAGATTGCTGAGAACGCAGGCTGGGAAGGCTCGGTCGTGGTCGAGAAGGTCAAGACCTCCGGTAAGATTGGTTGGGGCTTCAACGCGCTGACCGAGGAGTTCGAGGACCTCAACAAGGCCGGCGTGCGCGACCCCGTCAAGGTGCTGCGCTCAGCACTGCAGAATGCGGCGAGCATTGCCGCGATGGTGCTGACGACCGAGGCCTTGATCACGGAGATCCCCAGGAAGGAAAAGGCGCCTGCCGGCCCGGGCATGCCGCCAGACATGGACTACTAAACCACTCGCCGCTAGCCGCTAGCTGGAATGCGAGTTCAATGGCTAGCCGGTAGAGGTGTCTAGACCCGGAGACGGGGGCTCTAGCGAGCTCCCGTCTTCCTTGTCGTCGCCGCGTTGGAGTGGTGCCTGGATTACCGCTCCTCGGGCTGCTCAGTATGCTGGGTTTCGGCTGGGAAGAAGAGGCCGATGTTTTTCTGGAAGAACAGGTCGACTGAGCCAGTCGGTCCGTTGCGCTGCTTGGCGATCATCAGTTCGACTTTGCTTTCGCCTGCTTCCTTGGACTTAGGATCCTGGTAGATGAACATTACCACATCTGCGTCCTGTTCGATCGCGCCGGATTCACGGAGGTCCGAGAGCTGCGGCTTCTGGTCCTCGCGCTGCTCGACGGCTCGGCGCAGCTGCGAGAGGGCGATGATCGGCACATTGATCTCGCGGCCGAGCGCCTTGAGCAGGCGGGAGATCTCGCTCATCTCCTGCTGGCGGTTCTCGGCGCGGCCGCCGCCGTGCATGAGCTGCATATAGTCAACGACAACAAGCTTCAGGTCAACCTCGGCCTTTAGCCTGCGCGCACGTGTCCTCACTTCGAGGGCCGAGAGGTTGGGCGTGTCATCGATGTAGACCGGTGCCGAGCCAAGGCGGCCTGAGGCCTGAGCGAGGCGTGGCCAGTGCTCCCGGGCCAGCTTGCCAGTGCGGAGAAGATTGCCGTCGATGCGAGCTTCACCCGAGAGCATTCTCAAGGCTAGCTGTAGGGCCGTCTGTTCCAGGCTGAAGTAGAGCACCGGAGCCTGATGGAAGATGGCTGCAGAGCGCACAAAGTTGAGGGCCATGGTGGTCTTGCCGACCGACGGCCGGGCAGCCAGGATGACAAGGTCCGACGGTTGAAAGCCTGCCGTGAGATTGTTCAGCCGCTCGAAGCCGGTGGGCACACCGGTCACGCGCTCGCCGCTTGCATAGAGCTTTTCGATGTACTCGAAGGCTTCGATCATGATCTCCTTCAGACGCAACTGGCCGAGGCCGCGCCGCCTGGTCATCGAAGATATCGCGAAGATGGCTTGCTCCGCCCGGTCCAGGATGTCCGACACCTCATCCTGGCCATCGTAGCAACGGGCAACGACCGTTGTCGCAGTACTGATCAGCTGGCGAAGAACGCTCTTTTCGCGGACGATCTGCGCATAGTATTCCACGTTGGCGGCGGTCGGCACGATATTGGCAAGGCTGGTCAAGAAGGTCAGGCCGCCCGCGTTATCGAGGCGGTTGTTGGATCTCAGCTCCTCCGAGATGGTCACCAGATCCACCGCTTCGCTGCGCTCAAAGAGACCGACCATCGCCTCGAACACGTGGCGGTGAGCATCTCGATAGAAGTCATCCCGATTGAGGGTTTCCATGGCCCTGATAATGGCGTCGCGCTCAATCATCATCGCTCCGAGAACGGACTGCTCGGCCTCAAGGTTCTGGGGTGGCACGCGCTCGGACAAGCTCATTGTTTGGGCGGCTCCTCACGGGATCCGTCCGGCGCGGTAGCCGGGGGCTGATCTGTCCGCGGGCCAAGTGTCTGACGACCGCCAACCATCATCAGGTCAAGCACATCATCAATGCTAGAGACGAACGTGATGTCTAGTCCCTCCACCGCCACGGCCTCGGGCTGGTTCTCGCGTGGCAGGATGATCTCCCTGAGACCGGAGTGCCGGGCACCGTGAATCTTCTCAACCACACCGCCGACCGGTTTGACCTTGCCCTGAATCGAGACCTCACCCGTGACGCCGACGTCCTGCCTAACGGGTACGCCCCTTATGGCGCTGATGATAGCGACGAGTATGGCGGTGCCGGCTGACGGGCCATCAACCTGGCCACCGCCGACCAAGTTGATATGCAGATCCCAATCGGTCACGTTGTCGCCGGTGATCGCCCGCACGACCGCTGCGGCGTTGAACACCGAGTCCTTGGCCATGGAGCCAGCGGTCTCATTGAACCGCAACACGCCTCGCCCAGGTCGGCGGGCCTTGAAGGCCATGGTTTCGATTTCAAGCACCGAGCCCATGTAGCCACTCGCCGCTAGGCCGAACACCTTGCCGATCTCCGGCGCACCGCCGGCGCGGCTGAGAGTGGTCTGCGTGAGGCGGGCGTTCTTGATGACCTCCTGGAGGTCCTGCACCTTCAGTTCTAGCTGCTCGCCAAGCTCAGGAGCTTTAGCCAAACGGTATAGGGTCATGCCGTACACGTCGGCCAACAGGCCGACAGCCTTGCGCCCTTCGATGGTGTACTGCGCAATCAGCTCCGCGAAACCGCCCTCTAGCGAGACCTCAAGTCGGCGCGCGGCATTGTCGACAATTGCTACCAAATGCTTGGGAGTCAGCGGTTCAAAAAAGACCTCGGCCGAGCGGGAGCGAATGGCCGGGTTGATGTCGCCGGAGTCCCGGGTCGTTGCACCGATCAGGACGAAATCGGCCGGAGCACCTTCGGCGAACAGCTTGCGGATATACGCTGGCACCCCCTGATCCTCCGGGTCATAGTAAGAGGAGTCAAACCTAACCCGCTTGTCCTCGAGCACTTTGAGCAGCTTGGACAACAGCAATGGGTCGACCTCGCCGATCTCGTCGATGAACAGGATGCCACCGTGGGCCTCGGTAACCAGGCCGGGCTTGGGCTCGGGAATCCCGCTATCGGCAAGATCCCGTCTGGCCCCCTGGTAGATAGGATCATGGACCGACCCCAGCAAGGGATTGGTGACCTCCCGCGGGTCCCAGCGCATGGTGGTCCCGTCGACCTCCACAAAGGGCGCCTCAGGCTTAAATGGGGTATAGGCCAACCGCTTGGCCTCCTCGAGTACCAGACGGGCCGCTGTGGTCTTGCCCGTGCCCGGTGGCCCATACATGATGACGTGCTGCGGGTACGGCGAAGCGACCTTGGCGAGCAGTGACGCCACAGCGCGTTCCTGTCCGACTATCTCAGAGAGGTGCTTGGGCCGCATCACCTCATGCGCCGAGCGGGCCAAGGTTACGGCGTCCAGATGTTCGAGGTTCTTGAGCCGGGCCAACGTGCGCGGGTTCTCGGGCCCAGTATCCTCCTTGAAAATCTGGAGCTTGATCTCACGGACGTACTCCTCGTGGCGCTCCTGCATCCGCTCGGAAATCTTCTTCTCGAGCTTTTCCTCAACTGAGCGTCGCGCGATCAGGTCGGCGAGTTCCTCTTCAATCTGGTCAAGCAACTCGGGAATCTCTTCCTCCGCCGGCAGAGCATCCAGGGTAGGATCCTCGTACACGATGCGCTGCAACGCCAGAACACGCTCATCCAGTCGGCGGGAGCGCATGCCCTGAATCGCTCCAAGCTTGCCGGCCTTGAGCACAACGCGGTCGGGCCCCCAAACGCTAGCCAGCACGCCGTAAAGGGCAGTGACCTGTCGGGACATCTGTCCGCGCGGTGACAACTTGCCGGTCAGACTCGCCTTGGAGCGGCGGCGACTCCCGGCAGGGGACGAGCGATCGGTCCCCTCCTGCCGCTGGCCCTCATCGGCGGGCTCTTGCCCGCGCCTCCGATCAGTCATGCCGGCTCCACGCGCAACTCGACCGTCACCGAAACCTTGGGGTGCAGGCGCACCGGAATCCGGTAGGTGCCGAGCGTCTTGATAGTCTCGGGAATCTCGATCTTGCGGCGGTCAACGTCAACGCTGGCAACCGCCTTGAGGCCATCGGCGATGTCCTGAGTGGTGACAGACCCAAATAGTCGGCCTCCATCGCCGACTCGCGCCCGCACGGTGATGCTAAGCCCATTAAGCCTGTCTGCCATGGCACGCGCACCGTCGAGGACGCGATCGGTCTGTGTGCGCTGCACGCTGAGGCGCTGTTGCCGCTGCTTGATATTGCCATCCGTGGCGGGCACGGCCAGCCCACGCGGCAAAAGATAGTTGCGCGCATACCCATCTGACACGTTCACCAGCGCGCCCTTTTCACCCAGGTTCTTGACATCTTGCTGTAGGATAACCTGCATCGTTGAGCATCCCTCACATGCTTACGTCGGGGCCGGTGCCCCGCTGTGTTCTGATTAGCCTTCCGGCGCTACTCACCTGCCTTGCGCCATTCGCCTCCTGAGACGGCCTCGACGTCATTGGTTGGCGGCAAGGCCCGGCCCATCCGCGAGCCAATCATCCGGCGCAGATCCAGAGCCACGTCCGCCAGCCCGGCCCAGAAGAACAAGATGCCACTGACCGGCACAAGGAACGCCCCAGTGACCATCGCGAAGATCACGGCTCGCCGCGGCCCGGATGGCAGGAGACTGGTGGCGGCAAAGGCACCAAGCCCCAATCCGTGAACCATCACCGGCAGCGTCACGAGAAGCAAGAGCCAACTCACCCAGGCCGACTCGCTGATGGCCGGGTTGACCAGGCCGCCGTAGAGGGCGATGCCCAGATAACCGGCCACACACAGAAGTCCGAGCGGCTGCGGGAGTTGCCACGAGGCGACAGCCGCGGCGCGCGGCACCGCGGGCACTGCGAAGCCCAATCTTGAAAGGGTCGGTGCAGAGACCGCATACCACACAAAGGCGTACATAAAGCCGCTTAGCAGCAGGGATACGTTCAGGAAGAGCCACGGATTACCGAGCACCAGTGCTGATGTCCGCTCCAGCTGGGCGAGCAGCGCGTCGTTGCCCGGAGAGGCAGCCATGAACGCCTCCTCCAACTTGACCAGCATGTCACGTGTCAGGTCAAACATCTCGCCAACCAGGTGTGGCCCAAGGACAAGAATGGACACACCCAGGCTGACGAGCGTGCCAACGTACCCGACGACTCCTGACAGGAGCACGGTGCGTCCGCCTGGCCATGCCCGGCCGATCCCGTAACCGAGGGCGAGCCCAATCGCGCAACCGTAGAGCACGAAGATCCCCACGAGCGGACCACCGACCATCAACGCGAGAGCATCAGCGACCACGGTGGACAGCACCGACACGCGCCAGCCGTAACGCAGGTAAGCGACGACGATCGGCAACGGCATCACGAAGGTCAGCACCGCGCCGACCAACGGGAGATAGTAGGCGGCCAGGCCCAATAAGAGAGCTAGCGCGGCCAGCAAGGCTCCACCGGCAAGGGTCGTGGCGCTCAGAGGTTCGCGTCTGGGCAAACGATGGCCTCCCAGGGCTTTGTCCTAGCCTAACGGCCCGGAGCCAAGCTCCGGGCCTGATGTCTACCTGTTACCAGCGGTATACCTAGTGGCCTACTCGATTGTGTAGGGCATCAAGGCTACCTGCCGGGCGCGCTTAATGGCCACTGTCAACTGGCGCTGGTGTCCGGCGCAGTTGCCCGACACCCGCCGCGGCAGAATCTTGCCCCGGTCGCTCAGGAACCGCTTCAGGCGCCCGGCGTCCTTATATTCAACATGCTTGACCTTATCCACACAGAAGCTGCAGACCTTACGTCTTGACCTCCGGCGATCACGGCGCATACTTAAACCCTCCTGCTAAAACGGTATGTCATCTTCGCTCACTTCTACTTCCTCGCCCATGGAATCCGACGTGCTCGGCTTACGGTCAAGAAACGTGACGCGATCAGCCACGATCTCGTAGACCTTGCGGCGCTGGCCCTCGGGCGTTTCGTACGACCGCGTCTGAAGCAGGCCCTGGACAGCGACCAGCCTACCCTTCTGGAGGTGGGTGCTGACCAATTCGGCCTGCTTACGCCAGACCACGATGTCAAAGAAGTCCGTCTCCCGCTGGCCCTGCGCGTTTGTGAACGGCCGGTCGACCGCCAGCGCAAACTGGGCAACCGGCACCCCATTCGGCGTATAGCGCAGCTCAGGGTCGCGGACCAGCCTGCCGATGAGCACGATTTGGTTGAGCATCAAGCATCACTCCTAGGACTCAAGCTTGACCACCAGAAACCGCAACACGTCCGGCGATAGCTTGAGATTACGCTCTAGCTCAGCTGTTGCTCCAGCTTGAGCGTGCAGCTTTACGACGGTATAGACACCTTCCCGGTAGTCGTCGATCTCATACGCAAGCCGCCGCTTGCCCCAGCGATCCACATCCTCCACCGTCCCGCCCAAATCGCCAATGTTTGTTAGAACACGCGAAACAGCGTTTTCGGTAGCTTCGTCGTCGAGGTCAGGTCGGATGATGAAGAGACACTCGTAAGAAGTCATGGTTCAGAAGTCACCTCCCCCCGGGCTGATGGCCCCGTGTCCCGCACGGAGCAGGGATGGTCGAAAGCCGTATGTTGGCAGTATACACTGCCCGCGGGCCGTTGGCAAAGGGTACCGCGCCCCCGGACGTCGGGTCAGACGCTAAAGCGGAACTCGCACAAATCGCCGTCCCGCACCTGGTACTCGCGCCCTTCTAACCGCAACAGGCCCAGCTTCGCCGCTTGGGTTCGGTTGTGGCCCGCACCATACACATCAGGGCTGAGAACCTCAACTGAGATGAAACCGCGTGCGAAATCTGTGTGGACTCTAGAGGCAGCACTCACGGCGTCGGAGCCGCGCCTGAGCGTCCAGGCACGAGCTTCGCTGCGGTTGGCGGTAAAGAAGGTGATCAAATCCAACGCGCTGTAGGCGGCCAGCACGAGATCGTCCAAAGGCCGGAGGTCAACCCCAAACTCGAGCGCAACCTCAGCTCGCTCGCCTGGTCCAAACTCGGCCAGATCCATCAGCGCCCGCGCATAAACGGCGGCAAAGCCGTCGCCGCGAGCGGCGGCATATGATGCAAGCTCTCCCTGCCAGCCCCTGCTCTCATTATCTACAGCGTCTGGGTCCGGCACGTTAGCCACCAAGACCGCCGGCTTAACGGTCAGGAGGTTGAGCTCGTGCGCCAAGGCAAGGGCGGGGGGGCCGAGCGTTCCGTGGCGGGCCTCGATCCCCTGGTCCAGCAACGCGGTGAGCTCGTCGGCCGCTGCCATCTCGGCCCGGGCCGCAGGATCACCAACCTTCGCCGGGGTCCGGAGTCTTTCGCGCCGGCGATCAATGGTCGCCAAATCAGCCAGAATCAGCTCCGCCGCTACCACCTCAACGTCGCGGATCGGCCCAGCGTGCGTCAAGACATGGGGCGCAGTCGCGTTTTCGTAGCAACGCACCACATGCAGCAGGCAATCGACCTCTCGGATGTGTCCCAGGAACTTGTTGCCCAGTCCCTCGCCCCGGCTTGCCCCTCGTACGAGGCCGGCGATATCCACCAGTTCCAGGCTGGTTGGCGTGGTCTTGGCCGAGCCCGTGACCACGGCGACTTGTTCCAAGCGCGGGTCCGGCAGGAGCACTGTGCCGACGTTGCGGTCCACGGTGCAGAAGGGATAGCCCGCAACCTCAGCGCCGGCGGCGGTCAGGGCGTTGAACAGGGTGCTCTTCCCAACGTTAGGCAAGCCAACGACTCCGCAGCTCAGCGGCATGGCAGTTGCCCCTCAAAGCCCGGCAGGCGGTGGCGACCATCGCCGTGATGCAGCCGCTCCTTAACCGAGCGCTCAAATCTGCGACGGGGAACCATAACACGGCGCCCGCAGCCAAGACACTTTAACCCAAAGTCGATTCCGGTACGGATGACCTCCCAGTCAGTTGAACCGCACGGATGGACTTTGCGCAAGCGCACGATGTCACCTACCCTGTACGGCACAAACCCTTCACCCGCCGGCTTCATCTGAGGCGCTCCCATATGCCCAGGCCTATCTGGTGCAACCAGGGGGTAACGGCGTAGAAGGCGGCCAGCAGAGGCAAGGCGAGGAGCGAATCATTCACGGCGTCATTGACGGGCTGTAAGGCACCGGTGGCCATGAGCGGCAGCGCAAGCCCCAGGGCCAACGCCGCCACCAGGCCGCCCTGGGCAAGTCCAAGGGCCAAACCCCCGAGGTGATCCAGGCCCCCCACGCCAATCGCCCGCGCCGTCTTGGACAGGCCACGTCCGAACAGCGCCACAACCCAGCGCCCCGCAGCCAGCAACACCAGGAAGGTAATCGCGTTGAGCAGCAGCATCGCGAGTCCTTGATGGATGAACCGGGCCAAATCCACGGTAGCGGGGCCAGGGGACTCGGCGATCCAAGTGACGACTGCGTTCTTATACTGCTCCGGGAGCCCCGATTGCTCGAGCAGCGCCCACAACTGGCCAGAGGTTAGGTCTGATACAAGAGTCTGGCCGAAGTCGGTCGGCAGACGGATGTACCGTGCCAGGACATTAGCCAGCGAACTTGCTACTGAGTACCGGGTCTCCAGAAATGCGGACACGGGTTTGGTCAAGACGAAGGCGGCGAAGATGGCGCCGACCAAGCCCACTAGGCGAGTGAGCGTGACTATGAACCCGCGGCGCAGGCCGTTGAGGCTAGTCCAGCCGATAAGCAGCACAAGCGCCCAGTCGAGCCAGTTCACGGACTATCCTCTCCTATGTGGCGATGTGATCCGCCAGATGACGTAGACGCCAACGGCAACCGGGGCGCCTCTGAGAGCCTGTCCGGTGGCCACCCGCGCAAGGACGAACGACAGGACGGCAACCAAGCTCAGCGCGGTGTAGTGCAACCATTCGCCTAGATAGTCTTCGTAGTAGAACGTTGCGCGTCGCGGGCGGAAAGGCCACTCCAGCAAGTCGGCCAAAGCCTTGCTGGCGACTAGGAGAACGCAAAGCCGCAGCCACGACGGCAGACCCTGCTGGACCAACAGCAGCCGGTCCTCTGCCAGCCAAACCAGGGCCACCAGAATCATTGCGCCCACGCAGTAGAGCGCGTGTCCTCGTCTCAAAGCGCTGCTTCCTCACAGTCAGTACGTTGCCGTTCGGGGCCGCGGCACACAATTCCTGCGCTCACGGGCCGGCGCGGCCAGGCAGCACCATGAACTGAAGCTCTCCCGCCCCAGCTCGAGCCAGGAACCGCGCTGACGGATCCAAAGCGACTAGCTCGGTCGGTCCCTCCCAGACGGCCAGGGCCTGCCCAACACCAGCCGTGTTGACCACAACACAGCCGCCGGCCACGTTGAACACGGCAAGGTCGGTGGGCCCGCCGCCGGCAACCGCACCTGGCGCCGGAGTCCGCCAGCGATGGTAGGCCCGGCCCGTCAGGTCCAAAGCCAAGGTGGCATCGGTCGTGCTCAACAGCGTTCGTCCGTCGGCGAAGGTCCGCAATTTGAGGGCACGGGACCCGGGAAAGAGCTCGGACCATAGCTTGGCACCACCGCTCTCCCAGAGACTAACGTATTTCGGGGTCACTGCGCTCACGTACTTGCCGGTCGGGCTCAGGCTCAGCAGCAGAGCGGGACCGTCGGACGGAACCAGGCTGGCCGAGAGCGCACCGTCCGGCTCATATTGCCGGATGAACGGCAGCATCGAGCCATCCACGTACTCAGCGCCGGCAAGGGCGAAGCCCCCGGTGAGCGCCGCGATCGACCATGAGGTGAAGAGCCCGTCAACCAGCTGTTGCTGGTGTATGACCTTACCTGTCAGGTCAACCAGTCGGACGGTGTCGGGCACGGAGTTGTAGCCGGCGCCGATCAACAGCACGGCTCCGCCACTGGACTCAAGGGACACGTGCACGTGCTCAAGGGGCAGGGTCCAGGTCGGGCTTAGGCTGGTACGGCTGCCCAAATCCTCAGGCAGCGCACGAAATCCGCTCAGGACGCCCGCACCCTGCTCAGGATCCCGGCTCCAGACAACGAGGCTACGGTCACCGAAGAAGGCGGCAGTCCCAGGCTCCGCTGGCACCACGAGGTTGAACGACCCGCTGCCTCCGTCCGCGCTCATGAACACCAGCTGAGCGCGACCTTCGCCGGCAGCCACCACTCCGAGAACCAGACCGTCTGAACGTGTCCGCAAGGCCAGGCAACGGCCACCGAGGAGGGTGCTGCCGGCGTGCTCATACTCCGTGGCCCCCCGCACGCTGAGAACGCTGGCGGCCGGCAGGCTTATGGAGAGCGCCAGACGATGCGGGACAACATAGAAGGCGTAGGCCAACACGGCCACGGTCAGAAGCACCGCGGCCGTGCGCAAGGGCCGCCAACGATAGCGGCTGGGCGAGCGGCGGCTAGAGTTCACAGCTTAGTTGCGCAGTCCTCGCTGGGCCAGCATCGCCTGGACCCGCTCATCGCTAACTTGCTCGAAGTCTACATAAGCTTGGCTGACAGCAAAGAAGGGCTCTGGCTGGCTAAGACAGATAACCTCGTCCACGCCGCCCGACGCCCGAGCCAGACCGTCACGGGACGCCACCGGAACCATAAGAATGATCGCCAGCGGGTCCTGCGCTCGAAGCTGCTTGACTGCGGCAGCCAGCGTGTAGCCTGTGGCGATGCCATCGTCAACCAGCAGGGCCGTGGCCTGCGTAGCACCTAGAGCCGGGCGCCCGGTCCGGTACAGCTGGCCACGACGATCGATCTCGGACATGACCCTTAGAACCGTCTTCTCAAGGTAGTCCTCCTGCACACCATAGTAGGCAAGAGCTTCTTCATCAAGAAGGCGCGACCCATCCTCAGCCACGGCGCCAATCGCAACCTCGGGGCTGTAGGGCGATGGAATCTTGCGCGGTAGCAGAACCTCCAACGGGCAGTTGCACGCCTTGGCAATCTCTGCAGCAAGCACAACCCCGCCACGCGCTACGCCGAAAGCGATCGGCAAGGCCAAATCGCGGTCGGCCACATGCCGCGCCAGCATGCGGCCTGCATCATGGCGGTCGGCAAAACGCATATGAACCAACTCCGCAGAGTCAAACCCTCGAGGGGCCGGACCCGATTGTGGCGGCCGGACAGCTGCGCTCTCTACCGGGGCCTGCCGCAGCCGACGCTCGCCGGAACGGCCACCTCAATCGCTGAGCGCAGAACGGAGAACTCCGCAGGCAGAGTGCCAACCGGCTCACCGTCAGCATGCACTGCCAAGTGGGCCGGGCCCTCAATCGTGACTAGCTGCGCCGCGGACCGGTTGACCTTGGGGCGGCCGATATGCTGCCCTGAGAACACCTTGGCCAACAGGGCAAGTGTCTCCCCCTTGCTCAAGTCCCCGCCGACTACCACCTCTAGCATACCATCATCGGGCTCGGCCGACGGGCACACCATCATACCGCCGCCGTAGTATCGGCCGTTACCCACCGCTATCAGCAGGCACTTCTGCGTTTGAGGCACACCGTCAAGCGTGAAGGTCATACGCTGTGGACGAAACAGCAGCAATTGGCTCAGAACACCGGCAACATACAGCCAAGGGCCTCTGAGCCAGCGGGTACGGTACTTGGTCCATGCGGCGACCTCGGCATCAAAGCCAACCCCGGCAACATTCACATAGGGCCTGCCGTTGACTAGGCCAACATCCGCCTTCCGGGTGTGGCGGCCAGAAGCCACGACCATGGCTTGCGCGAGATTGCGTGGAATCAGATGGGTCCTCGAGAAGTCATTGCCTGTGCCCGCGGGGATGACCGCCAGCGGAACACCCGTGTGCACAAGACCTGCAACCGCCTCCTGGATGGTGCCGTCACCGCCGACCACAACCACCCGGCTGGCTCCGGCCGACACAGCCTCGCGCGTCAACACCGTGGCGTGTCCCGGCCCCTCGGTCAGGCTCACCTCAAGATTAGGCCAAGCGACCCTAGCCGACGGCTCTATCTGGCGCCAGCAAGCAGGCGCACGGTGCCCTCCGGCGATCGGATTGAGCACGACGTGCACCAGCCCATGCTCAGGAACTGCTGTCGCACACACTCCTTCTTACTCGGGGGCCTTCTCGGGACTAGCGGCAGGCTTCTGAGCAGTCGAGCCAGCCTGGTCGGCGGTCTTCACTTCACTGCTCCCCTTGAACACGGCGCCCTCGCCAATGACCAGCGTGGCAACAGCGATGTCCCCGATTAGCCTGGCTGTACTCAACAACTCCAGGCGCCCGGAGGCGTCAATATTGCCGCTGACAGTGCCGGCGATGGTGATGTTGCGGGCCTTGACGTCGGCGGTGACGTTGCCGGTTTCTCCGACGGCAATGTCGCCTTGATGGTTGATTTCGCCGTCGACCTTGCCCTCGATGCGGATGATGCCGCTGGAGTTGATGGTGCCCTTGAAGTGAGTCTCTCGACCGACTATGGTATCGACCTTCCCGTCTAACGGCATCTTGGACCCTGGATCCTTCTTGGATGAGAACACATCAAGCGCCCCCTACTAGGAGAATACGCCATTGCCGGGCGTCTACTGCAGATACGGTGCCGGGTTGACCTGCGTATCGCGAAGATGGATCTCGTAGTGCACGTGCGGACCAGTGCTGCGGCCCGTGCTGCCGACATAGGCGATGACTTGGCCCTTCTTGACCCGATCACCGACATCCACCGCAACCTTGGCCACATGGCCGTAGAGGGTGCGCAGATCATAGCCGTGGTCGATGATGATGGTATTGCCGAGGTCGGTCCGCCAACCCGTGAAGACTATCCTGCCGTCGCCAGTGGCAACCACCGGTGTCCCGAGGGGGGCCGCGATGTCGATGCCCGGGTGAAACTCCCTGTAGACGCCAAAGGGAGAGGCACGGTAGCCGAACCGGCTGCTGATGTGCCCTTGGGTGGGCCAAATGGAAGGCCTGGACGCCTCGTAGGCCAGCTGGTCTGCCGCGGCCATCTGTACGTCTTCGAGACTCGTGAAGCGGCCCTCCATTTCCTGCTCAAGCACCTCAAGGGTACCCGCGAGCACCCCTGCTGCCGACAGCGTCGCCGTCGTAGCGGCCAGAGAGTCAGCCTTGAGCTCGCCGCCGCTCGCCACGCCGTCCGAAGTTGTGGAAGCTATGGTCACCTGCCGGCTGGCGGCCAACAGCGCGGCGACCTGTTCAGCCTGATCAGCCTGTGCTCCGCCCTCGAGTCGAAGCATCCGGCGCAGCTCATCCTCAAGGTGCGCCAGTTCCTGCAGCCGATTGTGCAAATGGCCGGCCGACAGGGTCAGTGACCGCAATTGCTCATCCTGCATCTGCGCCAGCAGCCGCAAATCACGAAGCTCGTGGCGGTGAGCAGCCATCTGAGCGTACTGGGCGGCAAAGACGGTGAGCGACAGAAAGACAACAATGAGAAGCACGCAGCACACCTGAATCAGGCTGCTGCTAAGCCGAATGCCCGACATAGGTTGGGCAGAGTGGGGAATCACTAGAAGGGTGAACCGCTCTGGTCCCTTGTTGCTTGGCATCATGCACCGCCCATTGGTTTCTCTACGAGATAGTAAATCCTGGCTCGTATTCGCCCCCGGTCGTCGCCTCACCTCCTAGAAGAGCAACATGCGCAGCTGCTTGCCAACGCCAAGCCCCCGCAGGTCTTCGTTGACCCGGTTGCCCCGAGAAAATATGGTGTTATTGCGAAAGGAGCGATAGCGGATGGATCGGCTTTTGGTTCAGAAGACTTTGGAGGCGGTAAGCAACGGATCGCTGTCCGTGGAGCAAGCAATGGAAGCCCTGCGAGACCTGCCCTACACTGACCTCGGGTTTGCGCGCGTTGACCATCATCGCACTTTGCGCAGAGGCCTACCCGAGGTAATCTACTGCCCTGGCAAGACCCCGGGCCAGGTAGCTGCAATCGCAGCCAAGCTTGCCGAGCTGAACCGGGTGGTCCTGGCCACGCGAGCCGACGACCAGACGTATCCGGCAGTGGCTGCTGCTTGCTCTGAGGCTCGCTACGACCCGGTGGCGCGCCTTATCACGATCGGTCAAGCGGTCGCCCGGCCCGAGTTGGGTACCGTGGCTGTCGTTAGTGCCGGCACATCTGATCTGCCTGTCGCGGAGGAGTGCGCTGGAACGCTGGCAGCTTTGGGTGTCGGCGTGACCCGCACCTACGACGTCGGAGTCGCAGGGCTGCACCGCTTGTTGGACAGCCTCGCGCAGATACGGTCGGCTGACGCCGTGGTGGTGGTCGCCGGGATGGATGGAGCCTTACCGAGCGTGCTAGGTGGCCTGGTCGAGCGGCCCGTGGTGGCCGTGCCGACCAGCGTTGGCTACGGAGCAAGCTTCGGTGGACTTTCGGCGCTGCTGGCTATGCTCAACAGCTGCGCGGCGGGAGTGGCCGTCGTCAACATCGACAACGGCTTTGGCGCGGCGCGGTTCGCTTATTCGCTGCTGCAATCGTCTCTTGATAACCATTCTCGACGGGCGCCTCAACGGCCAGCTGGAGAGACCAACGGACTGAGGAGTGGTTCCTGATGTCAAAGAAGATGGTGTACATCGACCCGTACGGCGGGGCCAGCGGCGACATGCTCCTAGGCGCCCTATTGGACCTCGGGGTCAGCACTGAAGCCCTCAACCTGGCTCTCGACCGGCTGGGGCTTGGCCTTTGGGTTCGCATCGAGCGAGTTCAGCGGAGCGGCCTCGCTGCCTGCAAGGCGACAGTCATGGTTGGTGGCTCCCCCGCCGATCACCCCGCCGCACAGCCTAGGGAGGCGCCCGGCCATTCGCACACGCACGAGCACAATCACAAGAACGAGCATGACGGTTCGCATGCCCTAGAACACGCCCATCACGATCACCGCTCGCTGAGCACCATCTCAAAGTTGATCCGGCAGGCAGAGCTCTCCAAGGACGTTACGGAGGCGGCAATCGCGGTATTCGAGCGGCTCGCCCTGGCTGAGGCGGCTGTTCACGGCTCAAGCGTTGAGGAGGTCCACTTTCACGAGGTTGGTGCGGCCGACGCCATCGGGGACATTGTCGGTGTCTGCAGCTGTTTAGAGCTGCTTGGCTGGCCTGAGATGCTGTTCGGCAGTCTGCCGACCGGGAGCGGCACCGTCCGAGCGGCCCATGGAGAACTGCCGGTGCCGGCACCCGCCACCCTGCGGCTTCTGCAAGGCATGCAGGTCTACGACCCTGGGGTCCGGCATGAGATGCTCACGCCGACCGGCGCTGCCTTGCTGACCGCTTTGGGCCGGCAGGTCGGAAGCTGGCCGCGAATGCAGGTTCTAGCCAGCGGGATTGGAGCCGGAGCGCGCGACACTGCTCGGGCCAACATTGTGAGAGCCGTGCTCGGCCAACCACCTGCGGATGAGGACGAATGGCGCGGCGGGCGAGACGAGGTGATTCTCGCTGAAACCAACTTGGACGACGTATCAGGCCAGATCATCGCGGCGGCAAGCCAGGCTCTGCTGGCCGAGGGTGCGCTTGATTGCTGGTGGGTCCCTGCGGGCATGAAGAAGGGGCGCCCGGGCACCATCCTCTCATTCCTTTGTCGGCACAGCGACCTCGGGCGCCTTGCGGTCATTGTGTTTGAGCAATTGCCCACACTTGGGCTCCGCTGGCAGCGCGCGGAGAGATACGTCCTAGAACGGGCTCACATAACTGCCACGACTTCGTTTGGTGAGATTCGCGTCAAGGTCGGCCGGGAAGGCGAACGCGTGTTCGTGGTCGCCCCCGAATACGAGGACTGCGCTACCGCAGCCGCGCAGCACGGTGTGCCCGTAAGGATGGTTCAGCACGCGGCCACACTGGCTGCGGCTGCCCACGTTGGCACACCCTAAAGCAGACTTAAGCCTCGCGGCAGGACGCTCTTGGCAATTTGCGCTCGCACCGTTACGTCAGGATTCACTACCTGGCAGATGCGCAAACTTACCGATGAGCCGGCCACGACGTACGCATCAGGAAAGTCCAGGCCGAGTGCCGCACTCAGCCGGTCGACAAACTGAGCCATTGCCTCACGGCACGCCGCCTCCAGGGTGCGTGCTGATGTCAGTACCGCGCAGCAGTCGGCGTCCTCGACCCACGGCCACTCCAGTCCGGCCTGCTTCTTGAGCCCTAACTCTAGAAGCGCAGTGCCCGGCACCTCTATGCCCGTCCCCGACACCTCGCCATCGGCCATGGCGGCGTGCATGTCGCCTGCAGCGAATAGCGCGCCGGGCTGAAACACCGGCAGGTGCACTCTGGCGCCGGGCGCAATCAGAACGCAGTCCAGGTTCCCGCCATGGCGACCCGGCCGCACGGTGCTGATATCGCCACTTGCGGGTGCCACGCCGACAACGCCAAGCATCGGTTTTGTCGGCAAGCGCAGCTGCCCGAGCCGAATGGCCTCTATGCCCACCTCCACGACGGTGCTTCTCTCGCTCGCCACGCGGTCACCCAGCAGCCCCATGCCGGGAACGGCCACCGTAACTCCCCAGCCAGCGGGCGAGAGATCATGAATGTCGATGACGAGGGCATCGCCCGGCTCAGCCCCGTTGACAAAGACCGGCCCCGTAGCCGGGTTCGCGCGCCCAAGATCTATGTGTGACACCTTGGTTTCTGGATACCGGATCTGGCCATCAAAGCAGTCCGCCGTGGAAAGCAAAAGGCGCGACCCAGGGTCCACATGGGCCACAGGCCGATGGCCTGGCGCGAAACTGTTGATGGTTTGGTCGGCGGTTAGGCGGATCATCTCTGCCTCCTCTGAACTGTTTCATGTGAAACATGCGGCGCTAGGGAGCTGGACACTGTTTCATGTGAAACATACTGAGAGTGGTCAAACAGCGAAGGGCGCGTCAGCTCCGGCCGACCCAACCCTCGCCGAGCAGCGCCTCTGCCACTCGCTCAAGGTCCTCGTCAGAGAAATACTTGATCACCAGCTCACCGCCGCCTCTGGCCTTCGGCTGCAGGCGCACGTCTGTGCCCAGGGCCTCCTGCAGGCGGCGCTCCAGAGCCACCACGTCAGGGTCGCGGTCCACCGGCAGCCGTCTCGGTCGCGCCGCGCCGCCACTCCCAGATTGGAGCGTCCGCGCCAGCTCCTCCACGTCGCGCACCGTCAAGTGGCCGCCCATAATCCTTCTGACCAGCTCGGACTGCACTCCATGATCCAGGCCAACCAGGGTCCTGGCGTGCGATGCGCTCATCGCGCCAGATTCCACGAGGTCCTGGATCTGCGTTGGCAACGAGAGCAGCCGCAGCGAGTTCGCGACTGCTGGCCGGCTAAGTCCGACCTTCTCCGCTATTTGCTCTTGCGTAAGCTCCATCGCCTCGACCATCGCCCGGAATGCCTTAGCCTCCTCGATGGCGGTCAAGTCCTCTCGCTGCAGGTTTTCGACCAACGCGATCTCCAACGCCTCACGGTCGCCTACGCTCCGAACAACGGCGGGCACCGTAGCCAAGCCAGCCATGCGCGCGGCCCGCCAGCGCCGCTCGCCAGCTATAAGCTCGAACCGGTCGCCGGAGGGCCGGACCAGAATGGGCTGCACAACACCATGTTCTCGAATGGACGCCGACAGCTCGGCCAGCTTATCCTCAGCGAAACCCATTCGTGGTTGGTTAGGGTTCGGCTGGATGTCGTCGACGTCTATCTCGCGCAGCAGCTCATCATCCTCTGCGGCTGCGCCCAGTATCGCCTCCAGGCCTCTGCCCAGACCCCGCTTCGGCATCAGATATCACTTCCTTCGCTAGTTGAAGATAGGCCTCTGCGCCACGCGACCGCGGATCGTAGTTGATTATTGGCTGACCGTGCGACGGCGCTTCACTGAGTCGGACGTTGCGGGGCACCGTCACCTCATAGACCCGGTCCCGAAAGTGGCGCCGAACCTCAGCGGCCACTTGACTGCCCAGATTGGTGCGGCCGTCAAACATCGTCAGCAGAATCCCTTCGAGGCGCAGCCGCGGGTTGAGTCGCTCCTTGATCGCCCTAATGGTATTGAGCAACTGCGCCAGCCCCTCCAGTGAGTAGTACTCACCCTGAATCGGCACGAGCACGGTGTCGGCGGCCGCCAAGGCATTGACAGTTAGCTGACCTAATGACGGCGGGCAATCAACTATCACAAAGTCAAACTGCCCCTTGACCGGCTCCAGCGCATCGCGCAGTCTGACCTCGCGAGCAAGCTCCGACAACAGCTCAACCTCAGCTGCAGCGAGGCCGATGTTGGCCGGCAACACATACAGCCGGTCGAGTGCGGTGGGCAGAATGGTCTCCTTAGCCTGAGCTTTGCCAAGCAGAAGGTCGTAAACCGTCCGCGCGACACGCTCCTTCTCAATCCCGAACCCCACGGAAGTGTGTCCCTGGGGGTCGAGGTCGACTACCAGCACCCTCTGGCCCAGGGTTGCCAGACAGGCCCCCAGGTTGACGGTGGTCGTGGTCTTGCCCACCCCGCCCTTTTGGTTGGCAATGGCAATGGTCTTACCCAAGCCTTAACACCTCTTCATCTCTTCCCGTGGCCGGCCTTGGTGGCTCCCTCCCGGCCTGAGGTGCCGTCTCGCCATCCCACCGGCAGGTGCACAAGCACGCGGATTTCCAGGCCGTTCTCACGCTCAATCTCCTCGAAATCCGCCTGCATTCCCGATTGCTCGAGCCGCTCTACCGCCGCCTTAAAGGTGTTTGAGATTATCCGAGCATCACGAAACACTACTCGCCAGCTCTGGGCTGGCTTGCTCTTGTTCGCAGCTCCAGCGGCCAGCAGGTCTGCAACAAGCCGCTCCACGAGGGCCTCGGTCTGCCGCACCGTAAGCTCCTTGGCTCTAATCTCGTCCAACACCCGCAGCTGCAAATGCGCCTCGCGCAAGGCCAACAGCGCCCGGGCGTGCCGCTCACTGAAGCCACCGGCTGTAAGCCGCGACAACACCTCAGGGGCCAGGCGCAGCAGCCGCAGCTTGTTCGCAATGGTTGACTGACTCTTTCCCAGGCGGCGCGCGAGGTCGACCTGGGTCAGACCAAACTCGGTCACTAGCCGCTCAAGGGCCGAGGCTTCCTCTAAGAACCCCAAGTCCTCGCGTTGCAGGTTTTCGACCAAAGCAAGCACGCCGCTGTCTTCGTCGTCAACTCCGATGATCACCGCGGGAACAGTGCGAAGGCCGGCCAGGCGGGCAGCCTGCACCCGCCGCTGCCCGGCGACAAGCTCAAAGGCCGAGCCCACCGGACGCACGATGATGGGCTGCAGCACGCCGTGCTGCGCTATTGAATCCGCCAGGTCTTCCAAGCCACGCACATCGAGGGTTTGGCGGGGCTGGTACGGATTGGCCGATATGTCGTCCAACGAAACCTCCTGCGTAAGCAGAGTCCGTTGGGCGCGGTCCCCAGCAGACGCATCGCTCGACGGCCCGTTCTCGCCGCGGCGCCCAAAGGCCTCTTGGAAGCGTGCGCGCCACCCTGAACCCATCTGCATCCCTCCACCCCGAGTGTTTCGGCCGGGAGGGGTGCCCATCCTTCAGCGCTCGAAGCCCGGCAGCGGATTGCGTTCGGGAACACCGGCGCGCCGCGGGAATCGCCGCGGGCTCGGTCTGCGCTTCACGAATCGCGCAACGAACCGACGTCCCTGGCCCTCGGGCAGGTCGACCCGGCGGATGTCCTCCAGCTCAGCGCCCAACACGGCCCACGGTGCCTGCTCACGAGGGTCCTGGCGGGCAAGCTCCTCCAACCGCTCTCCGGCCGCCGGCCCGAGCTGGGCGATGAAACTGCCGCCTATCCGCAGAAGCGGAATGACGAACTCGCAGCTAACCGGGAACGGCGCTGCCGCCCTGGCCAATCCGGTGTCGTGCCTCTCCCGCCCCTCGCCGGCCCGCTCACCTCCGTAGTCCTCTGCTCGGCGGTGCACCACGCGTGTCCGCACACCTAGGTGAGCCGATGCCGCTCTCAGGAACGCTACGCGCCGGTGGCTCGCCTCAACCATCGTCATGCTGACCGTGGGGAGAGCGACGGCCAAGGCAAGGCCGGGGAACCCGGCCCCGCTCCCCACATCGACCACCTCAGCCTCCGACCGCCAGACATCGTAGATCAGGGGGGACAACGAGTCCAAGAAGTGCTTGGCGGCCATCTCCTCAGGCGCGGTAATCCGCGTTAGCCCGGCCGCACGGTTGTGCGTCACGACCAGCCAAGCAAGCTCGGTCCACGGCTCAATGTGCGCCAGCCACTCATGCCTCCCGGCGCCAAGCCATTCGGCGAGGTGAATCAGGCGGGCGAGCCTGGATGCAAAGGCAACACGGAACTCAGCCTCCGTGGCACTCATCGCCGCCGCCTCCACTCTCTGAGGTAGCCAGCCAGCACTGACAAATCCGCAGATGTCACGCCCTCAACCCGGCTGGCTTGGCCCAACGTGAGCGGTCGCACCTCACCTAGGTGCGCTGCCGCCCGATGCGCGAGGCCCGGCACCTTTGTGTAGTCCAACTCAGCCGGCACCGGCCGCATAGCCGTCCGCCCTTGCCTGCTGAGCAGATTCTCCTGTTGACGTATGTACCCGCCGTACTTGGCCATGGCCTCTAGTTCCTGCCGATCGTCATGGCCCAACCGCGGCATGCCCTCGCCAACCCAGGCGCACATGTGTTCGTATCCGATGCGGGGCCGTTTCAGCAAAGACCAGGCCCGGACCCCTTGGCGCAGCGGTGTCGTGCCGAGCGCCACAAGCTCCCGGTTCAGATCCTCGCTGCGCATCACTCTGCTGAGCATTAGCGCAGCTTTCGTGTCCGCCAACAGCTTCTGGCGCCCGCTGACCGCAGCGAGCCTGGCCCGGTCGATCATGCCCAGCTCCGCAGCCAGTGAAGCCAGCCGCAGATCGGCGTTGCTGTGCCTGAGATGCAAGCGATGTTCGGCCCGGGCCGTCATCATCCGGTAGGGCTCTGAAACGCTTCGGGTAGCCAAATCATCGGCCAGAACGCCGAGATAGGACTCGCTGCGGTGCCAAACGACGGGCTCCTGCCCCAAGGCCCGCCGAGCCGCGTTCGTGCCCGCAATCAGCCCCAGAGCAGCCGCTTCCTCGTAACCGGATGTACCGCATATTTGGCCGGCCGCGAATAGCCCGCGTAGCAACTTGACCTCCATGGTCGGAAAGAGCTGTCCCGACAGCAGGTAGTCGTACTCGATAGCATAGCCAGGCCTGACGATTTCGGCGCTGGACAAGCCGGGCAACGACCGCAGCATGGCTGACTGGACGTCCACGGGAAGGCTGGTCGACAGACCCAGCACATACAGGAGATCCGAACTCATGGACTCGCGCTCAAGCCACACGGGGTGCCGGTCCCTGTTGGGAAAGCGATGGACCTTGTCCTCGATCGACGGACAGTGCCGGGGACCCGCCCCGTCTATCGTCCCGTCAAACAGCGGCGAGCGATGCAGATTGCCCGCTATGATTCTATGTGTGGTTTCATTCGTGTACGTGGCCCAGCACACTGGGTCCTCGCCCGGTGCTGTTGCTGCCGGCGCCGAACTGCCTGCGAAACGGTGCCCAAACTGCAGAGGAAGGGATGTTCCTGGCTCGGGCCTAAGCTCGCCGTAGTCCACAGAGCGGCGGTCTACGCGCGGCGACGTGCCGGTCTTGAACCTACCCAGCCTGAGCCCGGCCTCTTCCAAGGCCTTGGGCAAGAGCTGGGCAGGCCTCGCGCCGTCGGGACCAGCGCGTAACCTACTGGAACCGCTTACGACGCTGCTGTTCAAGTACACTCCGGTCGCGAGAACGACCGCCCGAGCCCCGAGCGCGCGTCCGTCGGCCAACGTGACGCCGCCCGCATCACCGTCACGGTCCATGACCAAAGCGGCAGCTTCACCCGCCACCATCTCAATCCGCGGCTCGGCGCGCAGCTTCTGCCGCATGCTCTGGGAGTAGACCTGCTTGTCCGTAAGTAGTCGGAGAGCCTGCACGGCTGGCCCTTTGCCGGTGTTCAGCAGGCGTGACTGAAGTGCCGCCCCATCGGCGATGACTCCCATCGCGCCGCCCATCGCATCGATTTCCCGCACCAGGTGGCCCTTACCCGGACCACCAATCGCCGGGTTGCACGGCATCGAGGCCACGCAGCGCTCGGACATCGTCACGAGTCCGACGGTCGCGCCTAGCCGAGCCGCGGCCAAGGCGGCCTCACAGCCAGCATGGCCGGCCCCGACCACCACGACATCGTACCGGCGGCTCACTTCCCGACACAAAACCGGGCGAACACCTCCTCCAGAACCTGCTCCCTGACCTCATCCGACCGCCTCCCGATGGCTTGCGCCAAGGAATCCATGGCCAGATACGTGCCCACGAGCCAGACCTCGGCAGGCATAGCGGCCTCGTAGGCCGTACGGGCTTTCTCGAGGCCCGCTACTCCCGCACGGATGGCCCGCTCTTGGCGCGCCGTTGTCAGCACCGCAGCATCGCGAGCCAATAGCGCCGGGCCCCCGGTAAGCCCGGCCAAATCCGACTCGAGCTCAGTGAACCCGGCGCCGGTCAGGGCCGACACCGCGACCAGCGGTGTGCCTGGCTCAAGCCCAAGCGCACCGCGAACCTCGTCGGCGTCCATCGGCGCCGGCTCAACATCGGTCTTGTTGACCACCACCAAACAGGGTAGCGCCCCGCCTACCCCGGCTAAGGCCCGGCGGTCGTCAGGACCAGGCAAAGGCCCAGCCTCAACTACCAGGAGCAACAGATCGCCTGTGTCAATTGCTCCCTCCGTCATCGCCATGCCCCGCCGCTCTACCCTCTCGTCCGATTCACGAAGGCCAGCGGTGTCCATCAGGCGCACCGGCACGCCCCCGAGGTCGAGGCGAGCCTCGACAACATCTCTGGTGGTCCCCGGGTGCTCGTCAACAATCGCGCGGCGGCGACCAAGCAGCCGATTGAAAATCGACGACTTACCGACGTTAGGGCGGCCGACGATTACGATGTTCACTCCCTCGGCCATGCGCCGGCCGCTGTCGGCCGTGGCCAACAGCAGCTCAAGCGCGCCCTTCACAGCCGCAAGCTCTGACCGGATCCACTCGCCGTCGGGCATCTCGGACTCGTCATCCGGAAAATCAATGGTAGCCTCAACGGCGGCGGCAACACCACTAAGCCGACGGAGCAGACCGCACAGCTCCTGGCCTAGTCCCCCTTCTAGCTGGCGCGCAGCCAAGCGCAACCCCTGCTCTGTCTCTGCACGCACAAGGCTGGCGACCGCCTCGGCTTGGGTGAGGTCGATGCGCCCGTTCAAGTAGGCACGGCGGGTGAACTCGCCTCGTGCCGCGGGTCGGGCACCCAGGCCGATGCAGATCTCAAGCACTCTGTTTACCAGAAGCTCGCCGCCGTGACAGTGAAGCTCGGCCACGTCCTCGCCGGTGAAGCTCTTAGGCCCCGGCATGGTCAAGAGCAGCCCCTGATCCACCATTGTGCCACACTTAGGGTCAGTAATCCGGCCGTAGCGCATGCTGCGGCGCCGGCTACTGCGGGAATGCGGTGGCGGCGAGCCCGAGACAGGTCGGAAGATTTGATAGGCGATGCGCAGAGCGTGCGGCCCGCTCAAGCGAACCACCGCGATGGCACCCGTACCCGGCGGCGTCGCCAACGCAACTATAGTGTCCCGGGCCAACTCACCCAGGCTCGGAGGGAGCCGCTCTCTCATCACTTGGTACCCCTACTGCCCGGCACCTCTGCCGGATGGCCTGATGAAGACGACAAGCCGCCGGTACGGCTCCTGGCCTTCGCTCTCGGTTCCAATACCGTCTACCCCTTGCAAGGCCAGGTGCACCAATCGGCGCTCTGCGGCAGGCATCGGCTCCAGTGCTACCCGGCGACCTGTGGTGCGCGCCGTATCCGCGGCTTGGCGAGCTAGGCGTTCCAGCTGCTCGGCCCGGCGCCCGCGGTAGCCTCCGATGTCGAGCGCAACGTTCCTCGGCCCGTTTGGCAAGCGCGCGCAGGCGAGCTGCAGCAAGTATTGAAGCGCATCCATGGTCCGCCCGCGCCGACCTATCAACTCGCCTAGCGCGTCGCCGTCAATCTCGACCAGGACCATGCCCTCTTGCTCTCGGGCGGCCACGCGCACCCGGAAGCCTCCGGCCTTGAGGATGCAATCGACAACGTACTCCGCCAACGCCACAGGCGACAACGCGGGAGTGGCCCTAACCACCGCATCACGGCCCCCAAGCCCGAGAAACCCCCTGCTGCCGGACTCGAGCACCTCGACCATGGCCTGGTCTGCCGGCAGCCCAAGCTGTTCAAGGGCCGCTTCGCTCGCTTCGGCCACAGTCCTGCCCCGGGCCTCGACCGGCCGCAGGATCATTTCCCTGCCGGAGCTTTGCCCTGATCGCCAGGCTTGGCCGCATCCGCCGTCTTGCTGGAGCTGGAGCGATGCGGCCTGACGACTACGTACCGCTCCACGACCGCGAAGGCACTGGAAGCCACCCAGTAGAGCGTAAAAGCAGACGGCATGGTGATGCCAAACCACAGGATGACCACGGGCATGAGATAGGTCATCGCCTGCATCGATGACTCGGTAGGCGGCGTGGTCAGCTTGGTCTGCACGAACGTCCCGACGGCGGCGAGCACCGGCAATACATAGTACGGATCAGGGCTGCCGAGGTGAGGAATCCAGAGAAACGCGGGAGACCCAACGAACTCGTACGCACGCAGGGCACCAATGAAGCCAAAGATGATTGGCAGCTGCGCGAACATGGTGATGCAGCCGGCGAACGGGTTGACCCCATGCTTCTTCCACAGCTCCATGGTGGCTTTGTTCAGCTGTTCAGGGTCCTTTTTGTACTTCTTTTGCAGTTCCTTCTGCTCTGCCTGTACCTCCTGCATCTTGAAGCTCGACCTGATGCCGGATGCCGTGAGAGGCAGCAAGACCACCCGCAGGATCAAGGTCATCAGAATGATCGCCAATCCGTAGCTTCCGGTAACGGCAAACAGGCTGTCGAGGAATTGTCGCATCAGATCGTAGAGGAACTGCAAGCCAAAAGCCCCTTCCTTGCCATCATTGGCTGATAGGCCACGCCCCTAAGGGACAGGGTCATACCCGCCAGGGTCAAACGGGTGGCAACGCCCAATCCGTCTTACGGCCAGCTGCCCGCCGCGAACCAGGCCGTGGCGCTCCACGGCCTGCCGCGCATACTCCGAGCATGTTGGATGGAAGCGGCAGTGGCGTCCAAACAAAGGGCTGATGCCGACTTGATAGAACCGGATCACGCCAAGCGCCGCGCGTCGCGCCGCTCCACTCGCTAGGCTTTGCACGCTCACCTCGATACTTCCTCTCCGCACAGCCGTGCCGCACACCACAATTCTCGCACACCAGCCGCCAAATGGGCAAAACCTTGTCCGCGCGCCGGGCTGCGCGGCACCAAGACAAGATCGCAACCTTGATCGGGTACTCCTGCGGCCCGAACCGCCTCCCAAAGCAGGCGGCGCGTGCGGTTCCTAACAACGGCAGACCCGAAACGCCTCGGCACCGTGATACCAATGCGTGCCGGACCGGCGTCTTGTCTCTCCAACACATAAAGCACGGCCAGGTCACCACGATACGACCGCCCGCGCTTCATTGCTTGCCTGAATTGCTCGTTATGGCGCAGCCTGCGCTCTCGCCTCAGCATCAGCTGGGCATCCGCAGCTCGACCGGCTCTAGACCGTCAGCCGCTTACGCCCTTTGGTCCGACGGCGCTTGAGGACCGCACGGCCCTGACGGGTCCGCATCCGCGTAATGAAGCCGTGCACCCGCTTCCGCCGGCGCGCCTTAGGTTGATACGTCCGCTTCACAAAACCCCACTCCTAGTGACAGGCGCCCGCGCACCCTATGGCCGCGGGCCAACGGCATTGTATCTCGGTCACAATTGGCCTGTCAAGGAACGTAAACCCCTGGTTGCAGCGACAGTAAACGTTGCCAATGACCTCCCTGCCGCGAGGCGCGACGGCAGGGGTTCTCGCTGATGTTCGCTTGTCTCTCGAGGCACGCATCTGCTATATTTGGTCTTGCTACTCTGGGGGTCACCAGCTTGACCCAGCCGCCCGGCAACGTGCCGGGCAGCCCTGTTCACAGGCCCTTGGGGATAAGCTGTGGATAATGCGGGGCTGCCGCGCCATCGCCGCAGATACCTTCCAAGCGTGGACCCGAGGGCTAACGTGCTCGCCAGACATGTACCGTTCCCGTGCGGTCGGACCTGCTACACGGCCAGCGCACCGCAGAACGCCTGCTAGCGTGCCGTGTCGGTTTCGCTGAACAGCCTGGCACCGTCGCGCTGGAACTACCAGCTAACGGTCATCGCCGTGCCTAGAGCGACGTAACAATGCAGCCTTACAGCGTCCCAGCACGGTGCGGTCACGGTGTTGATAACTTGTGGATAGCAAGCGTCAAGAGGGGGAAGCCTTATGAGCTCACGGCTCGGTGAGATTTGGGACCTGACTCTCGACCGGGTCCTGACGGAAGAGCCGTCGCCTAGCTTCTCTGGGTGGCTTCGCACCATCAAACCCCTCGCGCTATACGATAATCTCGTCGTTCTTGCCTGCCCTAATGACTTCGCCCGTAGCTGGATTGAGCAGAGGTGTGAGGAGCCCCTGCGACGCGCCCTCTCGGGGGTCGTAGATCGAGACATGGCTGTCAGTTTTGTCACGAACCCGGCCTCAGCCACCCCTGATGATCAAGAACTAGAGATCATCGCAGATCCTTCGACGGCGCCGCGCGCGGCCGCCGTGCGCTCGCCGCGCGTCGGCGAGGAGTCCCCGGCTCCCTGGCGCAGCTTCAATTCCCG
>Ga0114946_10000292_pt1 | contig 32217 bp, 25 predicted proteins | sample WalLakDeSediment_FD_88676 | JGI IMG/M metagenome (GOLD analysis project Ga0114946, IMG submission 88676) | Lake sediment microbial communities from Walker lake, Nevada to study Microbial Dark Matter (Phase II) - Walker Lake 11/02/13 Deep Sediment | ecosystem: Environmental > Aquatic >... | reverse complement strand
TCGACTCGTGGTCAGCATCATCGATCATGGACATCCCTTCGATGTTCGGGAGGGCAAGCGACGCAGGATCGAGAATGCGCTGAAGAAGATGAATGTCGATGGCTACGGGTTGTACATCATCAACCACTTCGTCGACGAGGTGGAATGGAAGCACATCCCTGGCCTGGGGAACGAACTGCGATTGACGCAGTACGTGCGGTAAGCCCTAAGATCGAGCCATGGCCAGACGGATTCGGTGGAGGATGCCTTGCAGGGCGAGCAGTTCGTCTCGGGTGATGGGGGTGTGACAAAGGAAGGCTCGCAGGCGCAGAAGGAAAGGCCTGGCGGTTTCCGGTTTGAGATAATCGATGGCTAGGAATACCTCGATGGCGTCCCTAAGGAAGCGTTCGGACTCCTCGACACGGGGCAAGGCTGGGGGACGGGGCGCCGCAGGGGGGCTCTGCCGTTCCTGAGCTATGGCTTCTTCGTAGAGCAGGACGCACGCGGCGTGGGACAGGTTGAGATCCGGGTATCCGTCGCGCGTGGGGATGCGCACCATGGCGTGGCACAGGGATTGCTCCTCGCGGGTCAACCCCTCCCTTTCGCGTCCCAGCACCAGGGCGACAGGGGCGTTCTTCGATGCTTCAGCCGCTTGGTCGCCGAATTGCCTTGGATCGAGGATCGCGCCTTCCTGCCAGGGATGGCTGGACGCGCCATAGACGCGGCAGCATTCGGAAAGGGCCGATTCCAGGGTTTCGTGTACTTGGGCCTGATCCAGAACAGGCTCGGCCCATCGGGCCCGGCGAAGCGCCGCCTGGTCCCGAAGGATGGCTCCCCGATCCGGCGTTACCAGGCGCAATTCCTGGAAACCGAAATTGGCCATGCAGCGGGCCACGGCTCCCACGTTGCCTGGCGAACGAGGTTGTACCAGCACGACCCTCAAAGCAAAGCCCCGGCCGGGATCCTGACCCCGGCCGGGGCTGCTCCTCAAGGTCCCGAGTCCGTTCAACTCTCGGATTCCAGTCTCTTTTCCAGATCATCCAGCAGGCTCTTGGCCAACCTGCCGGTGTCGCTGTTCGCCCCGCATTCCTGGATGGCTTCCCTGCACAGGGACATGAAGCCCGGGGCCATGGGATCCATGCCTCTCAGGGCCCTTTGATACAGGGAAGGGATGGTTGAATCGCGTCCCATGCGTCTGGAACAGGACACAGCGCCGCTCAAGGCGCGATAGATGGACGAGGTGAATGCATATTCGTTCAGGACCCTTTCATAGTAGGAAAGCGCTGAGCCCAGATCATCGTAGGTCTTGTCGTGGATCACAGCAGCCCTACATAGGGCCAGGGCGATTTGTTCCGGATCGTCCGATTTCTGGATCTCGAGCTCGAAATCATCCAGATGTTCTTCAATGGCTATTATGGCGTGGTATTCTGATCCGCTCAAACCGGATTGTACGAAGTCCTCGTCCGCGAACCGGGAAGGATCCTGGAGACGAATCCCGTCGCTCACCGGCTTGGGGGGCTTCACCTTTTGCTTGTACAACTCGTTTCTCACGGTCAGAAACATGCCCAGCAGAAAGACAAGCACCAGACAGGCGCAGGATCCCATGATGATCAGGCTCTTTTGGTCCCATTTCGTGGTCTCCCTGAGTTGTTTTCGCCAGGCGCCCAGGGGAGCCCCTGGTCTCTTGCCCTGGACCGAGGTTGTGCCAACCCTCTTCGACGGTCGGGCGCTTCGTCCGCTGAATTTTACCCGGTCCTTTCTCGGTTCCCCGGGTCCGCTAGCGCTCTTTGCCATGACTTGACCTCTTTCTCCGTTGATTGAACTTAGAGGGGAAGCTGACCGGTGTTGCCCATGATCTGGTATGAGGTCAGATGTGTGCTGCGCATAATGTTAGAACGCATGGTGATCATGCCTCTCGGTATATGACTGTCCAAGTTCTCGACGCCAATGAGTCTGGGGACGTTCATACCCAAATCGAAGGTGGACGCGTGACACCGGCCCACGATATCCCACTGCATCCCCATCTTGATGTTCCCATCCGAGTAAAAATAACCGCAAGCATACTCCTGGGCCAATCTTCCGAACGCTATATCACCTTCTGCCATGATCGCGAGAATATTGGGATTTTCATTGCTGCCTTCAGCGGGGACGAACGGAAGAGGGTTGCCATTGATATCTCGTGGAATAAGGCTACAATTTATCTTGACTTCGTTTGAATCCTTGACATATAAAGAGCCAGATCCCTCATAAGCCAAGGCGCTTCCTCTTCTATCACCACCTAACTGGAGATTTGTGTCAAGGATGATGGATCCAGCGATCGTCATGTGCTTCATGTCTTTGTCATAATAGATACCACCGCCTCCTTGACTGAAGTCATAGGCATCAAAGGCCGCTTTGTCCTGGATGAGATTTCCATCGGCATCCTTTGCGAGCACGAAGGTATTGGTCCTGCTTGGGTCGATAGTTAGTTTGGTAAGAGTGTTGTTGTTCGTCGCGGTCTTGACCTCATCGAGGGAGAACGTGGCGGCACTGAGTTCGTGCTCGAGAAAGAGCTTCCTGGCCGTGTCATCATTGTTGTAGAGTACGTCCGGGAATCCATCGAGATTGGTGTCTTTTCCACCATCCACCCACTGGTAGGATTCTCCAGGGACATCCACAGCCGTATGGATGGAGATATAGGTTTCATCCGGACCGCCATCCCACCAATCGGTTGTGGCGCTTCCTACCCCGTATTCTGTGTTGTCCCCCGCGAAATTATAAGGATCGGTTGCGGTCCCTGATAGGGCAAATTGGTAGTCTTTGGATGGGCACATTTCTTGGCTTTGGACATAGATCCCGTCCATGGAGAGCTTGGTCTTTACCCCATTGACCTCTACCCATGACTCTGGGCCGCCATCATACCACGGGTTTGTACCAGCGATGTCGTCGAAAGCTCCATATCCAGCAGAATTGGACATGAGTTCAACTTGCCCATTTTTTACCCGAAGCTTGGCTCCTAGGGATTCGAGATCAATGGTTTCATTTCCACACTGGTACTGCCTAGTCGTGATAAGGGGCTCCAGGTAGGGTTTTAGCGCTGGATTGATGGCAGTTTGGTTATAAGGGTGGCCATCCCCTTCGAAAACATAGCTGTTCAGCATGCGAGCTGTCCCACCTAACGCCATGGCTGTGTCCGTAAAGTTTAGCCCTTCCCCGTAAATCGTGGCTCCACCGAAAACAGCGACGTTTCCATTGATGAAATTACTTCCTGGAGCTTGATTTAGACCAACAATAAGGGGAGTGGGTCCGGTGTCTGCTTCCGCGACCCTTCTGAAGAAAACAGCGCGTACGGTGCGTTCCGCCAAAGGGGGATTGAACCGGGGTGCGTTCGGATCTATATTTCTTCTGAGCTGAACCGAAACCTCTACTGTCGCTACCCCTCCTGTGGAAAAGGTTTCCTCCGGATCCAGGGCCGGGGAAACAAAATCATAGTCGAGTAAGGCGAGGTTCCCTGCATTGTCCACTTGCGTCTCCACATTGACCTTGTCGTGAAAGACATTGATGACCCCGGTGATGTTGGGAAGTTGGTTGTCCAAAGCGTTCCCGTACAGGCCGGCCAATACATCTCGCAACGAAAGCCCGATCACATCATAACGGGCCGAATTGGCTTCGTTCTCGTCGATTACCCCGTCGTTGTTCGCGTCGTCGATCGGTGAGAAAATTAGCCTAAACAAACTGGTTCCGCCCCCGGCAGTGGCCCAATGGTTCTGGCTGGCAGGGGTTGTGCCAAAGGTATCATCCGACTGGCATCGAATGGGTACGTGAATGCTGTTGAGAACGGTTTCCTGGCCTGGCATGATGGCCAAAGCTCCCATCATACGGTGAAGTCCCATCTCCACCATGTTGACCACCTGATTCATTTCTTCGACTCGACGGGCCGCGCGTAGGCTGGTCAGGTTGAACATGAGCACCAGCCCACCCAAAGACGCTAGAAATACAAGGATCATGAGGGAAAGAATCAGCGCGATTCCTCTTTCAGACAAGGTCTTTCTCATCATCATCACCTCCTCTTTTATCACGAATAGACTCGCGGTTCAATGCTGGTACGTAACACCGCTTCGATGGTATTCCTCTCCGTGGCTGCCCTGTTGAACCCACGTCGAAGGCGCATTTCCGGGGCCTTCTCCAGGGGCAGTAATACCTCTATCAAGTTATTCCTCAGGTTAAACTGCAATCTGAGACTGTCCGTGGTCCGGGCCTGGGCCGCCACGAACCCGGGATCGTCCTCGTCCCGGGTGGAAAGGTAGTTGGCAATCACCTCGGTGGTCACGATCAACCGACCTCCACCTACCACGCTGTCGTTGTTCATATTGATGGTCGCTGTGGTCCCATCTGAAAAATCAAGCTGAAGTTGATTGGGGCGCCCATTGACATCGATAATCTGTACATCGTCTAGCGGCAGCAGATCGTTGATTCCGTTGTCGACGAATCCCCCGAGTCCCAACTCCGAGGCCGTGATCACGTATTTCCTGAGCTGCCAGATGTTTTGTCCTTCTTGTCCCAAAGGGTCCAGCCGAAACGGCGCGTAGATTGCCACCCCTTTCCAGCACGGGATCCAGCCCCCTTCGTTTAGGCCTCCTCCCAAGGGATTTAGCACCATCTCCGGGCCGGCGTCGTAGATTCCTTCCTGGGCATCTGTGAGACCGTCCCAGTCTATATCTAGTCCCCCGCCCGGGGATTTGACTCTGTTGACCGGAAAGGCTATGGCATAGCCCCTGTTGTCCACAATCACGGTGCCTGATTGTGTTTGCAGGATATCCTCTTTCATGCGGTCTAGTCCTCGCTGGGCCTCCTGGATTACAGTAAATGCCGCGGAATCGGTCCCATAAGTGACCTGGGCCGCGCGAAATAGGGGATAGATCGCCAACGTCATGACGCTCAGAACCGCCACGGATACGGTCAACTCCACCAGGGTAAAGCCGAACTCGTCTTGTCTTGAAGCATTACGTAGTCTCATGGTTTCTCGCCTCCTTCTCTAATTCGGCTCCGGCTATGGATTTGGATTCAGTGGAAGTTTACTATCAACCGAATACCCAGCCATGGGGCGGATGATTCCCGCAATAGTCCCGGCGTCATCTCCACCCAGAAATTCCGGAGGCATTGCGGCGTTTCCACCATATTGTATCGTGGCAGCCCGGGCTCGTTTCGCAATGCCGGGAGGCCCCCCGGACGGGTCCATGCCTCCCCGATAGAAGTAGGGATAATTGACCTCGCTAAAAACCATGTACAGGGTGGGATTTATGGAGATCGGAAACGCGGCCATCCTGCTGTTGGTCCCCGGTCCCAAGGCGTACAGGAACCCCCCGTACTCGAATTCCTCCGTGCTGTTCTGGTTGTATTCGGACTGGGAGATCTCGGTTTCATAAGCACACATGTAGATCACGGAATCCGGGTTGGAAATGTTTGCCCTGATATTGAATTCTGCTCCCCCTTGTGTATGTATACTCGAATCGTAGCCATTCCAGATGTAATTGGCCGGGAATCTCGTCACTTGATTGACCCATTGGGTGTACAAGTGTTCGACACTAGAGCCCACATCCAGGTTGTTCGCTCCATCCTCCAAGGTGTCTTCCAGCCGGGTCTGAGCCGCCTCGTTTCCCTTCTGTTGCGCGCGGGTGACTTGGTTGAAATGCACTCCCTGTACGATCACCCCAATGACAGCGGTCAGCCCGATCGACATGACCGCCACGCTGAAGATGATCTCCACCAGGGTCAATCCCTCTTCCATCTGCCTTCTCATGGTGCCACCTCCCCTCGTATTCGAGGTTCCTTGGTTTGGTTCTTTCGATGTGTCTGTCGCAAATCGCGTTCCATACAAATCCATATTTTTCTTCTTAAAATTCTTGTTTTATTGGGTAGAAAAAAAGCGATCAACCCCTTTCCCCCCTTCTTCTCCTGCCGGAAATCCGGCACCTCTGACCGTTTTTCATCCAGGCCAGCCGTCCATTTCAGGTCCAGATCGGGTTCACTGAATATTGACCCTGGTTCTTTTCCCTACAATCCATATTTCTTCATCTTGTACTGCAAGGAGGTCCTGTGGATCCCAAGGGCCTTGGCGGCAGAGGAGACGTTGCCTTCCTCCTTCTCCAAGGCCTTCCGGATGAGCTGCTTTTCCCATCCCTCCACCTGCTCCGTGAGGTTGCCTTGGCTTGAAACTGGCGCCATGATCGAACCGTCTTGTCCCGCGTCCAGGCCCCTTCTCAGAATCTTGGCATCGATGCCTTGGCCTTCTTCTCCCAAGGTGATGCCCCAGAGCATGAGATGCTCCAATTCCCGGACGTTTCCAGGCCAGGAATGTGCTTTCAAGACCTCCAGCGCTTCCTGCGTCAAGCCCGGGATTTCCCTCTTCAATGCCTCGGCGTGCAGTTTCAGGAAATGTTCCGCTAACCGCGGGATGTCCTCGATCCTTTCCCTCAAAGAGGGCAGGCGCAACGGAATGACGCGAAGCCGATAATAAAGATCCTCCCGAAAGGTTCCCTGTTCCACCAGTTCCGAGAGCCTGCGATGTGTGGCTGCCACGATTCGCACATCCACGTGCACGGTCGAAATCCCGCCCACTCTCTCGAAGCGCTCCTCTTGCAGCACACGCAATAGCTTCTTCTGGACCTCAGGGCCCACATCCCCGATCTCGTCCAGGAACAAGGTTCCTCCATCCGCCCGTTCGAAACGTCCCGGTTTGTCCTCCACCGCCCCGGTGAACGCCCCGCGCACGTGACCGAACAATTCGCTCTCCAAAAGCGTGGGAGGCAGACTGGCGCAGCTTACCGCCACCAGCGGGCCTTGAGAGCGGTCGCTCCGCCAGTGCAAGGCCTTGGCCGCCAGTTCCTTGCCAGTTCCGCTCTCCCCCTCGATGAGCACCGCGCTTTTCGTGGGCGCGATCTTCTCGATAAGCCGGTAGATCTCCTGCATCGCCGGGCTCCGTCCGATGAAGGGACCGTAATCCAGAAACATCGAGCCTGGTCCCACGGATTTCTCACGCATAGAAAGCAGGTCCTTCACTTTCCGTTCCAACACCTCCAGATCAAAGGGCTTGGGAAGGAACTCCGCGGCTCCTCCCTTCACGGCTTGAACCGCCATCTCGATCGTGCCAAAGGCGGTGATCAGGATGAAAGGACATCCAGGCAAGATTCTGCGCGTCTCTTCCAACAGGTCCAGCCCGGACCTTCCCGGCATCTTCACGTCCGAGATCACGAGATCCGCGCCTTCCCTTCGAAGGATCTCCAGGGCCGCGGTCGCGTTGGCAGCCGAACAGACCTGATACCCTATTCGCTCCAGGGCCGTGACGATAAGTTCCCTCATCGATGCCTTGTCATCCACAACCAGTATCTTCGCCATGACCCGGGATTTCAAACCGTTCGAAAACAGCATCTCTGTCTCTTCTCCGCCAAGGGCTGCGTTTGGATCGGGCTCACTCAATATCTACATTGTAGATCCTTCGGATTTCCAGGACAAGACGCGATGGTGACGAGGATGTCATTCGTCTTCAGCGAGATCGAGCGCGCCGGGATATGAAGTGTCCGAAGAAAAAGGCAATCACCGGGGGGCCCACTTCTGCTATAGTGTGGATCACATGATCCCGCAAGGGGGAATACCTATGAAACATCTCGTCATCGATACTAGCCTTTTCGAAGAGTCCGCCGGGGCCAAGGTTCGCGTTCTGGGACCGGAACGTCACAGGAGAAATCCGGTCATCCGCGCCGAATTTCCCTGGGAAGGCCGGGATGTCTCCCTGGCCAGTTCGGTCTTGTACGATTCCCAGTCCCGGTCCTTCAAGGCCTGGTATCTGGTTCGGGACAACTATGGGGTGGGTCCTTTCCGGGCAGCTCTGTGTCACGCGGAATCCCAGGATGGCCTCTCCTGGCGCAAGCCGTTTCTTCATATCATCGATTACAAAGGGACCGCGGAGAACAACCTGGTCTTTCGGCTGAAGGATGGCGGTCCCATTTCCAGTCCCTGCGTGATGTTGGACAAGGATGCTGAAGAAGAGAATCGTTTCAAACTGCTGTTCTGGGGAAGACCTAAGGAGAAATCCCCGATGGGACTGTGCGTCGCGGATTCTAAGGACGGGTTGCGGTGGACCCTGCGGCCGGGGTGTCCCTTCTTCACGGATGGATCGGACACCTTTCGGACCTGTCCCCATCCGGAGGGCAAGGGGGTCATTCTTTTCCAGACCGAGGAGATGGCGGTTCCCCGGTTTGACCATTTCCATCGGGACGAACGGCCCGGGGTGATGCGTTTCATTGCCAGGCGCGAGAGCGCGGATTACGAACGCTGGTCCGAGAAAAAGACGGTCCTGATGCCGGACCATGACGATCCCTCGGATGTGCAGTTCCTCACGATGGCAGGCTATCCCTGGGAGGGATCCTGGCAGGGACTGGTGGGCGTGCTTCACACCGAGAACCAGAGCTGCGAGATCGGTCTGGCCGTGGGAAAGGATCTGAGGAACTGGACCCGTGATCCTTCCCTGAGGGAACCCTTCCTGTCCCTGGGAGGGGACGGCGCGTTCGATTCCGGAGGCGTGGAACCGGCCTGCGCGCCCTTGCTTTGCGCGGGTGACCAGATGTTGACCTGCTACACCGGGTACGACGCTCCCCGGGATGTCGCCGGAAGAATTGGCGCCATGGGAGTGGCCCGCTCCAGAAGGGACGGATTCGTATGCCTGGTCTCGAAGGAGGATGTGGGGTTCGCCTTGACCCGGCCCCTCCTGGTGACAGGGGAAAGCTTGCATGTCAATGTGAATTCCATTGCCGGGTACCTGATCGTCGAGGTCTTGGACGAGGAAGGCAGGCCCATCGAGGCCCTGGGTCGACAGAACGCTGTCCCCTTGACCCAGGACAGTCTCAATTGCAGGACGCTTTGGCGCAGCAGAACAGCCCTGACCCACATGGTGGGAAAGCGGGTCCGGCTTCGTTTTTGGATGCACCGCGCCAGACTCTACAGCTTCTGGTTCCACAAGAGCCAGTAGGTTCTGGACCCTCCCAGACTCAGGGAAAGGGCGCTTTTGGGATGTCACGAAGTTTGGCATGAGTTCGGATGGAGTTGAGGTTTGCAATCGTAGAGAGGGAGGCGACCATGATGGCGTCTGAGGATGGATTGAGCAAAGCGGTGCTTCTGGCCCATGGCGTGGGTCAACGGTGTTTTCCTTTTGGGGGCAAGGAATCCCCCCGGCCAAAGTATGCCTTCGAGGTGGGCGCGGTGCCCTTGTTGACGCACGCGGCGCGAGCCCTCCTGGGGGCCGGGGTCCAGGAACTGGTCGTGGTGGCAGGCTTCAGGCAGGAAGCGATTCACGGCGTGGTCGATCGGGATCTTCCCAAGGACCGAGTGCGCGTGGTGGAATCGTCCTGCTTCGATCGAGGGGATCTCGCGCCCCTGAAGGAGGGACTTTTAGCCCTTGGACAAGCGGGTCCTGTGTGCGTCATGAACGCCGATCTTCTCGCGGATCCCAAGGATGTGGAGGACATGCTGCGCGCCTTCGAGGACTCCTCGGTCTCCATGGCTCTGGTGGATCCTTTGAGCGAGGAGGAGGATCTCGAGAGCTGGGTGACCGTGCAGAGGGATTCATCAGGGAAGATCGTCTGTCTGATGGATCATGAGACCGGACCTCGCCTTCGATGGTCCGGCCTGGTCGCGCTGACAGCGCGGGACGTCGCGTGGTTGAGAGAGCAAACGCTTCCAGGTCAAGAGGGCGGGTATCTGTTCCAGGCGCTTTCGATGGCCATTCGCGAGGACCGCGTCCTGGCAGCCCACGAAGCCCGTGGCCGATGCGTGCATGTGGATCGCTGCTTCGATTATCTGGATGCCAACCAGGAGATCTGTACGCGTCGCGTGACAGGCATCAAGGAACGGAACGGGGTGTATCGATACGTTGCGGGACAGGGCGATCCGGATCCAGACTACCTCTTTCCCGGGACCCTCGTTTCCCCGGGAGCGGTCCTGGTCTTTGAGGAAGGTTCCTTCATTGGTCCCTATGACACCCTGGAAGCGCATCGCGCAGGGATCAAGAGCCAAAACTCGGCCATGCTGCCCATACGCGTTCGAGGCGACGTGTATCTGGGCAAGAACTCCCGTATCGGGCTGAACAGCCTGATCGAAGGGGGCCTGGTCATGGGAGAAAACAGTTATGTGGAGGATTCCGTGGTGGAATCGTTCGTCCTTCTGGGCAATGGAGTTCGCGTCAGACGTCATGCCGTGATTCGAGGTCTGTCCGTGGCCGGCAATGGATCCAGGTACGAATGCGCCGCGGACTTCGAGGGGGTCGGTGGAAACGGAGCCATCTTCATGCATCCCGGGCAGTGTTGGATCGTGACAGGCGAGCATTGCGATCTGGGCGCAGGGAATTGGGTGGGAACCTGGCGCTTCGATTCCGGCCGATGCAGCTTCGTGATCCACGATCGCGCTGTCACGCCCTGGTGCGACAGGATCGCCAACGCATCCTACATCGGGGACGACGTGCGCACCGGGGTTGGAGTCTGTTTGGCTCCGGGCACCCGGGTGGGACCGGACACCCTGTTGGGGCCTGGATACCAGGCGGCCGGGACCTTGGGACCCAAACGGGCGTACCTTCCCAAACCTCAGGCCGTGCTCCAATGCAGAGTGGGTTTGGTTCGGAAGAGCCGTTATAAATAAAAGACCGCCATAAATAATATTTGCTCCGACAGCTCTTTCTGTGTTATGCTTTTTCATTCGATTGTCCAGCCGATAGGGTTCATCTTGTCTTTTGTTTGAAGCGATCGAGGTGAACCAAAGGCTTGGACCATGACCCAGGGTTTTACGTGTGGTTTATGATGTGCTCAGATGGAAATGAGCCAGAGGCAAGGAGAGGGTGAGTCGTTGAAAGTGACCATTCAGGATCTGGTTCAAGCAGGCGTTCACTTCGGCCATGAAAAACGGAAGTGGGATCCCAAGATGCAGCCCTATATCCTGGGCGAGCGTGCCGGGGTTTACATTATCGACCTTCGCAAAACGCTGCACGGGCTCAAGAGAGCTTGTGACTTTCTCCATCATGTGGGAAGGTCGGGAGGCGGCGTGCTGTTCGTGGGCACGAAAAAGCAAGCCCAGCGAGCGGTGACGGAGGCGGCGGAAAAATGTGGAATGTACTATGTGCGCCAGCGATGGCTCGGCGGTACGCTCACCAATTTCGTGACCGTCAAACGAAGCATCGATCGTATGAAGGAGATGGAGCGTCAAAGGGAAACCGGGGAGGTGGCTCGCTACACCAAGAAGGAGCTGTCCAGTTTCAACCGGGAATACAAGCGCCTGGAAAAGTCCCTCGGTGGAATCAAGCAGATGCCTTGCGTGCCTGAAGCGCTCGTAGTCATCGACACCCAGAGGGAAAAGCTTGCCGTGGCCGAGGCGAACCGCTTGAACATCCCGGTGGTGGCCATCGTGGATACCAAGTGCGATCCGGATCCCGTCGATTACGTGATTGCCGCCAACGACGATGCCATCAAAAGCTCCAAACTCCTCTTCGACGTGCTCGCGGAGTCGGTCTGGGAGGGCGTGCAGTTGAGGATGAAATCGCAAGGTGTCGACACCTCGGAGATGGCCTTTGAGACCCGACCCGAGGAAGACGCGCCTGTTGCGGACGTCCCGGCGCAGGAAGAGGTCGAGGACCTGGAGGAGCCGAAGAGTCCGCAAGAGGACGCGCCGGAAGAGCGGGACCCGGCGGCGGTTCAAGCCCAGGATCCTGTGGAACAGATTCCCACGGCCGTGCCTTCTCAGGATGAAGTGGAACAGGTGGTCCAAGAAGACAAAGGCCAAGAAGACGCAGGCATTGTAAAGTCGGTCGACGACGATGTCTCTCTGGAGACAACCCCAGAGGGCCAGACTCGGACGACAGAGGAAGAGTGGGAGTAGATCATGGCGGAGATTAACGCGTTGCAGGTGAAGGATCTGCGACAGAAGACCGGGGCAGGCATCATGCAGTGCAAGAAAGCCCTGATGGAAGCCAACGGCGATGTGGAGAAGGCGACGGAGATCCTGAGGAAGGAAGGGATGTCCGTGGCGGAACAGAAGATCGGTAGAGCGACCAACGAAGGAATCATCGCTTCCTATGTGCATGCCGGAGACAAACTGGGTGTGTTGGTCGAGTTGGCCTGCGAGACCGACTTTTCGGCCAGGACGCCCGAGTTCAAGGCCCTGGGAAAGGATCTGGCCATGCAGGTGGCGGCTTCCGCGCCCAAATACATCGACAGGCAATCCGTTCCTCCCGAAGCGATGGAAAAGGAGATGGAGATCTATAGGGAGCAGGCCTCCCGATCCGGCAAACCGGAAAAGGTTTGGGAACGCATCGCCCAGGGCAAATTGGATAAATGGTACAGCCAGGTGTGCCTCTTGGAACAGGTCTTTATCCGGGATACGGAGAAAACCGTGGATGACGTGATCAAAGAGGTCATTGGCAAGATCAAAGAGAACGTGTCGGTCCGACGGTTCGTGCGTATGGAACTCGGAGAGGACGCGGACTGAGGATCGGGTCGGAGGACGCAGCCCTTGGCATCCCTTATGTATAGGCGCGCGCTGCTCAAACTGAGTGGCCAGGCGTTCCCATCCATCCAGAATCCCAAGGGGGGGATGGATCTATGGTCCGAGGTGGTCACTCGAATCGAGAGCGCGCAGAAAGCCGGAGCCCAGCTTGCCGTGGTGGTGGGCGCGGGCAATGTGGTCCGGGGGCGAGAGATGGTTCAATGGAATCTCATTTCGAGGAAATCCGCGGATGTTTGCGGTATGCTCGGTACGATCATGAACGGCTTGATGTTGCGGGAAGCGTTGATCGAGCGGTCCTGCCCCGTTCTCTTGCAGTCGGCCATCCCGGTGCCAGGTTTCGTTCCCGCGTATTCCGCTCCCCAGAGTCTGGATGCCCTGAGGCAAGGCTGCGTGGTGATCTGCGCAGGAGGAACGGGCAGGCCCTTCCTCTCGACCGATACGGCGTCAGCCCTCTTGGCTTTGGAACTGGAAGCGGATGTTTTGCTCAAAGCCACCAAGGTGGATGGCGTGTACAGCGCCGATCCGGTCAAGGATCCGAGCGCTGTGAAGATCGAGTCCATTTCAGCCCGCGAGGTGCTGTCTCAACGATTGGGGTTCATGGATTTGACAGCGGTTTCTCTCTGCGGGGAGCATGGATTGCCCGTGGCGGTCTTCTCCATGCTGGCCGAAGACGCGATTCGAAAGGTGTTGACAGGCGACCCATTGGGTTCGTTCGTCCAGCCTTTCTCGGCGGACTGAACGGCGAAGCATGAGCCGGAAGGAGGGATAATGAACGAGGAAAAAGGAGCGTTGGCAGAGATCCTGGAAGAGGCGGAGCTGGAGATGATGGGCGCGTTGGAGGCCTGCGAGAGGGGGCTCAAGGGGCTTCGCACAGGGCGCGCTTCCGCCGCGCTTGTGGATCATATCCTGGTGGATTCCTACGGAGCCAAAGTGCCCATGAAACAGGTGGCTACCATCACGGTGCCGGAGCCTCGACTCATCGTGATTCAGGCCTGGGACAAGAACAACGTGGCCGCCGTGGAAAAAGCGATCCATCAGTCCGATCTGGGCTTGACGCCCAGAAACGATGGCCAGGTGGTGCGTCTGCCCATTCCTCCTTTGACCGAGGACAGGAGGAAGGACCTGATCAAGATGGTCAAACGGATCGCCGAGGAATCCCGGGTTTCCGTGAGAAACGCGCGACGCCTGGCCAACGAGAGATGCAGGGATCTTGAGAAGAAACACGAGATTTCCGAGGATGATCGTTTCAGAACCGAGAAGAAGATTCAGGACGTGACCGACGCGGAAATCAAGAAGATCGACGAACTCCTCTCCAGGAAGGAAGAGGAGCTCATGGAGGTGTAAAGGATCGCCATGGGTTTCATTGTTCAGAAATATGGAGGCACGTCCGTTGGCACCCCGGAGCGGATTCGATCGGTGGCTTCCCGAATCGCGGAACAGGCCAGACAAGGACATCGAATCGTGGTGGTGGTGTCCGCCATGGGTGATTCCACCGACACCTTGCTGGAATTGGCGGGCAAGGTCAATCCCAATCCCTCGGATCGGGAGATGGATATGCTGTTGGCCACCGGGGAACAGGTGAGCATCGCGCTGTTGGCCATGGCGCTGCAGGCCGCGAACATTCCGGCCATCTCCTTCACCGGAGCGCAAGCGGGCATACGAACGGATATGGTGTACGGAAAGGGAAAGATCCAAGGAATCGATGCGGACAGGATCAGGAAGGCCTTGGATCGGGGCCAGGTGGTCATCGTGGCTGGATTCCAGGGGATCAACGCGGAGCAGGACATCACGACCTTGGGCCGGGGCGGCTCCGACCTTACGGCCGTGGCCCTGGCCGCCGCGCTCAAGGCCGATATTTGCGAGATCTATACCGATGTCGATGGAATCTATACCGCGGATCCGCGGTTGGTTCCTGGTGCCAGGCGGCTCGACGTGATCAGCTACGACGAGACCTTGGAGTTGGCCAGTCTTGGCGCCCAGGTCTTGCAGTCCCGCTCCGTCGAATTCGCAAAAAAATACAGCGTACCGCTCCGCGTTCTATCCAGTTTCGAGCGGGGAAAGGGGACCGTGGTGATGGCAGAGAACGAAGTCATGGAAGCTGTTGTGGTGCGAGGCGTTGCCCTGAATTGCGCTGAGGCCAAGTTGACCATGCTGGGCGTTCCGGACCAGCCTGGAATCGCCGCCGCAGTCTTCGGCGCGTTGGCGGACAATCACGTCAATGTGGACATGATCGTTCAAAACACCAGCGAGGAAGGCAAGACGGATATCAGTTTTACCGTGCCCAGGTCCGATGTCAAGCGGAGTTTGTCTGCCCTCGAGACGGTTTCTGCCGGGATTGGCGCCAAGGGAATCTCGTCTCCCAGGAACATCGCGAAACTGTCCATCGTGGGGATCGGGATGAGAAGCCATACGGGAATCGCCTCCAAGCTGTTTCAGATTTTGGCGGAGCGAAAGATCAACATCGACATGATCAGCACCTCGGAGATCAAGGTGTCCGTGGTCATCGATGAACAAGGGGCGCAAGACGCGCTCAGGCTGGTGCACCAAGCCTTTGAATTGGATCGGCTCGATGAGTAGAACGCTCCGTCGAGTGGACATCTACGACACGACCCTTCGCGATGGCGCCCAGATGGAGGATATCTCCTTTTCCCAGGAGGAGAAGCTGCTCGTGTTGGAGAAGCTGAACCACCTTGGCATACAGTACGTGGAAGGCGGATGGCCCGGCTCCAATCCCAAGGACATGGAATTTTTCAAGAAGGCCAAACGCCTTCACCTCCAGACCCAATTGGTTCCCTTCGGATCGACGCGCAGACGCCGGGGCAGCGTGAAAAAGGATCCCAATTTGAAGGCCCTGTTGGATGTCGAAGAACCGGTGGTGTCCATTGTGGGCAACACATGGGAGTCCTACGGCCGCAAGGCCCTTCGGGTCGCGTCGGAGACGAATCTCAGGATGATCGAGGAGACCGTTTCCTTCCTGCGGCAGCATGGACGAGAGGTTTTCTTCGACGCGGAGCATTTCTTTGAGGGGTGGACCGAACAGCCCGGATACACCTTGAAGTCTCTCAAGGCTGCGATGAATGCCGGCGCGTCCTGTCTGGTGCTGTGCGATACCAATGGAGGGTGTCTTCCCCATCAGATCCAGGAAGCGATAGGTTGGGTGCGCCAGAAGATGCCTGGAATTCGACTGGGGATTCATTGCCACAACGATTCCGGTTGTGCTGTGGCCAACACCCTGGTGGCCGCCCAGGCCGGGGCCACCCTGCTTCAGGGTACGATCAATGGATACGGGGAACGAACCGGCAACGCGGATCTATGCGCCGTGATGGCCGGCCTGGAGAAAAAGCTGGGGATTCATTGCATCGGAGAGAACCATCTGAAGAATCTCAAGGAAGTATCCCATTACGTGGACGAACTTCTCAACATGGTTCCCAATTCCAAACAGCCCTATGTGGGTGTGAGCGCGTTCGCCCACAAGGCGGGAATGCATGTCAGCGCGGTGTCCCGTTCCTCCCATCTATACGAACACGTGGATCCGGAAAGCGTGGGCAACCAGAGACGCTTTGTGGTCTCCGAGTTGGCAGGCAAAAGCAATCTGGCCATGAAAGCCAGGGAATTCGGGATGGACGAGTCCGCCTTGCTTCGGATCACGCCGCACGTGTTGAGTTCGGTGAAACAATTGGAGTACGAAGGATATCAGTTTGAAGGGGCGGACGCGTCGTTGGAGCTTCTCTTCAAGAAGGCCTTGGGGCAGCGAAAGAGCTTCTTCGAATTGAAGGGTTTCAGGGTGATCGTGGAGAAACGGGAAGACGATTCGATTCAGTCCGAAGCCACGATCAAGGTGAAGGTGGACGGACGGGAGATGCACACGGCCGCGGATGGGGACGGACCGGTCAATGCCTTGGACAACGCCCTGAGAAAGGCCTTGGGCGCTTTTTATCCCAGTTTGTCCGAGATGCATCTCGCGGATTTCAAGGTGCGCGTGATCGACGCGAAGCTGGGCACCAAGGCCAAGGTCCGTGTCATCATCGAATCCTCGGACAAGACAGATACCTGGAATACCGTGGGAGTGTCTCAAGATATCCTGGAGGCTAGTTGGCAGGCCTTGGTGGATGGCGTGGAATACAAGCTCCTGAGGGAAGAGAGCGACACGCATGCCTGAAACGATTCCCATACTCACGCTCAAACAGATGCGCTTGGTGGGATTCAAGTCCTTTGCGGACGAGGTGGTCTTTGATTTCGCGGGCGGTATGACCGTGATCGTGGGGCCCAACGGATGCGGAAAGACCAACGTGGTGGACGCGCTCAAATGGAGCCTTGGCGAGCAGAGCGCGAAATCCCTGCGTGGAGGACAGATCGGGGACGTCATCTTTAGTGGCACGCGCTCGCGTCCATCGCAGAATATGGCCGAGGTGATGCTCTTGTTCGACAACAGCCAGAGGTTCTTCGCTCTGGACGAGCCGGAGATCAGTATCTCCAGGAGGCTGTTTCGCAATGGCCAGAGCGAATACCTGATCAACGGGGAGAAGACACGTCTCAAGGATGTCCAGGAACTTCTCATGGATACCGGGATCGGCACCTCCAACTATTCCCTCATAGAACAGGGGCGCGTGGACTGGTTGGTTCACGCCCGACCCTTGGAACGAAGGGTGGTCCTGGAGGAAGCGGCCGGGGTCTCCAAGTTCAAGTCCCGGCGGGACGAGGCGCTCCGCAAACTGGATGCCACGGCCAGGAACCTCGAGCGGGTGGATGACATCATCGCCGAGGTGAAGAGTCGAAAGAATTCCCTGATGCGGCAGGCCACCAAGGCGGAGCGCTACAAGAGGGAGAGGGAACGATACCTGGATCTGCAGCGAAGATGGAACTGGCACGAATATCACAAATTGCGAGGTGAGATCGATACGGTCGGGCTCAAGGGACAAGAGGCTCGAGGACGAAGTGAGACGATCGGAACCGAGGTCAGCCGCAGGGAAAGCTTCATCTCGGAGAAAGCGACCAGGGCCACGGAGCTGGAGGGGGAGATTCGAAGAGAGACTGCCCAACACGCGGAGGTGAATCGCCGGCACCAGGATCTGGACAAGGAAAAGGCCGTCCTTCTGGCCGACCTTCGAGCCTGTACCGAGACGCGCGATCGTTCCACCGGTACCGTCGGGCATTTCAGAGAGAGACTGAAGGAACTGGATCTGGAGCGGGAAGCCTTGCGTGCCAAGGCCGAGGAGCTGGAAAGGGAGCGCGAGAAGGTCACCACGGAAATGTCCTCCGAGAAGAATCGCATGGAAGAACTGGCTCGAACCATCGAGAGTTCCCGCGCTGAACTTCAGAAAGAACAGGACCGGTTGCTGGATGGATTGTCCGAGGAGACAGGGCTTCGTAATCTCGTGGAAGCGGCGGAAAGACAGGTCCTTCGCCTCACCGTGGAACTGGATCGACAACAATCGAATCGGGAGGAGCTCGCCGCGGAATGGACCTCCTTGACCCGGAAGATAGAGACCCTGGAACGCTCACTGGAAGATGTGGGTTCGCGCAGGGAAAAGGCGGCCCAAGAGGTTCATGTCGCGGCAGAGGCCCTCACTGAATCGGAGCGCAGATTGGCGGAATGCGAACAAGCCTTGCGCGTGAAGAGCGAGGCGATCCATGCCGAGGAGTCCCGACGCGCGGTGCTTCAAGATACGATCGAAAGCCTCGAGGGATATGGCGCGGGCGTCAAGGCGGTGGTATTGGCCGGCAGAGAGGGACAGCTCCCGCAGGGGGACATCCTGGGGGTTCTGGCCGAGTTGTTGGAGGTGCCAGCCGGTCTCGAACCCGCGGTGGAAGCGGCGCTCGACGAGGAACTTCAGTGTCTCGTGGTGCAAGACATGGATGCAGCGGAGCGAGCCATCGAATGGCTCGCCCGCGAAGACGCGGGCAGGGCTTCCTTCCTTCCGTTGTTGGAGATCGGACAGCTTCTGGAGGATGGAAGGGATCAGGAGCCACCCCCGCGGCCTGTTCCCCAAGGGGCTCTGGCCTGGCTGGGGGACCGAATCGGAGGACCGAAAGATCTGCTGCCTTTGATTCGTTTCCTGTGCCTGGACATCGCGCTTGTGCAGAATCGTCCCGAACAACCGTACCATCCCAGGCAGGGGATCGCCTACGTCTCGCTCAAGGGTTCCAAATGGTCGGTTCGCGGCAAGTGCGCCGGGGGCGCGACCAGAGATCCTTCGGCCGGATTCATCCAGAGGCGAGGGCAGTTGGATCGTGTCACCGAATCCCTGGCGGTCCTGCGTTCCGAGATGTCCGGGTTGGAGATGGATCGCGCGCAGTGGGCCTCTTCGCGAGAGGAGAGGACCTTGCGTCTTTCTGACTGCCGATCCGCCTTGCATGATCTGGAGGTGGAAAAGGCTCGGGGAGAAAAGGAACTGGAACAATGGAAGGTGCAGTGGGAACGACTCGGGAGGGAACTCAAGCTTCGGGACGAAGAGATGGAGGCCAGTCACAAGGAAAGGGAGGAGGAGCGGGACAAGGCCCAGAAGGCGGGGGAGCGGTTGCATGCGAGAATCCAAGAGAACCAGGAGATCCGCCAGGGCATGGACAGGTTGCGGCAAAGACTGCATGGGGAAGAGGAAGAGAGCCGTCGGGCCGAAGGAAGATTGGGAGAGATGCGGGTGGCGTGGACCAGGCTGGACGAGCTTTTGAAGGGAAATCTCCAGGGGGCGGAGCGGGTCGGCTTCGCGGAAGCGGAGTGCCACGGCCGGATCGAAGAAGCGGAGAAGGAGATCGAAAGGACCGGCCAGGAGACGACGCGACTCGGTGAACGGATTCAGGTCCTCGATGTGGAGTTGGAGAATCTGGCGCGAAGGAGGACCGAGGGACAGGCCAGGATCAGGCAATTGGAGGAGGAGCGGGCCCTGGAGATGAACCTGGCGCGGGAGGCCGAGGAACGTTTGAAGCAAGAGCGGGTCCTGCTCAAGGGGGTCTTGGAACAGCTCCACGCCTTTGAGATCACCTTGTCCGAGAATCGGATGAAGATCGAGGGGATCGTCCAGAAACTGCGAGAGGATCTGGGCGTGGAGGATCCGCCGGATCAATATCCCAAGACTTCTTCCCTGGGAAGCCAACCCCTGCACGAGGAGATCGAACAACTCAAGAAGAGCATCGATTCCATGGGACCTGTCAATCTGCTGGCCATCGAGGAGTACGAGGAGCTTCAGCAACGGTTCGAATTCCTGACCTCGCAGCGACAGGATTTGACCGCGTCCCGAGTCTCTCTGGAAGAGCTGATCCAGCGAATCGATGAGCGTACGCGATCCCTGTTGGAGGAAACCTGGTCCAGGCTGCAGCGCGCCTTTTCGGAATCCTATCGGACCCTGTTCATGGGCGGTGAGGCCAGACTGGTCATGGTGGGTTCGGAGGACATCCTGGAGGCGGGGATCGGGATCGAGGCACAGCCACCTGGAAAGCATCTTCAGAGCATTACCCTGCTATCCGGGGGAGAAAAGGCCATGACCGCCATCGCTTTCCTCTTCTCCCTATTGACCGTGAAGAGCTGTCCCTTGTGCGTGCTGGATGAGGTGGACGCTCCCTTGGATGAAGAGAACACGGTCCGATTCCTCAAATTGCTTCGAAGTTTCATGTCCAGTTCCCAGTTTCTGGTGATCTCCCACAACCGGCTCACCATGGAGGCCGGGGACGCTTTGTACGGGGTTACCATGAAAGAAGAGGGCGTCACCGCCACGGTCTCTGTGCGATTGAAAGGCGCGGCGCTCCAGGTGGATGGGAAGGAAGAGGACTAGACTAGATGGACAGAATCCAACAATCCCTGTCCAGGAGCCGCAGGGGCATTCTGGGTGGATTGCGCGGCTTATTCTCAAAGGACAAAGGGGTCGAAACGGCCGACCTGGAACATTTGGAGGAGATCCTTTTGTCCAGCGACGTGGGTCTTTCGGTGACCCTGGATCTGGTGAACGCGGTGGAACGTGTCCTGAAGAAGGAAAAGAATGTGCAGGTGCACCGGGTGATCGAGGTGCTCAAGGAGGAGATGACCCGCAGGCTGGAGGAGGTCTCGTCGGAGCCCAACTGGAACCCGGGGGGGACCACGGTATGGCTTCTTCTTGGAATGAATGGGGCGGGAAAGACCACGACCGTGGCCAAGCTGGCCCATTATCATCAACAGAGGGGCAAACGGGTGATGCTGGCCTGCGCTGACACCTTTCGCGCCGCGGCCACGGAACAGTTGAGCGTTTGGGCCGAACGCTTGGATGTTTCCGTGATACGACAAGGGAAGGGATCGGACCCGGCCGCGGTATGCCACGATGCCGTGCAAAGCGCATTGGCCAGGGACATGGATCTTCTTCTCATCGATACGGCAGGTCGCATGCATACACGCGGGGATCTCATGGAGGAGTTGGCCAAGATTCACAGGGTTGTGGCGCGTGGACTGGAGGGCGCGCCTCACGAGTGTTTGCTGGTCATCGACGCGCCCACTGGACAGAACGCCATCTCCCAGGCGCAACGCTTCTCTGATGGGCTCGGCGTCACTGGAATCTGCCTGACCAAGCTGGATGGCACGGCCAAGGGAGGCGTGGTTTTGGCCATTGCAGGGGAATTGAGGATTCCCATCCAATGGGTGGGAATTGGAGAGGGTTTGGAACACCTTGAACCCTTTAATGCCGCGGCTTTTATCCAGGCCCTTCTGGAGGAAGGGGGATAACGATCATGTCCCAAGGGCCCCAGGCTGTCGTGGATCTGTCTTCCTTGAAGGCCAATGCCGCGATCCTTCTTGGATCCCTGTCCGTCGGGTGCCGGCCGATCTGGGTGATCAAGGATGACGCGTACGGTCTGGGCGCCTGCCGTGTCGCGTCCGCGTTGGGGAAGGGAAGGGACTCCTGGTACGCTGTGGCCTATATCGAAGAGGCCGTGGCGCTCAGAAAGCATGGGGTCGAGGGGCATATCCTGGTCTTGCAGCCTCCGGCGAGGGAAGACGCATCGATCTACTGGGAAGAGGACCTGGCCGCCACGGTGTGGGGACTCGAGGACCTGGAAACCTTGATGTCGGGTTCGGAAAAATCGCCGGATCGACGCCTCGCGTTGCATGTGGAAGTGGACACCGGGATGAACCGGGGTGGCGTGGCCAGGGAGGGATTGGAACCACTGGTTGAAGAGATCACGCGTCGTCGAATCTTCCATCTCGACGGGCTCTACAGTCACCTGGCTGATGGGCGAGACAAGGCCTTTTGCTCCCTACAGCGGGAACGTTTCCATGACTGCGTGTCGTGTCTTCGAAAGAGGGGTTGGGTTCCTGAACGATTGCATCTGGGTTCCAGCGCAGCCGTGTTGTTGGGCGAGGCATACCATTACACCATGGTGCGTCCCGGGCTGGCTCTGTACGGGGCCTGGCCTTTCGATGTCCCTCACGCCCCCAGCTTGCGTCCCGTGCTTTCCCTTGTCAGCCGGCTCTTGAAGGTGCGCAGTGTGGGCCCGGGTGAGTCGGTGGGATACGAGCGGGCCTTCAGGACGGATCGCGATATGCGTCTGGCCGTGGTCTCGATAGGATACGCCCACGGCCTGTCCCGGACGTACTCGGAACAGGGACACGCGCTCGTTCGGGGACGCAGGGTTCCCTGTCTGGGGTTGACCTGCATGGACATGCTCCTGCTCGATGTGTCCCGCGTCGAGGGAGCGATGGCCGAAGACGAGGTGGTGCTCTTGGGCCGACAGGGGGAGGATGAGATCACGATCCGTGAGGTTTCGGCATGGATGGGATGCAGTCCCTACGAGGTTCTTTGCAGGTTCGGTGGACTGTGCGTGAAGCGGTTCGCCGAAAGTTGACCTGGGTGAAGCGAACGATGGGCGGGGCGTGGTAAAATGATAGGACCATGGCAACGAAGAACGTTGAGTTGACAGGTCTGAATCAAACGATCCAGGTCCCGGACGGCTCCAGGGTAGAGCTGATCCAGCAGACAGAAACGCCCGCCTTGCCTCACTGGACTCGGGTGTTGCGTCGGGCGCTTCAATCCCCCATACAGTCCCCTCCGCTCTGCGAGCTGGTGGCTCATGCCAACCTGGTTTTCTTGCTGATCCCTGACTTCACGCGAAGGATTCCCTTGTCGCAGGTGATGAGCGTTTTGGTGGATGTCCTCAAGACGGCCGGGCTCGATCGGCACCGATTGGGGATCATGGTCGCTTCGGCCACGCATCGAGCCCTGGAAGACGAGGAATTGGAAGAACTGGTCGGGTTGGAGGTGTACAAGGAATTCCCGGTCCTGAATCACGACTGGAGAAATGACGATTCCATGGTGGCCCTCGGGTCGTTTCCTGACGGGACGCCCATTCGAGTCAATGACATGATCAAGGACGCGGATCTTTTGATCGGGGTGGGACAGATCAGGCCACACCGAATCGCAGGATATACCGGTGGAGGCAAGATCGTGCTGCCCGGGATTTCCGGTCCCGACGCGTTGGGATGGACCCATTGGTTGAGCGCGCACAAACCATCCAGGGAATTCACGCACGTGGTGGACAACCCGATCCGACATGCCATGGAAAAGGCGGCAGAAGCGGCCGGGCTGCGATTCATCGTGAATCTGGTCATGAATCGTGAAGGCAAGGTGGCCGGGGTCTTTGCCGGTCATCCGGTGGCCGCGCATCGGGAAGGCGTGCGTTGCGCGGAGAAGATCTATCCCTGTCCGGATGGCAGAATCTTTGACATCGTCTTGTCCCTCTGTCCCTCGGATCTGGACCTGTGGCAGGCCGCCTCCGGGATCTACGAGGGATCCCTCTGGGTGAAACAGGGCGGCAGGCTCATCCTGTGGGCGCCTTGCCCGGAGGGCGTGGCGCCGCATCATCCGGAGGTGCTGCAATTTGGGTATATGTCCCTGAAGGACGCCCAGGAATGTATCGCGGCAGGAAAGATCCATGACCTGGTGGTGGCGGCCCACTTGGCGCATGTGGGGGAGATCCTGTACAACGAGGCGAGGATCGCTCTGGTCTCGGATGGCATCGACGCGAAGGATACCGAAAGACTTCATCTGCTGTATGCCAAGGACATTCAAACCGCCGTGGACCAGGCCTACAAGGAAATGGGACAGACCGCGACGATGGCCATCTATTGCAGGTGATCTGTCCCGGATGATTCGAACGAAGGCGCGAGCCAGACGCGGTACCAGGTGAAATCCAGCGCTTGATAGCCCGCTTCCTGAAAGAGTTCTTCCTTGAATCTCGCGTACAGGAAGGGGATGACGACCGGGAGCTTTCCTTCCAGGATTTGATCCACGGCCTCGGATTTCCAATAGATTTGCGCCCCTTCGGTCTGCATCCAGAAATCCTCCTTGCCCATGATACGACAGGCCTGGATCAGGCCCTGTTCGGCCGCCAGGCCCTGCAGCCGGCGAACGGGTCCTGCCGCTTCCATGCGGTCGTCCAGAAAAAGCCTTCGTCCCGCGTCGAGCGCCAGGTGTTCCGGGGCCAGGATCCGTTGGTCCGGCCTGGCGTGATCCTGGATGATGCGCGCGATCTCCTCGCTCTGTTCTCTTCCCAGGAAACCGAACCCATGGATGGAACCTCTCTCCCACTGATGGTTCTTCAAGGGAATGACCGTGAACAACAGAACCACGGGGGTCAGGCACATCAGGGCCCTGTGATAGATCCATCGGTCATCCCCTTCCCAGAAGTCCCCTCGAAAAACCCTGTCCAGCCACAGGCCGGCCAAAAGGCACAGTCCCGGCAACACGGAAATATAGTTGTGTGGCCACAGATCCTGACTGAATAGAGTGAACAGGATGCCTTCCGGGACCAGCCAGGCCAGGGGCAGAACGCGCCGGGGATCCGGATCCTCCAGGGAAAGAAAGACCGCGGCGGGAAGTCCCAGGGCTAGGGCCCAGTCCAGGGAGAGCACAGGCACGGCCAGTCTTTGATGCATGCCGTGGACGTTGGCTCCTTTGGCGAAGTGGTACAGGATCGCTTGCCAGAGGAATTCCTCCCGAAAAGCCAGCCACAACAAGGAGGTGACCGCGATGAGAGCTGCCGCGCTACAGAGTGCGACCCCAAGGGCGTCGCGGTATCGTCCCCACCAGACAAGATAGAGAAAGGCGGCGAAACAAGGGAGAAGAAAGGTGAGCTTGAAGGAGATTCCAATGCCGGCGAGCAGCGAGAAAAGAACGGCCTTTTTTCCGGTGAGAGGGCCTTGGAACGCGAGCCACAGGATCCCGATGGCCGGGACCATGGCGAACACCTCCCTCTGACAGAGATGGTAACGGAACAGGAGGGAATGCGTGGAAAGAAGGATCGCTGCGATCAGGCCGGTCCTTCTGTTCTTCAGCCGAACACCCAGCAGAAGCACCAGGAAGGATCCCGCCCAAGCGAACGCTTGGGTCAGGATTTCGGCTGTGGCGGTGGAGGGACCCAGAAGACGATAGAGGGCGGCCAAAAGGAATTCCACCCCCGGATACTGGGTGTGCACAAAGTCTCTGTAGGGCAGGATCCCCTGATTCACCAGGTTTCCCGCGTACATGTAAAAGGTGTCTTCCACCCACAAGGCGGGATAGAGGATCCGCGCCAGCCTGGGTAAAGCCAGCAGCATGCCGCAGATCAGGAGAAAGCGTCTGGAATTCATGAGAGGATAGGGTATGCGGACTCGATCGAGGCGTCAAGCCCGATCGCCCGACCGCCCGACAGGGAACCTGATGTGCCTGTTTGGGTTCCAAAGGTCTGTGAGTGATAGAATGGACCCATCAAAAGGAGGGATTTTCATGCGGAGCCTATGGACACTTTTTCTCGTTCTTCTTGGCATACAGGCATGGGGCGCCGGGGTCTTGATTCCTTCGGACCAGGCGTTGCCTCCCCTTTCGATCAAGTACCACAGGGTGGCGACATCCATCGAGAACAGCGTGGCGACCACGAGGGTCAGCCAGGCCTTCTATAACAGCACCAACAGACGGCTGGAAGCCATCTTCGTCTTTCCGCTTCCCCCGGAAGCCAGCATCTCCGAGTTCGCCATGTACATCAATGGCCAACGCACCCAGGGAGAGCTGATCGAGGCGGGCAAGGCCAGACAGATCTACGAAGATATCGTTCGTCGCATGCAGGACCCGGGCCTCTTGGAGTATATGGGCAACGACTTGCTTCGAGTCAGAGTGTTTCCCATCGAGCCCAACTCCGAGCAGAAGATCGAGATCGAATACGCCCAGATCCTGGTGGCCGATGCAGGAATCTATTCGTATGCCTATCCATTGCGCACCGGAGACAAAGCGGCCAGGACCTTGGAGGATTTCTCCGTGACGGTGAGGCTGCGAAGCGATGTGCCCATCAAGTCGATCTTCAGTCCCTCCCATGACGTGTCCATTCAACGGAAGGGCAACCGTTCCGCTACCGTGGGTTTCGAGGAGAACAGGGCTGCCCTGGACAAGGATTTTACGCTCATGTACACCGTGTCCCAGGAGGACATCGGTATGACCCTCTTGACCCATCGCCAGAAAGGGGAGGATGGCTACTTCATGCTGATGGTTTCCCCTGACCAGGAGATCCACGAGTCCAAGGTGTTGGAAAAGGACATGACTTTTGTGATCGACGTATCCGGAAGCATGAGGGAGGAGGACAGGATTTCCCAGGTCAAACAAGCCCTTTTGTATTGTATCAAAGGACTTCTGGCCAAGGATCGATTCAACGTGGTGACCTTCAGTACCGAAGCAGATGCGATCTTCGAAGGGCTCGTTCAGGCCAATCCAAAGGATGTGAACGAGGCCTGTGATCGAATCGAAGCGCTGGTGGCCAGGGGAGGGACCAACATCTCGGACGCTTTCCGGGTGGCCTTGGCCATGCAGGAGAAGACGCGGGAACATCGCCACCGGAGCCTCGTTTTTCTCACGGACGGGAAACCCACGGTGGGCACTACGGATACGGAAGGTCTTCTCTCCGAGATTGCCGCGAGCAACCCGGGAGTCAGAATCTTTGTCTTTGGCGTGGGCAGCACGGTGAATACCCATCTCCTGGACAAGATCGCCAGCCAAAGCGGGGGCACGTCTCTTTATGTCAAACCCCAGCAGGAGATCGAGTTGGCCATCTCCACCTTTTTCGACAAGGCCAGTTTTCCCGTGCTCAGCGACGTCTCTCTGGACTTTGGGAACATCAGGACCAGCAAGATGTATCCGAAGAATCTGCCTGATCTGTACAAGGGCAGTCAATGGGTGGTGTTGGGAAGATACAGCAACGGAGGGGATGTGGCCCTGCGCCTGAAGGGCAGCGTGGCCGGGGAGAAACGGGAGATCGTTGGGGAGGGACAGTTCCGATCGCACGGCCCGGAGCACGATTATCTGCCCAGGCTTTGGGCCGTGCGTCGCGTGGGATACCTGTTGGACGAGATTCGTCTTCGTGGAGAGAGCCAGGAACTCAGAGAAGAGGTGATCGATCTTTCCAAACAGTACGGGATTCTCACGCCCTACACCTCCTATCTGGTCCTGGAAGACGAGAAGGCCGATCAGGTTCGACCTCAACCCCCGGTCTCCTGGGGGGGGCGTCCCCAGCCGGACGTGTCCGCCGGGGATTCAGGAAGGGCTTGGAGCCTGAACGCATTGCGGCGTTCCAGAGAGGTTCAGGCGCCCGAGTATCGAGGGCGTGGTGGGAGGAATGAATTCAGCGCGACCGAAGGAGAGAACGCGGTTAAGGCCGCCAAGGAGGTTCGGTCCCTGAAGGAAGCGGATGTGGCCGGGGTTGAAACGCTGACGCCTCCAGACATGCGGGATCAGATCAAGCGTGTCGGACGGACCACGTTTTATCTCATGGAAGGCGTCTGGGTGGACGCGCGCTATACTGAAGGATTGAAGACGCTGAGGGTGAAGTTTGGAAGCGAGGCCTATTTCCAAATCTGCGGCAGGGATCCGGAACTCAAGAGGCTCATGTCCGTGGGCGCTCGGGTCTTGTTCGTATGGAAAGGCAAGGCCATCGAAGTGGGACCGGAAGGAAAGGAGAGGGTCACCCCGCAGGAACTCCAGGAGTTCACCGGGTAAGTTTTGGAGGAGGAGGATGTCCATCATACGGAAGCGAACCTATGCCAGGGCGGGACTGATCGGGAATCCATCGGATGGTTATGGCGGCAAGACCATCGCGCTGTCGGTCAAGAATTTCTCCGCCGAGGTGGTGCTCTATGAGAGTCCGCAGCTCGAGATCCGTCCCAGCATCCACGATCGTCTCGTCTATCGAGGCGTGGAGGACTTGATCACGGATGTGCGACACGCCGGATACTATGGCGGGATTCGCCTGATCAAAGCGGCCATCGGCAAGTTCGTGGATCACGCCAGGGACAAGGGATGTACCTTGCACGGAAGGAATTTCACGGTGACCTATGATACCGACATTCCCAAACAGGTGGGATTGGCAGGGTCCAGCGCCATCATCACCTCGGTTTTCAAGGCGCTCATGGATTTCTATCGTGTGGACATCGATCAGCCCATTCTTCCCAACATCGTGCTTTCCGTGGAGACCGAGGAACTCAAACTCGCCGCCGGGCTTCAGGATCGGGTGATCCAGACCTATGGAGGGCTGGTCTACATGGATTTCGCTCCATCCATCATGGAAAGACAGGGCTACGGACTCTACGAGTCCATGGATACCTCGCTTCTGCCGGACCTGATTCTCGTATACGTGGAAAAGCCCTCGGAGAGCGACAAGTTCCACAGCGACGTTCGTTTCCGCTTTCAGAACAGGGACAAAGAGGTATTGGACGCCATGAAACGCTTTGCCAGGTTGACAGATCAGGCCAAGGCATCCCTGGAGAAGGGGGATATCGAAAGACTGGGCAAGCTCATGAACGAGAACTTCGATCTACGAAGGCGGATCTATGGGGATCGTGTGATAGGAAGCGACAACCTGAGAATGATCGAGCTGGTGAGAGCCGAGGGGGCTCCGGCCAAATTCACGGGTTCGGGCGGAGCCATCATCGGTGTTGTGGAGAACCGGGCCCAGTTCCAGTCGATTTCCCGAAGGGCCAGGGCCGAAGGGTTCAAGGTGGTCAAGATCAAGACGTGAGGGGGGGAGATTCCCTGTGATCGTAACCATTGGCGGGCACTGCTTCGATGGCGCGGGGAAGTGCCCGGCGTCCCAGGGTGTCTGGAAGGTGCCTGGTGCCGTGCCAGGGGACACGGTGCGTATTCGGCCGTTGTTCCCGGAACGTGGCCGGGGGATGGCTGAACTTCTGGAGGTGATCGAGCCGTCGCCGGCGAGACGACCCTGTGCGTGTCCCCATGCCAACGTTTGCATGGGCTGTGCCCTGCAGCAGAGGACGGATGCCAGTCAGCGGGAGTTCAAACGAGCCATTGTGAGGGATTGCCTGGAACGCTTTCTTCCCGAACCCGGCCAGGTACAACCCGTGGTGCCGTCTTCCAGAGCGTGGGGGTACAGGACCAAGGCCATCCTTCGCGTGGCTCGCAGGTCCGGGCTTCTTTGCATGATGGGACAGGGAAGGCAGCTTGTTCCTTTGACCCAAGGGTGCATGGCGCTTCTACCCGCCTTGTCGTCGATCCTGGAGAGGGTCCAGTCCCTGCTCAAGATCATCCCTGATTCTCTTCCTGATATGCTCATGCTTCGCGCGGGACGCCGGACCCATATGATCCAGATCGCGTTCGCGTTTCGCGAACCGCCTTCGGTCAAGGTCTTTTCCTGGTGCAGGGAATTCTTGCCCTTGGCGAACCAGGTCGTGTTGACCTGGCATAGGGACGCCGAGGCTTTTTGGGGCGCGGCGACCGAGGTCGTGATCGGAGATCCAGAGATCCAGGAAATCCTTTCCGGGATGCGATTTTTCATGGGACATCGGGACTTCTTCCAGAGCAACCTGGAGCAGGCCGAGTGGATGCATCGATGGGTGGGGGAAAGAATAGGCGTTCCCGGGATTCGAAGAGTCCTGGATCTTTGTTGCGGGGTGGGCCCTTTTGCCTTGGATCTGGCCAGGAGGGGATGTGAGACCGTGGTGGGAATCGATGAGAACAGGGGCGCGATCCTGAGGGCCAGGCGAAACGCCTGGGAAAACGCCCTTCAGGACCGAACGGTGTTCCTGGCGCATGGACTGAAGGGGGCGGGCCGTTTCCTCCTGGCCAAAGTTGGCCGATTCGATGGGGTTGTGGTGGATCCGCCCCGGGGTGGATTGGCCAGGGAGGGGTGTGATAGCCTTCTCGCTCTGAAACCTGAATGGATCGCCTACGTGTCGTGTCATCCCTTCACCCTTGCCCAGGATTTGTCTCGGTTATGGAGGGAGGGATACGCGATTCGCGAGATCCAACCTGTGGATGTGTATCCTCAGACCCGACATGTGGAAATCCTGGTCCTGCTCCAAAAGGCACGGTAGGGTCCCTGTACGTTCCTTGAGACCCTCTGGATCTTCTGAAAGGTAAAGGATATACTTTGAAGGCATGAGGGACGCGCACAAAAGGCGCGTCGTGGATGAATGAGTCGGGTGGATAAGCTCATGGCTTTCAGTCAATGTGCATTGCAATGGGAGGTGGTCGCACGTGGCGAACATCGAATCAAGGGTTCAGGAAGTGATCGCGAAATGGTTGGAGGTGTCCGTGGAGGAAGTGGTGCGGGAAGCTTCCATTTTCGAGGATTTGGGGGCGGATTCACTGGACGCGGTACAGATCGTGCTGGAGCTGGAGAAAGAGTTCGGTATCGAGATCTCGGACGAGGACGCGGACAAGATCTCCACGGTGGGCGAGGCCATCGATTATATCCAAGCCCACTTGAAAGAGAACTGAGCTCAGTCACTTTTGGCTTGATGCTCCTCTTGTTCCCATGAGCGAAAGAGAAGACGCGGGCAATACCGAGGCCTTGCAGGCCCGATTTCCCTGGCGCGTGAAGGATGAGCGCCTTCTGTTGAAGGCCCTGCAGCACCCATCGTACGTCAATGAAAACGATCAGGCATGCGCGTTGGGGGACAACGAACGCCTGGAATTTTTGGGAGACGCGGTCCTAGATCTCGTGGTGGCGGATCACCTCTACTGTTGCTATGGGGAATTCAGCGTGGGACAGTTGACCCAGCTTCGCGCTCGCCTGGTGAACACGGACAGCCTCCATAGAATTGCCCAGAGCTTGGATCTGGGTCCCTTCATGCTCCTGGGCAAAGGGGAATCGCAAAGCATTTCCGGACGGAGAAGGAGGGGGCTTCTGGCCGACGGATTGGAAGCGATCATCGGTGCGGTGTATCTGGACGCGGGGTTCGAATCGGCCTATCGTTTCGTTTTGATTCTGATGGAGGAGCAGATCCGTCAGGCCGCTCGAGAAACAGATTTCAGGGACTACAAGAGCCTTTTGCAACAGACCTACGCCCAGAAGAATGGCGACCTGCCTTCTTACAAGGTGGTGGAGATCTTTGGACCCCAACACCGCAGGGGTTACAAGGTGGAGGTGTGGATTCAAGGTGAATGGATGGGAACCGGTCTGGCCTTGAGCAAGAAGAAGGCGCAACAACTCGCGGCCCGGCACGCTTTCAGCCGTTGGAGTCGCGAATCAGAAGCCTGATCAGGGGATCCAGTTCCTTTAGAAGGGCCTGGAATTCCTCGATCGATAGTTGCTGGGGGCCGTCGCACAGGGCCTGGGAGGGACAGGGGTGAACCTCCAAGAGAAGACCGTGAGCTCCGACGGCGATCGAGGCCATGCTGAGAGGTTGGATCAGATCCTTTCTGCCTGACGCGTGGCTGGGATCTACTACGACCGGAAGATGGCTCTCGGATTGCAGCACGGGCACCGCGGACAGATCCAGCACATTGCGGGTGAATTCGTCATCAAAGCCGCGTATTCCCCTTTCACAAAGGATCACGTTCTTGCACCCTGAATCCAGCAGGTAATCCGCGGACATGAGGGTTTCACTGAGGGTGCACTGGAAGCCTCTCTTCAGCAGGACAGGTTTTCCTGCTTGAGCCACCTCCCTGAGCAGATCGTAGTTCTGCATGTTCCTGGTGCCGATCTGAACGATGTCAGCGCAATCGGCGACATCCTGGATCCAACGAACATGCAGGGCTTCGGTGATGATCTTGAGCCCTGTCTGGTCCTTCGCCGCTTTCAACAGGCGAAGTCCCTCTTGTCCCAGTCCCTGAAAGCTGTGCGGAGAAGATCGGGGCTTGAACGCGCCTGCCCTGAGGATACGGATTCCCATGGCTTTCAAGGATCGAGCGGCGAGCATGAGTTGTTCCTCGCTCTCGATGGCGCAAGGTCCTGCCATGATTTCAAAGTGGCCTGGGCCGATCACGATGTCGTCCACGCGGACCAGGGTGTTCATGGGATGAAAGGCCCTGCTGGCCTCTTTGTAGGGTTTAAGAATGGGAATGGCATTGTCCACCCCGGGAAAGTGCAAAAAATGCTCCGGGGTCGTCTTGCCCCGCCAATCTCCGGCCAGACCGATCACGACACGTTGATCCCCGTGATTCACGTCCGCCCTGCAACCGAAGCGTTCTATTTCCTCGATGATTCCTCGGATTTGTTGCGCCGTGGCATTGGGCTTCATGGCGATGATCATGGAATCTCCTCTCTGAAATCAACGATAATTTTTACCGAGAAAATCTTCAACGATCCCAAACCGGGCCTTCAGGGCCCAGGACCACATACTCACCCCTATACCTGCGAAGTGATTTCGTCCTGGACCCCTAGGGCTCACGCAAAAATAACTTCACATTCTGGAGGGCAATGTTGACATACTCTTCGACCGCGTCTCCATCGCGTATTCCTCAACGTATCTTGGATACGTCTGCGGATCCGCTCAGTCGTTGC
>Ga0114946_10000291_pt1 | contig 32250 bp, 29 predicted proteins | sample WalLakDeSediment_FD_88676 | JGI IMG/M metagenome (GOLD analysis project Ga0114946, IMG submission 88676) | Lake sediment microbial communities from Walker lake, Nevada to study Microbial Dark Matter (Phase II) - Walker Lake 11/02/13 Deep Sediment | ecosystem: Environmental > Aquatic >... | reverse complement strand
GCTTTTCGATGAGTTCAATCATCTCCACGTCGATAACCGACATGTGATTCTTAACCGGATGTCCTTTTTTCTTCAGGAATTCGATCAACGTATCATGGGCAAGATTGAACTCTTTCGCAACCTTGTAGAGACGTGTTTTACTTCGTTGCACAGTCACAGACATGCCGCCAGGGTACTAAATATGAGTGAATGTTGGTGAAACATCGTGTCAGTCTTCGTCGGTAAAGGCCTTCTTCATTTCGATGACGATTTCATTAATTCTCTCGATGGAAATACCGGGGATTTTCGAGAGAACGTCAGACACGGGTGCGAGAATAACATCGTTCGCGGTTTTGTAGCCCGCGTTGATGAAGCTATTAATCAATTCTTCGCCGAAATCCGGAATGAACTCAGCGAGTTCGATTTCGTATTCCGCCATGGTTTTGGTTATTTCCACGCCCTCCTTAACGATTTCGAGTCGATAGTTGGTCAATTCGGAAGCGAGACGGATATTCTGACCATTCCGTCCTATCGCGAGCGAAGCCTGTTCGGTATCAACATGCACTTTCGCAACTCTGATTGTGCGATCTATTTTCACTTCCTTCAACTTTGCGGGCGCGAGCGCTCGCTGTATAAACAGATGCAAATCGTCGGTGTAATTGATCACGTCGATGTTTTCGTTGTTCAACTCACGGACGATGGCATGAATGCGAACGCCTTTCATCCCGACGCACGCACCAACCGCATCGATGCGGTCATCATGCGACTCGACGGCGACCTTGGCTCGTTCGCCCGGTTCGCGGGCGATTTTCCGTATAGTAATCACGCCGTCGTAGATCTCCGGTATTTCAAGTTCGAACAGTTTCTGAAGAAAAAGATTGTCCGACCGTGAAACGATGACCATGGGCATACCGCTACCCTTGCGCACGACTTCCTTGACCACGCAGCGCATGACGTCGCCCTTACGGTAGCGTTCCTTGGATATCTGCTCGGATTTCGGCATCACGAGTTCGGTTCGATTATGATTGATCAATACGTCGTTGCGTCGGACCTGATAGACATCACCGACCACGATGTCTCCGATTTTATCCGAATATTCGTCGTAAATCAGGTCTTTCTCGATTTCCTTAATGCGTTGATTGAGATTCTGTTTGGCAGTCGAGATCAATCTGCGTCCGAATTCCGTGAGATCGATGATTTCGACATATTCTTCGCCGACTTCGAGTTCTTCGCCGGATTTTTCTCGTGCAGTGGCAACGTCCACTTGCAGCGTCACATCCTCGACGGTTTCCACGACTTCTCGAATAAGAAATATCTCGATATCGCCTTTGTCCATGTTGACGACGATTTCAAAATTGGCGTCCTGACCGTACCGTTTCCGTACCATCATGCCGAAAATATCTTCGATAACCGAGATCAGACGGTCGCGGTCGATGCCTTTTTCCCGAACCATTTGACTGAATGATTCAACGATCTCGGAATTCATGCGGCTCATGTCGCTTCTCCTGCGTTCACTGAGTTGTATGCCAAAAGGTTATTTCAAAGACGCAAGTATGCGTGCTTGTTGTATTGATTCGTATGGGATTTCGCGAACCCCCGTCTCGAGGCTGAGAAGCAGCCTCTCATCGTCGACGTCGGATATTATTCCTGTCACGGAATTCGTCTGCCCCTCGAGAGCAAACTGCACCTCGACGGATTTGCCGAGATGCCTGCGATATTGCCACGGAAAACGAACGGGCCTGTCGAGGCCCGGCGACGATACCATAAGATTGTACGCTTCACCAAACCAGCGGTGCTCCTGTATCAATGCGTCAACCGCTCTGCTGATTTCCACCAGCACTTCGGCAGAGATTCCTGTTTCAGTATCGACGAACACCTCGACCAAGGAAAGATTTCGATGTTTCCTGACGGAAAAATCCACTAGTCGTGCGCCGCAGCGCTGAACGGTGCTTTCGATGAATGGCGATATGGATTCCTGTTTTGTCACAATAACAAAAAATGCGGGTTGCCCCACATCAGATGAAACATTCTAATATAGAGAATCTGCTCCATACATGCAACCACTGCTCTTTTTCAAAAATTTCTGTGTATTTTACTATTCTGTTCAGAACGTGATAGAAAATGAAGACTTCCGATACCACCGTCAAGACCGTCATGGTCAACCTCAAAGCAAGACACGAGTACTACGTTCTGGAGACGTTGGAGGTGGGTATAGCCCTGCTCGGTACCGAGGTGAAATCAGTGCGTGCCGGCAAGGTCAATCTTCTGGACAGTTACGCTACGGTTGAAAACGGCCAACTGCTTCTGCGCAATATGCATATCAGCCCTTTCGAAAAGGGGAACGTATTCAATCATGATCCGATACGCGAACGCAAATTACTGGCGCACAAAAGGGAAATCCGTAAACTCTCCGAAAAAACCAACGAAAAGGGCCTCACGCTGATTCCGTTGCACCTGTATTTCGTCGGTCCGAAACTGAAAATCGAACTCGGCGTCTGCAAAGGCAAGAAACTGTACGACAAACGGCAAGCAGTGAAATCCCGAGATATGAAACGAGAAATGGAACGGCACACGTGAAACAACGCTCCTTCCCTTCCGTCAACGAACAAATGGACCTGATCCGTCGAGGCACGGCTGAAATCCTTCCCGAGGATGAACTTGTTCGCAAGCTGGAACAGTCCATACGATCCGCTACTCCGCTCAACATCAAACTCGGTTGCGATCCCAGCCGTCCGGATCTGCACCTCGGTCACTCGGTGGTGTTACGCAAACTTCGGCATTTTCAAGACCTCGGTCACAAAGCAATACTTATCGTCGGAGATTTCACGGGGATGATAGGCGATCCCGCCGGGAGAAACAAGACGCGGCCTTCGCTGACGCTTGAAGAGACCCGCGAGAACGGGCGTTCTTACTTCGAGCAGGCATCTGCGATTCTCGATATCGACAACCTCGAAATACGCTATAATTCGGATTGGCTCGCTCCGATGACATTCGAAGACGTCATCAAGTTGGCTGCTCGGTATACCGTTGCCAGAATGCTCGAGCGTGACGACTTCGAGAAGCGTTACAGGAATCAGGAAGCCATTTCCGTGCACGAATTCCTCTACCCGCTCGCGCAAGCCATGGACTCGGTCGCGATTCGCTCCGATGTGGAATTGGGAGGTACGGACCAGAAGTTCAACCTGCTTGTTGGAAGGGATATTCAGCGTGAATACGGGCAGGCGGCTCAGGTGATTCTAACCATGCCGTTGCTCGAAGGTACCGACGGTATTGAGAAAATGAGCAAATCGCTGGACAACTACATCGCGTTTACGGATAGACCGGAAGAAATGTTCGGCAAAACACTGTCCATACCTGATCATCTCATCATACCGTATTTCAGGCTCGCCACCGACATCTCCTCGGAGCACATCGCCGCGATTCAGGAAGGCATGGCGAGTGGAAAAAATCCGATGGAGTACAAGCGAGAACTTGCAAGATGCATTGTGACGTATTACCATAACGACGATGCCGCCTGGGCCGCAGAAGCACACTTCGACCGAGTAGTCAGGAACAAGACGGCACCCGAGGATGTCGCTGAATTTCATCTCAGCGACGAAGGAGATACATTAGTGCTGGACGTGATAGTCCAAGCAGGCTTGGTGCAATCCAAGAGCGAAGGTCGGCGACTCATGATGCAATCCGCCGTCAGTGTAGATGAAATCCGAATCACGGACCCGATGAGCAAGCTTCCCGAGGGCGATGAGTTCATCGTGAAAGTAGGAAAACGTCGATTCGTGAAAATCCTTAGAAAACCAACCAATCATTGAGAATTTAACACAGGAGCTTTCGGGGTGTTCGTACCAAAAAGAGTCTTTTTCACAAAAGGTGTCGGAAGGCACAAGGACTATCTTCAGTCATTCGAATTGGCCCTCCGCGACGCTGATCTTGAGCAGCAGAATCTCGTCACCGTATCGAGTATTTATCCGCCGAATTGCAAACGAATAAGTAAAAGCATCGGTCTTGCGGAACTCGAAGCCGGTCAAATCGCTTTCGTCGTGATGGCTCGGAACGCGACGAACGAGGCGAATCGTCTCGTTGCTGCCTCCATCGGTGTCGCGATACCCAATGACGGAACAACTTACGGCTATCTTTCCGAGCATCACCCGTTCGGCGAAACACAGAGAGTCGCGGGCGAATACGCCGAGGACCTCGCGGCGACGATGCTTGCGACGACGCTCGGTGTGGATTTCGACCCGGACAGCGCTTGGGACGAACGCGAACAGGTGTACAAAGCCTCGGGTAAGATTTTCAAATCCTTCAATGTCACACAGTCTTCGGAAGGCCGACTGGGTCTGTGGACTACTGTGATTTCCTGCGCGGTGCTTCTACCCTGATTCCGCTTCATTCCGTCTGCGAAATCGTCGGGCCGGCATCGTTCGGTCGGCCCTCGCTTTTTCCGAACATGACACCACTCCCCTCGATCGACCGGATCTTTGCACGCATCTCCTCCGGAACAGCAGACGGCACGTCTCGTTCCGCATCGACGTGAACCAGAACGTGTTCGCCCCGAGCGGCAACAGCACCTGTTTGCTTCACGGCAATGTGCTCGAATTTGATGCTGCTCGTCCCTACATACGATATACGGGTGTGAATAAGCAGTATTTCGTCGAAGTACACGGGTTCAATGTAGTCGCAGGTATTTCGCGCAACGAAATACTTGTCATGCGTTGTGAACGTGTCTCGGTCTATAGGGATAATACCCATGCTGCGCACGTATTCCACGCGTGCTTCCTCGAAAAAATAGAAATACTGCAGATTGTGTACCACGTTCTGCCTGTCCACATGGAAGGATCGAACACGTATGCCGTGTTGATGGTGAAATGCTTGCAAGTCGATACGCTCTTTCACTCTATCATCCCAAAATTGTTGTTGTCACATGAATTGCCTCATCCACATCTTCATCGGTCAGATCGAGATGAAACACCGCGCGCAAGCACTCACCCATACCCATTCCGGTGCGCACGCCGTGCTTCTCCAAACGCTGTTGCGCCACTCCGGCAGCTATGTCCGATTCCGAAAAGTCCAGTAGAACCATATTGCTTTGCACTCGCTGCAAGTCCACCGAAAACGTCGCGCTATGCATTATCGCTTCCGCGAACCCGCGTGCGCGCTCGTGATCTCTCGCAAGCTTCGACAAGTTGTTTTCCACGGCAAAGTGCGCTGCCGCTGCGAGCACACCCGCCTGGCGCATTCCGCCGCCGAATATTTTCCGATACTTGTGCGCGCGTGCGATCATGGAGGCAGGTCCTAGAAGCATCGATCCAACTGGCGCTCCAAGACCTTTCGAGAAACAGATGGAAATCGAATCCACTACACATCCATAGTCCCGCAACGACGTTCCGGATGCGATATGGGCATTCCAGATTCGTGCTCCATCGAGATGCAATGCAATGCCGAGTGCCTTTGTCGTGGCATGCAACTCTCCCATGGTTTCAAGTGGGTACAACGTACCACCGAATCGGTTGTGCGTATTTTCGATACAGACCAGACTCGTCACGGGATAGTAGTATTCCGTTGGGCGCACCGCTGCGCGGACCGTGTCGGGCTCGAGTACACCGAGCGATGCATCGACAGTACACAACTGCACTGCGGACATCATCGACGGTGCCGCAGTTTCGTAATTGAATATGTGGGATTCGCGTTCAACTATCACCTCGTCACCCGGCGATGTCCAGGCCTTGATCGCAAGCTGATTGCTCATCACGCCGGTGGGTACGAACAAACCCGCCTCCATTCCGAACAGCGACGCCATTCGTTCCTGAAACAGGTTCACCGTCGGATCCTCGCCGTACACGTCGTCTCCGACCGGAGCGCTACTCATTGCACGGAGCATATCGGTTGAAGGCTTCGTAAGCGTATCGCTTCGCAAATCGATATAACGGATATTCATTTTCTGTAATACGCCGAAATGATTGAAAACAACAACAGCAAGCCCGTCAAGGCCGTCGTACCGACGGGGAACCAATCCCCACGACGCGAATAGAAGGTCAACTCCGGGTTTCGGGCCAAGTCTCCGAGTATGGCTGTACGAGTGTACAGTGTCGTTTCCTGCGTGACACGGCCGTATTCATCGATGAAGCAACTTATGCCATTGTTCGCGCATCTGGCTATCGCCCGGCGGTTTTCGATGGCACGCAGCACCGTATAGCGCTGTAGTTGATACGGTCCGGATGTGGCCCCGAACCAGCCGTCGTTCGTGATGACACCGAATATTTCCGCTCCGCGTTTCGCGAATCCGGCGACGAAGGATGGATACAGTGTCTCGTAACAGATCATCGTCCAGAATCCCACGGTCTCGTCACCCACGTTCAAGCGAAACACCGTCGTATCATTGCCCAATCCCCAGTTACTGATGCCGACACCCCATGTCAGCACATCCTGAAGAACCGGCAACGCGTCCAAGTAGGGTATTCGCTCGCTCAGTGGCGTGAGACGAGATTTCTTGTATATGGATGGAATGGCGTCATCCGGATACAGCAACATGGCGGCATTGAAGTCATGATAACGGATATCAGTATCTGGTATGCTGCGCGCGCTCGCCGGGGCTGATGCGACGTCATCGTAGAATTCCGTATGTGGGAACCCAGTCAGCAACGGAATGCCGACGCTGTCCACATGATTCCGTAGCCAGAGCCACTCATCGTAGTACGAAGCCTGGAGTATGCGGAACGGAATTGCTGTTTCCGGAAGGAGCACGAGATCGGGTCGGAATAGCGCAAGCGAATCGTACAGTTCTATCAGATTGCGCAATTTCATCATCGGAGTTTCGCCAACACCCCATTTCTCGTACGGGTCGATGTCAGGCTGTACTATACCGATGGAAATAGTTTCACGCTGCGGTGATTCGTTCAGCGCTATCATTCCATGAATACGCGGTAGCAGTAGAAGTGTCAAAATCCCTGTCACTGCGATCAACGATGCCTTGGACGCCAAACGCCACTGCCCATGAAGCAGACGGCGCAACCAGATGTAAATAAGCGCATTTACAGCGGCAATCCAGAAGGTGATGCCGAAGCTCCCGGTCCAGATGATGAACTGTATGCTCTCTATGTCGTACGTCTGAGTATTGGCGAGGAGGAGCCATGGAAAAGAAAGCTCGGGAAGATGTGCCAGCCATTCCCAGGTCGTCCAGACGAAGGGAAAGCTCGCAGCGGCAGCGACCGGACTCAAACGCCGACGTAGGAAGAAGAGCAGCAACGAGGGTATGGTGAAAAGCAGCGGATGCACGAAGTTCACAAAAACGCCAGCCAACTTGAGCCAGTTGTCGTCTCCCCACCAACCACTGATCCAGTATATCGTACCGATATTCGCAATGAGAAACGCCAGATATGCGTAACGAAACATTCTTGCGCCGGATTGAATTCGCTCGAGCAGGAAAAAGAACGGAACCATGGCCACGAAAGCCGTAACTCCGCTCGGAATCGGCGGGAATGCGGCTGCCAGGAACACACCTGTTCCCACAGCGAGTAACAGTCGGCCTGATCGAGTGTCGGTACTCACCGGAGCATGTTCGGCTGAGCGCGTTGCCGGAATGAACTGTTCTTTCATGAGTTTTTCATGTCTGTTGATACTTCCTTGCTATGTCGATACATGCCTGCGATTCGTTCGAACCCCCAGGCCAACGTCGCTGCTATTCCCGCCCCGAGCAGAGCACCCCCAAGTAGATCCGAAAAATAATGCACGCCGACGTACACACGTGAATACGAAACGAGCACGGCCCAAAGCAGAAGCCATGGTCGTGCAATAGGATAGAAATGGGACACGAGCACTGCCAGCGCGAAGTTGTTCGCCGCGTGAGACGATGGGAAGGATTTTCCCGAACCACAGCCAACAAGTAAGCGCACGTCTTCCAACGTATGGCAGGGCCGGATGCGGCCGACAAGCGGTTTGACGACAAAACTGCTTAGTTGATCGGTTACTGTTATAGTCAACAGCAGCATGGCGACGGTCAACACTCCACGTTTTTTTCCGAACACCATCAATGCGATGAGTGTCACTGCGTAAATGATGTAGAAATTTTTCACCTCCGTAATGAAGGGAAAGAAGATGTCGCCAAGCACGGTAGCGAGCGCCTCGTTGCCGAAGCGGAACAGCGCGAGATCAATACCGTACAAGAATTCTATCATGCGTCGTCCGCGCTCTTATCGTTTTGTCGTTCTTGCTTACGCAATCGAAAAAACGCGACGATTATCCATACGAGAATGGCAATTGCAATGACAAAACTCACGATGAGACTGTATGTCGAAAGATACTCGCCAATATCTCGCCAGTTTTCCCCAACCGCGGCACCTGTGAAAACCAATATCGAATTCCAGAGCAACGCACTCAGTGCCGAGAGTATGCTCGTGTACAGGAGGTTCATACCGGCGATACCGGTACAGAAACTGATAACTGCCCGCGTGCCTGCAAGGAAACGGTTGGCGATGACTACCCAGTAGCCGAAGCGCGCGAACCACGCTTGAACTTTTTCAACAATTTCCATTGTGATGAACGGGATGCGTTCCGCTTCGAGCACTCTATGACCGAATTGAGCGCCCAGCCAATACATGCTCATGAATCCGAGCGTACTGCCGCTCGTGGCGAAGAGCAGTGTCAGGATGATATCCCCTTCGCCGATCGCTACCATGGAACCGGCGAATACTACGATGACGTCACTCGGAAATGGAGGAAATATATTCTCTATGTACGCTATAGTAAAAACGGACACGTATATCCAGAACATGTTCATGTTGGTAAGATATGCGACGATTTCTTCCACGTGCTTAGTGCATCCTGAATTTCTGAAACGGCGACAGCATAACGAATCTACAAGATCGATGAAGAATGGTGCTTGTGATGTAAAAGAAGCGTACGTGCTCCGGAAAGCAGTTCGCACATTTCAGTGAAGTGAGGCTCATCAACACAGTACGAGCACCACATGCCGGATAAGCAGATCCGTTAATGTCTTCGGAATCATCCATCATAACTATACACGTTCTTGTACCGATGCACGCATATTAAGGAAATTCTATTTTTGCTACTACGAGAGTTATCGCATGGGCTTGTATCCCTTGGCCAGTACCCACGAAACCGAGTGTTTCGGACGTCGTGGCCTTGATGGAGACGGCATCGATTACCGTTCCGCATGCCGCTGCGATATTCTCTCGCATCTGTGTTTTATATCGAGCGATTTTCGGTTGCTCGAGCACAAGGGTCGCATCAATGTTTCCGACTCGGTATCCACTCTCGTCGAGCATGCGGATACATCGACGTAAAAGCACCAAACTCGATATGTTTTTCCAACGCTCATCGCTATCCGGAAAATGATCACCGATATCTCCGAGTGCCACAGCTCCCAGCAAAGCATCGCTGATCGCATGAAGCAACACATCGCCATCGGAATGTGCCACAGTTCCCAGATCGGAGGGTACACGCACACCGCCAAGAATCAAAGATTCACCGGGAGCGAGTCTGTGTACGTCATAACCGTAACCAATGCGAAATGCTATGTTGCTACTCACCGTATTTCGAAGCTGTTGAAGCGTTCTTCAGTATCATCCCATGCTACCTTCACATCCGTGACCTGTGCTGAGCGTGGGCCGATGCGCACTTCGCGTAGAAGATGTTCGAGCGATGCCTTGTCCCCCTGTGCGACGACTTCCACCTCGCCGGTGAATAGGTTTCGTGCCCATCCGGTCACTCCAAACGCTTGAGCGCGACGCAGAACGAAATATCTAAAACCAACGCCTTGCACCAAACCAGTAATCATGACATGCATCGTGTGTACCATGGTGAGATAAAATACACGGAAGCGTTGTTAGCGGCAAATCCGTCCTACTGTATCATGTTGAAAGAAAACTGCACTTGCGTGTTTGTTCCGTTCGAATGCGGTGATGTTTTCTCGATAATCTGCTCTTGACAGTTTGGAGCGGTGGGCAAAGCGCAACGCAGTGTATACTCCAACCGAGTTGCGGGCGACTGGCATTCTTAACCCTCTCCGTAGCCCGCAGAGCAAACTTCACGCCCTCAACGAATCCCGGATATCTGCTCTGGTCTCTGCTCCGCTCTGTTCATCGATTCACGTAACACTTTTTTACGAGAACCTATCACCTTACCTTATACATTTGTTGTCAAGTTCATTTCTCTATTCATGAAACGACGTACTTTCATTCAGATATCGGGAACAACTGCCGGATTGCTTTTGCTGCCCAGAAGCACATTGGGAGCGTACAGCCACAGTCTCGGACCACCGGAGAACACGCTGTCAGACATGGTCGATGCCGCCGTTTCGGCCGGTGCACGCTACTGCGACGCTCGTTACCATCTGCACCGGTCGCAGATCATCCAATTGCGCAAGGAAAACACGCATAGTCTGTCCGATACGAGCGAAGGCGGATTCTCCATGAGAGTGTACTACGATGGCGGATGGTCTTCAGTGTGTTTTTCGGAGCGCGACCCCCCGAATCTTCGAGCACTGGCAAAACACGCTCTCGCCATGGCATCGGTCAATGCAGCGACTGCACGCATGGATTTCGACGAAAGCAACAGAGTGAAAAACATGCGTGCGTCCTGGGAAACTCCGGTTGAGATCGATCCGTTTTCTATCCCTCTCGAAGAGAAAATCGAATTTCTGCGCGAGATAGCCACCGCCCCTCTCGTCAACCCGCAGATTCCCTATTCCGTTGCGAACCTGTTTCAGCATCGGCATGATGTACGCTTCGTCAACTCGTACGATGCACACTTGCAACAGACCTTCATGAATGTGTATAAGAATTTCGCGGTCACGGCCTTCGACACCGCGAATCGCCTGATGGATTCCCGTAGCAGCGACCGCGAAGCTCGTGGTGGTGGATGGGAAATAGTGCAGCAATATTCCTCAAGCGAGATGAGAACGGCTATACAGGAAGTCATGGCAAAACAAAAGGCCGACAGTCTGTCATCGGGACGTTTCGATATTGTTGTGGATTCTACAGTGTTGTGGGACTTGATCAGTGATACACTGCTTCCGCATCTGGATCCGCGCCGGATGCTCGAACGCGACGGTGTCCGTCCCGGTGGACGCTGGCTGACTCCGGATTCCGTTGGCAGCAAACGCTTGGCGTCCGAAGCTTTGACTTTGGGTTGGGACAACACAATGGCAGGTGGACTTGCCACCTGCGGATGGGATGATGCCGGCAGGCCGGCTTCGAGCGGAACACTGATCGACCGCGGAGTACTTATCAACGCAGTTGCTTCGGACGAAATCGAGTTCGCCACACCACATGTACAATTCACTCGAACTTCGTCCTGGCGTCTGCCGGCACAATGCGCAATGCCAAACGTCATTGTAGAATCCCGTGAGGGCAAGAATTTGCAGCAACTCATCGCATCGGTCGAAAACGGCCTGCTCATCCGCGGCAAAGGAAGTATTGTAACGAATCCGCAACGCACACTGTTCCGCGCACGTCCACAACTCGGCTGGAGAATACGCAACGGAGAACGCCAGGAAATGCTGCGCGATTTCGAGATAGAACTGCCCGTGGATCAATTCTGGAATTCGCTCGTGGAAGTCTCGTCGGCACGGGAAATTCAGGTGGCGGGCGAGTTGTTTCCGGACCGTGTGTTCGCACTGTGGAATCAACCCTTCTCCGTCGCAGCACCACATGCGTTGTTCCACAATGTACCGGTGTATTCGTCCAAGGAGACGATGCGATGAATCGACATGATGCCGAAAACCTATGTTCACGCATGATCAATCTGATCGAAGCCGACGAGGTGTTCATTCAACTTCGCAGTGTCAACGCCAGCACCCTGCCGTTTGCGAACAACCATGCATCTCTGCCGGGAAGCATACGCGACGATTCCATGTCCATCAGTATACGCGATGGGCAACGCTTTGGTACAATCACGGGCAATCGCTTCGACGATGCTTCTCTGAGACGAATGGTCGAGCAACTAACGTACATTACGAAGCTAATGCCGGAAGTCGAAGGCGAACCTCCGTTCCCCGATTTCACGTTGGTGCTGGAAGCTCCGCTTTTCACCGAAAGCGATGAGCAAATTGATTCGCGCCAGCGACTGTTCTGGCTTACGCATCTGCTGGATATCGTTCGCGAGGCGGACCTTCGCGCTACGGGAAGTATTACTACTACCGATTCAAGCCTGTCGGTCGCAACATCGCACGGGTTGTTTCTGCACCAGGCTGCGACGCTGATGGAGGGAGAGCTGCGAGTGTACAGCGCTGACGGTTTGCAAACGGCGCAGGGAAAACAGTACAGAAGATCGAGCAACAGCTTCGATCCGGCTTCTCTCGCGCGACGCGTGGTTGATACATGCATTGCTTGGAAGAATCCAATGGAAGTGACGCCGGAACGGACAACGTCGGTGTTCACTGCCACAGCATTGGCCGATATGCTTCTCCATTTATTACGACAGTTCTCCAGCGAAGCCGTCGCCGAAGAGCGGAGCTTTCTGCGACGACTCGATGGCTCGACCTTTGTCGGTAGTAAAATGTTTGACGAACGCATCACTCTGCGTTCGGATCCGTTCGAGCAAGAACTCCCCTCCATGCCGTTCACTCAGGATGGAGTTGAAGTACGCCCCACGACATGGGTGAAGAATGGCGTCATATCCGCGATGTCCATATCGCGCCGCGAAGCGTACCGTCTCAGGAGAGAACCCGTCGCTGTACCGACGAATCTGCTGATGGACGGAGGGACGGACAACCTGGAGGAACTTATTCAAGGTACTGAACGCGCTCTGCTCGTGAATGGCTTCGCGCAACTCGGCGTTGTCGATCATTCGAATTGTTTGTTGAGCGGATCGACACGCGACGGATTGTTTCTGATCGAAAATGGACGAATCGTCTCGGCGGTGAAAAACCTGCTCTTGCGTGAGACGCCACTGTACCTCCTCAAGGAAGTTCTGTCGCTCGGCCGGCCCGAGGAAACATCGCCCTCAGGAAGTTATTTCCCCATGAAGCTGCCACCGATTCGGGTAAAGGACGTGCTCTACACACAAGCAAGCGGCGTGATATGATTATCCGTTCCCGCGTGTTCTTGCCGCGAGCAATTCGGATACGAGTAAGCCGACAAACATGATCGATGCGCCTGCAAGTTCGATAGTGTTCATGACCTCTGCCAAAAACATCCACGCTATGGCTGCAGCGAATACTGGTTCAAGCGAGAAAATGATTGCGGCTTTTGTCGGAGTGCTTTCGCGTTGATATCTGGATTGAATGAATATCGCCACCGCAGATGCGAAGAACGCGAGATACAACAGTCCGATCATCGCGTTCATCGTGAACACCGGCACATGGTCGTCGATGAACGGAGATGCTGCGAAACCCAGCGCGGATGTGACGAGGAACTGGTAGAAAACTATTTCACGATCGAAACGTTGCTTGGTGAACACGTCCAGATACACGATATACAGTGCGAAGACGACGGCACAGCCCAGAACCAACATGTCACCTGTGGTGAAGGATCCCCCCTGCGGAGAGGTGAACAGGTAGAGACCGATGGCGACGATGGCGACACCCAACAAATTTCCATACGAGGGGACACGTTTTTCAATGACGAGTTGAAACAGTGGTGTGAAAACGACCATGGTTCCGGTCAGAAAACCGGCTTTCGATGCCGTGGTTTCGACCAAGCCGATGGTTTGCAATGCGAAGCCACCACCAAGCAGCAGCCCGAGCACAAGCCCGGCACGCAAGGAACGAAAGGAAGTTGCTTTAATATCGCGCCAAGTATACATTCCGACAAACAGGGCGGCTAGCGCGAAGCGCGTTCCCTGCAACATCATCGGAGGAATATCGTCGAGGATGAATTTCGTAACGCTGAATGTCGAACCCCAGATCAAGGTTATCGCAATGAGGTATCGCTCTGCTCTGGGAAATACTTTACGCCTCCCGCTGTGGGTGCTCATCTGCCTGATTCTGTTCGTTTGTTCGTGCGACAAGAAACACGGGGAATTACTCCCGGATGATGACTTCGAGCGTATTTACGGCGAGATACTGTTCCTGGGTGAATTGCACCGCGGCGATACGTTGCAATTGCGAGAGGCAATCGATTCCCTGCTGCACGCTCATGACACGGATACCACGCAGATGATCGCGACAGCACGCGAGTTGACCAAGGATCCGAAACGGCTGACGGATATTTACCGCAATATCGTGTCACGTCTGGAACAGCGGCAATGGCTCGACAGCAACATGCTGGACAAGCCGTATGGAATAACGCCGTACTGAAGTCATCACTCGCGTTCCAGACCGTATTTCCGGATTTTCGAGTACAAGTGGCTCCGCTGTATATCTATTTCGTCGGCGGTGCGACTCACATTCCACTCGTAGCGTTCAAGTTGACGCTCCAAAAACATTTTTTCCGTAATATCCTTGAATTCCTGAAAGGTCACATCCATTGGCAGGGACTGCTCCGACACTTCCGTCGAACCAAGGACGTATCTTGCCACATCGCTAATGCTGATGCGTTCCGTAACCATTATCGCGAGTCGTTCGACGGCATTTCTCAATTCCCTGACATTTCCGGTCCACGGCATGTCCTTGAGCTTCGCAATTGCTTCACCGTCAATCGATCTCGGGGGCAATTTGTTCTTGATACAAGCCTCGGCCAGGAAATACTGTATCAACTCGGGAATATCCTCCCTCCTTTCGCGCAGCGGCGGCACGTGAATCGGTATGACGTTGAGACGATGGAACAGATCCTCGCGAAAACGGCCTTCACGGATTTCATTATGCAAATCCTTGTTGGTGGCGGCCAGGACGCGCACGTTCACTGAAATACGCTTGCTCCCGCCGACGCGTTCGAAGTTACCTTCTTCGAGTATGCGAAGTACTTTTGCTTGTGCTGACGGACTCATATCACCAATCTCATCGAGAAAAATCATTCCACCGTCAGCTTGTTCGAATTTACCGATGCGCTGCGATGTTGCGCCGGTGAACGCCCCTCTCTCGTGACCGAAAAGTTCGGACTCGATCAACTCGTGCGGAATCGCGGCGCAATTGACTTCGACCATGTTCTTGTTCGCTCTGCCGCTGAGTCTGTGAATGGCGCGTGCGACCAGTTCCTTGCCCGTGCCGTTTTCACCAGTAATCAGAACATACGCTTCAGTTGGTGCAACGCGGGCGATATCGTTTTGCAATTCTCTCATGACGCGAGATGAACCGATCATCTTGTCGGTTGATTCGATTTGCTCACGCATGAGTTTGTTTTCGCGTAACAACGACGTCTGCGTGATAGCGTTGCGCAGTGTTATCAGAATTTTTTCTCTGTCGGGAGGTTTGGAGAGGAAATCGAAGGCTCCTTTTTTCGTCGCCTCCACGGCGGTTTCAATACTTCCGTGACCGGTGAGCAAAACAACCGGAACAGCGGGGGCTTCCTTGCGCAAGCGTTCAAGGGTTTCCATTCCGTCAAGTCCCGACATTTTCACGTCAAGAATAATCGCATCCGGCGGACTGCGCCGCACGGCAGCCAGCGCGGCGAGGCCTCCATCAACGTCAAGCACGTTGAAGCCTTCATATTCAAGCGTCATTCGCAGCATGTCGCGAATGCTCTGTTCGTCATCGACAACGAGTACGGTATGTGCGCTCATGTGTATTGTTAATGGTTCGAAAAATATCCGAAGGACGTACGGCAAGCCGACTCTGGAGATACATCGCGAAGCATATTCCTAGTCGGTTTGCGATTATATCACGAGGGTCTCGAGACCCTTCCAATTTGAATACTGCCTCGAAAAGTTCTATCATTTCACCGGCCGTGTCCACCAGTTCCGGTGCATTGAAAACGCACTGCATCCATGCCGACCCGAAAAAATGGGGCAATTTGTCGCGATCCAGTGAGGGGGGGCTGTCGAGAAACAATTTGCCCGGTAAATTCGCCAATCGCCTCCTGTACGATGCAACAGACTCCGTGGAAACCGGCACGGTCACAGTCCAACCCAGAAGCGGCACCACTGCGGGGAAACGATGATACGGCAGCGTCGCCCACGCGGAAGCAAGCAATGCAGTCTTGGCATCGCCTTCGGCAAGATACACCGCATGATCGTAAATCTCATCAAGCCGTTGCAGATCGGTTTCACGCGTTCTGCTCTCCGGAAGCGGTAGGTCGCTTATATACTCACGTAATTCGTACATGACCGCCAGTTCGAATGGAAACAACACGCGACGCAGAATGCGCCACACCGAATGCGTCACGCCACGAGCATTCTCCGCCTCACTCTCATCGTATACGGCCTGCGTGCTGAACGCACAGTCCGCTATCGGTGCAGCCAAGCTCCGGCAAGTGATGTTGTGGAAAAAACATAGCCAAAACAGCGCGTAGATCGAACAGCGTGCTAGGTTGTTTGGTGCATTGCCGGCAAGCTTACGCATCAGGTCTGAATCACTCCCGGACTGAAATCCGGTATGCTGGAATTGCAGTTAGCGGCTTCTATGCATGTCGAAATGATACTTCTCGTAGCAGTCGGATCGATGATGCCATCCACCCACAGACGGGCCGCCGCGTAGTAGGGACTCGTCTGCTCGTCGTACCTGTCCTGAATGGTTTTCAGCAATTCCTTCTGCTCCTCTTCTCCGATTTCCCGCTTATCACGCTTCAATTGTGATAGGCGAATTTCCAACAGCGTGTTGCTGGCCTGAGCACCGCCCATGACAGCGATCCTGGCGGTCGGCCAAGCGAAAATAAACCGCGGATCGTACGACTTGCCACACATCGCGTAGTTCCCGGCACCATAGCTATTGCCGACGATGAACGTCAGCTTTGGTACGACGCTGTTCGCAACGGCGTTGACCATTTTCGCACCATCCTTGATAATGCCGCCGTGTTCGGCGCGGCTCCCTACCATGAAGCCTGTGACATCCTGAAAGAAGACGAGTGGAATGCGTTTCTGATTACAGTTCATGATGAAACGTGTGGCTTTGTCCGCGCTGTCGCTGTATATCACACCGCCGATTTGCATCTCACCGCGTCCGTTGCGCACGATAGTTCTCTGATTGGCAACGATTCCGACAGCCCATCCGTCCACACGCGCGTATGCGCAGATAAGTGTTTTTCCGTAATCCGCTTTGTATTCGACATACTCATTGTCATCGACGATGCAGCGCAACACCTCGTTCATATCATAGGGTCTGGACCTGTCTTTCGGCACTAGTCCGTACACGTCCGTCATCTCTCGAGCCGGTGCAACAGCCTGTATACGGCTGAATCCTGCGTCGGAACGGTGCCCGAATTTGGAGACGATATCCCGAATGGCACGCAGGCAACTCGCATCGTCGGGCATGCGGTAATCGGTCACACCGCTCACTTCGCAGTGTACGCGTGCTCCACCGAGTGTTTCGTTGTCGATCTCCTCACCTATAGCTGATTTCACAAGATGCGCACCGGCGAGGAAAACCGACCCCGTCCCCTCGACGATCAACGCTTCGTCGCTCATGATTGGCAGATACGCACCGCCCGCGACACAGTACCCCATAATCGCAGCGATCTGCGGGATTCCCATGGATGACATGACGGCATTATTGCGGAAAATTCTGCCGAAATGTTCCTTGTCCGGAAATATTTCGTCCTGCATGGGCAAAAACACTCCTGCGGAATCGACGAGGTAGATAATGGGCAGGTGATTCTCCATGGCGATTTCCTGAGCACGCAGATTTTTTTTCACTGTCACGGGAAACCAGGCGCCGGCTTTGACTGTGGCGTCGTTCGCGACTATCACGCACAACCTCCCGTTGATATGACCGAGACCGAACACTGTTCCCGAACAAGGAGCGCCACCATACTCCGTGTACATTTCCCAGGCAGTGAATAATCCTACCTCGAGCAACTCGCTGCCCTCGTCCAACAAGGCCGCGATGCGTTCACGTGCAGTCATTTTGCCTCGACCGTGGTGCTTCTCTATCGCTTTCGCACCCCCGCCGAGACGGATTTGTTCCTCCCGCGCGTGAAGAATGCGCAACTGGTTCGCGACCGCGTCCTGATTGACGAGAAAAGCTTCTTCGCCTGCAATAGTTCTCGAATCCTGCATGATCATTCCTATTCGTGATACGTTTGGAAAAATACGTTCTGTCACTGCGGCACACAAGCCCGATAGTACGTTATTCTTCAGAGTGTTGGGTATATCGAGCACATTCTACCAAGGCGCACCGCATTGGAACACGCCTGCGGACGCATCCCCCGTACGATAGACTCAAGCGGCTACAGCTTCCAGTGTTGTACCGTCTGCCTTGCTTGTCAATACCAGACCCTCGCTGTATCTTTCACTGCGTGATATCACCGACTGATCGGCAACTTACGGAATGAACTCTGACAGCGGCACAAACTCTCCTATTCTCAGCGTTCAACATCTCACAACGGTGTTCGATACTGACGACGGTATCGCGTATGTGGTACAGGACGTGTCATTCGATCTCGACAAAGGTGAAACGCTCGGTATAGTCGGAGAATCCGGATGCGGCAAAACTGTGACAGCGCTATCGATAATGCGACTTGTCCGTTATCCGGGAAGAATTCTCAGCGGACGAATTCTGTTCCGCGGCAAGGATCTGCTTGACCTCTCGGAACGAGAAATGCAGGACCTTCGCGGGGATGAAATTGCCATGGTCTTTCAGGAGCCGATGACGTCAATGAATCCCGTGTTCTCCATCAGCGACCAGATAACGGAAACACTGATTTTTCACAAGCGAATGAGTTGGGACAAGGCATCCGAACTCAGCATGAATATGCTCGCTCGCGTCGGTATATCCGACCCGGTTGCAGTAATGAACGCCTATCCGCACCATCTTTCCGGCGGCATGCGGCAGCGGGTTATGATAGCCATGTCGCTTGTCTGCTCTCCTTCCTTACTGATCGCCGATGAACCGACCACAGCGATAGACGTGACTGTGCAAGCGCAAGTACTGCAGTTGCTCGATGAATTGCGAAGCGAATATGGCATGGCGATGCTGCTTATCACGCACAATCTTGGCGTCGTTGCGGAAACTTGCGACCGCGTGGCCATCATGTATGCGTCCAGAATAGTCGAATACTGTTCAGTCAGGGATATATTCTACAATCATCGGCACCCGTATACAGCAGGCTTGCTCGCCTCGCTTCCCTCGGTACACCGGTGTGGCGAACGACTCACGATAATCCCGGGCCAAGTACCAAGACCGACGATGTTTCCGGCAGGATGCAATTTTGAAACGCGTTGTCCCTACGCCACCGAACAATGCGTGTTGCATACACCACCGCTCGAAGCCATTGACGACAATCATTATGTCGCTTGCTGGAATCAGGAATCAGTCGTCCCTTCCGTTCGTTCCCGCTACGCGTGACGCTCTTCCACATGCACTATCCTTCCCTGACTGCCTGCTTGTCACGTCACATTACCCAGTGCTACTACTCTTTTCGGAATCCATTTTATTTGCCCTTGTTTCGTAAACGTATAACGTGTAATGTTACAAGAATGCCTTGCATGGACAATGCATGGAATTCACGAACGAACTCATCCACATTAGACAACGAAGTCCATACAAACGAGGTTTACCTACATGCGGTCACTGATATTGCTGATTGTTATGGCAGCATTTTTGTTGCCAGGCGCCATGGTTTTTGCGCAATGGACACAAATCGACGAGGGGATAGCGGTTCCTCTCCCGGACGAACAGGTGCTGCTCACGTCGAGCATTTTACAGGAACAACAGTCGCTGTCGAAAGCGCATTCAGCATTCCGGACGTTCATTCTTGAAAATCGGGAATGGAATTTCCGTTACGATGCGCTGCGGCGTTCGCCACATCGCGCTTGGGGCAAGGGAATTCCTATCGATGGCTTTCCGACCATAACATTGTTGAATTCACCGAAGGCCGGCATGACGTTTCTCAACGAGCACGCCGCCAGCATGAATCTCACTCCCAGCGCATTGCGCCTGTTGTATTCGGAAATCGTCGACGGGACGAATTATCAGAAATACATACAGACCTACAAAGGCCTTGACGTGCTTCAGAGCCACGTCGATTTGCGCATTTCGCTGAACGGTCGTGTATTCATGTTCGGTTCGGATTTCAATTCTTCTCTCGATGTGGACATCACACCGCTCATAAGCCAGAAGGCCGCTCGCGAAATAGCCAAGGCTGGTCTGGCATACGTCAGATCGGACGATGATGTCGAAGACCGCGGATTGTTTATTCTACCACTGAGATACCCACATCACATCGATTACAAACTCGTGTACCAATTCGAGGTACACAATGGTCCTGCGCAGCACTGGGATACCTACGTCGACGCGCATGACGGGAACATCGTCTGGCGTCGCAATCAGGTCTGCAATTTCTGCGACCCGAAACACGGCAATCCACTTGGCGCTACGAGCATCGTGAACGGACAGGTACTGATCTCGATATTCCCCGTATCCTGGATGTACGAGCCCGTCGTTGTTCCGTTGCGGAACGCGTATGTCTGGATAGGTGGCCGCATGTACGTGACGGATTCCGAAGGTCATTTCAGCGCCGATCTCGGCGGCACCTCCACAGCGCAGCTCATCACGCGACTGTCGGGTCCGTATGCCATCGCTCGCCGCGCCGACACGACGAGAGTTGCCGGAGGATCGCCTGCGAACGCTCTTCAGAGCATGACGGTGGCGGCAGGACAGCAAGTGCAGATTATTTGGGACGACAGCAATTCCATCGCATCCGAAAGGAACACCTTCTATCACATGAATCTCGTACGGGATTTCTCGCGTGCACTCGACCCGGGGCCAGCCAACAGGAAGATGGATGATCAGATTCAGGGTCTGACTGAGATCAACAATCAATGCAATGCGTTCTTCGACGGTCGCGGCGTGAATTTTTTCAGATCAGGCCTCACGTGCGGCAACACGGGTGAAATATCTTCCGTGATCTACCATGAAATCGGACATGGCATACATATCTGGTTGACGAACAATTTAACCGGCAGACCTCCGGTGAACGGTGCTCTCAAGGAGGCGATCGCCGACCTTACCTCGAATATGCTTATGGATGATCCGCGCATCGGTGTTGGATTCCTGAAAGCAGGCGGAAGCAACGGAATCATTCGGAATTCCGACAACAAACGCCGCTATCCGGAACATGTCGTCAACGAAATCCATGACGACGGCATGATTCTGACGGGTGCGGTATGGGACGTCCGTAAAGCCATAGGACTTGAGCATACGGCACGCTTGTACCACAAAGTCATGTACGGCGTACCCGATGCCAACGCACTCGGTGATGCGCTCGCGGATTACTTCATCGAATTTCTCGTGGCTGACGATGACGACGGCGACCTCTCGAATGGCACGCCGCATTCAGAAGCGATCATTGCCGCATTCAACGCGCACGGAATTCCCGGTTCAGCCATTGCCATACTGCACGACGGTGTTGTCGATCAGCATAGCGTCACCGAGCCGGCTGAAATTCGCGGCATCGCGCGAGTCAGCAATCAAATCAATCAGGAACTGCTGCGAATTACGCAAGTCGACGTAGTGTATTCCATCGATGAATGGAAAACCGAACATCGCATGCTCGCGCAGTACGATTTCGCATCACGAAACTTCGTTGGTGAATTCCCTCCTCAGAGTGCCGGAACAATAGTGCGCTACTACATCGAAGCCATGGACAACTACGGAGGCAGCGCGAGAGATCCCATCAACGCGCCGACGGGCAGCTACTTATACCTCGTGGGCTTTCAGCAGCAGTATTTCTACGACTGCGAGGAAGCCGATGGATGGACCGTCAAAACCGACGCGACCACCGGTGATTGGGTACGCGAAAAACCGATAGGTACGTGGAACACGCAACTCGGTAGTCCTCCGGACGTGCCATGGGTACAACCTGACGAGGATCACACGCCCGATCCGACTCGTCAAAAATGCTGGGTGACGGGTAACGCCCCGAGGGGTGCCGCACTTGGTACGAACGATGTCGACGACGGTGCCACGTATCTGACGACCAGAGCGTATGATGTATCCTCCATGACCAACCCCGTGTTGCGGTACTACCGCTGGTACACGAACAATTCCGGTGCGAGTCCGAATGATGACTGGTGGCAAGTACTGATATCCTCAAACGGCGGTTCGACGTGGAGCGTTCTGGAGCGCACGAAGGAATCCGATGCATCCTGGCAACCGAAAGTGTTCATTCTCCGGGAGCATATTCAACTCACCGATGATATGAAGGTTCAGTTCATCGCCGAAGACCTCGAGCCCGGCTCTTTGGTCGAAGCGGCAGTGGATGATTTCGAGATACTCGACATCAACCATGCGCTTGTCGGCGTGGAAGAAGACGCACCGATCGCATCCGATGTACAACTCGAACAGAATTTCCCGAATCCGTTCAATCCTGCGACGACAATTCGTTTCACGCTTCCAGTGGCCGACGATGTCGAACTTCGCGTCTTGAACGCACTCGGTATTGAAATCGCCGTACTCTACCGCGGCAGAAGCCGGGCCGGGACGCATTCGGTTGAATTCGACGCAGCAAAGCTGCCTTCGGGAATGTACATGTACCAACTGCGGACAAGCAGTGGTCGCTTCACACGAAACATGATGCTGCTCAAGTAATGGCAGCAGCTCATACAACGTTGCAACACCCGGAACGGAGACGTTCCGGGTGTTTTTCCTTTGCCACTCGCTGCGATATTGTGTAGTTTAAAACAGTACACCTGTAGTTTTTTCATGAAGAATAGTATCATCACGATCTTCTCTGCTCTCTCCTTGCTCGGATGCGGCAAGACTCAACCTGTTCCACCTCCTGCCGGAGTCACGTACTCCGTTCCGAAAGCAATTCCCGTGTTTGATGGCCAGGAAGCGATGGCACTGCTCGAACGTCAGACATCCTTCGGACCACGTGTACCGGGAACGCCCGCGCATGCGAAGTGTCTTGACTTCATGCTTGCCCACCTCGATTCACTCGGATGGAGCAATTCGGTGCAGAGCTTCACAATGCCGGGATACGACGGTAATGTTATCGATTTCCATAACGTCATTGCCCGACTCCGCCCCGAATCACCGTGGCGCGTACTGTTGGCGGCACATTGGGACACAAGGCCTTTCGCCGATATGGAGAGCGACCCGCGCTTGCATTCGACTCCTATACCAGGTGCGAACGACGGTGCCAGCGGAGTAGCCGTACTGCTGCATCTCGCATCGATATTCGCTGAATTTCCGCCTGACATTGGTATAGATATTATCCTGTTCGACGGAGAAGATCTTGGACGGGAGGGTGATGAAAGCATGTTCTGCCTAGGATCGAAATACTACTCAGCCACATTGGGCGATGATCCACGCCCCATTTTCGGTGTTTTATTGGATCTCGTCGGCGACAAGGAAGCGGAATTTCCACGCGAGGGCTTTTCCGAACGCTATGCTGCTGATATTCTCGATCTGTTCTGGGGACGCGCTTCGGCATTGGGCTTGCCGCAGTTCGTCAATCGGCGTCATGCGCCTATCATCGATGATCACGTCCCTCTCAACACTGTTGCAGGCATCAGGACGATTGCCATTATCGACGCTTCGCTTGTCGGTCATGTTACGGAAATCGAACGACGCAAGTACTGGCACACATTACGCGATACGCCCGAGCAGTGCTCGCCGAGCACGCTCGAAGCAGTCGGGTCATTGCTCATGCATGTCATTTACGGCATGCAGCCTCCGGATAAAACTTGATCGTAGGTGGAAAACATGCATCGTACACATTACGTTAAACTCCGCTTCCCTCACGACGACAGGGACGAACTGCTTCAGAGCATGTTCATCGATTGCTATCCACTCGGTTTTCTCGAAGAGGACGAATGGTGGGAGGTGTATTTCGAGGCATCGGATTGGGAGAAGCATGCTCGCGAAACATTCTTCGAGGCTGTGGAACGGCAGGGCCTTGCCGTCACGTACGATATACAGCGTTTCGAGAAAGAAAATTGGAATAAGGAGTGGGAAGACAGTATTGCACCGATTCGAGTATCCGATCGCATTCTCATCACTCCATCATGGAGGAAGGCCGAAACGAACGAATGCGACATCATACTTGTGATCGACCCGAAAATGTCTTTCGGCACGGGTTTTCATGCTACAACCAGGTTGATGTTGCGTTCACTCGAGCAAGCCGTGCGTGTTGGTGACAGAGTGCTTGACGTTGGAACAGGTACGGGCGTACTCGCCATCGCTGCCATCAAACTCGGTGCCTCATCCGCAGACGGTGTGGATACCGACGAGTGGTCCATGGAAAACGCATTGGAGAATGCAACGCGAAACACCGTCGCCGAGGCGTTCCACGTGTATTCAGGCTCCATCGAACACGTTAACGGTCCATACGATCTTGTACTCTCGAACATCACGAAATTGGACAACATCGGTATGCTCCCGGATTTCACATCCCTGCTTGCGCCCGGAGGACGGTTGATTCTGTCCGGATTCTACAGCGATGATGTTCCCGATGTGTTGACGGAAATGCAACGACATGGCTACACGTTGACGCAGCGACTCGAGGAAGATGGCTGGGCGGCTCTGTGTGGAGAAAGGACGCGGACATGAGAATCGCGACAATAGACATAGGTACGAACACTATTCTGATGCTCATAGCCGACATTTCCCCTACTGGCATGATAACCGTCATCAGCGACGATCAGGCGATCGCCCGTCTCGGCAAAGGAGTTGACAAGACCGGCGCTATTGGATGGGATGCGTTCACTCGCTGTGAAAGCATTTTGAAACAATACACGACAAAGGCACGCGAACTTCGAGTGGACGTGCTTCGGACTACTGGTACCAGCGCCCTGCGTGACGCCCATAATCGTGAGGATTTCACGGACTACATGCAGCAACGTCTAGAACTCGAGATAGAGATCCTGGATGGCGACGAGGAGGCGTTATGGAGCTATGGCGGCGCCATTTCGGGCTTCTCAGTCCGGGACAAACAATTCGCGGTATTGGACATCGGCGGCGGGTCTACCGAACTCACCATCGGTGCCGGATTTCACATCACCGCTCGTCGTAGCCTCGATATCGGCTGCGTGCGTCTGACGGAAAAACACCTGCATTCCTCACCGCCAAGCGATGCTGAGATGGAGTCCGTCTTGCAACACATCGACTCCGTGATTGACGATTACCCGAATTTCGATGCCGCAACCACAAACCTTGTCGGCGTAGGTGGAACCGCGACGACGCTTGCCGCTGTCGAATTGGGACTGCGCGACTATGACGGAGCACGGGTTGCCGGTTACAAGCTTACTCGAGATGCAATAGAATCGCGTTTCGACGAGTTTCGCGGTATGAGTAAGGAGCAATTACAGAACACGCTACGCATCGATCCCGGCAGAGCTGATATTATTCTGATTGGTATTACAATCCTCCACCGCTTTCTTTGCAAACGTCGTATAGACAGCATGGTGGTTTCCGAGCGTGGTCTCCGTTATGGTATAGCTATGCGTGAATGGGAACGGTCACTCGAATCCTCTACCATTTCCTGAACAGTCTCCACAAGCGCACTCGCACCACGGACAACATCCTCCATGCTCGTGAAAGCACCGAAAGATATCCGTACGGTCGCCCGAGCGGTCGCGTCGTCATGACCGATAGCCCTCATGACATGCGATGCTTCAGTACTTCCCGCTGTACACGCCGATCCCCCCGAAACAGCACATCCACGAAGATCGAGATTCAGAGGCAACAACTCCCCTTGCATCGGATACGACGAAGATGGAAAAGAGATGCTGATGATATTCGGCAGACAGGCGTCTTCATCACTGTTCACTCGAAGCGAATCGAAGGCGTCGCGGACATGTCTGAGCAATGTTTCACGCAGTTTCTTCCAGGTCTCGAAGCGTTGTTGCATCTCGAGCAATGCGATTCTTGCCGCCTCGCCGAATCCCACAATGCCGCTGACATGTTCCGTCCCCCCTCTCCGACCGCGTTCCTGCGCCCCCCCCGAGATAAAGCTCGTCATCTCCATGCCTTTGCGTACGTACAGGGCGCCTATTCCCTTGGGGCCATGAAGTTTGTGTGCTGATAAAGATGCGAGATCGAGTGGGAGTGACTTGACGTTCAGAGGGAGCTTCCCGGCACTCTGCGCCAAATCGCTGTGGAACACCGCGCCATATTCTTTCGACACGGAAGCCGCTGAATCGATATCGAGAATGCCACCGGTTTCGTTATTCACATGCATCAACGTCACGAAGCATGCTTTGTCACGGATCGCATCGCGCAATTCCTCGGGATCAGGTGTAGCTATTGCGTTAACGCGTAGCATTTGTTGCTGGATTCGTGCCACGGAACAGGGGCCGAGTATGGCCTGATGTTCGGCGGGTGTCGTCACGATACGAGCCGTACTCTCGTGACGTATCATGGATACAGCAATGGAAACGGCGGTATTGTTGCTCTCAGTTCCACCGCTTGTAAAAACAATTTCCGACGTATCCGCGCCGATCAATGCGGCGACATACTCACGGGCCTGTTCCACTGCAATGCGAGCACGACGACCTTCCGCATGAACACTGGAAGGGTTAGCGTAATGATCCCGTAGATACGGCTCCATGACACTTAGGACCCGCGGATCGAGCGGTGCTGCCGCTGCGTTGTCGAGATAACAGTATCGATCTTTCATAGCGCATTCAATCCAGTGTAACGCTGACATCACCGGAGTACACGGCTTCGAGAGCACCATGCGCATTACGGACAATCAATGCTCCTTTCGCGTCGATATCCACAGCCGTGACAGTGCGTGTTCCTTCGGGGCCGCTGAGCGAAATGACTCGACCGATCATCTTACTCCTCGCTTTCCATTGTTGAACGACGGGCAGGTTTCCTTGCGTTTTCCATTGGCCGTACATTGCATCGAGTGATGAACAAAGTTCATCAAACACACTGTCCGTGCTATAGTTGGTGTCGCATTCCAACATAACGGATGTCGGTCGTTGACGAAAGTCACCTTCGAAGCGCGTCTGATTCACATTGATACCAATGCCGATGATGCACCACGGCGCTTCGTCTTGCACCCCTGCTTCGAGCAGAATACCACAGACTTTTCTATCCCCTATCATGACGTCGTTGGGCCATTTCAGATGCGTATGGAGACCGGTAAGCCGTTCCAGCATTTCCGAAACAGCGCAGCCTGCCAAGAGCGTAAGCCCGCCCCATTCATCGCGTGGCCGAGGTGGGTAGAGAATGAATGAGACGAGTAGATTCTCACCGGGCTCTGCACGCCACCGCCGCTCGAGGCGCCCTCGACCTGCGCTCTGATAGTCCGCAGTCACCGCCGTACCCTCGTCGGGATTATTGGGTATGAGCGATTTCGCGTAGGTGTTCGTGGAATCTATGACTTCATGGTGAATTCGTGACGTACCGAACATGTTCAACTCCTTTCGATGCAATCAATGTACGCATGCGACGGTGCAACGATCAAGACACAATGGGCTGTGCGGTTAGCGGATGAATACCCGACGATCGAAAACATGCATTCCCATGAAGTACGCATGATACACGACTCCGAATTTTATTATACTATAGGACCGACAAACTCATGGTAACGGAACAATCCTGCGCTTCTAGTGCTCACAGTGCGAGCATAGCTTGGCTCAACCACTTGAAAGCTCCGGTGATAACTCGTGCATTCGGGAAAAAGGAATGCATGAAATTCCTGCGGGACTGTGATGGTATGCCTATTTTCGGTATTTTTCAACTACTGTATTCCCGGACACCGTTTCACCTTGATTTTGTCCGGGACATTCGATTAGTTTCCTCAGTAGTTGTTTTTCGCTTTCCTTTCAAATATCTGAGCTTTCCGCCGGATTCCACACAGTCGATAACACATGACAATATCGAAAGTACATTTTCAACATCGAGGTAGTGTATGAGAAATGCTGTCACTCTGCTCGTCCCACTTTTCATGTTGCTCGGTATGCAACTGCAAGCCCAACCGTTTGGAGCGGTGATATACGTCGGCGATGACTCCGCTGATCTGCTGTTATTCGATCTTACCAACCCCATGTATTCCAAGGTGGAATTCTACCGAGGTGCAAGAATGCTCGGCACAGTCTTTCCGGGTGCCGGAGGGGGTGGTCTTATTACCGATTACGGCTTGATAAAGGGTACTTCGTATCAGTATCAAACACGCGCCTACAGAATAGGCGGAGGCTTCGAAGACGGAAATCTTATCGATGGATACCTTATCGGCGGTGATCTGCGAGGTCATTTGTTCCGTCCCGATTCCATTGACATCACGACGGACATGGTTGACTCCATCTTCGTCCACCCCGGTGGGCACCTGCATTTCACTCCGCGGGCGAACGTCTCATGGATTCTCGGTACAGCGGGCACGCTCTCAGCCATCAGGATTTTGGCAAGCTCCAATCCCGCAAGTACGCCGCATGGACAGTTCAGCGCATCCGGCGGACAGCTTTACGATGTGAACATCTTTTGCTGGGGGAAATTCGGCCCACTGAAAGACTTCACGTTTTACGGGTCGGACGTATTCATCTACAGCAACGAGGAATCACGTTTTGACAATGTCACTCTGAAATGGGTCACCGACCAAGGTCGAAACGACTACGCCTACATACGCCACTACGGAAACAACATATACGCCACTCGATGCTTGCTGACAGACGAAGGACAGATGTGGGGCGTAAAAGAGGCGGATAATATGCGAATCGAGAAGGATGCTTCTATCGTGACGAGCAATATCCGTAATTCCGTTGTGGATGAAGGCCAGATCACCATCAGTCCCAAAGACGTGCCGACAACAGTGAGGCAGAATCACATCATCACTGGCAACGTGACGATATCCAATCAGACCGTTGTTGAGTTCAATCAGTTCGATGATGAAGCGACGGTGAACATATCACCCATCGCCGGCGGCTTTGATCCTGCCGACATCAAGAATGTCCGTATCAATTACAATCATTTCCGCCGTATAGGTGGAAGAGTTGGAAACATTTCGAACTTCCAAGCCGACAGCATTGACGGCAGACTGAATTACTGGGGACAATGCGAAGGACCCACCATGGGCGAGCGTGCCACCATGGGGCGTGTGAAGCTCGATCCTTTCCTGCGTGAGCCCTATCCGGAAGCGAGTTACTGGATGGAACTCGAGCCGAACAAAACGAGAATCATCGCGAACGAAGAGGATGAAATCACGTTCACCGGCCGCTTCTACAACGTGTACACCAACGCTGATACCGCCGGAGTCGAACTTGCCTATCTCATCATCGTCCGTGGTGACACGTTGTACCAAGGTGTGCTTACATCCGGTGCCGATGGTCGATTCACGTTCAGCTTCACAATGCCGAGGCAATACGCAAACGTCACGGGCTTTTCCGTATTCTTCACTTCTACGTTGCAGTGTATCGAGAAAGCCTATTTCATGAGTATCGAAGCGCAAAGTGGACCGGACCTCGAAGTGTACAGTGCTGAAATCACGCAGGTGCTTGGCCCGACGCAGAATATCATCGCGAACAAACCTTTCGCTGTGAAAGCCACAATACTCACGACAGAACCGATCACAACCCCATTCCGCGTCATCGTTGAGGTGAATGGCAACGTGTACGAGCACTTCTACATTCTCGATCGCGACAACCTCGGTGTGCAGCATGAATTCGAGAATCTTAGATCCGAGATGACCATGCAGCGCATTCAACCCGTTATCGTAGTTTTCTTGGTCAATGAACTCGGTCTCGACCCGGGGGTTGCCGAAATTTCCGTCACCGTGGATCCGCCGGAGAACGGCGATTTCAAGGGTCGCATCATCGAGTCCAATGAATTCAACAATACGAAGGTAATCTACGCGACTGTAAGCGAATCCGCGTTTGGCAACCAAGGGGAACAGGACCTTAACGTCTTCGTGCAAGCAATCGATGAATATCCGCCCACTGGCCTTCCGCGACTCCGCGGGTGGGCCGACAGTGCCAAAGTGTTCATGGAAAACACATGGCCGATGAAGACAGGCCAAGTCAACATGCAGACCGCATCGAACGTTGCGGACTACAGTTACATCAACCCCGACACCTTGCAGCAGGATACGTACCAGTACTACCTGACGAAAGCGTACAAAATGATGCGCCTCAGCAATCCGGCTGCCGATCGCTACGTGCTGGCGGTGAAGCCGGATTGGTTCACCTACAGGCTTGACCGAGCGAATTTCAATCACAGAGCTTCGCAAACACTCTCATGGTCGGGGACGTGGGACTTGATGGTGGCAAGCGCCGATCACTACAAGCACGTCGTTCACACGCTTGGGCATTCCTTCGGCTTGCGCAGACAGGATTTGGATCCGGCGGATGACACGCAGCGTGAACAATATTTCGACAACTTCATCGGCGCTGATGTTTACAGAGGCATCGATTTCGTTGGCGGCAGAGTCATGCACGCCAATCAGCAGAACAAGGTATCCAGATCAATGCGCGTGAAGTGTTTCATGGGCAGTAGCCAAACACCTTCGCAATCGTGGGAGTTCGTGTATTGGATAAACGATGTCGAGTACGACAAGCTGTTCGCCGCATATCAGCAATTCACAGCCTCTAAAGCAAGCTTGAGCAAAGGTGTTGTACCGAAGGCCGTCTTCATCGAAGGCACGGTTGACAGTCTTACCCGCTCGTTCGAATTCGGCCCCTGGTTGCGTCTCGAAAACGCAACACCTTCGGCAATGGTTGATGAAATCTACGCGACGCATATTTTCAAAGTACTCGACGCAGCAGATCAGGAAATCGCGAGTTATCGCTACACGCCCACCTTCAGGGCGCTCGGACTTGATGAAGTGGATGCTGCATCGAGCCCTGATCCGGAGATGGAAATCGAACATTTCGGTTTCGTCGTGCCATGTCCTGACGAGGCCCGGCGCGTCATTGTCGAGCATAACGGAAACATCGTCGCGGAGCGCATCATCACTCCGAACAAACCCGTCGTCAGCATTCAATTCCCGACACATGGAATGGATGTGAAACATGAAGCGTTCGAAGCACGATGGTCGGCATACGATCCCGATGGAGGTACGGAATTCTGGTACACCGTCTGGTTCAGCACGAATTCCGGAAGCACATGGCAGATTCTGCAATTCGAATCGCAAGCAACTCGGGACTCCATTTTCGCCATTGCGAACACGCACGGGTATAAATTACGCGTCGTAGCGAATGACGGCGTCAACCACTCCGATACGGTGGAAGTAGATTTCAGCGTGCTCACGTCAACGCAGGACACGCCTACTCCCGCTGCTTTCGAACTGCGCCAGAATTACCCGAATCCGTTCAATCCCTCGACAACGCTATCCTTCACTTTACCGACAGCCGCACACGCAACGCTGATAGTCTATGATGCGTTGGGCCGGCCGGTACGCACTATCGTGGATGGGTATCGTTCGTCCGGCACGCACAGTATCGGCTTCAATTCCGATGGGCTGCCGAGCGGTCATTATATCGCGGTGCTACGCTCCGGCGACCAGAGTGCGAACATACGCATGACACTCGCCCGCTAGCAGGAACTCGCAGGATTACAAAGACAGACAACGCCGTCCCGAGGGACGGCGTTGTCTTTACTTGGCCCAGAGTGAGAACAAACCTTATTCTCGATTCCGTAGGTGGGAAAAGCACAATCTAGAAATCGTTGATGGCAAGAACAGCGCAGTACTGTGGCGGTTCATGGATCGCCCTCCAACGGTGGCGGTTCATGGATAGCCCCCGAAAAAACGGCGCAGTTCATGGATCACCCCCTAAAACGGTGGCGGTTCATGGATCGCCCTCGGAAAATGGTTGCGGTTCATGGATCGCCCTTGACCAGTGGCGGTTCATGGAACGCCCCCAAAAAACGTTGCAATTCATGGATCACCCCCGAAAAACTGTGGCTATTCATGGATCGCCCCCGAAAATGGTGCTATTCATGGAACGCCCTTTGGGTAACGGCGGTTCATGGATAGCCCTCGGAAAATGGTGGCGTTTCATGGATCGCCCTCCAAAAAACGGTGGCGGTTCATGGATCACCCCCTAAAACGGTGGCGTTTCATGGATCGCCCCCGAAAAACTGTGGCGGTTCATGGATCACCCACCAACTGTGGCGGTTCATGGATAGCCCCCTAAGAAACGGTGGCGGTTCATGGATAGCCCCCGAAAAAACGGCGCAGTTCATGGATCACCCCCGACCCGTGGCGGTTCATGGATCGCCCCCTAAAACGGTGGCGGTTCATGGATCGCCCTCGAAAAAACAGTGGCGGTTCATGGATCGCCCACCAACAGTGGCGGTTCATGGATCACCCCCGAAAATGGTGCTATTCATGGAACGCCCTT
>Ga0114946_10000290_pt1 | contig 32251 bp, 25 predicted proteins | sample WalLakDeSediment_FD_88676 | JGI IMG/M metagenome (GOLD analysis project Ga0114946, IMG submission 88676) | Lake sediment microbial communities from Walker lake, Nevada to study Microbial Dark Matter (Phase II) - Walker Lake 11/02/13 Deep Sediment | ecosystem: Environmental > Aquatic >... | reverse complement strand
TAGATCATAGTCTACTCGAAACCAACTTCTTCAACAGCCCATCCAACGTGGTTCGCATGGCTGGATAACTGTATTGATCCACAAATCGTTTCCTGGCCATCTCTCCTTTATTTCGAGCCAGAACCGGATCGAGCAGAATTTGCGAAATCGCGTCTGTCAAGGCGGCAACCTCGCCAGGAGGAACAATCCATCCACAATCGCCCAGGATCCTAGGAATCTCCGAAACGGCCGTGGCCACGATCGGCCGGGCCATGGCCATGGCATCAAACAACTTGGCCGGCACCTGCCCCAGAGAGCGAGGATCTTCGCGCTGAGGCAAGACAACAAGGTTTGACGCCGCCAAGTAGCGAGGAACCTCCCGAAAAGGACACATGGGATCCACGCGCAAAATACCCCCGGTTCGCGACACCAAGCTCTTTACAAAAGGATCGGACAATTCCCCTCCCACGAGAAACGGGAAGAGATTCATCGTTCGACGCACCTCCATCACCGCATCCATCAACTCCTCCAGTCCTTTGTGGGCGCGCGGCGTACCCAGAAAGAGAAGGACCGGCTGATCCTGCGGAAGTCCCAATCTACTGCGCTCCTGTACCAAATCAAATCGACTCGGGTCCAGCTTGACGGGGTCCCTACCATGGGGAAGCAACACGCCCCCATATCTCTGCTGGAAAACTGTGGACACGGTGGTAATGGTGTCGGCCTTTGGAATGAGCCTCTCCATCAGCCAGACCCACCCGGGCGAACTACTTCTCAAGACATGCCGAAGAGTATTCGCCATGACACGAAGTCTTCCCTTGGACAGGGAAAAGGCCCATTCCCAGTCGTCGATATCGAGGATCAAGGGACGAGGCCGAAGGCGCCTGGCCAAAAGAGCCAAGCCGAAGCTATCCACCAACGGTTTGAAGGCGTAGAGGACATCCCCATCGATTCGATGGGCCATTTCTCTCATGACACCCAGGGCCGCGGGCAATCGGCGCACGGGAAAGATCGTGGTCTGGGACATTTCCTTCGCCAAAGGGCCCCACAACTTGCCCTGAGAAGACATCCCCCAATATCTCACCTCATGATCCAGGGAAAGCACTTCACCGACGCAATGGGTCCGGGCCACCCGATGATTCGAAACATCGCTCACGATCAAGTCAAGGATCATGGAACGTAGTGTACTACAAACATCATCTCCTTGATCCGTAAACTCTTATCGTCGCCTTCGCCACATGAACTTCCTCAACCTTCAGTGAACCCGATCCAGGCAAGGGTTTGATACATAGAGGTGAGGAAAAGATATGAGAGTGATAGAGTGTAAAGATTCAGCACATAAAGGCATGCCGCACCCAAGTCCAGGAGAGGATCATGAAGCTCGATCGCAGAGAATTCCTGAAAGAAGTGTCAAGAGGACTGGCCCTTGGGGTTTTGGGCATCTCCCAGGCATGGGCTGACAGACAACTTCTGCCCAACATCGTCCTTTGCATGGCAGACGACCAGGGATGGGGAGACATGGCTTATAACGGACACCCTTTCATTAAAACACCTCACTTCGATGACATGGCTGCATCTTGCCTTTGTTTCCATCGTTTCTATGCCGCATCCCCTGTGTGCTCTCCCACGCGAGGCAGTGTGATGACGGGAAGACACCCAAACCGTTTCGCATGCTTCTCCTGGGGACACACCCTGAGACCCCAGGAAATTACCTTGGCTGAGGCTCTTCGTTCTGCCGGGTACGCGACAGGCCATTTTGGGAAATGGCATCTAGGCTCTGTCATGGAAGGAAGTCCAGTCAACCCAGGCGCTTCAGGTTTTGATGAATGGTTCTCCTCTCCCAACTTCTTTGACAATGATCCCATTTTAAGCCGCGAAGGCAAAGCTGTATCCACCCAGGGCGAAAGCTCCATGATCCCTGTCAATGCAGCCATCGCCTTCATGGAACGCCACAGGAGAAGCAAGAAGCCCTTCCTTGCCGTTGTATGGTTCGGCTCTCCCCATAACCCCCATCGAGCCAGTGAAGAAAACAGAGCCTTATACAAAGATCAACCCGAACATCTTCAAAATTTCTACGGAGAGATCAGCGGCATGGACAAGGCTTTCGGACGGCTTCGTCAATGCATCGAAGACCTTGGGATCAAGGAGAACACCATTCTTTGGTATTGCAGTGACAATGGTGGACTCAAGAACCTGGGAAGCACAGGAGGAAGGGGACACAAGGGCACAGTATACGAAGGAGGCCTCAGAGTGCCGGCTCTCTTGGAATGGCCAGCATGTATCCAAGAGCCCATGACAAGCATTCTCCCCTGCGTCACATCGGATATCTACCCTACCCTTCTCGATATAGTGGGGGTACGGATACAACATCAACCGAAGCTGGACGGGATCAGCCTTTATCCCTTGATCCAAGGGAAGATGAAAAAACGTCCCCAACCCATAGGTTTTTGGCACTACCCGGCCAAAGGGATTCAAACCCCTAGCGAGGAGTGGATGGCGGAACTCCTGGAAGCGCAGAAGAATGGGAGGGTTATCACGGAAGAATCCCGTCTTCGCTTGAACGCAGGAGACATCACCACACAGTACCCGGAAGACACCTTTCCAGGACACGCAGCCTGGCTTGAATGGCCCTGGAAGCTTCATCGCATCCAAGAGACAGATGAAGAACCGTATTTTGAATTGTATGACCTGGACAACGATCCCCAAGAAACCGAGAACAGAATGGCAAAAGAAGAATCTCGCGCCAGAAGAATGAAAAGCTCACAAGAACGTTGGCTGGTCTCCGTGGTAAGGAGTCTCAATGGAAAGGATTACACGAATAGAGACCTGCAAATTCGATGAATCCAATCCCCCCCATCGCACGCCACAATCCACCTCATGCCATCAAAGTGCGTGAAGGATCCCAAAGTGTAGCCGCGATATAGCGTTCAGGTCCTGTGGCATCATCCTGAAAATAATAGACCGTAACCACAAGTCCATCCGGTCTCTGCACGCTTCGGACATAGCCCATATCCCTGCAACCTCCGTCATCCCGAAGAACGATCTCCGATCTCCAGCTTCGGCCGCCATCCTCGCTACTCTTGGCACAGATGCGAAACGGATGGGCTCGTACCCCATAGGTAAGACAGACGCGACCATCGCTCAACAAAAGCAGACAGGGAGGATTTCCCTCGCCCAGGTCCTCTACAGGATCCTGCAAAGCGGTCCAGCTTCTTCCGTTGTCCACAGAAAGATAGGCCGCGATCCAACGCCTGGAGGTTTCCCTCCTCCGTACCCCGACCAGCAGGGTGCTTTCCGAGAGACGAACCCCGGAAGGCATGATCGCAAAGCCTTCGGGTTCAGGTCCGATCCAGGAGAGGAATTCCCAATGCATCCCCCCATCATGGGTACGAGCACAGAAAGGGCGACCCTCTTGACGATTCGATTTGGACGCCGTGAGAAAGAGGGTGCATTCCAAGGGGCCTTCCACAATGTAATTGGTTCGAGCCGCGGTGCCAGGGGTGCCGAAAGAAGGAAGGAGCACGGGACCCTTCCAATTCCTGCCTCGATCCAAGGAATAATGAATTCGGGATTCTCCCGCATGCACGCTTGTCATCCTCAATGTCATGGCAAAATCTGGATGCGAAAAATCCATGGGCTGTTTCAGTTCCCGTGCTTGTGGAGCATGGATTCCAGGCAATTCCCGTCCGTGAAGTCCATCTCCTTCTCCTTTGGGAATGAGTTGCCCCTTGTCACTGGGATTTTCAATGGACCAGGTTTCTCCGCCATCCATACTTCTCGCCAAGAGATGCTCTTCCGGTTGATCCCTGTCGATGTGATGCCTGTCCGCTCCCAGGTCCTTGTAGTATCCACGACTGAATCCCACGAGAATCTCGTCCCCCCAATTCCAGATTCCATGGTTGGCCGGCCATCCACCGAAACGTCCCGGTTCATGATAGATCATACGGCGCATCATTCAGCTTCTCCCTGTTTTCAATCGAGTCTCTTGACGACCGAAACAAGTCTATCATGTCGTGCAGTTCAGATTCGCCGAAAGTCGTCTTCATATAGATATCCCACAAAACATAGAGATATCTCGCTCCATGGCATAGGATGAAGAATGCACCTTGCTGAATGCCGAGAGGCGTTTTCCGATGAAGACGACATGGACCGCAACAGGATCCAGACCGTGACTTTCACTGAAAGGTAAATATTCAGTGAACCCGATCCAAACGCAGCCCTTGGCGAAGAAGAGACAGAGATGCTGTTTTCGAACGGTTTGAAAGCCCCTCCCACGCCGAATGCACATTCGGCATCTGGGAGGGGCTTTCACTTCCAAGGTGCGTATCACGGCATTCCAACGCACCGAAGGAAGGAAGTGAGAGAACAGCATCTCTGTCTCTTCTGCCCACGACGGTTTATCTCTGGATCGGGTTCACTGAATATTTACACTGAAAGTTTGCGTCGATTCTGGACAATTTCATCAAACGGTGGCAACATGTGGCCATGCGTCACCTTAAAGACACTGTCACAGCGTATGCCATGTTGTTCCCGGCTTTGTTCTTGCTCGGGCTTTTTGGCATTTTTCCCGTGGGATATGCCTTTTATGTCAGTCTTCACAAATGGCTGATCTCCCCGGGAGATTTCGTGGGTTTCGAGCACTACAAGAAAGCCCTGGGCGAACCCCAAGGCGCGCTCCTATTGGGAGCGGCCCTGCTCTGCCTTTCGCTGGGCAAGCTTTTTTCAAGACCGATCGAATCCAAGGGCCGACATTCTCCCCGAAAGGCCGCCTTGGTCTCCTGGCCCTTGATCTGCCTGGCATGCGCCCTGTTTCTGCTTGGGGCCAGATACATTTCCCAACATGGGGATCCTCGATTCTTGAAAGGGCTCAGAATCACATCCATGTACGCCATCTATAGCATTCCTTTGCAATTGACCATGGCTCTGGGACTGGCCTTCCTGTTGCACCAGAAATTGAGAGGAAAGGGCGCCTATAGAACGATTCTATTCCTTCCCTATGTCACACCCATCATGGCTTCCGCCATCGTGTTCCGCAGTCTTTTCAGTCCCAGAGAAACCTCCATAGCCAATCGGATCATCGGATTCGTAGGACTACAACCGCTTCGCTGGCTCAGCGAGGATGACCATGTAATCCAAGTTCTTGGCGACATCACGGGATGGACCCTTTCCCTCCCGGTATGGATCGATGCCTGGGTTCCCAGTCTGGCCTTGGCAAGCGTTATCCTCTACAACATCTGGGTCTATGTGGGATATGACATGCTCATCTTCATGGCAGGATTGACCCAAATTCCCCCGGAATTGCTCGATGCCGCATCCATCGACGGCGCAAACTCTCGATGCATTTTGCGACACGTGATCCTTCCCCTGCTTTCCCCCACCCTCTATTTCTTGAGCATGGTGGCCGTGATAGGGACCTTCAAGGCGTTCAATCACATCTATGTGCTTCGAACCCCTGCCGCGCAAGGCACCGTGGATACAGCCAGCGTGTTCATCTTCGACACCTTCTTCAAGCGAAACAACGCAGGGTATGCATCCTGTCTCTCCCTGCTCCTCTTGGTCGTGATCCTCTCTCTGACTCTCATCCAAAGGCGAGTCGTGGGCAAGCGGGTCTTCTACGGATGACGCCATGAAAAAGAAAAATATACCCATTCACGCCATGCTCGTTTTTTCGTGTTTGATCGCGATGCTTCCCTTCGCCTGGATGCTCTCCGCTTCTTTCATGTCCAGGGGAGATATTCTGACCCGGCAGATCCTGCCGCAGGTTGTCCAGTGGAAAAATTACATGGATTCCTGGAATCAGGCCCGGTTCGGGTTGTATTTCAGGAATTCCATGGTAATTTCTTCGCTTCAGGTGTTTGGAATCTGGATCACCTGCAGTTTGGCGGCCTATCCCTTGGCCAGGCTATCCTTTCCGGGGAAGAATATCTTGTTCCTGTTGATTCTTTCCACCCTCATGATTCCTCAATCCGTCACGTTGGTTCCCAATGTTCTCATCGTCGCCTGGCTCGACAAGCATACGCCCGTCGCGTGGATCAACAACTGGCCCTCGCTCACCATCCCCTTCATGTCCAACGCCTTTGCCATCTTCTTCCTGAGACAGTTTTTTGCCGTGATCCCGGGGGAATTCTGGGATGCGGCCAGAGTGGATGGAGCAAGTCACCTCCGTTTCTTGATTCGGGTCGTCATCCCCATGTCCAAGGCGCCTCTTCTGACCCTCGGGATGCTCAGCTTCATGGGCGCCTGGAACGCTTTGGCCTGGCCGCTTCTCGTGACCAATACCCCCGCCTGGCGACCTCTTTCCGTGGGACTTCTGAATCTGGTGGAGGAAGCCGGAATCGAACTTCATCTTCAGATGGCCGGGGCCACAATCTCGGTGTTGCCCATCCTGGCAATCTACGCGCTGATTCAGAGACAGTTCACCGATAGCATCATTCAGACAGGGATTAAGGGATAGTAGACTCTAGGTAGGAGACATCACCATGAACATTCGATCCTGTTTTTCGCTCTTCATGCTGCTCGCTTCGCGGACCAGCGCCACCGATTCACTTGAGCGGGTGGATCCCAGTGGACAACAGATACGCTTTTGGCACCAGCACACCAGGGAAAGAAAGGACGCATTGGAAGCATTGATTCGGAAATTCAACGAGACCAACCCCCACAAGATCGAGATTTCGGCCGAGTATGCCGGGCAATACAGTGACATCTACAACAAGATGATCGCGGGATTGAGGACAGGAGATGTCGCCCATCTGATCGTAGCCTACCAGAACCAAGCGGTCACCTACTCCATGGCAAGCGGACTGGTGGACCTTCAACCCTATGTGGATTCTGACAAGTGGGGGCTGACCCAAGAAGAGAAGGACGATTATTTTCCGGCCTTTTATGAGCAGGACATGGCTCACGGAATCAGGCTGGGATTCCCTCCCAATCGTTCCATGGAAGTGCTCTATTACAATGTGGACTGGCTAAAAGAGCTGGGGTTCGACACGCCGCCCAGAACATGGGAACAGTTTCGGGAGATGGTATGCGCGGCCAAAGGAAAACCTTTCAGCAAGAGTCTTCTTCCCGGCGCATCCATCGGGTATCAACTCTCCATAGATACCAGCCGCTTCGCGGCCATGGTTTTCAGCAGGGGAGGCAGCCTTGCCAACAAGGACAACTCCGCCTATACCCTGAACACTCCTGAGGCCAGAGAAACCCTGGAGTTTCTCCAGAATTTATTCAAAGAAGGTTGCGCGAAGCAGGTGGCGGAACGGTATGGTGACCAGGCAGATTTTGGAGCCGGGTCCTTGCTCTTCTCCATCGCGTCCAGTTCCGGCTTGCCTTTCTACAAGCTGGTCGTGGATCATGGAGCGCAATTCCAATGGGATGTGGCCGCCCTGCCACAGAAGGGAGAAACTCCGATACAGAATATCTATGGAGCCAGCCTGTCCATCCCCAAAACCACCCCTCAACAGCAATTGGCGGCATGGCTCTTCATCCGATGGTTCACCTCCCCCGCCCAACAGGCTCAATGGGCCCAGAGCAGCAATTACTTCCCTGTTCGAAAGAGTGTCGCGCTTCAGATGGAGGATTATTTCGAAAAGAACATCGCCTATAAGCACGCCTTCGATCTGCTTCAGTACGGGACCTTTGAACCCCTGATGGCAGGTTATGATCTGGTCCGCGACCTGATCGAACAGACCATGGCATCGGTGGTGGATGGAAAACCTGCGGTTCCAGCCCTACAGAAGCTGGAAAAGGAAGCCAACGCCATCCTGTCGGACTACTACTGAGAGGAAAGCGGAGTGATCATAATCCAGGTCAGATCCGAAGCGTGGCTGACTTCGATCTCTCCAAGTCCCTGACAGGATACAATACCCACGTTCCTTTCCCAAACCAACGAGAGAACAGACTGAGCTTCCTTGGGGCAGTAGGAAGACAGATGTTCACAGAAAGGCTCCAACACCGACATTCCCTTCCCCTTGAGGCTAAGAAGCACTTGAAGGACAGAATCCTCGGAACATTCCAGGATCAGAATGGAATTGTCCGTCACATGTCTTCCCACCATGCGCTTGTCTCCCATGTTGGAGGCCTGTGTATGAAGGGTTTCGAAATAAGGCGCCATGTCCTCGAGGAAACGCGCCTTATCCATTCCGATGAACCGTATCCGACGGTCCCCAGTTTGAAAAGAACCCGGAGGGCCAGGTCCCTCCGACAGATGGGTCAAGGATTCCCAAGGAAGGTCGCCCCATGCGGTCCTCTTCTCCTCGCGCGGCCAACGAATAATGTCCGAAGGCACCCATCCCACGGTCCATTCCTCCTGGTCCCTGAACCGAATCTGCGCCCAGCGAGTCCTCTGAATAAGAGCTTCTCGAATCACATGGATCTCGGTCTCTGCGGGCAGAAGAACGCGACCTCGCCCCGTACCATAGATCGTCGTTTCTCCGGCCAACACGGTTTCGAGGATCTCTTCGTAGTCCACAGAGGGGTCAACGACCCTGCGAGGGATCCATGCCTCACCCGTTTCCCCTCTTCCCATACGATTCACTTTGAAATCCTGCCCCTTCACCTCGGACCTGTGTCCTCCCAAGAGATAAATCACCCCGGCCTGTCCCAGAGCCACAACGCAAACGATCCAGAAAAGAAACGTGGGAGTGTTTCTTCGTCTGCCTGGATGGCTACTGGAACGTCTCCTGGATCGTTTCGCCATAGCCTATCCTATCCTCGTTCTTTCCACGGAGACCTCATCCTTCCGTCGCGGACATCGCCCTGTCGGGCGCACACATAAAAACGGCGCGGCCAAGAATGGCCGCGCCGTTTCATTCAAAATCTCGGCGACGACCTACTCTCCCACGGCGTCACCACCGCAGTACCATCGGCGCTGAAGGGCTTAACCTGCGTGTTCGGAATGGGAACGGGTGTACCCCCTTCGCTAAAGCCACCGAGAAAATTTGCAACTGCATAAGCCGTCAAGTATCCGGAGAATCAAGTCGATATATAATAATTAAAAGCCTTTCGGCATATTAGTACCAGTCAGCTGAATGCATTACTGCACTTACACCTCTGGCCTATCAACCTCGTCTTCTTCAAGGTGCCTCTTACGATCCGCAGACCGAAATCAACGAATCGAGTGGATATCTAGTCTTGGGGCCGGCTTGGCGCTTATATGCTTTCAGCGCTTATCCGTTCTGGACATAGCTACCCAGCGATGCCACTGGCGTGACAACTGGCTCACCAGAGGTCCATCCATCCCGGTCCTCTCGTACTAGGGACAGCTCCCCTCAAATATCCCACGCCCGCGACGGATAGGGACCGAACTGTCTCACGACGTTCTAAACCCAGCTCGCGTACCGCTTTAATGGGCGAACAGCCCAACCCTTGGGACCTGATACAGCCCCAGGATGCGATGAGCCGACATCGAGGTGCCAAACCTCCCCGTCGCTATGGACGCTTGGGGGAGATAAGCCTGTTATCCCCGGAGTACCTTTTATCCGTTGAGCGGCGGCCCTTCCACACGGAACCGCGGGATCACTAAGACCTGCTTTCGCATCTGCTCGACTTGTGGGTCTCGCAGTTAAGCTCCCTTCTGCCTTTACACTCTACGCACGGTTGCCATTCGTGCTGAGGGAACCTTTGTGCGCCTCCGTTACATTTTAGGAGGCGACCGCCCCAGTCAAACTACCCACCTAACAATGTCCACTAGCCAGATTCATGGCGTAGCGTTAGAGCCCCGATACCACAAGGGTGGTATTCCACCGTTGGCTCCAGGAGGACTGGCGTCCTCCCTTCAAAGCCTCCCACCTATGCTCTACATGCCATACCAAGACTCAATATTAAGCTATAGTAAAGGTTCACGGGGTCTTTCCGTCCTGTCGCGGGTAGCCGGCATCTTCACCGACACTACAATTTCGCCGGGTCTCTTGTCGAGACAGTGCTCAGATCGTTACGCCATTCGTGCAGGTCGGAACTTACCCGACAAGGAATTTCGCTACCTTAGGACCGTTATAGTTACGGCCGCCGTTTACCGGGGCTTCAGTCAGGGGCTTCACCAGGCAAGCCTGATTAACTCCATTCCTTAACCTTCCGGCACCGGGCAGGCGTCAGTCCCTATACATCGTCTTGCGACTTAGCAGAGACCTGTGTTTTTAGTAAACAGTCGCCTGAGCCATTTCTCTGCAGCCTCGTTGCGCTCCGGGGGCAAGCCCCATCACGCATCAAGGCGCTCCTTCTCCCGAAGTTACGGAGCCATTTTGCCGAGTTCCTTGACAAGAGTTCTCCCGAGCGCCTTAGGATACTCACCTCGCCTACCTGTGTTGGTTTGCGGTACGGTCACTCTGTGGACTCGCTAGAGGTTCTTTCTTGGCAGTTTGGAATCGACCAGTTCGCCCAAAAGAGGGCTCCCTATCGCCTCTCGGAGTATTGGCCACCCGGATTTACCTGGGCAACCCTCCTACCGGCTTGGACACGCACTTCCAGCCGCGTGCTGGCCTATCCTCCTGCGTCACCTCCATCACTCAAACGCCCAACTGGTGGTACAGGAATCTTCCACCCTGTTTCCCATCGCCTACGCATTTCTGCCTCGGCTTAGGGGCCGACTCACCCTGGGAGGATTAACCTTCCCCAGGAAACCTTAGGCTTTCGGCGAACAGGTTTCTCACCTGTTTTATCGCTACTCATACCGGCATAATCACTTCCATGCCGTCCACCCGTCCTTTCGGTCGAGCTTCTCTCGGCATACAACGCTCCCCTACCGCGATCGCGCGAACGCGATCACCCGTAGCTTCGGTGATAAGCTTGAGCCCCGATAATTATCGGCGCAAGGCCACTTGACCAGTGAGCTGTTACGCACTCTTCAAATGATGGCTGCCTCTAAGCCAACATCCTGGTTGTTTGAGCAACCTCACCACCTTTACCACTTAGCTTATACTTAGGGACCTTAGCTGACGGTCTGGGCTGTTTCCCTCTCGACCACGGAGCTTATCCCCCGCAGTCTGACTCCCGTGCTAACTGGCAGGGCATTCGGAGTTTGAATGGGTTTGGTAACCCTTTCGGGCCCCTAGTCCAGTCAGTGCTCTACCTCCCTGTAGCATCACACGAGGCTAGCCCTAAAGCTATTTCGGGGAGAACCAGATATCGCCGGGTTTGATTGGTCTTTCACCCCTACCCACAGCTCATCCCAAGACTTTTCAACGTCCGCAGGTTCGGGCCTCCACACGCTTTCACACGTGCTTCACCCTGGCCATGGGTAGATCACCCGGTTTCGGGTCTACGCCATGCAACTAAACGCCCTATTAAGACTCGCTTTCGCTACGGCTCCGCCACAGAGTAGCTTAACCTAACGCTGCATAACGTAAGTCGCCGGTTCATTATACAAAAGGCACGCAGTTACACCGGATCCCGAAGGATCCATGGTGCTCCTACCGCTGTGTAGGCACACGATTTCAGGTACTATTTCACTCCCCTTACAGGGGTTCTTTTCACCTTTCCCTCACGGTACTGGTTCACTATCGGTCGCCGGGTAGTATTTAGCCTTGGGAGGTGGTCCTCCCAGATTCATACGGGGTTCCACGTGTCCCGCACTACTCAGGTGCCTGCTCACGAAAGTCTCACGCTTTTCGTCTACGGGCCTGTTACCCTCTATGGAGAGACTTTCCTGACTCTTCGACTAAGCGGGAGATTTATAACTTTCGGAAGCCGCTGCATCGACTTCAGAGCAGGTCCTACAACCCCCGTGGTGCAACGCACGCAGGCTATCACACACCAACGGGTTTGGGCAGTCTTTCCCTTTCGCTCGCCGCTACTAAGGAAATCGAGGTTTCTTTCTCTTCCTCGGGGTACTAAGATGTTTCAATTCCCCCGGTTCGCGTTACTACCCTATATATTCAGGCAGCAACAGATGGGCATGACCCCACTGGGTTTCCCCATTCGGAAATCCCCGGATCAGAGCTTGCTGGCAGCTCCCCGAGGCTTATCGCAGCTAGCCACGTCCTTCATCGCCTCCCGGCGCCAAGGCATCCACCGTGCGCCCTTATCGGCTTTTAAAAATACCGACTACGCTTCTCCGGATACCTCACGACTTATACAGTTTTCAAAGAGCTCGCGCACCGATCTCCCTGGCATCTAATCCAGAGAGCCTGGAGGTGAGCGGATTCGAACCGCCGGCCTTCTGCGTGCAAGGCAGATGCTCTCCCAATTGAGCTACACCCCCATAACCATCCTCCGCGCATCCTTGTCTGCTTGGGCCTAAGTGGACTCGAACCACTGGCCTCACGCTTATCAGGCGTGCGCTCTAACCACCTGAGCTATAGGCCCTCTTGACGTGCGGAGAACTACCGGGGCATGAACCGGCAATCATCCCGCATCGGTGCATCGGTCCCCTATCGAGACCGTTTCAACGTCGCCCAATGACTCGACTCTGGACCGAGGTCCTGATGCCGAGCATCGCTCCTTAGAAAGGAGGTGATCCAGCCGCACCTTCCGATACGGCTACCTTGTTACGACTTCGTCCCACTCGCCAAACATACCTTGGGCACCTCCCTCTCCGAAGAGTCAGGCCAGTGACTTCGGGTACACTTGACTCGCATGACGTGACGGGCGGTGTGTACAAGGCCCGAGAACGTATTCACCGCGGCATGCTGATCCGCGATTACTAGCGATTCCAACTTCATGTAGGCGAATTTCAGCCTACAATCCGTACTGAGGCAAACTTTTTGGGATTTGCTCCACCTCACGGCATTGCTTCCCTTTGTACCTGCCATTGTAGCACGTGTGTAGCCCAGGGCGTAAGGGGCATGATGACTTGACGTCGTCCCCACCTTCCTCCGGTTTGTCACCGGCAGTTTCTCTAGAGTCCCCGGCATGATCCGCTGGCAACTAGAGATAGGGGTTGCGCTCGTTGCGGGACTTAACCCAACATCTCACGACACGAGCTGACGACAGCCATGCACCACCTGTTCCACCTGCCTCGGGAAGAGGAGCAGCGCTTTCACGCTGATGTCAGATGGTTGTCAAGCCCTGGTAAGGTTTTTCGCGTTGCATCGAATTAAACCACATGCTCCACCGCTTGTGCGGGCCCCCGTCAATTCCTTTGAGTTTCAGCCTTGCGACCGTAGTCCCCAGGCGGGGCACTTATCGCGTTAACTTCGGCACAGAGAGCGTTGAATACCCCCTACACCTAGTGCCCAACGTTTACAGCTAGGACTACCGGGGTCTCTAATCCCGTTCGCTACCCTAGCTTTCGCACCTGAGCGTCAGTTCTGGGCCAGAGAGTCGCCTTCGCCAATGGTGTTCTAGCCGATATCTACGGATTTCACCCCTACACCGGCCATTCCACTCTCCTCTCCCGAACTCTAGCAAGGAAGTTTCGGGTGCAGTTCCTCGGTTGAGCCGAGGGATTTCACACCCGACTTTCCAAACCGCCTGCGTGCCCTTTAAGCCCAGTGAATCCGAACAACGCTTGCCCCCTCCGTATTACCGCGGCTGCTGGCACGGAGTTAGCCGGGGCTTTCTGGAATGGTACTGTCAAACACCAAGGGTATTCACCTTGGCGCCTTTTCCTCCCACCCAACAGGGCTTTACGACTCGCGAGCCTTCATCACCCACGCGGCGTCGCTGCGTCAGGCTTTCGCCCATTGCGCAAGATTCTCGGCTGCGCCTCCCGTAGGGGACTGGGCCTTATCTCAGTCCCAGTGAGGGCGGCCACCCTCTCAGGCCGCCTACCTATCGTAGCCTTGGTAAGCCGTTACCCCACCAACAAGCTAATAGGCCGCGAGCTCATCCTTCAGCGACAGCTTGAGACAGAGGCCATCTTTCATCCGGGAAGCTCGCGCTCCCTGGATAATATGCGGTATTAGCACCCCTTTCGGGATGTTATTCCCCACTGAAGGGTAGATTACTCACGTGTTACTCACCCGTTCGCCACTATCCTTCACTCAAACCTTTCCTAAGATTGGTCCGAGTTAGAATCGTTCGACTTGCATAACCTAAAACACGCCGCCAGCGTTCGTTCTGAGCCAGGATCAAACTCTCAAATTTAAAAAGAACATGTCGCCTCGACCGCGAGCGATCAAGGCGACCCGTTATTCACACCTAGTCCGGCAGATCTACCTCGATATAGAGGTAACCTGCCAGGGCTCGGCACTCGACGGGTTTCCGATACACCGATTTGGAATGTCAATGAGCTAGTTTGAAGCAACATCTTCCCATTGTGGGAAGCGCTTTTCCTTTATACCATCTTCAGATCCTACAAGTCAAGTACCGGTTACATCTTTTTCGTTCCCGATCCTGCGACCCCTACGGATCATCCACTTGGATGGTGTTAGGACGTAGGAGCCTAGTATACAGGAAGAGAAATGAAAAATGCAAGAGAAAAATGAAACCCCTTTTTGACGTGCCAAGCCTGGGGTCTGGACCGGGGCTTCCCGGGCTCACACAAAGTAAATATTCAGTGAACCCGATCCAAACGCAGCCCTTGGCGAAGAAGAGACAGAGATGCCGAATGCACATTCGGCATCTGGGAGGGGATTTCGCTTCCAAGGTGCGTATCACGGCATTCCAATCTGTCTCCTCTTCCCACGACGGTTTGTCTCTGGATCGCTTTCACTGAATATGGATCACACAAAATCAATCCTGCGCCATTTTCTCAGAGCCAGGCCCATGGGAATCACAATGACCGCCAGGTTGAACAACAGCAGAACGACGCAGAATCCAAGGAACCATCCCGCTCCAAGGAGTCCCTTGACCATGTACTGATCCACGGCCACGGCCTCCGACAAGGTGGTGATTCCCACATAGGCCATCGAAACGATCACAGTCAGGGTGCCTCCCATGTTGTTCGCTATGCTTGCCGGGTTGTCCTGTTTGAAATCAGGCAGAAGCGCTCCAATTCCCACGGCCAGGCTGGAAAGCCCCAGGGTCATCAGCAATGCCGTGCTGTAACACAGCACCTTCATGCCGGGCCGAAGCTGTATGGTCTCGCTGGAGATGTAAATGATGGTTCCCACGGCAATGGCGCACACGCTCCAACTCAACCAGAATTTCTGCCACACCAAGTGTGTGCTTCGAATGGGAGCCAATCCAATGACCCAACACTGCCTGCCCTCCAGGCTCAGCATGGGATAAGCGAATCGGGTCGTCATGGTGGAAGCTACGAAACAGGACGCGGCCAGATTGAAGAAAGAGAGCACGTTTTGCCAGAAAGGACTATCCACGCCCACGGGCATGCTTCTCAGATTGGCCACATAGATCACAAGAAGCCCGAAGAGTACCACCAACTGCACCCACTGTCCAGGATCCCGCCAGAATATCTTGATGTCCTTGATCACCAGGGCCCGAGTGGAGGAATGAAATGGCCGCAGCACAGAGGGCTCCAACATGTCCCAGGGACTCCATTCCGAATTCCTCCTTCTCCTTCCGCCCAATCCACACATGGCCCAGCCCCTGTAGTACAGCTTTGGCACCAGGTGTCTCATGAGTTGCAGCAAAAGAAGAGAGGTGGTCAAGAGGAGGCCGAACCAGAACAAAAACTCCCCCCATTGCTTTGGATCCACCAAGGCTTGCATGGCCCTTCCCATCCACAGATGCGGCGCCAGGGAAGAGGGGTTCATCCTCAAGCTTTCCAGGAGCGCCTGGAATTCTTCCATCCCGGCATCTCCGCTGCCGGGAGAGATCTGTCTCACGGTTCTCACCAGCCTGGATGCCATGGGCCACATGGCCAGGGCAAACAAGCACAACAATCCCATGAGAAGGACCCGTGCCCTCCTCGCCGGAAGAAAGGAGGTGAAAAGCAGGGTCAGACAAGCGCCCAAGAGGGCGGGAATGGAGGCAAAGATCATGAAGCATACAGGCACCAGGGGATAGAACCACCAGGGAGACGCATCCCCGCTCATTCCCTGCCGCATTCCGTAAGAGAACAGCATGGGCATGGAGACCGCCACCAGGGCCCAGGAACTATACAGGAGAGATTCCACGAATTTCCCCCAGAAGATCGCCTCATGGGAGAAAGGCAAAGCCATGAGAAAGGAGGTCTCTTTGGAGAAATAGACCGTGGCCAACACGCTCACGATGTTGCTGAAAAGAAGCATGTAGAAGAAGGCCACAAAGGAGAGATAGATCAGACGGTTGGCGAGGAGCGGACCGAATTCCTGGTACTGGAACTGATATAACGTTCCGAAAACCACGTAATGAAAGAACACAAACGTCCCACCAAAGACGATGTTGGCGAGAAAAAGACCCAATCCGATGTTTAGAAACCATCTTTTCTTGAAGTTCTTGAGCGTATTCCACAAGATCCTGAGCTTGACGCCCGGGATGGGATACCATTTCCTCTGTGCCATGGGCTATCGTTCAGGAAAAGACCGGTGGATGAACGGCCCCTTCCTCCTTGGTAAGTTTCAGAAAGATCTCTTCCAAATCACCTTGAATGTCCGTCCTCTGCCGGAGCTCTTCCACCGTTCCTTCGAGCACAAGGGCGCCGTTGCTGATGATCCCGATTCGATCACAAAGTTCTTCGGCCAAAGAAAGCGTGTGGGTGGAAACGAAGACCGTGCCACCCTTCCTGGTCATATCCCTGAACAGATCCTTCACGATTCTGACACTCTGCGGATCGAGTCCCACCATGGGTTCGTCCACAATCAATACCCTGGGAGCGTGTAAAAAGGCCGACGCGAAAACCACCCTTTGTCTCATACCATGGGAAAAGTCCTCCACAAGACGATTCTTCCACTCGATGATTCCAAGTCGCTCCAACCAGATTTTTGCCTCGGTGTTGATCTGTGCCTTGGACATCCCATACAGCTTGCCTACAAAATGCAAAAACTCCCATGCGGTGAGTTTTTCATAGAGATAGGGACTGTCCGGAATGTATCCGATCTGTTGCTTGGCCTCGATAGGGTGCTTCGAAACCTCAAGATCCCCCACAAGAATGGTCCCCCGCGTGGGACGCAGAAGACCACAAAGCAACTTGATGGTCGTGGTCTTTCCCGCCCCGTTCGGGCCCAGAAACCCATAGAGCTGTCCCCATGGAATATCCAGGTTCAGGTCCGACAATGCCACGAGCTGGTCATAGTACTTGGTCAGGCCGGCGGTCTTGATCATAGGAACGGATCACTTCTCCTCGCGTCCTTATTCCAAAGAGGTCCCATCCAAGAGCGGTTCGATCTTCAGCTTGCCAACCAAATTCATGATTTTTACCTGCCTGGACAAATCCCCTGTCTCCAGGCAGAGGTGTCCCACATCCACGACATCCTGCCCGAACGTGGGATCCATATAAACCCATTCTCCAACAAAGACCTTTGGCCAGGCGTGATAGCAATAACTGCCATTCAAATGGGTGACCCCCACACACGTTTCAGCCGGGATTCCCAAGGATCTGGCCATGGCGACGAACAAGGTGGTATGTTCGTAGCAGTCCCCTTCCCTGCTGTCCAATACATCCAACGCGGATGGAACGGATACCACAGGTTTCTTCTTCAGGTTCTGATAGATCCATCGCTGCAGCTTCATCGCCGCCTCCCAGGCGTTTTGCGATTCTCCAACGATATCCCTGGCCTGCTTCTGGATGCGCGCGTCGTCCGATTGAATGTAGGCATCGGCCTTCAGCCAGGGAGCCATGGCAGGATCCTTGACAGGAAATCCGATCGGATCCCCGGGAGGTTCTATCCGAAAGACTTCCAATATTCCCGCCTCCGCATCGATCCATCGCTGCCCAAGGGTCTCAAAGTCGAAATCGGACAAGTTCACCCCGGACAGCCTGAGACGGACACTTTCACGCCCCTGGAAGAAGGAGTCCTGGACTCCGGATGGGATGGAAGTCAACCCCACCACGTCAGCCAATCCCAGTTCCGCATTCAAGGCGTTCTCTCGAGTGGTCTTGAACATCATCAAACCCGCTTCGGAACGTTCCCTCAGGGTGCTACCTTCCGGCGTGATCCAGGACGCGGTGGAAATCAAGTCCTTATAGATCGCCTCCACCTTGAACGCGGAATGGATCTCTCCATCCACATCCACATCCTCCATACCCAGCACGTCGATCCGAAGAGAGGCCACTTCATTGGACATGGGCTCATAGACAGGCACAACCTTGGACAAGCCCTCCTTGAGTTCCCCTCTTCGAACCAGGTAGGGGGTAACGGTCTCCGCGAGACAAAGATCCTCCGGCACGTCGAAGGTGAAGGTCCTTGCCTCTCCTCCTCCCCCCGGATGGATTTTCACGATCCACTGGTTTCCAATCCGTTCTCCGGCGTAACGCATACGATGGGCCATCAAGGCCTCGGTGGACATCTCCATCTGGAAGCGATCCAGTCTGCCATCCTCGTGTATGGAGCAAACCTGGTGCATGTGCAGTTCCGCAGGGAATCCTGCCACGGAAAAACGAAGGGTGGTACGGATCTCCACCGCGGTCCCCGGCTCCCCGTCGCTTCGGGGACCCGTCCTTCGAGAGGACCGTCCCATGGGCAATCCATACCATTTCAATACATACCAGTCTTCACGTGCGTCCTCGGACGGACCTTTCATGTGAGGGGTTCCCCTCTCTCTTCCAGCCAGAACCACCATCATGCCGGCCCAGGCCACGAGAACGATTGCCGTGAAGGCTCCTTTCATGCTGAGAAACTTCAAGGGAATCGCCTCCTGGTTGGATTCTGTTCTCATACCACAACAACATTGTAGCCAAAGCGCGGGCCTGTTTGCACCTTGGGTCCAAGCGAAGCGCTTCGGCGCAAGAGATTCTCGCCTGCTCCACGAGGCCGCATTGAAGCTCGACCCGAGCCAATTCCAGCCAATAGGATGTCACCAGGGGACGAATTCGAACCAGCTTTTCCAGGAAGATCCGCGCGGCATCTGTCTCCCCTCGATCCAGGAAATATCCCGCAGGTCCGCCGGCGAACCACATCAAGGTGACAGGTCCATTCTCGTCCAGGAAGAACCGCCTGTCCACCATGAACTCCTCCCAAAAAACCTCCCATTGCCTGGAAAGTCTGGAAATGTTGTCCCAGGAAGTGGAAGGAGGAAGAGGAGAAGAAACCCTCATCGCCAAGCCCGGACCTGGGAGAAGCTGAAGAAGCATACGATCCTCATCCCCGGCCAAATGCCAGAAAACGGGACGAGCGGTGATAGGAACAACTTCGCCTCCTTGACGAAAAGGACCTGGTCTGGTGTAAGGCAAGAATGCGAAGTCCACGCCGGAGAAGGATCGTTTCACGGACTGGAGATAGCCACGTCTTCCCTGAAGGCCCTTGCGGGACACCGCGGCAAGGTTGGGACATTTGCCCTCCACCTGGGTCTCATAATACAAGGTGAAGCTCAGATCGTCCGACGCGGCCAAAACCAAACTGTCCCGATCCATCTCCCAAAGCAATTTCGTGGCCAGACGATCGGCATACCAGTGGTCCCTCTTGTTGCACCACGCATGGGAGGATAAGAACAGCCCCACAGGCAAAAGCAGGACCCACACGAGCCTTCCCGGTGTACAGGCCCCAAGTCCCATCTCCAAGGGCCACACCAAGCACAGGGCCAGATACCAAAGCAGAAAAAATTCACCCAGGGAGGGAGACAAATACTGAACAGCCGAAAGGCCTCCAGTGGCCAAAAGAGTGAGAGCCATCCATACGGTATAGAACAGGGCGAATCCAAGAAACGGATGGCTTTGCAGGCGATCTCGCTTCCACCCCAGGAGCAACCCGACCATGAGAAGCAATCCCACGGGCAAGGGATAGGGAACCCATGGCAACATGAATCGAAGGATGGAACGTACTCCAGGAAGCGTCACGAGAGAGATCTTCATCCCCCCCCATTGAACGCGAAGCAGACACCAGAGGAAGCCCTCCATGCCTTTCGGATCTCCCCAATCCATGAGAGGGTCCACCGCGCTTCGGATGGGCATATAGAGGTGGGATGACCCCCCGATGATTCCACAGAGCAAACAACGCGTCCACACCCTGGAACCAGCCTTCCAGGTCCAGGCCACGAGCCACGGCAAAAGCAGGCAACTGCTTTGATGCACGGCGAAGTTCAGGGACAAGAAGAGCCAAGCGAGGGGGAGCTTTCGTCGATCTTCCTTGCAGACCATCACGGCAACGAACAGCAACATACTGGGAAGATACACCTCCGCGATCGTGGATTTTAACCACGCGTCCACTCCCAGAGAGAAACACAGGACCGCTGACACCGCCAGGATTCTATCTTTCACTCGGGCTTTCCCTCCGCGTTGGGCGAACCTTCGCTGCATCATGTGGATCAACAAACTCGCCAGGCCTGCCGAACTCAATGCGGAGAGGAGATGGACGCGGAAAGCCATGTGGCCCAGGGGAATCCTCGAAAGACACCCCGCCGCAAGGCACCAGAAAGGTGATCCCGGGGAATGCGGGATTCCCAGACATTGAACGCCGGCCAGTAGTTCCCCGCTGTCCTGAAACGTCACCGTGGCGGCAAGCGACCTCAGATACACGGAAAACACCAGCAGCCCCACCAGGCACCAGGTTCTCCCTTCCAAAGACCTCATGTCCCATCCCCTTCGTCCTGCCCGGACAGGACACGAATCAACGCGTCTCCCGAAGGCGAAACCGAGTGAATAGGAAGCCCCAGCTCGCGGGACAGGGATCCCGGTCCCCAATCATCCAGAAACAGCCTCGGCCGTTCCTCACGAAGACAAGAATTCGGGATGAACAGCCTTTCGGCTCCACACACAGCCTCGCGGCACGCCAAGATATCACCCCCAGACATCAGGCCGGCCACGGACACCCCTTTTCCGAAAAGACGACTGGGAATCGGTAGCACCCGAACAGAGTCAGCCGAAACCCATGGAGCCAACAGGCCCGCAAGTATGGGGGCGAAATCCCTGCCCGTGGCGACGACCCGCCTTCCGGACGAGGCCACAGGCCTTCTGATTTTCATCTCTTTTCGCGCGTCATTCAGAAATAAGCGCACCCTACCCACCCCGTTCTCCTCCTGCCAAAGGCCATCATAATCCTGGACATCCGGGAAAGGAAGATTTGCCAGAATATACAGCTCATCCGCCCCATAAACCCAATTTCGTCCAAGAGACCGCCTGCATCGTTTCTGTACCCCGCGAAGAAGGTCCAGTGTCTCTCTGGCCAAGGACCTGTCGACCGAATCCAAGGGGGTAAGACCTTGGCGGTGATCGGTCAATCCCACAGGGACCACGGCCACAGAAAGTGGGGGGACCGACAACGTCAAAAGATCGTTCAAGGTGCCTTCCAGAACCGTCCCGTCGTTCCATCCGGGACAAACAACGATCTGCGCGTGAACTTCCACCCCACCCCTCGTCAGAAAGTCCACCTGTTCCAGGATCCTGCCAGCGGCCCGATGTTTCAGAAGATCTCTTCGGCGCGACGGATCCGTGCAGTGCACCGAGACGAACATGGGGCTCATCTTCAAATCCACGATCTTCTTCAATTCCCCACGCGAAACATTGGTCAACGTGACAAAGTTACCGAACAGAGGGGACAGTCGATAATCCCCATCCTTGACGTACAGGCTGGATCGAAGCCCGGACGGCAGTTGATCGATGAAACAAAAGACGCAGTGGTTGCTGCACAAGCGAAAACACCGTTCCTGAGCGTCGCCTGTTCGACTCAAACCTAGTTCCTCGGCAAAGGATCCGCCGCTTGTTGACACCCATGGATTCCATACACGATCCCGGAATACAGGGTAAGAAGCGCCGTCCCCCACCACAAGAAAAGATTTAACCACAAGGGACTGACATCAACCAGTTGCGTCATACCCCAGCCTACCGTGGTCATCTGGAAGCAGGTGGCCAGCTTTCCCGCTCGAATGGGTCTGACAACCATCCTGCCACGAAGGGTACGCATGAGGATTCCGCCTGTCACCAACAGGATATCCCGCGACAAAACCGCGGCAACAACCCACGGGGGAATGGCTTCGGGAGGACCCCAAAACGCGACAAGGATCAGCCCCACGGTAAGAAGAAACTTGTCCGCCAAAGGATCCAGCATGGAACCCAATTCGGATCTTTGATTCAAGCTCCTCGCGAAATAGCCATCCAACCCGTCAGAGGCGGCCGCAAGGATGTAGAAGAACAGAGGCACGAGAAGCATGGGGTACGCGTCTCCCCAAACCAGATAGGTCGCGGCAAACACAGGCACCAGGAGAATCCGTCCCAGCGTGATCTTGTTGGCCAACGTCCATGTATCCGTAGACAAACCAGAAGTCATCTCTTCACCCATGAAACGCTCCTTCTCGATCTATACAGTCGAACACATCTTGCGCGATCTCCGCATACGACCGGTCCCTGGCAACCTGCAACCAGTGAACATGAGGCATGGATCGAAACCAAGTCCTTTGCTTTTTGGCCAACTGCAGGGTCCTGTGGAAGATTTTCATCTTCGCCTCGTCCAACGAGGTCTCTCCCCGCAGATAGGCTTTCAGCTCAGGATACCCGATGGGTCCCTTGCTGTCGATGGCATCTCCCAGACCCCTATCCAAGAGACCTTGTACCTCTTCGATCCATCCGAGGGACAACATGCGTTCGATTCTCAGGCTCACCCGCTCTCGCAGATCCTCCCTTTCCCTGCGAAGGCCCACCAGGAAAGCCTCCGCGGAAGGACGATCCCATTGTCTTTGCCATTGGGAGATGGGTCTCCCGGTGATCTCCAGGACTTCCAGGGCGCGGATGATACGAAGCGCGTCCTTGCGACCGATCCGTCGGGCAGCTTCGGGATCCAGACGGGACAGTCGATCATGGAGCATGTCCGTTCCCACACTCTCGATCTCCTGCCGAAGCCTGCTTCTCACGCGTTCCTCTTTGCCTGGCCCCTCGAAGATCCCGAAAAGAACCCCTTTGAGATACAGTCCGGTGCCCACGGTCAGAACCGGCCAGGCATCCCTGGATCTCACCTTGTCCAGGGCATCCCGATAGTGGGAAAGAAAATCCCCCACGCTGAAGGGCTGATCCAGTTCAGCGATCTCGAGCAGATGATGAGGCACTCCGCGACGGTCTCCAGGAGGCACCACGCCTGTTCCCACGGTCAGCTTCCTGTAGATCTGCATGGAGTCCAGGGACAGCACCTCTCCTCTCAATCTTTGACACAAGTAAATGGCGACGTCCGATTTCCCCGTGGCGGTCACCCCCAGAAGAGCGATCAAAGCCTTCATCGACGTCCAAACAACCTTTCAAGCTCAAGGAAGGACATTCTCACCGAGATGGGACGACCATGCGGACACCGCGCGCCTTCGTCCAATTCAGACAAATCCTTGACAAGTCCCCTCATCTCCTCCATGGACAGGGACTCACCCGCCATGATCGCGGCCCGGCAGGAAATCCTCCTGGCCATCTGAATCAAGCGTTCGTTCTTCGGGAGCGACTGATTCTCCTGGTAAGCGTTCAGGATCTCCACCATCGATTGGGGCGTAATCGCCTCGCCCACGAAAGCAGGCACGGATCGGACAGACAACTGCCCCGGCCCGAAAGGTTCCACGTCAAATCCCAAGGACATCAAATGATCCTTCAAGGGGCCTTCCATTTCCTCCTCTCCCAGGGAAACCTCCACCACATGTGGCACGAGCAAATCCTGGGTGGGCAACCCTCGGTCTCGAATCCCTTTCAGAAGCCGATCGAACAGGATCCTCTCGTGCGCGGCATGTTGATCCACCAGAATCATGCCCTCCTCGTCCTCGCACACGATATAGGTGTCCCCCACTTGTCCTTGGATCAACCAAGAAGCCTCTATGGAAACAGCCACCCTGGCTTCGGTTGGATCCGTTGCATCCCATGCCGCTGCCCCTCTTTGTTCCGAAGAAGGTTCTCGAACGATCAGGTGCTCCTTTGAATGGATCGTCTCCTGAAACCCATGAAACGCCCTCCTTTCCCCTTGAGAGGGGACGCTTTGGCCTTGCCGTTGGCCCCACAAGACGGCTCTCACGGCGCGACTCAACATTCCGTAAAGCAAGGCACCATCCCTGAAACGAACCTCCAACTTGGAAGGATGGACGTTTACATCCAGCCTGTCCGGGGCCATCTCGATATGAATGACACAAATCGGGATTTTGCCCTTGGGAACCAAACCACCGTATCCGTCCCATATTGCCTTGAACAGAGCGCGATCATAGATGGGCCTGCCGTTCAGAACGATCAACCCGGCCATCCCTCTTCCCTTGGCGTGTTCAGCTCCGGCCACCCAGCCATGGATCTTTACGTTCTCTTCGTCCGCCGAAATCTCCTGAAGGGAGGCCGAGGTTTCCTTGCCGAACAAGAAACGAATCCGTTCCTCGAACCGGACCCCATGTCCAAAACGATGTTTCTCCTGTCCCTCCATCTCCAGACTGAACGCCAACGAGGGATAGGCCAATGCGAACTCCGCCGCGACGCGGCGTATTTCCCTGTTCTCGCTGGCGGGGGACTTCAAAAACTTGCGCCGAGCCGGCGCGTTAAAGAAGAGATCGCGCACCTCCACGCAGGTTCCCGGAGGTCCACCCACGGAAGACGTGCTCAAGAGGCGCCCCCCCTCCACCCGTACTTCCGCGGCGCAGGGCTGCCCTTCGCACCTCGATCTCAGGGAAAAACGGGACACGCTGGCGATCGAAGGGAGCGCCTCGCCCCGAAACCCCAGGGTCTGGATGGAATCCAGATCACTGGCAGACGACAGTTTGCTGGTAGCGTGTCTCTCCAGGCAAAGCGCCACGTCTTCAGGATCCATGCCACAACCATCATCCACCACCCGCATCAATCCTGTTCCACCGGATCCTGTGACCACATGGACACTCGAAGCATGAGCGTCGATCGCGTTCTCCAGGAGTTCCTTCACCACGAAAGAAGGACGGACTACCACTTCACCCGCGGCGATTCGATTGGCCAGGGCCTCGGGAAGCCTCGATATACGACCCACCGTCACCTCTCTTCTTGTGTCGCGTGGACTACCTCCGGCTTTGGGTTTCCTGCATTTCTTCGGCCAAGCTTTGTATGAGGGATCTATCCACGATTCTCTTCGCATGAACCCCGGGACAAAAGCTCTCCACGTACCTGGTCCAACCCCTGCGGGTCAGATTCTCGGGCCAAAAGGGCCACGTACGACACTGGACCGGACGCACCGGATAAATTCGGCAGGACATGTCCTCCATGAGCATGGGACATTCAGGTCGGTCAAAACGTAAGACCCATTGACCGCCCATTCTGACGCAGTGCGTGAACACGAACGCGTCCTTTGGAATGCCCAGATGGGCGGAAATCTTCTCCAACTCCTCGTCCGTCAGATAGACATAGGCGTATTCGCCATGGGTGATGCAACAAGCGCCGCAACGCGCGCACTCGAAACTCAAGCCCTCTTCAAACCAGGGCTCTGTCGAATTCCAGCTCACTCTGTCCCCGCTTTCGAGGAAGCACGCCGCGTTCCATGCTCCTCCCTCGAATGCTTCGAAAACCGCAATACCGTGTCACGACGTCCCACCCCGATGGGCGCGCTTTCGATGGATTCGTCATCGATGATCTCGAGGAAGGCGCGTACCAGGTCCGGATCGAACTGTCTGCCCGCCTCCTTGGCCAGCTCCTTTCTCGCCTCTTCGATGGACATCGGACCCTGATAGGGCCGCCCGGCGATCAGAACATCGAACACATCCGCTATGGCGAGGATTCGCGAAAGCACAGGGATCTTTTCTCCCGCCAGTCCATCAGGATATCCGCTGCCGTCCCACCGTTCATGATGGTATCGCACCAGGGAGGCAATCCGGCCCATGTTGGTCACCGTTCTCACGATGTCCTGCCCGATCTCGCAATGCGCTCGAACGTGATTTTGTTCATGGGTATCCAACATCGCCTTCTTTTTCAGGACCTCATCATCCACGCCGATCTTTCCGATGTCATGGACAAAACAAGCGAAGGAGAGATCTCGAATCTCTTCCTGACTCAGCCCGATCTTCTTGCCCAGTTCCACGGCATAGTGCGCGACCCGCATGGAATGACCCCGCGTGAAAGCATCCTTGGCCTCCAATGCCTTGACAAGGGCCTGAATGGTACTCATAGAGGCCAACTCAAGATCGTCCTTGGCCTGCCTCAGTTCCGAGATCTTCGAATGAACGAGGCGATACCCGTCCAGGAGTTCATGGGCTTCGTCTTCCACAAGGGTCACGGTTCGCCTGTGAACCCGATGCACATGCATAAGAACACCGCCAAGCATCCCGGCCAAAGAGAAACCCGCACCGGCCAACAATAGCCCGGCCGGTGAGAGATCCAAAAGACGGCTCGCGGCCACGCCCAGACAGCCACAGACCAGGCCCATCAGGAGAGGCGCGAGGAAAAGGTTGGGATTCGTGTTTCTCCATCTGACGGAAAACATGGTCCCCTGTTTCTGATCCCCCTCGTATTTCACCGAGGCGGCAGGCAAGCCGAACACCGTGGGCACACCCTCCAGAATGCCCTGAAACATCTTCATCTCCAGGGGGTTCTTTTGCGCGAAAGCCACGGGACAAAACAAGATCTTCGCACGATTTCCCTTGATGGATTCCACAGTGACCAGAACCGTCCTGCTCAAGCTGGCCATGAACAATTCCATCTTTTTGAACACCTCGGCTGGACTGCGCTCGGAAGCGATGAGCCACTTGACGATTCCCGGGGCCGATTGACAGAAGGTCCTTCCGATCTTCCTGGGACAGTCCTCGTCCTGCAACAGCGCAACGCTTCGATCCAACATGCCAAGGAAGGTGAGATGTTCCACCCATTGGTTCGGGTCCCTGAGATCAGCCTCGCTTTTTGCGACGTGTTTCAAGAGATCGGCTGCGGCCTTCTGGCCCCTTCGATTCTCCGCGTACTCGAGGATGAGCGCTGTCAAGGCACCGCTGATTTCCTGTCGAGACCCATCTGCAGCAGACGAACCAAGGTTCGCACGATCCGACAAAGCTTCCACCACATCTACTCCACTCGAGCGCCACCACCAATGCCGCAGCAGTGAAGTCTCGGCGCGAGACCACACCAGGCCTTGTATGCGTCTTCCAGCCTTCGGGCAACCTCTTCCTTTTTATCCATGTCCACCAGATGCACCGTGCATCCACCGAATCCTCCACCACACAATTTGGACCCGAGACAACCAGGCAGGCTTCGCGCCTGTTCCACCAGGAAATCCAGTCTCACCGTGCTGTTTTCGAAGCACCTCCTGGAACTCTCGTGAGATTCGCACATAAGACGTCCCAGCTTCTCCAAGGAACCCTCTTCCAGAGCCTTCCTGCCCGCCAGGACCCTCTCATTCTCGGTCACCACATGCATGGCTCTTCGACGCGCGGGTTCAGGCACATCCTGTCCATGTTCCCGCAAAAGAGAAAGACTCACATCTCGAAGGAATCTCACGGATGGATCGAACCGGGCCAGACTTGCTGCTGCCGCCTCACACTCTTCCCTTCGTTCGTTGTATTTGGAGGCGATGAGATTGTGCTTCTCCAAGGTGTCGCAGATCACCAGGGAAACCCCGGTGTTTCCCATGGGAAGAACCGAGTAATCCAAGGATCGACAATCCAGGAACAGGCCACAATCCGGTTGGCCAAACAGGCTGGAAAACTGATCCAAAATCCCGCATTTCACGCCGACGAACTCATTCTCCGCCTTCTGGCAGAGTCGAGCCAGACGCATTCGTTCCCAATCCAGCCCCCAAAGTCCTTCCAGAACCAACGCGGTGGCCACCTCCAAAGCCGCGGAACTGGACAAGCCGGCCGCCACCGGCACGTCACTCGCGATGGCTCCATCCCACCCGGTCAAATGCACCCCTTCGGACCGAAACGCCCACAATACCCCTTTGGGATAATCCGACCAGGAACGGGCCGGATCGGACACGATATCGTCCACAGAGAACTCAACCAGCCCATCGAAATCGCTGGACACCAGTCTGCATATTCGGTCATCTCTTTGCCGGCCGGCCACAGACGTTCCCCGGTCCAACGCGAACGGCATGACGTAACCTTCGTTGTAATCGGTATGGTTGCCCAGGATCTCGACTCGGCCTGGAGCAAAAGAGACCTTGGATGGCCGCATGTTGTAGGTCTCAAAGAAGAGGGTTTGGGATCTCTGCACAGGGTTCATCATCTCGTGTCCTCAGTGTTCGGTGGGGGGCGGAGGATGCATGGACGAAGGGATCTCCAGCCGTGGAAGGGGAATCGGCTTTCCCGAGGGCCCGGTCAAGGTTTTCAACTGAAGCGGAATCTCGCCAGAGCGCTCTTCTCTCTCCACTCGAAGAAAAAGATGAACCGGAAGGTTCGTATTCTCCGGATCATTGGTCTTGATCAGGATATCCCTGTCGTGCCTGCCCACAGGCGGGTCGTCCCCCAGTCGAAGCGTCACTCTATACGCGTTGGAATCGGGCAACTCCATCACTGTACTGGAAACGTACTCCGGCAGGTTCGAGATCTCCTGGATTTGAAAGGGAACGCCCTCGGGACGAAGCACGGTAAACGACACCTCCGACTCATGATCTCCTCGCCTAAACAAGGTCACGGACTGGGGCCTGACTCTGATCGCGGAGACCACTTCCCATCGCATGGGCAGCGTGATCCATTGCATCTCCGGATGGGTGGTCTTGATTCTGAGACCGTCATGGACAGGACGAGGAGGCACATCTTTTTCCACATGCAGTCGCACCCTGATCTCATAGCTCCCGTCTTCGTTTTGCGACCAATCCAAGGAGACCACTTGGCTGCGTGCGTTCACCTCTTCCAGGACAAAAGGTGTTCCATCCACGGACTGTATTCGGACCGTCAGCTCCTTCGATGTTGTGCCACGCTCCACCTCCCCGAAAACCAGGTGACGAGGATGGACGGAAATCCTTTCCTTGACCAATCCTTGGACGCTCAGTTTCTTCTGGGGCATTTGAGGATCATTGGTGTTCAAGGTGATGAGCCTGTTCTGTCTTCCCAATTTGGATCCACTGTTGAAGGTCACCTTGATCTCCCCTCCTTGACCCTCGGCCAGTTCCTTATACTCCTCGGAAAGCACAACCGCGGTGCAACCACAACTGGCATGGATGGACAAGATCTTGAGTGTCCCTGCGCCTTCGTTCCTGAATTGGAAGACGTGCTGAAGCACATCTCCCTCGTAGATCTCCCCGAAATCGTAGATCTCTCCATCCACCACGATTCTGGGCTGACTTTCGTCGTCCGCCCACCCCTCAAGGATCTGTACAGAAATCATGCCACACAAGACCGCCATGAGCCACACGGATCGTTTCCACATCATTCACCTCACACGAAGAACATCGCATCAACGGAGGGAGTAGGATTCGAACCTACGGGCCCGGAGGCCAACGGTTTTCAAGACCGCCGCTTTCAACCACTCAGCCATCCCTCCCTGTCCCCGTCCTTCTCCGGGACGGATGAACTCGGAGCGCAAAAACCACCTTGACGTCCGTATTCTGGGGATCGTCCGTCTTTACCAGAATATCATGCATATGGTTTCCCACAGGAGCGGAAGAGTCCACCTCCAGCCGAATCTGTACGCCATAGCTCGCCTGGTGGCTTGCCAATTCCGCGGGCTTCAATTCTCGGATTTCATGGGAAACAAATTCAAACAGGGGTTCCAGTCCCTGGACCTGAAACCTCCCCTCCGTGACTCGAACCACGTCGAAAACGCCATCCACCGGCTTGCCCTGCTCTGTGATCATGGTGATCCTTCCCTGCGGACAGATGATTTCCTTGATCACATTCCACCTGACACGCATTGGAAATCGCTCGAGGTTGGGATGGTTGGTCCGAATCCAGAATGTCCCGTCCCTCAAGACATCTCGTTCCTGCAAACCCGGAGCTTGGGCCAGCTTCACGGTCAACTCATGGGTTCCATCCACCCTGGAATCGAACGAGACTTCCAGTTCCTCGCTCACATCGTACACCTCGATCACATCGAAGGGTTGACCATCCCCGCTTTGCAGGGTAACCGTTTGCGGAGTGGCGAGCCACCCTCTCGGAACCCTGCCCAGGTTGACAATCCTCACCGAAGGGATGATGAACTCCTGGATGTTTCCCTTGAGCAAGACCCGCGCCATTCTTTGTGCCGGATCGTTGCTGGAGAGCTGGACCGACATGCTCGTCTTCCCGTATCTACCTTTGCTGTCGAAGGTGACGGCGAGGCTTCCCTCTTCCCCGGGTTCCAATTCCATGTCCTCGTCCGAAATCACGGCCGCTGTACAACCGCAGCCGGACTTGATATCGAGAATCTTCAAGGTCTCGTCCCCCACGTTGCGAAAGACAAAAACGTGATCGACCTTTTCATCCTGCCAGATCTCCCCGAAATCGAACTCCGGCTCCTCGATCTGGATCTCGGGACCTGCCCAGGCTGGGACGCAAGATCCCAGAAGACCAACCCACAAGGTCAGCCACAGAACACGCAATACAATGAGATCAAGACGTGGTTTCAACATCATGATTCCATGGTAACACCCTGCTTCCTCCAAAGTCCAGATCCATGGTTCCAGGGACGAAATCATGGAGTAAGCAGCCAGGCCATCAAAGCCCAGTGAACCCGATCCTGCCAGGCTCGCATCATCAAGATTCCAGCAAGCCGAGCATGAGCCAAGACGATTCATGCATTCCTCGCCCTGCTGAGTTCAAGCCCTCGATCAGATCGCTTTCACTGAATATTTCCCCTCGGATTGCCCTACCTGGCCGAAGAGCGACGCGCATGTTCCCTGCAGGCTTGAAGCAAGGCTTCGGCCATCTGATCCTCGGATATGGAGCGGACCACCTCGCCCTTCATGAAGAGGAGCCCTTTGCCCCTGCCTCCGGCCACGCCCACATCCGCGTGCCTGGCCTCTCCCGGACCGTTCACCGGACAACCCATCACCGCGACCGTGATGGGCGCATCCATCGCGCGAAGTCCCTCCCTCACCTCGCGAACCACGGCTCCCAGATCCACCTCGCATCGCCCGCAGGTGGGACATGACACCAGGACCGGTCCACGTTGGCGAAGCCCCATGGCTGCCAGGAGGGTGTAGGCTGTATCCACCTCCACCTCGGGAACCTCGGTGAGAGAGACACGGATCGTATCGGCGAGTCCCTCCGCCAGGAGAACACCCAACCCGGCCGCGGACCGCACCACGCCCTCAGGCGGCGGACCGGCCTCGGTAATGCCGGCGTGAAAAGGATAGGCGCATTTCTTCGCCGCAAGACGGCACGCTTCCACCGTGACCCGCACATCGAAGGCTTTCATGGAGAACAAGATCTCCCTCACCCCGATCCGTTCCAACAGATCCGCTTGTCGAAGACCGGCCTCGACCATAGCCCGGGCAAGCTGGCCCGGCGGCTCGGGACGAGCTTTCCCCCCCTTGACCAACGATCCTGCATTGACACCCACGCGAAGAGGAATCCCCTTGTCCAGGGCCTTGCTCGCCACCGAGCGGACCTTGGCCTCGGAACCGATATTCCCTGGATTGATTCGAATCCCATGGACCCCGGCATCCATGGCCAGAAGAGCCAATCTGTGATCGAAATGGATATCCGCCATGATGGGGATTCCACTGCCGGGAACAATGGATGCCAAGGCATGGGCCGCCTGTTCGTCCGGCACGGCGACACGCACCATTTCGCAACCACGATCCTCCAGACGTTGAATCTGGGACAAGGTTTTTGTCACATCCCGGGTATCTGTCTTGGTCATGGATTCCACCCGAACCGGTTGATCCCCTCCCACGCCCAGCGACCCGAAATGAACGTTTTTTGTCGTTCGTCTCGGCCACGAGACATCCTTCACTCCGCCACCTCGTCCGGCAGCATGTCGCCGGTTTTCTCTTCGTCCTCCCCATCCTGCGCATCCCCTGGCTTCGGCTCGGCTCTTTCCACCTCTTCGGACCTCGAAGCCTCCTTTGCCGGCATAGAGCTCTTCTCCTCCCTGCCACCCATTAGATTGACAATGTCATTGGTGAAGGCCAGAGCCATGAGCAGGATCAGGACAGCGATCCCGAACTGGGCGTAGCGTTCGCGAGCCTTGATGGAAAGCGGCGCGCGGCGCAACGCTTCCACAACGGCCAGGAGAATCAATCCACCGTCCGTAATCACCAGGGGCAAAAGATTGATCATGGCCAGATTCACGCTGATGAAAGCGGCGAATTGCAGCAAGCCCCCCAGGCCTGTATCCTGGGCGACGTCCCTGGTCATTTTCACCACGGAGATGGGACCCGACAGATTCTTGGGAGAGAGCGAGCGGGTAAGCAACTGTCTGAGTACGCGAAAGAATTGCCATGCCGTGGCTTTCACGTCCCTGGCGCCTTGCATCCAGGCGGCGCCAAAACCGAGTTTCGTGAAATAGAAACCCTCGATCCCAATCAACGGCCTGGGTTCCTCCGATTCATAGGCATGC
>Ga0114946_10000288_pt1 | contig 32354 bp, 38 predicted proteins | sample WalLakDeSediment_FD_88676 | JGI IMG/M metagenome (GOLD analysis project Ga0114946, IMG submission 88676) | Lake sediment microbial communities from Walker lake, Nevada to study Microbial Dark Matter (Phase II) - Walker Lake 11/02/13 Deep Sediment | ecosystem: Environmental > Aquatic >... | reverse complement strand
GTATGCGTATAGCCTGTGGGCGTTGCTGCATGTGGTGTTGTGGGAGTCGTCATCTCTGGGCCACAGACCTGGGGCGGAGTTACAAATCGACGTGGTAGCAGAACAGCGTGGAACCGCTGGCCATAGAGGGTAAAAGCCCTGTACGCGAAATCGCGTCGACTCCGTGACGACCACCCGAGTACTGCCGGACACGTGAAATCCGGTAGGAATCTGGGGGGACCACCCTCCAAGGCTAAATACTCTCCAGCGACCGATAGTGAACCAGTACCGTGAGGGAAAGGTGAAAAGCACCCCGAGAGGGGAGTGAAATAGTACCTGAAACCGTGTGCCTACAAGCAGTCAGAGCCTGGAAAGCCGTTTCTTCGGAAACGGCAGGGTGATGGCGTGCCTTTTGTAGAATGAGCCAGCGAGTTACGGTGTGTGGCAAGGTTAAGCTAAAAGCGAGCCGCAGCGAAAGCGAGTCTTTAAACGGGCGATCAGTCACACGTCGTAGACGCGAAGCCAGGTGATCTACCCATGGGCAGGGTGAAGCGGGGGTAAGACCTCGTGGAGGCCCGAACCCACTTCGGTTGAAAACGGAGGGGATGACCTGTGGGTCGGAGTGAAAGGCTAATCAAACCTGGAGATATCTCGTTCTCCCCGAAATAGCTTTAGGGCTAGCCTCGGATGTTCAGTATTGGTGGTAGAGCACTGGATGGTCTAGGGGGCTTCACCGCTTACCAAAATCAACCAAACTCCGAATGCCAATACTCCAGAATCCGGGAGTCAGACTATGTGGGCTAAGCTGTGTAGTCGAGAGGGAAACAGCCCAGACCGCCTGCTAAGGTCCCTAAATCCATGCTAAGTGGCAAAGGATGTGCGTTTGCTCAGACAACCAGGATGTTGGCTTAGAAGCAGCCATTCATTTAAAGAGTGCGTAATAGCTCACTGGTCAAGTGGACATGCGCCGACAATTCACGGGGCTCAAGCATGGTACCGAAGCAGCGGACTTCACTAAGTGGAGTGGTAGGGGAGCATTCTGTACGGGTCGAAGTCGGCGGGTGACCGTCGGTGGACTGTACAGAAGAGCGAATGCTGGCATGAGTAACGAGAGAAGTGCGAGAAACACTTCCGCCGTAAGCCTAAGGGTTCCTGGGCAAGGCTAATCCTCCCAGGGTCAGTCGGGAGCTAAGGCGAGGCCGCAAGGCGTAGTCGATGCACAACAGGTAGACATTCCTGTACCACTGGCAGTGCGTTATTACCGATGGGGTGACGGAGAAGGGTAGCCGTACCGGGCGTTGGTTGTCCCGGGGAAAGGCTGTAGGGCGTGGGATAGGCAAATCCGTCCCACACGAAGCCTGAGAGCTGATGACGAGCCGAATGAGGCGAAGTCGGTGATCCCATGCTTTCAAGAAAAACCTCTAGGGAGTGCTGTCGGTGCCCGTACCCCAAACCGACACAGGTAGGCAGGTAGAGAATACCAAGGCGATCGAGAGAACTACGGTTAAGGAACTCGGCATAATGGCTCCGTAACTTCGGGAGAAGGAGCACCCCGGCCGGTGATCATCGTCGCGATGTGAGCCGACTGGGGTCGCAGTGAAACGGCCCAAGCGACTGTTTACTAAAAACACAGGACTCTGCTAAGTCGTAAGACGACGTATAGGGTCTGACGCCTGCCCGGTGCTGGAAGGTTACGGGGAGCGGTTAGCCTTCGGGCGAAGCTGTGAACCTAAGCCCCAGTAAACGGCGGCCGTAACTATAACGGTCCTAAGGTAGCGAAATTCCTTGTCGGGTAAGTTCCGACCTGCACGAATGGCGTAACGACTTGGGCGCTGTCTCAACCGTAGACTCGGTGAAATTGTATTATTCGTGAAGATGCGAATTACCCGCGGTAGGACGGAAAGACCCCGTGAACCTTTACTACAGCTTGGCATTGGTCACTGGTTTGTCGTGTAGAGGATAGGTGGGAGGCTTTGAAGCCGGGGCGCCAGCTTCGGTGGAGCCACCCTTGGAATACCACCCTCGGCAGATTGGTGATCTAACCCCACTCCGTGAATCCGGGTGGGGGACCGTGCCAGGTGGGTAGTTTGACTGGGGCGGTCGCCTCCTAAAATGTAACGGAGGCGCGCGTAAGGTCCGCTCAGATCGGTTGGCAATCGATCGTAGAGTGCAAGAGCATAAGCGGGCTTGACTGCGAGACCTACAAGTCGAGCAGATAGGAAACTAGGCTCTAGTGATCCGGCGGCTCAGAGTGGAATGGCCGTCGCTCAACGGATAAAAGGTACTCCGGGGATAACAGGCTGATCCTCCCCAAGAGTCCACATCGACGGGAGGGTTTGGCACCTCGATGTCGGCTCATCGCATCCTGGGGCTGTAGCAGGTCCCAAGGGTATGGCTGTTCGCCATTTAAAGCGGTACGCGAGCTGGGTTTAGAACGTCGTGAGACAGTTCGGTCCCTATCCACCGTGGGCGTAAGAGACTTGAGAGAAGCTGTCCCTAGTACGAGAGGACCGGGATGGACGAACCTCTGGTGTACCAGTTGTCACGCCAGTGGCACCGCTGGTTAGCTACGTTCGGTTTGGATAACCGCTGAAAGCATCTAAGCGGGAAGCCAATCTCAAGATGAGGTCTCTCACTGGGTTAACCAGGTAAGGCCCCTCGTAGACTACGAGGTTGATAGGCTGCAGGTGTAAGCGCAGTAATGTGTTCAGCCGAGCAGTACTAATAGGCCGAGGTCTTGATCTCATTCGAGTGATCTTCAAGCGCTATGCAGCTCTCAGGGTGCGGGAAACCGCGCCCTGTTTGAGCGCATTGAAAACGGCATACGTGACATATGCCGACTGCGAGAGCCGTCGGATGTGTTCAGTGACTATTGCGGAGGGGGTACACCCGATCCCATTCCGAACTCGGCAGTTAAGCCCTCCAGCGCCGATGGTACTGCGGCGTAGGCCGTGGGAGAGTAGGACGTCGCTGAACACATCCGGCGGCTCTCTCGCATTGTCGGGAGCCCCCGCCGGGGTGCACGGCGTGGTGGTCTTGAGAATCGCCGGGGGATACTTGAGCGAGTTGGTCAGGATTATGCTAGAATCCCGACACGTACACGAGCCGGTCGCGGTGCGGCCGGGAATGCTGACAGGAAAGGACTCCGCATGAAGGAGCGCGTAGAGCAGTCGTTGGAGCGGATCCGCCCGGCCCTTCAGGCCGATGGCGGGGATGTCGAGCTCGTCGAGGTCACCGAAGACGGCGTCGTCAAGGTTCGACTCATGGGCGCATGCCGGGGCTGCCCGATGTCCCAGCTGACGCTTGCCAACGGTGTCGAGCGGGTCGTCAAGGAAGACGTACCCGAGGTCGTCCGCGTCGAGGCTGTGTAACGCCGCGCGGACCCCAGGAGTTCGAATCGCACTATGAGAGGGGCCGGCGGATGCCGGCCCCTCTTCTCGTACCCGGGCCGCCTGCCTACCGCGAAGCGTCCCGGACCATCCGTTCCGGTGTTTGATGTCGTGCGACCCCCGCTCGGAGCGGATTCCGGCGCGCTGAAGCACATCGCGGTGCCGTTCGACGGTATGTGCCCACCGTTCATCCCGAATACCATTGACACACAATATGTAGGTGCCTAGAATCGGGGGGCACTAGATATTGTGTACGTCCCCGCCGACAGGGTGTGCGGGTACGTTGTGTCGAGGGAGTCAGAGAGGGGATGCACGATGCGGGATCAAGCGCGCGCGACCACATACTCGCGAGCCATCGATGAGATACTCACGCCGAACTCACTCAAGGTCCTCCAGAAGCGCTACCTGCGCAAGGACGAAGAGGGCAACGCGACCGAGGACCCGAGCGATATGTTCGTGCGGGTGGCCGAGAACATCGCCTCTGCCGAGCGGGTTTGGGGCGCTGACGAGACGCAGGTAGCCGAGGTCGCACGCGACTTCTACGATCTGATGACCTCACTCGAGTTCCTCCCGAACTCGCCCACGCTCATGAACGCGGGTCGCGAACTGCAGCAGCTCTCCGCATGTTTCGTGCTGCCCGTCGCCGACTCGATGGAGTCGATCTTCGGCGCCGTGCGCGACACTGCGATCATCCACAAGTCGGGTGGCGGGACCGGTTTCTCGTTCTCTCGTCTGCGCCCGGCCGGTGACCAGGTGCGCTCGACACAGGGCGTCTCGAGCGGCCCGGTGTCCTTCATGCGCGTGTTCAATCAGGCCACCGAGGCGGTCAAGCAGGGCGGCACGCGCCGCGGCGCGAACATGGGAGTCCTGCGCATCGACCATCCCGACATCCTCGACTTCATCTCGTGCAAGGCCGATGGCGACTTCGCGAACTTCAACATCTCGGTGGCCCTGACCGAGGACTTCATGCAGGCTGTCGAGGAGGAGACCTCCTACCAGCTGCGCAATCCGCGCGACGGCGAGCCGGCCGGCGAACTCGACGCCCGGGAGGTCTACGAGCAGATAGTCCAGATGGCGTGGGCTAGCGGCGACCCCGGGATCATCTTCATCGATCGCATCAACCGGGACAACCCGACCCCTCATCTCGGCGAGATCGAGTCGACGAACCCCTGTGGCGAGCAGCCGCTCCTGCCCTACGAGGCGTGCAACCTCGGTTCGGTGAACCTCTCGAAGTTCGTCACCGTCGGTGATTCCGGTCCTACCGTAGCGTGGGACAGACTCGGCGACGTGGTGCAGCGGGCCGTCCGCTTCCTCGACGACGTCATCGAGGTCAACCAGTACCCGCTTCCCGCGATCGACGAGCTCGCCCGTGGCAACCGCAAGATAGGCCTCGGTGTCATGGGCTGGGCGGATATGCTCATCAAGATGGACATCGCCTACGACTCGGATGAGGCCGTGGCGCTCGGCGAGAAGGTCATGGGCTATATCGACGCCGAGGGTAAGGCCGCCTCGCGCAAGCTGGCCGAGGAACGCGGCGCGTTCCCGAACCTCGAGGGTTCGATCTACGACACGCCAGAGGGCGGCCCGATCCGCAACGCGACCGTGACGACGATCGCGCCAACCGGCACGCTCTCGATCATCGCCAACTGCTCCTCGGGCGTCGAGCCGCTCTTCGCGGTCTCCTACGTCCGTACCGTCATGGACAACGACCGCCTCATCGAGGTGAACCCGATCTTCGAGGAGATCGCGGTCAAGCGCGGCTTCTACAGCCAGGAGCTCATGGCGCTCATCGCGGATCACGGGAGCGTCCACGGAATCGATGAGGTCCCCGGGGACGTGCAGCGGGTCTTCGTCACCGCGCATGACATCGAGCCGGTGTGGCACGTCAGGATGCAGGCCGCGTACCAGACTCACACCGACAACGCCGTCTCGAAGACGGTCAACTTCGGTAACGAGGCGACCGCTGATGACGTGCGTCACGTCTACGACCTTGCCCATGAACTGGGCGTCAAGGGTGTGACCATCTACCGCGACGGCTCGAAGGACAATCAGGTCCTCTCGACCGGCAAGACAGCAAAGAGCGGCGCGACTCAGACCGTTGCGCGCCCGGGCGAGATCGAGCCACGCCCGCGCCCGATGGTGACGCAGGGCCGGACGGAGAAGATACTGACCGGATGCGGCAACCTCTACGTGACCGTGAACTGGGACGAGGAGGGCTTCTGTGAGGTGTTCACCCAGATGGGCAAGTCGGGCGGGTGCGCCTCTTCGCAGTCCGAGGCTCTCTCACGCATGATCTCGGTCTCGCTGCGCGCAGGGGTCGACCCCGAGGCGATCACCAAGCATCTTCGCGGCATTCGTTGCCCCAGCCCCTCGTGGGCCGAGGGCGGCAAGGTCCTTTCGTGCGCCGATGCGGTGGGCATCGTCATCGAGCACGCTCTTTCCTATGCCAACACGGGTGAGGCGCCGAGTGGCGTGGTGAAGAGCACCGATGCGCTGGACTACCTCTCGGGCGCATGTCCCGAGTGCGGCGGTGCGCTGGAGCACGAGAGCGGATGCGCCGTGTGCCGCGCTTGCGGTTTCTCGAAGTGCGCATAACGGACTGAACCCGAGAAGAACCGCTGGCGGCCGCGCTCGAAAGGGCGCGGCCGCTGCGGGCAGAGGAGGAAGCAGCGTGGTCCTCTCCGACCGCACGATAAAGGAGCAGATGCTCGCGGGACGCATCAGGATAGAGCCGTGCGATCCCGACGACATCCAGCCCTCGAGCGTCGACCTTCACCTCGGCGACAGCTTCCAGGTGTTCCAGAACTCGCGCTACCCCTACATCGATCCCGCCCGGGAACAGGCCGGGTTGATGGAACTGGTAAAGGCGACGGTCGAGGAGCCGTTCGTGCTGCACCCCGGGGAGTTCGTCCTCGGCACGACCATCGAGCGCATCGTCCTGCCGGACGATCTCGTTGCGCGGCTGGAGGGCAAGTCGTCGCTGGGCAGGCTGGGGCTGCTCATCCACTCGACCGCCGGATACGTCGATCCCGGCTGGGACGGGCGCCTGACCCTCGAGCTCTCGAACGTTGCGAACCTGCCCATCCTGCTTATGCCGGGGATGCCGATCGGCCAGATCTCGTTCTCCCGGATGACGACGCCGGTCGACCGCCCCTACGGGGCGCCCGGGCTCGGCAGCAAGTATCAGGGTCAATCCGAGGTGGCCTCGAGCCGGATGTTCGAGAACTTCGAGGAGCGGTAGTCCGGTGGGCGGCTAGAGCCCCTCGGTCACCTTGCTCACGATCGGCGTGGGGACGAAGCCGGCGAGGTACTTGCCCCACGCTGACTCCATGAAGGGGAGCCATCGGAGCTTGCGGCGGATGTTCGAGCTGATGTGGTCGACCGCCAGCGCGTAGGCTGCCAGGGCCTCATCTGGTGTGGACGAGGCGATTGCGAGTCCGGCAGCGGCCCCGGAGTTCATCGCGTACGAGATGCCCTCGCCGGAGGTGGGGGACATGAAACCGCCCGCCTCGCCCGCGAGGAGCACGCGACCGCCTCCGGCGACCACATCGGAGGCCGACCGCACGTGGAGCGCAACGGAGGCCTCGCGCTTCACCGTCTCGCCGAGCTGCGGAAGGGCCGCGCGCAGGATGCCCATCGTCTGGTCCTGCTTCTCGTGCGGCCGTTTTGTCTTCGGGTAGTACACGCTGCCGACGATGGCAACGTCTCCCTTCGGGACGGTGTAGGAGTACGCGAAGCTGTCGCCGATGTCGCGCATGTAGATGCAGTCAAAGTAAGGCTCGAGTTCACCCTTAAGCTCGCAGAAGTCCTGCAGCGTGACGTAGGTGGACACGCTGCCCTCACCGAGCGCGCGTCGTACGGCCGAGCGCGCACCGTCGGCACCCACGAGGTTCTGGCAGTGCACGCTACGGTCCTCGCCGCCGCTGCGCACGGTCACCGTGACGCCATCGGCATCCTGAGTCCAACCCCTGACCGGGCTGGAACCGACTACGTCGACATTGTCGGGCAGTAGGGAGACGAGCCATTCATCGAACTCGCGCCGGTCGACGTTGAGGAAACGCAGAGACGTTGGCTTGCGGATACCGCGGTCCCAATCGACATAGCGGAAGTTCACATACTGCGGGTCGCGCACCATGGAGCGGGGTACCGGGGCGATCTCGGCGAGAAACTCCTGGGCGTACTCGTTGAGCATCCCGCCGCAGCTCTTGTCGCGTGGCAGCGATGCGGCATCGAGGACGAGCACGCTGCCGCGCGCGGCGGCGTGAAGTGCGGCCATGAGCCCTGCCGGTCCCGCTCCGACCACGACCGTGTCGTACTCGGCCCGGAACGTGTCTGTCATGTGTGTCACTCTGCCCCCGAGGGTCTCGCCGCCGGAATCTCCGCGTTCGTCGTGCCGGACCGCGCAGCGCCCGACGTGCCGGGGGCCGGGATCTCCGCGACGCAAAAGGATAGAGGATTACAGCCGAGCGTGCACCGTTCTCCCCGGTTCACTACGACCACGCCGGGCGCATCCCTGCCCGTGCGCGTGCCTGTGAGCGGTGATATGATGCGCTGACATGGCAGCTGGCCCGAAGGTGGATGCAATGGCACGATGCTGGGAGATGCGCGGGTGCGACGAGGAGATGCAGGCGGAGTGCATGCACTCAACGACGTTTCACGACCGATGCCCCACCAAGTGCGCCTGGGGCTTCTGTCGTCTGCCCCAGAACGAGCTGACGACCGATCCGGCGCTGGTCTTCTCGACCGAGCCCGATCGCAGCAAGGCAGTCAAGGACTCCTGCCTGCACTGCGTCCTCTTCCTCACGAAGGGCCCACGCCTCTGAGCGGTGTCGTACTGCCGGAACGCGAAGCGCACGCTGCCCGCGCGCAAGCGGTGAGATGGAGGTCCGCGGATGTACCGCTCGAACTGCACTGACGGATCGGCCTGCGCTCTATGGGGTCTCGTCAGGGACGTGTTCCTCGCGCTTGCCGTGACGTGCGCCCTCTACGCCGCTCAGCGGATCGCAGGCGGATTGTTGCTGGGCGCCCGGATCACCGCGCTGCGTGAGGTAGGCGAGGCCTACACGCCGGAGGAGCGCGAGGTCCTGATTCACAAGATCAAGAACGGCTCTCTGACCCGGTAGGGAGGCTCCGCTGTGGCCGAGCGGCCGCGCCGGTCATCCGCGTCCGTCCGGGCTGCGGTGGGGACGGAACTTGCCCGATACGGGCGCGAGCTGGAGTCGGCGGGCGCCGCCCAGGCCAGCGGTTCGTTCACCGGCCGCGCCGGACCCGACGAGTTGCTGGCGTGCTCACCCGCGGCATTCCTGCTGGGCGTCCTCTTCACCCAGGGCATCCCCGCGGAGCGCGCGTGGGCAGGACCGTGGGAGCTGCGCGAGCGGCTGGGCCACCTGGACCTGGGGCGCCTCGCCTCCGAGCCCGATGCCGTGGCGGAGGCCGTTCGGCGCACACCGATGCTCCACCGCTTCAAGAACACGCTTCCGCGTTGGATCTCTTCGGCTGCACGTCGGCTCCTCGACGAGTACGGTGGTGATGCGACGCGCGTGTGGCCCGAAGGTGCGCACGTGATCGAGGTGACCGAGCGGCTGGCGGCGTTCGACGGCATCGGCCGCAAGAAAGCGGTCATGGCCGTCGAGATACTCACGCGCCATTTCGGCGTGGTACTCAGCGGACGCGAGTGCGGTCAGGTCGCCTACGACGTGCAGGTGCGCCGCGTGTTCTTGCGCAGTGGACTCGTGGCGCGGGACACCCGAGAGGAGATCGAGGCTGCTGCCGCGACGATCTGCCCCGAGGCGCCGGGGACGCTCGATCTCGCAGCGTGGCTGATCGGCCGCGAGAGCTGCCGGCCGAAGACCCCTCTATGCGACAGGTGCAGGCTCGGAAACGTGTGCCCGCGACGGGTCCAGCTCGGGGTCGAGGGTGTGGGCGCCCGGCGCCAACCCGATCAGTCCATCGCGCGCAGCACGAGGCCCGAGAGCAGCTTCGGGTAGAAGTACGTCGACTTCTGCGGCATCGTCTCGCCCGCGAGCGCTACTGAGCGCAGCTGGTCCATGCGGGTGGGCCGAAGCAGGAACGCGACATCGCGGTCTCCGGAGACAGATGCCATCGCCGCCCCGGCGTCCTTGACGAACGAGAGGCGCTCGAGCGTGTGCGGCCGGTCGGTGCTGATGTCGAGCAGGCGATCGAGCACCAGCTCCTGCACTACCGTGACGTCAAGTTCCTTCCACGTCGCAGAGTGCTCGAGCGGCACGAGGGTCGCCATATCGGCCCCGGCTGGTAGCGAGGCAAGCACGGGCGCATCCGTACCGCGGATGGCGACTACGAAGCCGGGCGTTTCGAGTGAGGCGAGCGCATCCTCGACAGAATCGCCGGGCCGGATGTCGACGAGGTCGAACACCTCGGAGAGGGACTCGCGAAACGCGGTGCCGTCGAACGCGCGGGGAGCGCTGGCGACCCGATGGGTGGGCAGGACGACGAGCCCCGGGTCGTCCATGTTCACGAGCGCCATCATGACGAAGTCGTAGGCGGGATCGGTCGGGGTCACCCCTGAGCTCGCGGCTGCGGCACGGCGCTCGTCGCGGTAGGCGAGAGCGGTGGTGTAGCGGTGGTGCCCATCGGCGATGAAGATCTGCTTGGGGTCGAGAGCCGCAGCCAGTTCCGCTATGGCGTCGCGATCGGTGAGCGCCCAGACGTCGCTTACCACGCCGTCTTCGTCGGTGGCCGTCATAACGAGCCTGCCCGCCATCGCCTGCTCGAAGAAGCGGTCGGTCACCCGGTCGGGATCGCCGTACAAGCCGAACACCTGGCTGAAGTTGGCCGCGCACGCCTTGGTGAGATTGAAGCGGTCGCCGAGCGCCTTGGGCAGGGTGCGCTCGTGGGGCAGCACGACACCTTCCTCGAACGCTCGCAACTCGATCTCGCCTATGAAGGCACGTCTGCGTATCTCACGGCCGTCGAGCATGTATCGCTGCTCGAGCGCGTAGATGGTGGGAACGCGGTCGCGGGTAAGGACGCCGGATGCGCGCCACTCTCGCCAGCGGAGCCGTCCGGTGGCGTACCGGCTGCCCGGAGCAGAGGGGTCCAGCGAGCCTTCGGGCAGTTCGAGCGCGACGACGTTGTTGGGGCTGCGAGTGAGCAGCGCGGTGCGCTGGTCTTCGGAGACGACGTCGTACGGAGGCGCGGTGAGGTCCGAGATGTCGGGTGAGGTGCGGGTGTACGTGTATGCCTTGAACGGCCTGAACCGGGCCACGTGGGATCCTCTCGTTCGCTCCTGGAGGTCGGCGGGTCCGCCACACGCTGGTGAGGTGTGGGCCCGGGCGTCAGTCTACCGGATGAGCGAAGTGCCGACCAGGAGCGCGCTCAGCCGAGGAGCGCCTGGATACCGGCGAAGATCAGCATCCCCGCGACGGTGGCTCCGAGAACACTCCGGGTCCGGTGATAGATGAGCGCGGTGGGTATCGCAGCCAACAGATACGGGTTGCGCAGGCTGAGGAGGTACTCGCCGCCCGGGCGGAGGACCTCCGCGGCGACGAGCGAGCCCATCACCGACGCCGGTACGTACGACAGCCACCGGACGAACGGCTCGGGAAGCCTCATCCGGGACACCACGGCGATGGGAACGAAGCGCACGGCGAAGTTGGCCGCCGCCATCAGCACGATCACGGCCCAGATGTAGGACTCGGTCACTTGAACACCGCCGCCGCGATCGTCGCCGCCGCCATCGAGGCGATGACGATCAGCCAGCTGGAGGGGATGACGATACCGATCGCGGCGAGTGCCGGGAGCCCTACGGCGAGCGCACCGGCGAGGGCGGCCGCGATCGCCTGGCGCCGGTCCTCGGCGAGCGCGATGAGCAGTGCGGTGAACATCGCAGGCATGGCGAACTCAACACCCCAGCGCGTCGGATCGCCGATGAGCGAAGCCGCGAGCGCACCTGCGGCGGTGCCGGCGACCCAGCCGGTCCACGCGATGGCGCCGACGCCGGCCATGGAGGCTCCAGACGAGGCGCCGCTGCGGCGGTCGGCCACGTTCACGGCGAAGGTCTCGTCGGTGAGAGTGAATGCGAGCACCGCCTGGCTCCCGAGCGGCATCCCCTTCAGATGGGGGGAGAGCGTGGCCCCGAAGAGCACGTAGCGCAGGTTCACGACTGTGGTGGCGGCGACCACCGCCAGTACCGCGGCACCCTCCTTCATCAGGTTCAACGCGATGAACTGACCTGCGCCCGCAAGTGCCGTCGCCGAGCAGACCACGGCCTGGGCGGCCGTGAACCCGATGCTTGTAGCGATGATCCCGAACGCCGCTCCCACCGGGACATAGCCCAGAAAGATGGGCATGCCGAGGTTGATGCCGCGCACGAAGCGCGAGCTCTTGCTCTCGCGCGCGGGGGGTATGGTGGCTGGTGATGACACGGGGGAGATGGTACCACCCGCGCAGCAGATGTGGCGCGGTTCTTGCGAGTTGGGAAGTCAGCCGGCTCGGCCTTCACGCCGGCGTCCGGCGCGCTACAATGGGCGTAGGGCAGGACCTCCTCGAGGAGGCGGGTGAGATGCAGTTCGTCATCGATTGTCCGGTCGACGGTCCCGTCGAGGTATCCCTCGAGGACATCGACACGGTCGTGCTGCGCGAGCCGGAGCAGGCCGACATCGTCTTCACCTGCCCCAGCTGCGGTACCGAGATCGGCGTCTCCGTCCGCATCCCCGCATTCCTGCTCTCCGCTATCGAGTCTCTTGCCGAGGAGACGGGTGGCTACGCCGAACCGCTGGCCGGCATGGTCGCGCTCTCGATCGAGGTCGAGGGCGTCGACGAAGCGGAGGCGCTGGAGCGCTCGGAGGCGTACTGCGAGTACTTCCGTCGCCAGCTGGCGGATGTGAGCTGCGTCGAGGACGCGCTCCACGAGATCGACTCGGAGCGCTAGGCCCCGCTCACCTCCACGTCGTGAAGGGCGGCTTCTTCCTCTTGCGTCCGCGCATCGTGAGCCACATCGGGACGATGAGGATGAGCCCTGCGGCGAAGCCACCGATATGAGCCCACCAGGCCACACCCCCGGCCGTCGCCCCCGGCGAGATCGAGCCCACACCCTGTATGAGCTGAATGAGAAACCAGAACCCGATCACGAACGCGGCGGGCACGCGCGCCAGCTCGAGGACGAACAGTATGGGGACGAGCACCAGGACGTGAGCCCTCGGGAAGAGCAGCAGGTACGCCGCGAGCACTCCCGCGATGGCCCCGCTCGCACCCAGGAGCGGTACGTCGGCCGGACCCTGGACGAACACGTGTACCAGGGTCGCCACGATCCCGCTCGCGAGGTAGAACCCGGTGAACCTCACGCGACCGAGCGCGTCCTCGACGTTGTTGCCGAAGATCCACAGGTAGAGCATGTTGCTGCCGAGGTGTAGCCAGCCGCCGTGCAGGAACATCGCAGTGACGAGGGTGACGAGCACGGTGGGGGAGAGCGGCTCGGCGAAGAGCCGCGACGGGGTGACGGCCCACGTGTCGATGAACGGCATGAGCTCGAGGTCTGTGAGGGAGAGCATGTAGACGAACACGGCAACGTTGGCGATCAGCAGCGCCACCGTCACCAAGGGGAAGCGGCGTGTCGGGTTCTCGTCCCTTATGGGAATCATCGGCGTGTGTTCTCTGCTACCATCGTGAGCGCGAGTGTAGCGTACGCACCGTCTCGAGCGTCGAGGAGGGTCCCGACAATGCTTGGAGCCGAGTTCCTGTTCTGCGGACTCATAGCCGTACTCGTGGCTGTGGTCCTTGCCGTCATCGTCCTCTACAACCGACTCGTCGTTCTGCGCAATCGCGTTCAGAACGCATGGTCACAGATCGATGTCCAGCTCAGGCGCCGCTACGATCTCATCCCGAACCTGGTCGAGACGGTCAAGGGCTACATGACCCACGAGGCGGAGACCCTCGAGAAGGTCACCCAGGCACGCAACATGGCCATCAACGCCGGCACCGTCAAGGAGCAGGGTGCGGCCGAGAACATGCTTTCTTCGACGCTGAAGAGTCTGTTCGCCGTCGCCGAGGCGTATCCGGACCTGAAGGCCAACCAGAACTTCATGATGTTGCAGGAAGAGCTGTCCGGGACCGAGGGAAAGATCGCGTACGCTCGCCAGTTCTACAACGACTCCGTGATGAGTTTCAACACTGCCATCCAGTCGTTCCCCGCGAACCTCATCGCCGGAGTCCTCGGCTTCATGCAGCAGGACTACTTCGAGATAGAGGTCGAGGCACGCGAACCGGTCAAGGTCGAGTTCTAGATGACCCGGCCTTCGGGCGTCCGTCGCCGGAGCGCGACCGGGCCCCGGCCGGGGTCCTGAGGTCGCCACCGTGTACGACCAGATCACCGCAAACAAGGTGAAGAGCGTCGCGATGGTCGGCGTCTTCGTGCTCCTCGTGCTGGCTGCCGGCTGGGCCTTCGGTTACGTGACCGATGGCGGCCCGATCGGTCTCGTGCTGGCTCTCGCGTTCTCATTCGTTCTGGCGTGGACGTCGTACTGGCACTCCGACCGGATCGTGCTTTCGATGAGCCGTGCCCGCCCGGTGAACCGGGAGACCGAGCCATATCTCGTGAACGTCATCGAGGGTCTTTCGATCGCCGCCGGCCTGCCCGTGCCCAAGGCATACGTGATCGACGACCCTGCACCGAACGCATTCGCGACCGGTCGCAACCCGGATAACGCTGCGATCGCCGTCACCAGGGGGCTGATGGAGAAACTCGATCGCCTCGAGCTCGAGGGGGTAGTCGCTCACGAGCTTGCGCACGTCAAGAACTACGACACGCTCGTTCAGACGATGACTGCGGTGCTTGCGGGCACGGTTGTGCTGCTATCGGACTGGATGATGCGCTCGCTGTGGTGGGGCGGAGGCCGACGCAGGAGCAGCAGCGAGAGCGGCGGGGGCCAGGCACAGGCGATCCTCATGATCGTTGGAATCGCCGTCGCAGTGATAGCTCCCTTCTTCGCCGCTCTCATCCAGATGGCGATCTCTCGCAAGCGCGAGTACCTGGCAGATGCGAACGGAGCGTTGCTCACGCGCTACCCTCCGGGCCTGGCCGGCGCTCTGCGCAAGATCGCCGGCGACCACGAGAAGCTCGGTGTGGCGAACAAGGCGACCGAGGCGCTCTACATCTACAACCCCCTGCGCGACTACGGCGGCGGGCTGAACTCGCTATTCAACACACACCCGCCGATCGAGGAACGCATCAGACGGCTCGAGGAGATGTGACGTGGCCGCGCTAGCGTATCCCCAGATAGACCCGGTGATCTTCGCCATCGGACCGTTCGCCGTCAGATGGTACGGGATCGCGTACGTGGCCGGATTCGTAGTGGCCATCCTCATCGTGGCCCGGCTCAACCGGCGCTGGGAGGTCGGCCTGTCCGACGACGACCTCTTCAGCATGTTCCTCTACGGAGCGCTCGGTCTGGTCCTCGGGGCGCGCGTGGGCTACATGCTATTCTACGCCTTCGGGCAGCTCGTGTCCGACCCGCTCTCGCTCTTTCGGACCACCGAGGGAGGCATGTCGTTCCACGGGGGGCTGGCGGGCATCATCATCGCCGGCTACCTGCTCTCGCGTCGAATCGGGGTCCCGCTGCTCCGGCTGGCCGATCTGGTCGCCGTTGGTGCGCCGGCCGGCCTGTTCTTCGGTCGGGTCGCCAACTTCATCAACGGTGAGCTCTGGGGTCGCGTGACCGAGGTCCCCTGGGGGATCGTCTTTCCGGGAGCCGGCCCGCTGCCGCGTCACCCATCTCAGCTGTACGAGGCCGTTCTCGAAGGAATCGTGCTTCTCGTGGTGATGCTCCTGCTGGCGCGGCGCAAGCGGCCGGACGGGGAGATGCTCGGGTGGCTTCTCGTGCTCTACAGCATCTTCCGTTTCTCGGTCGAGTTCGTGCGGGAACCCGATGCGCACCTCGGAGCCGTTCTCGGTGCCCTCTCGATGGGGCAGGTGCTGACGGTGCCGGTCCTGGCGGCGGGCGCGTGGTTGCTGTGGCATGCGCGCAAGACCGGTGCCGGCGAGCAGGCAGGCGGTCAGGGCTGAGGACAGACCTCGGCCGGCGGTTTCCAGCAGGGCTCCTCACGGTCGAGACAGCGTATGCTCTCGCCGGACTTGAGGGGCGCGGGCGGCTGGCACTGCGTGCAGAACAGCCGTGGGAACGATCCCACGAGGTCCTTGAGATCCGGGTCGTCGTAGGGCGACGCCTCGGGTTGCTCGACTATGTGCAGCAGGTAGCAGGGCATGCGTCCACTCTAGTCCCGTGGCAACGGTGGCGCAACGAGTGTGGTCGGCTCGTTGACCGCACCGCCGCCCGACCGTATGCTTCGGCGGAGATGCCGAGGAGGCAGAGTGAAAGAGCTGTGGGCGAACCACAAGAAGACCATCCTGATCATAGCCGGAGCGGTCCTGCTGCTCGCGGTCGCAGGGGCTGCGATTGCGTTCTCGCTCCTTTCCGAGGAGCCTTCGGAGGGACCGCAGGAGGTCACGTCCGCCTGGCCGGTTGCCGAGCGCGAGCGGGTCGTGCCCAAGCCTCTGGAGCCGGTACGGTGGCCACTGACCGGGCTGCCGGTCGAGGATGTGGATGATCCCCTGCAGCTCAGAGTGGTCTCCGTGAAGATCGAGAACTCCCCGGCCGCACGCCCTCAGAGCGGCATACAGGCAGCGGACGTCGTCTACGAATCGGTGACCGAAGGTGGCATCACGCGCTTCAACGCGCTCTTCCACTCACAGGTGCCAAGCACGATCGGTCCCATTAGGAGCGCGCGCCTGTCCGACACGTACATCGTGCCGCAGTACGCAGCGCTCTTCGCCTTCTCGGGTTCATCCAGTTCGGTAGCCGCACGTCTACGTCAGGCCGGTGTCGAAAACCTGAGTCAGGACGCCGGCGTCTCCGCTCCATACAGCCGCGTCTCGGGCCGTCGCGCGCCGCACAACCTCTTTTTGGACCTCGAGGAGCTTCGCGCAGAGGCCGCGCGGCGTGGGATGAGCGAAACTCAGGAGCTGAGGGGGCTGGCGTTTCAGCGCTCTTCGGAGACGGCCGGACCCGTGGTTGCAGCGGTCAACATCCCGTTCTCGCCGGCGAATCGCGTGAGATGGGACCACGATCCGGACCGAAACGTCTACTTCCGCATCAACAACGGCAGCGCGCACAACGACGCCCTGACCTCAGAACAGGTGCAGGCGCGCAACGTCGTGGTGCTATGGGCGCAGCACTCTCGGGCTTCGGGTAGGGATTCGAGCGGCTCTACCACCTACGACGTGGCCCTTGTCGGTTCGGGCCGAGCGAGCGTGTTCCGTGACGGGATGAGGTTCGACGGCACATGGGAAACGAACGGGTCCGGACCCGCGAAGCTCGTCGCCGATGATGGCACCTTGATACGACTTGCGCCCGGCAACACGTGGTTCCAGGTGGTTCCGCTGGACGTCAACATCTCCATGGAGTAGCGGTCGACCGATCTGATCCGCACGGGTCCGCCGGGTGTACGGCGCGCTTCGCCGCGGGTACAATCTAAGACCGTTCATCCCCGGGTCCGCTGAGCGCGATACGCCCGATTCGTCGTTAAGGAGCCCCGAACGTGAGTGACGCAGCCAAAGAGACCGGTACTCTCCGGGTCAAGACCGGCCTGGCCGAGATGCTCAAGGGCGGCGTCATCATGGACGTCGTCAACGCCGAGCAGGCCAAGATCGCCGAGGACACGGGAGCTGTGGCGGTCATGGCCCTCGAGCGTGTGCCTGCCGACATTCGCGCCGCCGGTGGTGTCGCCCGCATGGCCGACCCGACGATAGTCGTCGACATCATGGACGCCGTGACCATCCCGGTCATGGCCAAGTGCCGCATCGGGCACTTCGTCGAGGCTCAGCTGCTCGAAGGGCTGGGCGTGGACTATGTCGACGAGTCCGAAGTCCTGACCCCCGCAGACGAGCAGTACCACGTCAGCAAGTGGGACTTCACCGTCCCCTTCGTGTGCGGCGCCCGCGACCTCGGGGAGGCACTCCGGCGCATCGCCGAGGGCGCCGCGATGGTGCGGACCAAGGGCGAGCCGGGCACGGGCAACGTCGTCGAGGCGGTGCGCCACATGCGCACCATGACCGACGGTATCGCCTGGGTCGCGGGAATCCGGGCGGACCAGCTCTTCGACGCCGCCAAGCAGCTCGGTGCCCCGTACGAGCTGGTGCGCTGGGTGCACGAGAACGGCAAGCTTCCCGTCGTCAACTTCTCGGCAGGCGGGATCGCGACGCCGGCCGACGCCGCGCTCATGATGCAGCTCGGATGCGACGGCGTATTCGTCGGCAGTGGAATCTTCAAGAGCGGCGACCCCGCCAAGCGGGCGCGCGCCATCGTGGAGGCGACGACGCATTTCGAGGACGCCGACATCATCGCGAAGGTCTCGCGCGACCTGGGCGAACCGATGGTCGGCATCAACATCTCGGATATCCCGGATGCCGAGCGGATGCAGGAACGAGGCTGGTAGCGTGCGCATCGGCGTGCTCGCTCTGCAGGGAGCGTTCCGCGAGCACATCGTGGTTCTCGAGTCGCTCGGCGTGCGGGCGACCGCTGTGCGTCTTCCATCGCAGCTCGCCGAGCTCAACGGCCTCGTGATACCCGGCGGAGAGTCCACCGCGATCGCTAAGCTCATGGTGGCGTACGGCTTCTACGAGCCGATCCGTCAACACCACGCTGCCGGTCTGGCCGTCTGGGGCACTTGTGCGGGAGCCATCCTCGTGGCGAACGAGATCCTGGACGCCGTGCCGGGTCAGGAGAGTCTCAGCCTGATGGACATCGGGGTGCGGCGCAACGCGTTCGGACGCCAGGTCGATTCCTTCGAGGCGGATCTCGATTTCGCTCACATCGAGGGCGGCACGTTTCGCGGGGTGTTCATCAGGGCACCCTGGATCGAGACGTTCGGCCCGGGGGTCGAGCCGCTCGCGAGTCACGACGGCAGAGTCGTTGCAGCGAAACAGGGTGACCTCCTGGCGACCGCGTTTCATCCCGAGCTGACCGGCGATCCGCGCGTCCACCGCTACTTCGTCGAACAGGTCGTCGGTAGCCGCTGAGACCCGGCTATCGCGGGGAAATCGGCGGCTCGCACGCGTGGTATCCTAGCGCGCGTGCAGGTACCCGGCTCAGGGCTACGGTGCCGGGACGACCGGGAAGGGGTAGCGCATGTCGGGTCACTCAAAATGGGCGACGACGAAACACCGCAAGGCCGCCCAGGACAAGAAGCGCTCGGCGCTCTTCAGCAAGCTCTCGCGAATGATCACCGTCGCGGCGAAGACCGGTGGGGACCCCAACCCCGAGAACAACGCGTCCCTTGCGGCCGCTATCGCGAAGGCCAAGAGCTACTCGCTGCCCAAGGACAAGATAGAGACCGCCATCGCTAAGGCGTTCGGTTCGGGGGATTCCCAGGCGTTCGAAGAGGTCGTCTACGAGGGGTACGGGGTAGCGGGCGTCGCGATATACGTCGATGCGCTCACCGACAACCGGAACCGGACCGCGGCTGACGTGCGCAGCGCGTTCACCCGTGCGGGAGGCAACCTCGGGGCGACCGGTTCGGTCGCCTTCCAGTTCGAACGCAAGGGACAGATCACGCTCGAGGCGGCTGGCGCGCCCGATGAGGAGGAGCTGATGCTCCTCGTCGCGGACGCCGGCGGTGAGGACCTCGAAGAGACCGAGGGGGAGTGGATCGTCACCACCGCGCCGGCGGATGTGATGCAGGCCAAGGCAGCGCTCGAGGATGCTGGACTTCCCGTCAAGGGTGCCGAACTCGTCATGGAGCCGGTCAACGAGACTGTCGTGAGCGCTTCCGATGCGGCAAAGGTACTGCGTCTGATCGATCAGCTCGAGGAGCACGACGACATCCAGAACGTCTACCACACCATGGCGTTCACCGACGAGATCGCCGCCGCACTCGGCGAGTAGTGTTCGGCCCCCTTTGGCTCGTTGCGCGCCCGCGGGCGTACCGCTATCCTGAACATATGTTCGATTCGGCGAAGGCGGAGGGAGCCAGGTGATCATCCTCGGCATCGACCCCGGGCTGGCGAATACGGGCTGGGGAGTCGTCGAACACGCGGGCTCCCGTTTCCGGTGCCTGGCATACGGGTGCATCACCACCGAGGCCGGGGATCCCCTTCCCGAGCGGCTTGCCACGATCCACGAGCAGTTGCGTGTCGTGATCGGCCGCTACTCACCGCGCGAGTGCGCTGTCGAGAGCGTCTACTTCGGCACGAACGCCAAGACTGCGTTCGCCACGGGGCAGGCGCGGGGGGTCGCGGTGCTGGCGACGGCGGATGCGGGTCTGGTGCTCGGCGAGTACGGTCCGGGAGAGATCAAGATGGCAGTGGTCGGTAGCGGCTCGGCGGACAAGGGCCAGGTGCAGTACATGGTGCGGACGATCCTCGGTCTGGATCAGGAGCCGTCACCCGATCATGCCGCCGACGCGCTCGCCGCGGCTATCTGCCACGCCCACTCGCGCCTGACACCCGTGGGAACGGGGAGGCCGCGAAGGTGATCGACTTCGTCACCGGAAGGATCGCGTCCAAAGGGACGTCCCACTGCGTGCTGGATGTGGGGGGAGTCGGCTTGAGGTTCGCGATGTCGACCGGTTCGCTCGGGGCACTGCCGCACGAGGGCGACACCGTGACGGTCTTCACCCACCTGCACGTGCGAGAGGACGAGCTGTCTCTCTTCGGGTTCGAATCCGTTGCGGAGAAGGAGCTCTTCGAGCGCCTCATCACCGTGAGCGGCGTGGGCCCGAAGGTCGCGCTCGCTGCGCTTTCCTCCTACGAGCCCGACGTGCTTGCTGAAGCCATCTGCAGCGAGGACGTGGCCGTTGTCTCGAGCATCCCGGGTATCGGTGCCAAGACCGCCCAGCGCATCATCCTCGAGCTCAAGGACAAGCTCGACGGCTCCGGGGCACCCGCCGGCCGTGCTCCGGCTGCAGGGGGTGTCGTGGTCGAGGCGCGCGAGGCCTTGCTCGGAATGGGCTTTTCGGCAGCCGAGGTTGCCTCGGCAATGAAGGGGGCCCCACCCGATGCCGGAGCATCCCTGATCGTGAAGCATGCGCTCAAGCGCCTCGGTGGAGGCGGCCGATGAGCACCGTATGGGAGAACACCGAGGCCCCCTGGCCCGACGAGCCCGAGCGTCTGGTGAGCGCGGAGCACACCGAAGACGATCTGGAGATCGACCGGTCGCTGCGTCCGCGGCGCCTCGACGAGTATCTCGGGCAGCAGCGCGTCAAGGAGAATCTCGGCGTACTGATCGACGCGGCACGAGGGCGCGACGAGCCCCTCGACCACATCCTGCTCTCCGGGCCGCCCGGCCTCGGCAAGACGACGCTCGCGTCGGTCATCGCGGCGGAGCTTGACGTCCGCATCAGGACAACCAGCGGGCCGGCGATAGAGCGGGCCGGCGATCTTGCGGCGATCCTCACGAACCTGGAAGAACGTGACGTTCTGTTCATCGACGAGATCCACAGGCTCAACCGTGCGGTCGAGGAGGTCCTCTACCCGGCGATGGAGGATTTCGCGCTCGACATCGTCATCGGCAAGGGGCCTGCCGCGCGCAGTCTCCGCCTCGAACTGCCGCGGTTCACGCTCGTCGGTGCGACGACCCGCACCGGGCTGCTGACCGGTCCGTTGCGCGACCGGTTCGGCATGGCATTCCGGCTCGATTACTACTCTCCCGACGAACTCTCGGCGATAGTCACCCGCTCGGCGGCCATCCTGGGCGTGGCGATCGACAGCGAGGGCGCAAGCGAGATAGCCCGCCGCTCCCGTGGCACACCCCGACTGGCGAACCGGCTGCTCAAGCGGGTGCGGGACTACGCGCAGGTGAAGCACGAGGGACACGTGAACGAGGACATCGCGGCCGAGGCGCTCGCGTTCTTCGAGGTCGACCACATCGGCCTGGACAAGATGGACCTGTCGATCCTCGAGACGCTGGTGCACAAGTTCAGTGGCCGTCCGGTGGGCCTGAACACTCTTGCAGCAGCGGTCGGTGAGGAGGCCGACACGCTCGAGGACGTCTACGAGCCCTACCTGCTCCAGCTCGGCTTCCTTGCGCGCACGCCGAAGGGCAGGCAAGCGACGCCCCGGGCGTACGAGCATCTCGGCGTGCGTCCGCCCTCGGCTGATGGCGCCGGCCAGGACGGGCTGTTCTGAGACCCCGTTCCCGGAATCGGTCGGGGGGCTTCGCTGACGACCGTGTGGGAATGAAGTAGACGGGGCCGATGCGACGATGAGGGGGCACACCCAATGGGCGGGTTCATCGATCTGCTTACAGAAGGCGATCTCGAGGACGGCCAGATGAAGGGCGTCAAGGCCGAGTCACACCTCTACCTGGTCGCGAGGGTCGCCGGACGATACTACGTGGCCGACGGGCACTGTCCGCACCTACGCGGCAATCTCACGAAAGGGACGCTCGACGGCACGGTGGTGACGTGCCCGCTTCATCACTCGCAGTTCGATCTTGCTGACGGTTCGGTCGTCCGCTGGACCGACTGGGGCGGGACCGCACTCACCGTCGCGAAAGCCGTCAGGCATCCCCGGGACCTCACCGTCTACGAGGTGGAGGTCGTCGACGGGCGCGTCCGGGTCGGTCCGGGCAAGGTCTCCGGGTAGGGCTCCCCCGGGCTGTCGCCGGGCGGCTTGGGGTAGAATCGAGCTACCGGGTCCTCCACGGAGTGGCCGACCGGACGACCTGACGCCGTCCCAAGGAGATCATGAGCGGTAGCCACGCCTACTTCCGACCCTCCGCGCCCCGGGACAGCGGGCGCACCCTGCGCACCGGCAGCTACGTGACCGACGTCTCGAACATCTCAGAGCTCCCTACCGAGGAGCGTCGGCGTCTTCAGGTCGTGACCGAGCGCTACCGTTTCCGTGCGAGCGAATACTACCTCGGTCTCGTGGACTGGACCGATCCGCACGATCCGCTCCGCGCACTGATTCTGCCGCAGGAGGAGGAGCTGCTCGACTTCGGCTCCCTGGATGCTTCGAACGAGGCGTCGAACACTGTCGTTCCCGGGCTCCAGCACAAGTACGCCGACACCGCGCTCGTGCTCTGCGTCGAGCAGTGCGGGGGATACTGCCGGTACTGCTTCCGCAAGCGGATCTTCATGCGCGGGGCATGCGAGACGACGCGTGACCTCGACCCCGTGCTCGCCTACATCCACGACCATGCGGAGATCACCGATGTCCTGCTCACCGGCGGTGACCCGCTTCTGCTCTCGACGTCGCGGCTGGCCGCGATCCTCCGGGCCTTGCGCGAGGTCCCGCATGTCAGGACGGTCCGCATCGGCACGAAGATGCCTGCCTTCAATCCGTACCGGATCCTCGATGACCCCGAGCTCCAGGACCTCCTCGCCGAGCAGTCGGGGCCAGGGGGACGCATCTACCTCATGTGTCACTTCGACCACCCGAGGGAGTTCACCGAACCCGCCATAGAGGCGATCGACCTCGCGGTACGCCTCGGTGTCATCTGCGCGAATCAGTGTCCGATCGTCGCGGGCGTCAACGACGATCCGGACGTCCTGTTAGAGCTCTTCGAGACGACGACGAGTGTGGGCTGTCCGCAGTACTACCTGTTCCAGGGCCGCCCGACCCTCGGCAACGCACCGTTTCGCGTTCCCATCGTCCGCGGCTGGCAGTTGTTCTCCTCGGCCAGGACGGCGGCATCGGGGCTCGCACGGCGCGCCCGGTTCTGCATGTCGCACGAGACCGGCAAGATCGAGATCGTGGGTGTGGACGAGCACCGCATCTACATGCGTTATCACCGCGCCAAAGACGCCGCGAACCACGACCGCCTCGTGGTCTGCGAGCGCGACGACGAGGCGGTGTGGTTCGACGAACTCGTTCCCGTGGGCTAGCTGTTAGGCTCGTCAGACCTCGACGTCGGCGGCCCACAGGCCGTGCAGGTTGCAGTACTCGACCGCCCGCAGCGTGGTGCCCGCATCGACGTCGACCGTGACGCAGACGTCCGGGCAGGTTGCCACCGGCGCGAAGTCGAAACGCGCGATGGGCGCGTCACCCGCGTACAGCATGATCCACTGGATGTAGTGATCGGGCTGGTTCGGATGGGAGACGTAGTGGCCGACCTTGACGGTGACACGGACCTTGTCTCCGTCGGACTCCGCGCTCACGAATGGCGTGTGCTTGCGCTCGAAGTCGCCTGCTGCGTCGAGGTCGGTCACGTGGTTCATGGGACCGAGGATCGGTGCGTCGCTCATGGTTCTGCCTCCGCTGTTTCGGGTTCGGGAGCGTCCGGGTTTCCGGACAAAGTGTGTATACCCTTCGTATCGACCCACGGGTGCGGCGCGGTAGAATCGACTGGACCGCTCTGAGAGGAGGACTCGTTGATCTCGCTGGCGAACCTGATATCCCGCGACGACTTCGTGCTCGTCATCATCGACATACAGGAACGGCTTGCCGCGGCCATGGGCAGGCGGGACCGCGTTGTGCGGGCTGTGACCCGGTTGGCGCGTACCGCAGCGATGCTCGGCGTGCCGATCATCGTCACCCGTCAGTATCCCCAGGGTCTCGGGCCCACCGTGCCCGAGCTCGAGGCCGCCCTTGGCGACCTGGCGGCGGCGGGCGCCGAGATCGTCGGCGTGGACAAGACCGCGTTCTGCTGTGCGGCCGAGGTCGACTTCTCCGAAGCCCTGAGCATGACCGAACGTACGCAGGTCGTGCTCGTCGGCATGGAGACCCACATCTGTGTGGCGCAGACCGCCCTCGCGCTCGTGGCGGAGGACTACGAGGTGCATGTCCCGGCGGATGCGTGCTGCTCGCGGGAGGACGCCGCGCACGAGGTCGCTCTGGACCGCCTGCGCTTCTCGGGTGTTGCCGTGACCACGAGCGAGTCCGTCATGTACGAGGCGGTCGGACGCGCCGGAACCGATGAGTTTCGGCAGCTGCTTGCGATCGTGAAGGAGTAGTACACTACACGCTCGTACCCGGCGAAAGGATTGGACGGCGTATGGCACGCGTCATCGATGGCAATGCTGTGGCGGCCGCGGTCAAGCAGGAGGTCTCCGTCGAGGTGGAGCGTCTCGCGGCCGAGGGTGTCACCCCCGGGCTCGCCGTCGTGCTCGTCGGCGACGATCCCGCATCGGCCACCTACGTCGCCATGAAGGAGCGCGATTGCGCCGAGGCGGGCGTGAGTACCTTCGATCACCGCAGGCCGGCGGAGATCACGCAGGAAGAGCTCATCGCGATCATCGATGAGTGCAACGCCGACCCTGCGGTCCACGGGATCCTCGTGCAGATGCCACTGCCGGGGCATCTCGATGCCGAGCAGGCCATCGCGCGCATCAACCCGGAGAAGGACGTCGACGGCTTCCATCCGGCCAGTCTCGGCCGGCTCGTCCGGGGACTCGAAGGTCCGCGCGCGTGTACTCCGTGGGGGGTCATGCGCATGCTGCGCCACTATGGTGTCGAGCTCTCCGGCGCGCGAGCGGTGGTCGTCGGCCGCTCGACGATCGTCGGCAAGCCGATGGCGCTGATGCTGCTCGAAGAGAACGCCACCGTCACGGTCTGCCACAGCAGGACGCGCGACCTGCCGGCGGTGTGCCGCGAAGCCGATGTCCTCATCGCCGCTGTGGGCCGTCCCAAGATGATCACCGCCGAGTACGTCAAGCCTGGTGCGGTGGTTATCGATGTCGGCATCAACCGCGGCGAGACAGGCGGGCTCGTCGGTGACGTCGACTACGATTCGGTCGAACCGGTCGCCTCCGCCATCACGCCCGTCCCAGGCGGGGTCGGGCCGATGACCCGCGCGATGCTCGTGGCGAACACCGTCGCCGCTGCCGCCAAGGCGGGAGGCCGATGAGCATGCCCCTGCGCAAGGCCGCCATGTGGGTCACGCTGCTTCTCGCCACCGTCATCGCGATGATGTTGGCGGTATCGGCTGTGGCCGAGCCGGTATCTTTGCAGGGCACACCGCTCGAGGTCCAGATCTGGCCGGGCGGTGAGGTCGGCTACACGGTCTTCATCGTTACCGGCCACATTCCCGACGACACGCCGCTCCCGGCCACCGTGAGCTTGCCGCTTCCCGACGGGGTCGAGGTCGTCTGGTCGGGCGAGATACTCGGCGGCCCGCCCGCGGAGGACCCGGCACGCGAGTACGACGTGGTCGATCTCCCGGAAGGTCGGGCACTCGAGCTGACTGCGGAGTCGACCCGCACCGTACAGTACGAGGCGATCGGAGCTCCTCTCGCAGTTGTGGACGGTCTGACCACGAGTGTCTTCGATTGGATGCAGACGGTCGCGACGGGAGACGTCGTCTTCTCGGTTCGCGTACCGGCCTCTGCGGGCACCGTCTCGATCGACCCGATGCCGGTCGGCGATCCCCGTGTCAACCAGGCGGGGGAGAGCCTCTACACGCTGAGGCCTGCGGTGCTGGCGGTAGGCGATTCGTTCACCGTGACGACCGCGTACGGGCCGGCGGGTGCGGGGGGAGGCCAGGGCACGGACTTCCCCTTGATCCCGGTGCTGCTCGGTTTGCTGGCAGTGGCCCTGGTCGCGTTGGTGTTCGCCCTCGCGAGAAGTCGTCGAACCTCAGTGTGATAGCACAGGTCAGGGAGGGTGTTGCCGCTTCCCGCAGCGAAGGGATAGAATCGTGCACAGCGGTCCGTCCGGGCCGCGATAGGTAGCGACTGTTTGTCCGAGACCACCGGCACCGAGAACCGTTCCACGCTGTGGGGGAGTCACGGTAGGGCGTTCGACGGCAAGCGCGTCGCGCGGTGTGACCCGTCACGGGGTGGAAGGATGAGTTCGAATGGCAGAGGGTCTCGTCAAGTGGTTCAACTCGGACAAAGGCTACGGCTTCATCTCGCGTGAGGACGGGGACGACCTGTTCGTCCATTTCAGTGAGATCCAGATGGATGGATTCAAGACCCTCGATGAGGGTCAGGCCGTGGTGTTCGAGGTGACGACCGGCCAGAACGGCAAGCTGCAGGCAAGCAACGTCCGCAGGGGGTAGCTGCTCAGCGTCGATGTGGCTTCAGGGAGGCGGCTCCGGCGGGGGCCGCCTCCCCAACGTTGGGGGAACAACTCGATGCTTCAGGCGATGGTGGTCGCGGCCGTTCTCGTGGCGATTGCCGAGCTCGGCGACAAGACGCAGATGCTCACGCTCGTCCTGGCATCCCGCTATCCCGCACGCCAGGTGTTCATCGGGGTGCTTCTAGCGGTCATCGGGCTTCAACTCTTGGCAGTCACGGCCGGCACCGTCGTCGGCGATCTGCTGCCCGAGCGGCTGCTCGCGTGGGTGACGGCCGTGCTGTTCATCGGCTTCGGGATATGGTCTCTCCGCGACGCTTCCGCCGGTGTGGTCGAAGAGGATGAGGCGGTCGCTCCACGGACCGGCTGGGGACCGGTCGTCGCGGTCGCGACGGCGTTCTTCCTCGCCGAGCTCGGCGACAAGACGCAGGTCCTGACGCTGGCTATCGCTGCGGATCCGGGTGCCGCCGCCCGTATCCTCTCGCCGTTCGGTCTCGAGTTCACAGCGCCCTCCGGCGGCATCGGTGTCTTCCTCGGGGTGTGGGTCGGCTCGGTCATCGGCATGATGCTCGTGAACGGGCTGGCGATCTGGGCGGGAAGCGCCATCGGCAAGCGTCTGCCGCGCCGCGTGGTCGCCCGAGTCTCGGGCGCCCTCTTCATCCTCTTCGGGCTCCTCGCGCTCGGCGCCAGCTACTGGGCTGACGATAGGGTGGGTACAATCGGCCTGTGAGAGCCAACCGGTAGCCCGGCGGAAGGGACGGATGTGAAGGTAGCGCTGCATGCGTGCTGCGGGCCGTGCCTCATCGAGCCCCTCGATGCGCTCGCCGAGGCGCACGACGTCACCGTCGTGTTCGCGAACCCCAACATCCAGCCGGCCGATGAGTACCAGCGCCGTCGCGACACCCTGCGCGAGTGGGCGGCGTCCCGGGCGCTCGAGACGGTGGAGGTGCCGTACGACCCTGAGGCCTGGGAGGAGGCGGTGCGGGGCACGCGGGACGATCCAGCCTCGCGCTGCGGTCGGTGCTACTCCCTGCGTCTGCGACAGACGGCTGCCGAGGGCGCCAGGCTCGGCTGCGATGCGCTTGCCACGACGCTGAGCGTGAGCCCGTATCAGGATCCCGATGCGATCGACGAAGCCGGCCGTCAAGCTGCTGCCGAGCACGGACTCGTGTGGTTGTTCGAGGACTACCGGCCCCGGTATCCGGAAGCGACGCGCCGCGCCCGCGAGGAGGGTATGTACCGCCAGAACTACTGCGGCTGCCTACCCTCGAAGGCGGAGGCCGAAGAGCAGCGCGCACGCAGGCGTGCGGAGAGGGCTCGCAGGTAGGCCCCGGTCGTGCGGGGTGGGGTACACTCGGGGCGTCGCAGGCGCACCGCGGCAGGACCGCCCGGATCCAGGAGGCAGCGTGCGGACAGAGGACTTCGACTACGACCTCCCGACCGGTCTCATCGCACAGGAGCCGGCCGAACCCCGCGACTCGTGCAGGTTGCTCGTGGTGGACCGCGCGAGTGGTCAGATCGACCACCGGGTCTTCACCGATCTGCCCGAGTACCTCTCGCGCGGTGATGCGCTCGTCGTCAACGAGACCAAGGTGCTACCGGCGCGGCTGACAGGCGCGAAGGACGAGACCGGGGGAGCCGCCGAGGTCCTGCTGCTCCGGGAGCGGTACGAGAACACCTGGGAGTGCTTGGTCAAGCCCGGACGGCGCCTCAAGCCAGGAGCGCGCATCATCTTCGGCGACGGTGAGCTCACCGGCCTCGTGGTGGACATCATCGAGGAGTCGGGCGGCAGGCTCGTGCGCCTGACCGCGCGTGAGGGCAGGGTTATCGATGCCATCAGGCGTCTGGGCGAGCTGCCGCTGCCCCCGTACATCACCCGTCCCCTCACGGACCCCGATCAGTACCAGACGGTGTTCGCACGCGCCGAGCGCTCCGCCGCCGCTCCCACCGCCGGACTGCACTTCACGCCCGAGCTCCTCGACGCCATCACCTCCCGGGGAGTGAGGGTCGTCCCGGTCGAGCTCGACGTCGGGATCGACACGTTCAGGCCCGTGGCCGAGGACGACCCGCACGAGCATCACATCCACACCGAGCACTTCAGGGTGTCGGAGCGGGCGGCCGCCGACGTCAACGAGGCCAGGGGCCGCGGGGCACGGGTCGTCGCAGTTGGCACCACGGCGGTGCGCGCGCTCGAGAGCGCGTTCGATCCGGAGCGCGGCGAGGTCGTCGCGCGCGAGGGCAGGACCGACCTGTTCATCCTGCCCGGGCACCGTTTCGAGGTCGTCGACATGATGGTGACGAACTTCCACACCCCACGCTCGACGCTGCTCATGCTCGTGAGCGCCTTCGCGGGCCGCGAACTCGTCATGCGCGCGTACCGGACAGCGATCGACGAGCGCTACCGCATGCTCTCCTTCGGGGACGCGATGCTTCTCGTCTAGGCGCGAGATCGCGGCGGGCGACCGGCTAGCGCCGGGGCTCCCACCAGGTCCAGCCGGTGTTGCCGGCAGCCGGGTCACCCGACGACGTACCCGGAGCGACGGCGAACCCGGAAGAGGGATCCGTGCCCGGCCTCACGTAGATGGTCACGCCGAGATCGTCCGTACCTGCCGCGATGAACACCGGGGAGCCGTCCGGAGCCGAGGGCTCGGGTACCCCGGCGGGCAGGCTCGGCCACTGGCCGAACGTCCCGATCGCACTGGAGCGCAGCGAGAACGGAGTGCCCCGCAAAGGACGCACGACGGCCGCGAAACCGAGGGAGGAGTCGTCGTCGACGGTCACCACGATCGTGTCGGGTGTCGCGCCCGGATACGCGGCGTATGTTGCAGGCGGGCCAGCGGTGTCGAGCGAGGTCGTGACAGAACCCACGGAACCGCTGCTCACTGGTGGGTCGACCGGCCCGACCAGAGCGTAGACCTCCTGGCCGAGAAGCACGTATGAAGGCCCACTGGCGGTAGTGGCCGCCTCGTCCTGAGCGGGTGGAGTGACCGCTGCCGTCCCCGCCTCATCCTCGCCGTACTCACGCTCCGAGTCCGAGGTGACGGTCTCGCCGACTATCCCACTATCGCCCGATGGTTGCAGCAGGTAGCGAACGCCCTGTGTCGTGGCGATTCCTGCGACCACCAGAAGCACGGCCGCCGCTGCCGCCCACGGGGCCCAGGCGGGCGCACGACGTGGGCGGGACGCGCCGTCGTGTGCGGGAGGCTCGAAGGGTGTCTCGACGATCTGCAGAGGCGCCGTCTCGGCGACGGTCTCCGTCTCGGCGACGGCCACTTCGGCCGGGGCGGTCTCCCACTCAGCGCGGAGCGTTTCGAGCACGCGCTCGAGTGCGGGCTGTGGCATGTCCGGGGCGGGGAGCCGGTGTATCGCGGCGAGCGTCCTTACGTACGCGGCGCACTCGGCACACGAGCGGCAGTGGTCCTTGGCGGTCTCGAGAGCGAGAGGATCTCGCTCTTCTCCGTCGTAGGCGGCGGAGATGATCTCCTGGGCCTGCGTGCACTCCATCATCATCTCCGGTCACCTCCCTCCGGTCCGAGTGCGGTAACGAGCGCCTTACGGGCACGGAAGACGCGCGACTTTACGGTGCCCTCCGGCACTCCCAGCGCCTCGGCTGCCTCGGCGTAGCTCAGTCCGAACAATCCTATGGCGCTCAAGGCGTCACGGTCCTCCGGCGGGAGCGTGCGCATCGCAGCCTCCACGGTTGCCGTCGTGATCGCTTCGGCCGCCGTGTCGTCCGCAGCGGTGAGCGACACGTCGACGAGGTCGACCGGCACCGGCCTGCGCCGTCCGCTCCGGAGCATGTCGAGACAGACATTCCGCGTGACCCGGTAGAGCCACGTCGAGAATGCCGCCGTGCCGTCGAACGTCTCTATGGAACGGTACACCTTGATGAACACCTCCTGGGCCGCGTCCTCGGCCGCGTGCGGGTTGCCGAAGAACCGCAGCGCATGGGCGTACACCGGGCCGGAGTGCGCTCGCACGAGCGTCTCGAAGGCCGCAGAGTCGCCCTGCCGCGCGGCCGCGACGAGCGCCGAATCGTCCGGGCGTTGGGTCCTGGTCATCACTTGCTCCATAGGACGTGGTTCGGGCGACAGGAGTTCGCCCTCTGTGAAGCATAGCGCAGGCGCGGTGCTGCTAGAATCGCTGACATGCGATTCTTCGACTTCACCATCCGGGCCCGGGACGCCGCTACGTCGGCACGCCGGTGCACGTTGGACACGCCGCACGGTCCGGTAGAGACACCCGTGTTCATGCCGGTCGGGACGCGCGCAACCGTCAAAGGAGTGACGACCCCCCAGCTCGCCGGTATCGGAGCCCAGGTCCTCCTCGCCAATACGTACCATCTCTTCTTGAGGCCGGGGCACGACCTGATCGCCGAGGCGGGCGGCCTGCACGCCTTCATGAACTGGGAGAGGGCGATCCTCACCGACTCGGGCGGTTTTCAGATCTTCTCACTCGCCGACACTCTGAGTCTCGTCGACGAAGGCGTCCGGTTCCGGAGCATCGTCGACGGAGTGTGGCACTCCTGGACGCCCGAGGAGAACATGGCGGTACAGATGGCACTCGGCGCCGATATCGCCATGGTGCTCGACGTCTGCCCGCCGTACCCGGCCGAGGAGACCACGGTCGCCGAGGCCGTTCGACGGAGCGCTGCGTGGGCAGCACGCTGCAAGGCGTCTCACGACCGTGAGGACCAGGCGCTCTTCGGCATCGTCCAGGGAGGTCTGTACCCGCATCTGCGTGCCGAGAGTGTCGAGCGCACGGCGGAGATCGGATTCGCGGGCTACGGAATCGGTGGTTACTCGGTCGGCGAACCGCACGAAGCCATGCTGGAGAGTCTCGAGCCGGTGGCCGCGGCCCTCCCGCCGGACGCTCCTCGCTACCTCATGGGAGTCGGTACCCCCACATCGATGCTGCGGGCCATCGGCCTGGGAGTCGACATGTTCGATTGCGTTCTGCCGACGCGCACGGCGAGAACGGGCACCGCACTCTCCTCGCACGGGCGGATGAACCTCAAGAACGCGCGGTACTCACGGGACTTCGGTCCGCTCGACCCCTCGTGCCCGTGTCCGACATGCACCGGCTACACACGGGCCTACCTGCGGCATCTCGTGGTCATGAAGGAGATGCTCGGTTCGATACTCCTCTCCATACACAACCTCGCGTTCCTCCTCGATCTCACCGCACGGGCACGCGTTGCGATCGATGAGGGGCGGTACGGCCGCTTCCTCGAGGAGTGGATGTCGGGCCCGGGCGCGAACGACTACTGAGCTCCCTGTGCCGATGGTATGATGTGATGTCGCGGCTCGCTCCGGCCCGGCCGCACAACGTACTCAACGACATCTACGGAGGTTCCCATGCAGGGTTCCGCTGGACTGGTCTACCTCGGTGTCCTCGTCATCGCGTTCTACCTGCTGATCATCAGGCCCCAGATGCAGCGCACCAAGCAGATGCGCGAACTGATGGCATCGCTCGCGGTGGGCGATAAGGTCGTGACGGTCGGTGGGCTGCACGGCAGGATCGTCGCGATGGACGACGGCGTCGCTACGCTGCGCGTGTCGGACGGTGTCGAACTCGAGTTCGAGAAGACCGCGATCGCCCGCAGGGATGCAGGCGAGGCGGTTGATGTCGCAGAGGCTTCGGACACCGAGTCCCTGCCCCCCTCACAGTGATCGCACTTCGGTTCCGCCTAACGACATGATGCCCTGACACTCGACGCGCACCTCGCTTAGTGGTACACGGTATCGAGTCGTTCTGATTCTCCGCGCCGCGAATCCCAGGAAGGCAGCAGTATGGACCCCAGGCAACGCAACCTGCTCTCGATGGCCTTCGTGCTCGTGCTCGTGGCCCTCGCGTGGTGGCAGTTCTGGCCGCCGGGCGAGAACATCACGCAGGGGCTCGACATCCAGGGCGGCCTCTCGGTCATCCTCACAGCAGTGGAGACGCCCGAGACGCCCGTGACCGATGACGTCATGGATCGCGCGGAGCTCATCGTT